>Ga0207651_10000461_pt1 | contig 17102 bp, 15 predicted proteins | sample KBSM23metaG_FD_184328 | JGI IMG/M metagenome (GOLD analysis project Ga0207651, IMG submission 184328) | Miscanthus rhizosphere microbial communities from Kellogg Biological Station, Michigan, USA - KBS M2-3 metaG (SPAdes) (version 2) | ecosystem: Host-associated > Plants > Roots > Rhizosphere >... | reverse complement strand
CCAGCAAGTTCATGGTCGCCCTCCTATCGTGGGAACAGCAGCATCATCAGGAGTACCAGCGTCGCGACCGTGAGAACGAACCACGCGACGCGGATCAGCACATCGCGCCACGCCCATCCCCTCACGGCTCAATCGGTTCCCACAGCCCCGCGCCGTAGCCGATGAGCGCGGCGACGATCATGCAGAGCACGACGGCGACGACGATGATCCAGACAGCAAGCCGCATTCGTCGGGTCATTGCTTGCCCCAATCTTTGAAGAGTGGTGAATTTTTTATGATCGACGACGGCGTCTCGGGCTGGCCGTTGTCGCCGAGCGTCAAGCTGCCGCTCCTTTGTGCGGGAACGACGCATTTTGCTAATAGCTCACGGACTTGTTTTTTGTCCTCATATAACAACCCGATCTCTTCCTTCCGCTGATCTGCGACGCGAACCAAAATCACGTAGAAGAACATCAGTAGACACAAATTCATCACGACTAGCGCGAGACTTAAGGGCTCCCTCTTAAGTGCGTCCATAAACCCGCCAGCTAGTTTTGCGCCTTCCTCGACTGCACCGCCCATGGTATTGTCCTGTCTCAATGACGCAGCGGGACCGATGCTTGAACATCGATCCCGCCACTTGACCCCGGAACCATGGGAGCGGTCCCGATGCCCAAGATGGTTGATATTACAGGCCAGCGTTTTGGTCGCTGGACCGTAAAGGCAAGAGCACCAAACCGTACTACGAGCGGAAGTTTTGCCCTCACATATTGGTTTTGTAAATGCCAGTGCGGAAACACAAAGGAAGTTAGGGCCGCATCACTTATACGCGGCAAGAGCAAATCCTGCGGATGTTTGTGCCGGGAATTTCATGCCAGTTTAGTCACTCATGGGGAAACTAGGAGAGGCAGAGGCAGAATGACGCGGCAAAGTACGGAATATCAAGCTTGGCAGAACATGCTAGGCCGTTGTCGAAATTCCAGTATACCCGGTTATCATAATTATGGCGGCAGAGGCATTACGGTCTGTGAACGTTGGACAAATTCATTCGAGGCGTTCCTACAAGACATGGGACGCCGTCCAACAAGGAAACACAGCTTAGATAGGATTGATGTCAATCAAGGATATTCAAAATCCAATTGTCGATGGACAACAGCGGATGTCCAAATAGCCAATAGGCGGAAGATTGCCGCAATCAGCCAGTTCACCGTCGCAGAACTCAAAGCCGAATTGAGACGAAGGGAGATCACGCCACTTCTGCCGCGCCGCCAATGATCACCACGCGCGCGCTGCCGGGCGGATCGATCTTGATGGTGATCGTCGGCAGGAGATCGACCGGCGGGATCGGCGGCGGCGTTTCCTCGCCAGCCTCGACCAATACTTGCACCTGCATCAGCATGTCGTTGGCCTGATCCTTTAGCTCGACTTCGCTTCTGTTGATTGGTCCCCAATGCTGGCGAAGGGAGCGCAAGCCGAGCGCCGTCACGAAGGCGTGAAAGCAAGGCGCGTACTTGCTCAAGAATTGATACTTGGCCCCGTCGCCCGTCCCGAAGTTGTCGAGATCGTTGGCGTCTGGTTTGACGCCCTCCTGAAACTCCATCAGGAAGCCGTTGGGGTTTTCCCAAAACTCGGCGAGCAATGGCGCGATCGTGGAGTCGCTCGATCGAACGTTCCACGATGTCTGAAACATCCCGGCTTCCGCCGTGTCCGGTTGCACGTTGTCAGCCGTCGTGTCGCGACCTTCGCAATAGCGGCCGGACGACTCGCGCGGGCCAAGGCCAAGCATCAGCGCGAAGAGATGCCGCAACGTATCGATGCCGTCCTTGCTGTTGGACATGCCGAGCGCGCCGAACTTATCGGCGTACCAAGCCAGCGCGTCCTTGTCCTTGTTGCCGGTGTTCTTGCGCGCCATTCGAACGGCGGCGGGATCGCCAATGGCCAGCCATTTCTGCGCCAGCGCGAAGCACAGTGCGACGCCTTGCGTGTAGCCGATCGGCATCTTGCCTCTGTCTTTCCAGCCGTATGCAGCAATCATTGAGTCGCCCGCGACTTCGCAGATGTCGGCGATCATCTTGGGCGACAGCCGTTCCTCGCCGTTGGCCTTGCGCGACTCCAGATCGTCGAGTTCGTCCCAAGTATCAGGCCCGACGATGCCGTCAGCGCCAAGCCCGGTCGCCCGTTGGAATCCCTTGACGCCGCCTTCCGTGATCGAGCCGAAGTCGCCGTCAGCCGGGACGATGCCGAGCACGGTTTGAACTTCCACGACAGCGGGGCCGGTGTCGCCCTTGCCGATCAGAGGGCGCTCGCCCGGTTGCGAGGGCAGGCCCGGCGGCTCGGGCTCGGGGGAGGGAGCGATTGCCTTGCCAGCGAGGCTTTGAGCAATGGCGCGGCAGATGGGATCGAACTTGGATTCGTAAATGCCTTCGTCGGCTTTGCTGTCCACAAAGCAAGTCTCGATCAGGACCGAGACTTCGTCGCACGAATTCAGGAACTTGAGATCGGTGCGCTTCTTTGGCCCGCGATTGATCAGGCCGGACGCCGCAACGATTGCGTCCACGCAAGCGCGCGCCACATCGCCGCCAGCCGATGAGACGTAAAGCACCTCTGATCCCATCGGCTTGCTGGTCGTCTGGTAGGCGTTGAAATGCACCGACACGTCGAGATCATGCGACGGCTGCGCGTTGTGGAAATTGACGATGCGATTGAGGTTGTCCGATTGCGTCGTTGACACGTCGTCATGAAAGACCGTCGTCGTGACGCCCGCACTGCGCAGATAGGTCGCGACCTTTTCGACCACGCGACGGGCTTCGTCGACTTCGTCGAGATAGCCGGACGCGCCTCTGATCTTTTTGCCGTGGCCGGATGAGATCACAATGCTCTTGGCCATTTGCTGGTCGCCTTCTTATAGAACCAAGAAACCGGCTGGCACCGGATAGGTGCATGTAACGGGGATCGTCCAAACACCCGCGCCACTAAGCGCGCTCTGTGCCAGTTTCATGTTGGTGGCAGCGGCACCATTGGTAGCCGTTGGTAACGTGTTCGCGCCAGGACTGCCGCCGCCGATATAAACGCCGTTGACGCCCCACCACATATTGCCGTTAGACATATTGATCGCGAGCGAGATGATGTCGTTCACGTTGAAGTAGTTCACCGCGCTTGATCCGCCGCCGGGGAACGCTCGGATGCTATCATTCCACAGGCCGCGATAAGTCGAATTAGTCCCGCGAACGCAGCCCCATTCAGTCGGGTCCATTCCCAAACGTTGACCGCTTAGGAAGGTTGTGTTGCTCAACACAAACCCGATGCCATCCGCGACGGCACTTGTCGTATTTTGGGCTTCGATATACCAACTGCCGCTTGTTTTCAGCAGATTGCCTATTGCATTGCCGCCTGAGCCACTGGCTGTAACTGTACGATTGCCGTTAGAAAAAGTTGAGGTAGCGAAGTTGACGGTGTCCCACCGCACGGTCGTATCGGCAGACGCCCCGCCGCCGCCAGCCTTTAACAGCGGCATCGCTTTCATCTGCATCAGCATTTTTACGGTAGCCCCTTGGCTTGCCAGAACACGACTGCGTCAGCGTCAACGGGGATTCCGTTCGACAGCGCCGATAGAAAGATGGTGAACCTATCGAAATCAAAGTTGCTTATGACGACCACAAATTGAAGGTCCGTTCTACTGCTGTTGTACGGCGTGGCAACGATGCCGAAAAACTGTGAAAACGTCCGTGGGAAGTGAACGATCTGCGCACCAGTGAACTGCGAAGTGAAGCCCCATTGCTCCAACAAGCCATTACTGTTTTTGAAGAAGCCGGTTTCAGTCAATCGAGCGTCACTATTTGTCTCCGTTCCAGAGACGCCCGCAGTCGACGAAGCCGGAAACCGCGCGCCCTCAAGGTTGGATCGGTCGCGTGGAACCGTCCAATAGTACCAAGTTTCACCGCGCGACAATCCAGCATGGACAAACGCATTCGCTGTTGCTTCGCCGATCTTGGTTGCCGTTGCGAAGTTGTTGGTGCGCGACGCCCAGACTTCGGTAATCCGAAACTGCAAGTACGGCAGGCCGCCGATGTTGGGGTCCACCATGTCCCATTTTAGAGCGATCTGACCTAGGCCGCCGGTAGCGGTCAGGTTTGAGATCGCGATGTTGGAATTAGCCACGGTTAGCTTGCTGGCCAGTTCGCGGTTGAGTCGTAGGCGTCGATCGCCGCCGGATCGACCAAGGCTTGCAATTCGGTGACCTTGGTATCCTCCGCGACGCGCATCGATGCCGCATCCTGAATGCGTTGGATCGAGGCTGTCACCTGATTCTTGTCGGGCTGCGACCACGCGGTTCGATCGGTGTATTTGTATATCAATTGAACTAGCCGGGTGAGTGCGTCGAGTTGTTGCGAACCGGCCGCGCCAGCCTTTGGCGTCAACCTGATCGTCGCTTCCTGATGCACCTCATTAAGTTTGCGCTGCCGCATCTGGTTAACTTCGTCGGCGTTCTTGGCGCGGACCGTATAGGTCCAGGTGACTTGCGTCGCTGCAATCGCAATCACCGGGCCTTCGCGTACCTGCGTCACCGCATTGTAAGCCGCGTTGACCTCGACGACAGGAAGCCACTTCGGTTTGTTCGGCGCGAGTTGCGATTGGTCGTTCACCGTATCGAACTCTTGATATTCGAGGATCGTGTTGCCGCCCTGCACCTTTGCATAGAGTGCCATTAGTCGTGTCCTGCATCTGTCGTGATGAAGAGTGTAATTCCTTCAAGGCGCGCGGGCTGCGCCATCGTGTCGCCCGCGTTTCCGGTAAGGCGTGTGACGCGGAAGTGAACGAAGTCCAATGCGGCCGGTGATCCTGCGATGGTGATCGCAGAGCTTTCCGGGCCGATGTAACAGATGTTGAGCGTGCCCGCTGTTTTGGTGGATGTCTGTCCAGTGCCGTATGCGGTGTCAAACGTGTCGCCGTCAGATGCGGCGACCGCCGCCAACTCAAAGACGACGCCACCTGCCGAAGTCGTTAGCTGACTGAAAATCGGTTGGAACGTTACGGTGCCTTCGTTCCATTGGTTCGGCATCCGCAGTCCGAAATAGGCGATCTTGTCAGCCGAACCATCGAAGTCGAGCGTCTGCAACTGGACAGCGTTCGTGACGGTCAAGGCGTTGCCAACGCTTGGCCCACCCGTCGCCTTCGGGAACATGGCGCTGGCCGCGATGTAGATGCCCTGCTTGCCGTATGGCGTGGCGTTGGAAGACAGCCGCGCGTCATTGAGCGTGCCGCTTGCGAGGCTTGATGCGTCCGTAGTCGCGAGCGTGCCCGTCGTCGGCAGGGTGATGGTTGTCGTGCCGGTCGCGGTCAGCGTGACGCCGAAAGCGCCGCTGGTCGTGAAGGCTCCCGCCGTCGAGAAAGCGCCTCCCGATGAGAAAGAGCCGGTTGTGCTGAATGTGCCGCCGGTCGTGAGGTCGCCGCCGAGCGCGATCGTGCGGTTTGCGTCGCCAGTCGTGAGTGTCAGCGTGCGGTTGGCGGTGAGGTTCGATCCAACGACAAGCCCGAGCGTATGCGACGCATCGGTGTCCCGCATTTGAATGCCGGACGAATTGATGAACGTCTGCGCGGCCGTCCATACGTTGGCGTTGTTGAGGTTGATCGAGAACGTCGCGCCCGTCAGCGTCAGCGTCGTGCCGTCCGCCGTGTAGGCGGTGACCGTCAATTGCGTGAAGGCGATCGCCGTGGTGTTGAGCGTGCCACCAGCGTTGCTGGTGCATTGCCAAATCGTATCGTTGTTGGCGGTGCCCTCTTGCACGGTGACCAGCGTGCCGGGATGTTCGTTGTAGGTGTCGAATTCAGTGTGACGCGCTGGCACCGCGCCGACGACATAGATGCCGTTTTCTGACGCCGAACTCTGACTCTTGACTAGCACCAGATCGCCGGTCGCTAGTGTCACGCCATCGATGATGTCGGCGTTGTTGAGCGCGGTTGAGATTGTGACGTTGCCGGTCGTGGCCGCACGGCAGGACGCAAACCGCTTGGCCAGATTGATTGCAGCTTCGGCCGTCGAGATCGGCTTGTTGGCGTCGCTGGTGTTGTCAACGTTGCCGAGTCCGACATCGCCTTTGACGATGCCGCTTGGCGTATTGATGACCGGGCTGGTCAGCGTCTTGCCGGTCAGCGTTTGCGTGCCGCCGACCGTCACGACGGAGGTTGAGTTGGTGCCCGGCGTGGTGACGCGCAGATCGCCGGTCGTGATGCCGATGACGCCGGTCGAATGCGTGATCGCGGCGTCGCCGTTGTTGTAGTTGATGACCGCGCCGGTCGCCAGGAACAGATCGGACCACATCTTTGTGGTGGTCCCAAGCGATACCGCGTCGCTCGTCGTGGGCGACAGGCTTCCGGTCAACTGCTGGACCTGGCTGTCCTTTAAGAGCTTGCCGGTCGTGCCATCGAACAGCGCGAGCGCCATGTTCGTTGCGCTGGCGGGGCCGACGACATCGCCCGCGCCAGCACCGGCATTGCCCGTGCGGGTAAAGGAAAAGGCGCAAGCCTCGCCCGCTACGAACCCGCCGGGACCGGCAACGTAAGTCAGATTGACCGAGTCATAGGTGACGTTGTCAGTGACGGTGCCGACCGTAAAGGTCGCGTATTTGGACGGGTCGGTCGCCTGAATGATGAACAGCGTGCCGCGATGCGTCGAGTTGGTGCTGTCATCCCACGCTTGAATGAGGCTCGACAGATCGGACGAACCAACGCCGGTTTCGTTGATGTAGAGAACGGTCGCCGATGCCGCCGACGCATTGTTGAGCGCGAACTTGTTGGTGCCAGGATCAACCGCCGTGGTGCCGGAAGCGAACGTCCACACGGGCGCGGTCGTCGGGCCAGGAACGCCCGTTGCGCCGGTCGCGCCCGGTTCCAACGGGATCGTGATTAAGTGAAAGACATCGTTGTTGGCGATCGTTCCGCCGCTCGCGATTGGCGTGATGTTGAAGGTGTCGTAAACGCCCTGATCGCTAAGAGCCGATGTCACATAGAACGAGAAAAATGCCGAGCCGCCTTGCTTGAGAGCGAACACCAGGATTTTGTTGGTGCCAGTGCCGTTGTCTATCGCGTCGAACAGCGCCCGAATGTTCTGGCCGTTGCCGTCAGTCTCACTGACGTTCCATTGCGTAGCAGGGCCGCTCACAAAGTTAGCGGCTGTGCTGTTGAATAGGAATTTGCCGCTGGCTGGATCGCCGCTCGTGTTCGTATTGTATTGGAATTTCAGGCCGCCATCGTCGCCGGTCGCGCCCGTTGTGCCAGTCGTTCCTCGCTCGCCAGCGACCGAGATATTCCAGTTGGCTTGCGTACCCGAACCGCTGATCTGATCGACAAGGATCGTCAGCGATGTGCCGCTGTACGCGGTGACGACGCCCTCAACCCAATTGGTCGGCGTGACCGTGTCGGTCGCGCGAGCGCGGGTGCCAACCTGATAGGCCAGCCCGGCTTGCGTGGTGAAGACCTTGCTGCCGACCGAGATGGCAATGCTGCTGGTGCTGGTCGCAACATAGCTCGGGCCAGTCGGGCCGATGTCGCCAGGATTGCCGGTCGGCACGAAGTTGACGCTGACTTGCATCCCGTCCGATAGCGTGCCGCCGCTGGCGACTACAGCGACGGCGAACGAGTCATAAAGCCCGTTGTCGGTCATCCCCGATGTGAGATCGATGATCAGGAAGTTGCCGGGCTGCGCGATGCTGGTGATGAACACGCGTCCCTTGATTGACGACGACGATGCGGACCACGCTGCAATCAATGAGCCGAGCGAGTTGCCGTCAAAATCTGTTTCCGAAATATAGATTGCGGTCGCCGATGCTGGTGTCGCGTTGACGCGCACCTTGCCCGAGCCGGGATCGGTTGGCGTCGGCGTTGCGACAGTCGACCAGAGGTAGCTATTCCCGATCGACTTGCCGGGAAAGCCGGTCGGCCTGATCGTCCAATCGGCGCGCGAGCCAGAACCAGAGAACGCCTTCACGTCGCCGCCTAGCGCGGTCCCCGAATAGGACGTGACCTGTATCGCCATCCAATGCGTCGTCGGATTGGCATCGGACGACGCCAGCAGCATTGTGCCGATGGGCCAAGTCTTGCCCGCTTGCGTGCTGAATGATTTCGAGCCAGTCGATAGCGCCACGCTTGACGTTGACGTGCCCGACAGATTGGCCGCCGCAGCCGATGCGGTGCTGGCGGACGTTGATGCCGAGTTGGCATAGCCCGCCATCAGGTTTGCGAACGACACAAGGCCACCCGCGAACGTGGAAACGTCCGTTAGAGCGGCCGGGAAATTGACGATGTGACCGCCAGCGCCGAACCCGAGCGGGTTGGAACCAGCGTTGAAGTTGCCGCTATTGTAATCGTCGAGTCGGCCGATTGCGTCCTCGACCGCCTGACTGATGTCAGTACCCCAATCGAATGCCATGGCTATAGCACCTGTATGAATTCAAAGCCGATCGTGGCGGCGGTGTCGTTTTCGAGGTACGCCTGTAGGAGCTTCGCTTCCGGCAATTGCGAGAGCCGCGCCAGGAAAGCGGTCTTGCGCCCAAGGTCGGTGTCCTCGGGATCGAGGTCGACGTAGACCGGCTTGTCGACATCGTGGATGCGAATGATTTCGTCGAGATCGCCCATGACTTCGGTCTTGGACAATACGGCCCAAGTGATCTGCAATTTTTTACGCGAGCCGCGCCGATTGAAAAACTGCCCGCCGCCGACCGCCTCTTGAACGGATGTCAGCGACACGCGAGCAAACTGCGGCTCGGGATCAACGTTGATTGACGGGATGAATGCTTTGCCGATGTAGAGATAACCGAGTTCAATGAAGCCCTCGGAATTGGTCGTGTCGTCGAATTCGAACTTGAGATATTGCGCGATGATCGGCGTCGAGAATGTGTGCCTGATGTCGCGGCCTTGATTGTCAGGATCGGAGAACGGCACCGCACCGAGCCAGAAGTTCGGGCTTTCCCATGCGAACCATTCGTCGGTGTTCGTCCAATCAATGGACAAGCCAACCGCGATAAACGGCGTCTGACCGACAAGCGCCGTGAACGCGGCGTCGGAGTACCATGAAATCCTGTAGAGGCCAGCCGATGACAGGTTGGTTGAGATGACCTGAATGCCGTAGAACAACACGCCTTCGGACAGGCTCACCCTGAATTGCGTATCCTCTGCCTGCGTTGTGACCGAGCGCGCCCGTTTCGTTGTCCGTGGCGAATAGAGGTTGGCCAGCGGAAGATTCGGTTGCCAGTTGCCGCCGGAAAGCACGGCACTGTTGATCGCGTTGTCGTGGTAGATCGTGAGGTTTCTCATATGCCGTTCACCGCCACAACGTCAGCGTCAGCAATGGGACATCGTCGAAGTCGTCCGAGCGGCCGATGCAGCGGTAGGTTTTCCCGGTGCCGACTGACGGACCAAGCCCCATGCGCTCATTGATGGAAGTGAGTTCGACCACCTCACCGATGCCGGGATCGACGTTCGGATCGTCGCTCATTGGGACCACCATTCGCCAGATGTCCCGCGCCGTGCTGTACATGGTCAGCAGACGATTGGCTTCCGCCGTGGCATCGGCCGCTAACGTCAAGCGGCTGTCCACGGTCACCGTTGGAGCATTCGGCCATTTGACCAGCACAGCGGCGTTCTCGGCGCTCGCCTGCCGCCATTCCTGCGCCAAGTATTGCGTCCGCACCGGATCGTTCTGCACCACTTGGCCGAAGAGATCGCCGCTCGTTTGCACAACGTCGATCTGGTCGTACCTGACAATGACTTTCCAGACGGGCACGCCTGCGGTTTCGTCGCCGCTTTCGATCCGCTGCGGGTTGCCGCCGACGCAGTCGTCAAGATCGTATGAGGCGACCGCAGTACCGGACGGCAAATCGAGCCGCCCGAGATCGAACATGGTCGTGCTGTTGCTTTGCGGCAGCATCCACGCGCCGATCGAATTGAGCATCCGCATTATAGAGTCGAGCGCGGATTCGGTATCGAGAACGATGATGCCGCACTTGGACGAATTGATCGCGTCGAGCGCCGTAACATCAGAGGCCGACAGCGACAGCGTCACGCCATACATTGACGAGAACCACGCCATCATGCGCTTGGCGATTTGCACTGCCGTCCGATCGGCCGCCGTCGCGCCCTCGACCACATCAGCGGTGACCGTTCCGACCGCCGATGTCCCGAGCCGGAATAGCCCGAGCGCAAGACACGTCACGTAATGGCCGGGCAGGATGGTGATCGAGAACAGCGCGGCGAGAGTGCCCACGTCGCTATCAAGTGCCAGGAGAATGCCGCCGTCATAGACCGCGATCGATACAACCGGGCCGTCGCTGACTTGCCAGACAAGATCGTAGTGATTGACATCGACGCAGCGCGCATTGTGGACCGTGCCCCAAATCTTCTGCTTGATCTGATCCTTCAAGTCGGTGTCGCCGTTGGCAGTGCCTTGCCCGCCCGACGTGGTCGTGCCCAGATATTTGTTGGTCAGTAGCGGCTTGTCCAAATCCTTGAGCCGGTCGTGAATGATCATGTCGTATTCGTCGAGCGCGTTCGTCGACACCAATTGTTCGACGGTGCCGATGAAGCGCGTCACCGCTTGCGCATATGGTTCGGCTTCGTTCACCAGCGACTTGATCACGACGCTGCGGAAGGCGAAGTCTTTCCAATCGTCGATCAGTTCGGCCGCGCCGTAGGCTTCGCCGTTCATGACCGAGATGTTGCCAAAGCCGACTTCCGACGCGCCGCCGGTCGTGCCTGATCCTAGGCCGTCGCCGTTGGCGAACATGCTGCGCTCTATCCGCCCGACCGACTTGAGCCGTGGCGCATAGAATTGATTGGCAGGAATATCGACCGGACCCGAGCGAATGCCGTGCGTCGAGATGTAGAGCTTCCCCGGTGCGACTCCATCGTGGATGTCGAACTCGACCAAGAAAATCATGCCGCCTTTTTCTTCTCGCCACGGCGCGAGCGCGTCAGCTTGTTCGCTTCTTCGATCGGCTTGGCGATGACGCCAGCCGTCTGCAACTCGGTTTGGATTAGGGCTTGGATGCCCAACAGGATCGAGCGTTCCATTCGGCGGATGGCCGCAACGACGCCGCCGTTGTCGTTGGCATATGACGGAAACTGCCCGGTTTGATTGAAGTCGGCGAGCCACGGATTGCCGCGCGCGATCGGCTCGCGCACCACAAATTCGCCCGGCGTCAACATGCCGTGGACGCTATCCCGGCCCCGCGTGCCGCCCGTGATCCAACCGCCCGTCGCGTGGTTCTGGCCAGACTGCCACGATGCGATCACGGCGTTCGAGTTTTGGATGGCCTGGGTCGCGGTCGCAGTATCTAGCGTGTGCTGGTTGGTCTGAATGATGTTGTTGTTGATCGAACTTAGGAAGCCGACCGCGCTATCGATACTTGCCAACGTTGCGGTTTGCGTTGCAAGCGACGAGGCGGCCGACGACGTAGAGGTGCTGATGGGAGAGAGATTGGACGACTTGCTATCGATTGAACCCGTGTTGCTAGAAACTGTAAATCCAGAGCTTGCGCTGCTGGCGGTGCTATTAGCAATCGAACTCGCCGAAGAGTTCGTCCCCTGCGTTGCGCCCGAGATCGCTTCAAGTCTTGTGATGCTACCCGAGTTGTCAGTGTCCAACCGCGTGAACATATCGTGCAAATTACTGTCGGTGTACATGCTGCCTAGAGCCAACTTCATTTCGTCAAAGGTGATCAGCCCATCGGTGTTAGTGTCGATGCTGTCGAACCCGTCAACAAGTCGTTGCGCCAATTCCGTTGTCTGATCCTCGATCGCATTGACGATGAATTGCTCGGCGCTGACTTGCGTCGGCAACGCTTGCAATTGCGAAATGGTCGTCGAGAGGATGGCTTGGAACGCCGCCGACGAGCCATAATAACTCTTGGCCGCGTCGATCAAATCCTGTGCGTTGCCGGTGATGCCGGACAGCGCATCGCGATTGCCGCCAAGAGCAAGAGTGCGTTGTGTATTGAATTGGCTTTGCGCCGCCGCCAGCCGGGCGGATGGCGATAGCGGCGAGCCCGTCCCCGACAACAGGTGCGCGATGTAATCCGCGATCTTGTTCGTCTCGGCTTTGAGGAAGTTCACCGCTTCGTCAAAAATGCGCTTCTGCGCGTCGGCCGCCGCCTGTTGCGCCTGCAATGCTTGCTGCGCGGCTTGCTGCTGTTGTTGCAATGCCTGATCGGCGAACCGTTGCTGTATCTGCAATCGTTCGGCCGCAAGAGTTTGATCCAACTGCGCCAGCAATTGACCGCCCGCCGCGATCTCTGCCGCGCGCTGTTGACCAGCCTGCGCATCGAACACCGCGAGCGCGCCCGACAACTGCGACGTGTCGTTGGTCGCTTGAACCAAACGAAGTGACAGCGCGGCGGACGCTGACGCGAGTTGGTCCGCCGACCGCTGCGCGACAGCAGCGGTATTCTGCACCGCATTGGCGAACGCATTGAGCGATCCCGGTGCAAGACCAAGCTGCGACTCCAATGCTGCCAGCGAGTCCCCGGTCAGCTTGTTCGACTCGGCGATGCTCGCGGCCGATCGAATATAGAACTCTTCAATCAGCGCAGTCTGAATGCCGAGCGCCGCCGCGTCGTCGCGCATCTGCGCAACTTTCTTGGCGAGATCGTCAGCCTGATTGATCCAATCGCCACCCGCGAGTTCGTTGACCTGTCGGGTGAGATCGTCGAGGAACGATCCCCGCAGCTTGTCCATGGCGGGGTTGAGCTTGTCGTTGACCGCCGCCGCCACTTCCTCGGTCGACAATCCCTGTGCCTGCAACGCTAGTGTCAATTCGGCCGCCGCGTCCGCTATCTCCTTCATTCGCTTCTGGACATCGGACAACTCGGTCCCGGCGAGCGTGTTCGTCGCCGCCTCGACCGTGTCAGCGATCAGCTTGGTTCGTTCCGCCGCCCGCGCCGCCACCAATTGCCAGATGGCAAGATCGCCAGCCGCCTTAGACTCCGCGTCAAATGCCTTCTGTGACTCGAAGTCGAAGTCCCGCAGCTTTTTGATGAAGTCTGATTTCTCCATCGCGTCGGCCGCGCGTAGATTGAATTCGGCCGCGCGCATCTGCGCATCCGCGATTTGCTTTTCGCGCGCTAGACGCTGTTGCTCGGCTTGTGCCGCAGCTTGCGCCGCCTTCTGTTGTTCGGCCTTGTCATCGCCGCCGCCGAACAGTTTGCCTAGCAGGCTAACGCCGATACCAACTGCGGCTGTCGCCAGCGGCCCGCCGAACATGCCCGCAGCACCACCGATCAACTGAGAAATGCTTCCGCTGATGCTCTTAGCGAAATCCTGCGTCGCGATGCCGATAAGTTGCTTGCCCAAGCCCTCAAGCGATTTACCCAACGCTTCGGTTGCGGTCGCGCCGTTGAGCATGGAATCGATGAAGGTGTTAGCAAAACTAGAAACCGCGCTTTCAATCTGTTTGTAATCCGTTTTGAGTTCTTTCAGCTTGGCGCTGTGCTTCAAGTCGAGTTCGATGTTTTTGACGATCGCAGCCTGTTCGTCCTTGGAGATGTCGACTCCTTTGAGACGTGCGAGATTGATTTCCTTGTCAGCCAACGCGGCCTTTTGCTGTGATGTCGCGAGATCGCCGAGCAAGCCGATGCGCTGCTTTTCCAGACTGATCTGGTGTTCCATTGCAGCCAAATCTTGCGGCGTGATTGTTGGAACTGCTGGCCGCACCGTGAGCTTGAGCGGCCCGCCTTGTGTCGGCCCGACCGTCTGATCCTCGATCGATCCACCTGCGGCGAGTTCGTCAGCGCGCGTTCGCGCCGAACCCAAGACGCCTTTGACGGCCGCACCGGCTTTATCGAGAAGGCCACCGGCGGCCGTCGCCAGCTTGCCCAGCAGTTCGAGCACCTCGCCGATGACAGCGAATGCGGCAGTCTTGAATTGCGCCCAAGCCTTGTCCCAAGCCTCTTGAAACTTTCTGGCGCTGTCGACCATGTCCTGGCTGACGTTTGCGTTACCCATCTCCTGCGCGGCCTTTCGAACGGCTTCGCCGCCTTGCTCCATCAGCCGGACCCAATCTTGAGTCCGGGGAAGACCGGCCGCCTGCAACACGTTCAACTTGTCGATTTCGGTCTTGGCATTCTGCACCAAATCAGCGACCTTCATAAAGTTGGGCAGCATGTCTTGCGAAATGGATTGCCCGTTCAAGCGGAACAACTCTTTCATGTCGCCAAGCCCTTTCTTAGCTTGGCTGATCGAGTCGCCGAATGACTCCATGCCCTTGACGAAATCGTCGGTGCTGATGCCCTTGATCGCCGCCGCGCCTTGAAGCTCCTGCAATTGAGCGATCGGCGCGCCCAGCCGTTTCGACAGGTTGTCGGCTTGGATGGCCATGTCGGACCACACCTTGGACATCAGCACGAAGCCCGCAACAACCGCACCGATGCCGCCGACCAGTAACGTTAACGGCGAAAACATCCCGAGTACGCCCATGGCAAGCGAACCCAACGACTTGCCAGACGTGAGTGCCACGTCCGATAATTGCGATCCCTGCTGGATGAAAACCGTGAACGGGTTTTGCCCCGACGCCAGCGATACGACAACGTCTTGAATCTGACGGTTGAAGTTGATGAGTTCGTAGCGCGCGGCTTTGCCAGCGTTGCCGACCTGTTCCGTGCTCTTGGCGGTCTTGCTTAAATTGTCATTCGCCTCCTTCGCCACCGCACCAGCCGCCGACATGCCGCGCAAGAGATTGGTGTTGGCCATTGTGCTTTCCGACATGGCCTTGGTCATCGACGATGCAGCGGTTGCCGTCTTCTGGTATTGTGCAGCCGCCATTGACATCAGTTCGTTGGCACGCTCCTGCGTCGTCAATCCCTGCGCTTGCGCCCGCTCAAGAGTCTGCGCGGCCTTCGCCATCAACTCTTGAGACTTCACCGTCTGATCGAGTTGTCGCTGTAGTCGCTGATAGGCGCGCTCGACGCTTAACGTCGCCTTCTCTTGCGAGACTGACGACTCGGCAACGGTATCGCCAGCCGCCGCAAGCCCCTGCAATTGCGCAGTAGCTTGCGACACGCCCTCGGTCTGCGACCGGATCGTGAGTGTGCGAATGACGTTTGTAGACGTTGCCATCTAGTGTGTTTTCCGTTTCACCTGTTTTTTGTTCGCCGCAGCCGCCCGCGACTTGATGACTTCCATCACCGCATGCGCGCTTGCTGGATCGTCAGCCGACGCGGTAATTCCCTTGTCGGTCTGTGGTTTCTTGGTGCTGGCCAGCGAGAGATATTCGTTGTCCATCGCTCGTATCATGCGTTCGAAGGATACGAATTCGTCGCCGTCCATGTCGAACTCTTCGGCATACGCCATGATCGCCGATCGCGGGATCGGGCCTAGCCCCATTCCGATTGATCGCTCTGTGCTCAACTCGCCGAATGCTTCCCAATAGAACTGGTTCTGTTGCCAGATTTCGGGTTGGTCAAAGAATTGAGGCGGCGGCTCGATGCCTTGCTCGACCTTTTTCAGCCAGTCTTTTTGGTGCGACCCCCATCGGTGCTGATAGACGAGAGCCGCAATAAGTTTCCCGCGTCTTCCTCATGGTCTGCCGCGTTCTGTTCGGCGATGAGATTCGCCGCCCAAGAGACGGCGTCGCGGAAGCGCCGATAGTCGGGATCGGTCAGCAGCTTCTTTGCCGTCTCGCGCGAGTACGGCAACGGCTGATCATCGTCACCGTCCAGCCCTTCCCAATCCAGTAGACACGTATCAAGCAAGCACAAGTTGGTGATGCGGTCTGCATCCTCGGGATCGAGGTTGCCAGTCATGCGGCGCTTGCGTGGCACCGCTTGGATCAGCTTCATCTGCAACCGCCGCCAATCCTTGTTATTGGCCCCACGGACCTTGAGCCGAAGACCTTCCATGTCGGGAATGTCATCGACCCAAGCGCCCGTTTCGGCGCGGCCTGAATCGACCGCTACGTCTTTCATTTTCATCTAACTTCCTCCTGTTTCGGAACGGCCTTCCCGCGCCCCGGTTAGGTTGAGATCGCCGCCAACGCCGTGAACAGTTCGGAGTTGACGCCAACGTTGTAGGTGTTGCGGATGACGTTGTCGTTGGTGCCGATGTTTTTCCGGCGAGATTGCACCAGCCCACGGAAATACTGCACCGTATTGTTGTACGCCGCAGTTGGTGCGTCCGGCAGGATGACCTTGAAGGCATAGTTAAAGTTGGTCTGTTCTGCCGCCTCGATCGCAGCCTGACCAGCGTCAAGTGGATCGTGCGCGACGGTGATGGTCATCTGACCGGCGTCGCGAGCGCCCTTGGCGTGCTGCGTGCGCGCGTCACCAAGCGCGGCGAATGTCACGTCGTTCGATTGATCACCGAACTCGCCGACGCTTTCGACGTTCTTGATTTCCGTCCAAGCCGACATCGCTTGGAATTCCGCCAAGCTGTCAGCCTCTTGGACCGTGACCGACGCGCCGATGAAGACTTGCGTGCCAGATGCCGTGACGAATGCCATCGTCGTTTCTCCTATATCGCCGTGGTTACGGGTTAAACGCTAAGAGGTTCGTACACGGCAGACACGAACTCGTAGCGATACGGAACGATGATCGAGTACATGACCCAATTGCCTTCCTCGATATTGTCGTCGATGACCGGGCCGTCCGGCACGAATGTTTCGATGCCGTTGAAATGCACAGCGCGGAACATCCATTTCAATTCATCGGACCACGCCAGCCCTTGCGCCGCGCCGACGCCGCGCACGACATTGAGCACGATCCTGATCGCGCCTTCCTCAAAGAACGTCCGCCCGAGCGCGGGGCGCACGCCGTTGACGACGGGATACTGCACAACGATGAACGACTCGACGCCGTCCGGCGGCTCGCCCGAAGTGTCGTAAGGAACGATCGGCGACGCCGTCCAATTGGCGGTCAGCCGCGCCTCAACCGCGTCCGCTACTGCTTTGCTAGGCATTGGTTCTCACGACGATTGCAGGATTGCGCTGGCCGCCCGGAAGCGTGGCAAACGTGTAGCTGGTCTTTGCGATGTTCCCGAACCGCTGCCGCGCCAGAACAGAGATCGCCTGATAGACGCCCTCCGGTGCTTGCGACGACAGTCCACGCTCGATCTTGCGGGCATAGGGAACGGTGTTGATGAAT
>Ga0207651_10000460_pt1 | contig 17106 bp, 19 predicted proteins | sample KBSM23metaG_FD_184328 | JGI IMG/M metagenome (GOLD analysis project Ga0207651, IMG submission 184328) | Miscanthus rhizosphere microbial communities from Kellogg Biological Station, Michigan, USA - KBS M2-3 metaG (SPAdes) (version 2) | ecosystem: Host-associated > Plants > Roots > Rhizosphere >... | reverse complement strand
TTCGGTTATGGGAATTCTGGCAATGATGATCTTCCCGTGGCTGGTGATTGGGATGAGAACGGCTTTTTCTCGGTGGGGGTGTATCGCCAAAGCACCGGGGAGTGGTTCCTAGACAATGAGGTACCGGGAAACCAGCCGATCTCATATAACTTCAAATTTGGGACGATTGGCCATACCTTCCCGCTCGTAGGTGACTGGAACAACAGCGGGACCGACACCCCGGGTGCAATGTGGCCATAGAGCTGGCTTTACGCGCCAGGGGGCGTCGAGCCATGCGATGTGGACCCGCGAGCCCGGTACTAACCGCGCTCTTCGTCTACGGGGCCGCCCGCCATTCCCTCGAAGGCTTATCGAAGCCCGAGCGCTGGGATCGGGGGTCGGCCCGGATGGCCGCCGGACGACCTGGTCGGCGATGCCCTTGTTTGGGCTCTCGAACGGATCGCGGAGTGTTTTAAAGCTCCGTTGATTAGGGTCAGCGTGAACACCGCGAACACCCACTGCTCACCAACGCGGCGCAGAAGACGGACTCGAGCAACCCCTTGCAATGCGACTGAAAGAAGTCAGCACGATTCCCGCCAGCAGCATGTAGGCCACAAATCCCAGAGTCGATCCGAGCGCCGTCGGGGGCGGGCTGGGCGAAAGACTGAGAAATCGGGCCCCATTTCTTGCCCAAGCAGAGCATCAGGGCGAGGCATCATCGATCCGCCCCGGCAACGGGTCATCGGGTTCAACGCCGGCGCCCTCGCGGGCTCGGCGCTCGACCAGCTCGTCGACTCGCTTCCGCTGCCAAGAACCCCCACAGATCCCAGCTGATCTCGATCCTGCGAAAACCGCTTGAAGCCGTGTCCCACGAAGCCCGGCGGGACTGCCGGTTCGGGCTCATAATCGGACCGGCCATGTGGAAAACCGAGGGTCGTGTTCCTACTCCCCGGCATCTGGAGGTCAGTACCGTCGGGAAGCGCCAGGGCAGGCGGGCCAAGCACTCTATCGGGCAGGGACTCACCCCAGTTCCTCAACTGGGACCTTAAAGGAGACAGTCAACAAGACCTCCGGGGCAGCGCCTCTGGCCCCCTCGCTCGAACCGGGCGTTGAATACTTGGGTGTTGCCTCCCGTTTCTGAAGGTCTGACCCGTGAAGGGAGGGGCGGCTTGGGCCTGTCGGCGCCGCCCACTGGTCTCACTGCGAGCGGGGCGACCTCAGATCGCGGGGGTCAAAGCCTCGCGCAGCAGTCGGGGCAGGATGATGGCGCCGCGCTGGAGGGCTTCTTCGAGCGGGACCGCCAGCGTCGAGCCGTCGGGGGCGAGCGCCGCCGTCCATCGCGCCGGCTCGTAGCGGGCGAATTGCGAGAGGGCCTGAAGGAGCACCCACCACAGCATCAGCCCCGAGGGCTCCCGCCCGACGCCGCGCGAGACCCGCAGGTAGCGCTGGTCGAGGTAGGGCCAGAGGGCGGCGTCGAAGTCGGCCGCGTCTCCGGCGCTTGGGAAGTCGAGGTTGATAACCACGTACTCTCCCTGGGCACGGACGTTGACTTCGGCCTCGGCAAGCTCGGGGTAGTCGCCTTCGCGGGAGGTGAAGTCCTCGGCCCTGGTCAGCAGCGAGCCGGCCTCGTCGCGAGCGGGCATCGAGGGCTCGGGCAACATCACGCGGCTGAAAGACTTCAGGAGCGGCCCGTTGGCGCCTTTCTAAAGGTTAGTCCAGGGATCGAGCGCTCGGCCGAAAAAACGCAGTGGGGCCTAGCCTGAGCCGCACCGGCGAAATCGGACTCCCTTCGGAAAGGGGACGCAACACTTACCCTTCGCCAAATTCTGAGCGACCTACGGACCTTCCTTGACTTCGGGGACATATCTGCTGACGAGGAAGTTCACCTGGCTCTCTCGCAGGATCATGAACTGGTCCTCGGGCAGTTTGGTCGCCTGACCACCCGGCCTTTTCCAGACCACCGGCTGGAGTCGCAGTTCACGGTCGTCACTCTCAGTTGGGGTGAAACCTCGCAGGATTCCAACGACCTGCAGCCCGCTGGACAGCTCTGCGGAGATCGCCACGCTCTGCTTCTCGGGAAGACACTCAGAAAAAGACTCCCACCAGATCGTGTGCGGCTTGTAGCTATTCGCGCCCTCTCCTTCCGGCTTCGGATGCAATCGCCGAGCGGCCAAATCCGCGATCACGAAGCTCAGCACGGCGGCCGCAAAGCCGCAGGCGACGCAACGCCACGGCTCGTCCGCCGCATAGTCGCCCGGTTCCCCGAAGAGCCTGCCCAGGTCGAGAAGCTCCGGCCCGATGAAGTCGATCGCCCCGGCGACGAGCAAGACGACGAGCACGGCGAAGAACGTCGTCGTTGCCCCCGTGATGACCAGCTCTACATATTCGGCGAAGGTGGACCTGTCGGAATGTCGCGGGGCACGCTCATCCGCACGCCTCTCGTACGCACGGCCGGGAGCCGCCGTCAAAGCGAGGACGGCGAGGCTGCCCAGGAGCTGGAGGATCACTCCGAGTCTGAGGGCGGCGGCGAGGGTGGCGGGGGCGGCGGCGGAGGCGGCTCGACCGGGGGCAGCGCTTCTATCTGGTCCACCAGTCCGCTGGGATCGCCAGCTGGCAGAGCCTGCATACCCTTTTGACCCTCAGACAGGCCAATTTCCCGGGGCTCCTCCACGCGCCGAGCCGGCCTCTCCGGCGGGGAAGGCTCAGGCGGCGGGTTATTCGACTTGTCGTCTCCCATCGAGCCAATAAGTTTAGCCGCGGCCGTCGGACGGAAACTCTGTCTAGAACAACTTCACGCTCTCGGCCGAGAGGCGGAATCCGTGAGAACTCTCGGCCACGCAGATCAGCGCCCGTTCGCGACTTTCGCAGACGAAGGGTCCTTCGGCCGCCGCTTCGCCGTACTCCAGAACCGGATATGCCCCCTCCCCCTCGGGACTGAGGACGGTGTCGCCGGCGCAGAGAAATGTCGAACCGCCGTAGTCGAGTGAGATGGCGTGGCCCCAATCGAGGTTGCAGTCAGATGGCTGCGGCGGGGGCGCCCATTCTCGTTCGCGAATGTCGCACCTGACTCCGTCCTCGTACATCGCGCAGCCGACGTTGCCGGAGGGTGTCTGGAAGTACACCGGTTCCGCGACCTCGGGGGTCGGGTCCGGTTCGGTCCCGGGCGGGGCGGTCATACCGGGGTGGGCGCTCGGCGCGGTTCCGACGACGGCGAATTTCAGATCAGCCTGGCGGCAGCGGGCCATCAGCGGGTAGTCCGCGAACGGGAATTCTTCGCAACTCCATCCGGCAACTGCTGTGCTTTCACCGATCCTATTTCGGCCCGACTCTCGGTATTCGTTGACGATTTCCTGTGCCGCCTGGCAGTCGAGTTCTGACGAGTCGAGTTCGATTTCGACGGGCCCCCCGAACAGCTCGAACTCGCAGGCCTCCTCAGGGTCAGCGACCTCCTCCGCCTCCGTGGCCGTCGTAGTCGTCGCCTCGTCGCCCGCCAGCATCACCACGGCGACGCCCAGCGCGACGACCGCCGTCGCCAGAACGCCGATCAGCACCCCCGTCTTGAACCCCACGGGCCCGACTCTACCTGCGAGGTCTATGAAGAGCTAGTTGATCAGCGCGACGATTCCGGCGAGGATGCCGCCGCCGATCACCGCGACGCCGATCCCCTGGACCCACGGGTTTTCATGCCACTTCCGCTTCGGCGTGCCTTGCTCCTAGGGCTGCTGCGGCGTCGGCCGAGCGTCCTTAACCTCCCGACGGTCCTCGGTTGCGTCCATGCTGTTCCGCAAACACCTCGCCGAACAGTGCCTCCGTCGACCAAATGCTCGCAGATGTCGAAGGAACTAATCCGCGAGTTTCAGTCCCTGGATTCCTTCATATTCGTCAACCCAGGCTCCTAGAAGGCGAGGCACTACTGCTTTGCATGGAAAGCGCAACAAATCGCGCGATACTGCGCGGCGATGTCTCATGACTAGCGACGGCTGTTTGATCTGTGGGGGCCCCAAGCATCTTCAAGCCTACGCCTGCGATCGATGCCGGAAGATCCTCCGCCGTGTCGACATGCGCCGCGACTCATTGGGGAAGCTCCGCAAGCCCGACCGTGAGGCGAGAATTCGGGCCCTGCAAGAGGCGTGGGACACGGAAGCCCGCTGCTTTCGCTGCCACTACACCGGCATCGCGCTCGAGACCGATGACCATCGCGACCACCGCTATCTGAGCCTGGAGCACCAAACACCTGGCAACGAGACCGAGATCGTTGTCGTCTCGGCGCTGCTTAATCGGATGAAGACGGACCTGTCTGACGGGGAGTTCCGGCGGATGGTTAGCGCCCTAGCGCGGAGGTTTGAGGGCGAGGACTTCGACGAAACGGCGTTCCCAGACCGGAACTTCCGCGCAAGTTAGGGACGGCCCGCCGCTCTGGGCACCTAGCGCCCCGAGGTCCCCACCATCAGCCCTGTGGAAAAAGGGTGGTACTCCTGGGAGGCCTGGCACTACGGCTTCGAGGCCGGGCCGCCGCCCTGCTCGGCGGCGGCTGACTCGCTCGGCTCGGGAAGCGGTCAGGACGGCGCCCTTGCCGGCGCCGGCGGCCTGCCCTCGTTCGTGCCCGCGCGCTTCCGCTCGCCGCTGTTGCGGGCGGCGGCTCGCTGGGACGTCTCGGCGGCGCTGCTCGCCGCGCAGTTGATGGCGGAGTCGGGCTTCGACCCCTTTGCCGGCTCACCCGCCGGCGCTCAGGGCATCGCCCAGTTCATCCCCTCGACGGCCGCCGCCTACGGCCTTCGCGATCCCTTCGACCCCCGCGAAGCGATCGACGCCCAGGCCCACCTGATGTCCGACCTGATCCGGCGGCTCGGATCTCCCCAGCTCGCCCTCGCCGCCTACAACGCCGGTCCCGCGCCGGTCGAAGCCTGCCGCTGCGTTCCCGCGATCCCGGAGACCCAGGCCTACGTCACGCGGATCCTCGCCCTGCTCAGCGGTGCGGGCTCGATCGCCGTGCCGTCTTTCGAAGTAAGGCTTGTCGCGTGATAGTGGTGCATTCAAATGCTAGAATGTATATTGCTTTGCGCACCACAATCGAGCTCACCGATCGCACGTATACGCGTCTCCGCGCCAAGGCCGCCGAACGGGGCATGAGGGGCTTCTCCGCGATCGTCGAGGAGGCGCTCGATCGCTATCTCGGACAGGGCGACGAGGATCTGAGGGCTGCGCTTCTGGCGGCTGAGGGCTCTTGGAGCGATCGCGACGTGGCGGAGTGGGAGCGTATACGCGGAGAGACATGGGCGAGTTGGCCGGACCGGTCCTCGACTCGGACGTCCTGATCGACTACCTGCGCGGCGCCGGTCCCGGGCGGGATCTGGTCCGAAGCCTGATCCTGGGTGCGGGATACAGGGTGACGGCGGTGACGGCGTTCGAGCTGTCGCTTGGTCGCTCTTATCATGAGGATCCTCGTCCGGTCCACGCTCTGCTGGCCGCGCCGTCGCTGTCCCTGACGCGCAAAGCGGGCCTGCGTGCTGGCTCCTTGCTCAGCGAGCTGCGGCGCGCCGGCGTGACGATCGACGTGCGCGACGCCATGCAGGCGGGCATCTGCCTCGAGGCCGGCGCGACCCTCGTGACGAGGAACGTCTCGCATTTCGAGCGTATCCCCGGCCTGCGCCTTTCCTCGCCAGCCGACGCGCGCGATTAGACTGCGCCTCCGATGGCGACCGTTGAGGTACAGGGAGTCGAGGGGATGCAGGCCCTGCTCGGACAGGAGATCGGCCCGAGCGAGTGGCGCACGGTCACCCAGGAGGACATCGACACCTTCGCCCAGCTCTCCGGCGACGACCAGTGGATCCACGTCGACGTCGAGCGCGCCAAGGCCGAGAGCCCCTTCGGCAACACGATCGCCCACGGCAACCTGACCCTCTCGCTCGTCGACGGCTTCCGCAAGGAGATGATCTCCTCGACCGGCTTCGCCCTCGGCGTCAACTACGGCTGGAACAAGATCCGCTTCCCGGCCCCGGTTCCCGTCGACAGCCGCGTCCGCGGCCGCGCCGAGGTCGTCTCCGTCGAGGACAAGGGCAGCGGCTGGCACGAGGTCGTCACCCGCTTCACCCTCGAGGTCGAGGGCAGCGAGAAGCCCTGCTTCGTCGGCGACTCGGTGACGCGGGTGATGGCGGCGCCCGCCGGCTGACGGGCGCCAAGACTCGCTGACTACTTGACCGTCAGCGTCCCTTCCATGCCCGCTTCGCGGTGGCCCGGGACGGAGCAGTAGAAGGTGTAGGTCCCCGGTTCCAGTTCGACCGTCGCCGATTCGGAGCCTTCGGAGACCGTGTCGGTGCCGCCGATTTCTTCGCCGTCCGAGGATTCGATCTTCACGTCGTGGGGGAGCGGCTGGGGGTTGGTGAAGTCGATCGTGACCTCGCCGGCCTTGGTGCTCGCGCTGGTCGTCGTGTAGGCGAGCTGGCCGCCCGGATCGGCTTCGAATTTAAGCGTCGCGGCGGCTCCCCCGCCGCCTTCTTCCTTGGCCCCGGCGCCGCCCGCGGCTTCGTTGCTGGTTTCGCCGCCGGTCGTGGCGGACGTGCTCGAGTTGTCGTCGCTGCCGCCGCCGCAGGCGACGAGGGCGACCGATGCGAGGACGAGGGCGAACAGCGCGGCGACCTTCTTCATGACTGGGGATCCTTTCCTCGGGGAAGAACGCTCAGGGAGACTGTAGCCGTATACGGCGGCATGGCGCCACTCGTTCGGTACCCCGTTCAGCGACCCTCGAACTCGGGCGTGCCGCCGCCGAAGAAGGCCGTGACCCCGTTGCGCAGGTCCTCGGTGGCCATGCTGTCGGCGATCCCGTGCCGCTCGAGCTGCAGATGCTCGGTGAGGCGGTTTTCGATGCTCTGGCCGACCAGCGTCTTCGCCATGCGCACGTAGTAGGGCGCCTTCGCCGCCAGCTTCTCGGCCTTCGCTCGCGCCCGGTCCATCAGCTCGTCGGGCGCGACGACCTCGGAGACGAGCCTCTCGGCGAGCGCGTCCTCGGCCTTCATGTTCGGGTCGTTGAGGAGGATTTCCAGCGCCCGGCTCGGCCCGACGACGCGGGGCAGGAAGTAGGTCATGCCGCCGTCCGGCGAGGCGCCGATCCGGCCGTAGGCGCAGGCGAAGAAGGCCGATTCTGAGGCGATGCGGATGTCGCAGGCGAGCGCCAGCGAGAAGCCGGCGCCGGCGGCCGGGCCGTTGACCGCGCAGATCACCGGGTAGGGGATCCGGCGCAGGTCGACGATCGCCTGGTGCAGCGCCTCGGCGCCGCGCCGCACCTGCGAGGGCAGGTCGATCTCCTCCGACTCGACTCCCTCTTTGAACCAGTTGACGTCGCCGCCCGAGCAGAAGGCCTTGCCGGCGCCGGTCACGATCAGCGCCCGCAGCGGCGCCTGGTCGGCGAGCCAGGCGAAGGCCACGGTCAGCTCGCCGATCATCTCCGGGCTCATCGCGTTGAAGGCGTCGGGCCGGTCGAGGGTGAGCGTGCCGATCTCTCCGTCTATCTCGATGCGCAGTGTGTTGAGCTCAGGTGGATTCATGTGGCCCGCAGCCTACCCTTTGTCGGAGTGAGCGATATGACACGCGATCTCCCCGATGCTCCCGGCGTCTACCTCTTCCACGGCGCCAAGGGCGAGCTGCTCTACGTCGGCAAGGCGCGCTCGATCCGCAAGCGCGTCGCCTCCCACTTCTCGGGCGGCGAGTCGCGGCTGATCTCGCGCGTCGACCGGGTCGAGTGCCTGGTCACCGCCAACGAGGCCGAGGCGCTGCTCGCCGAGCAGAGCTTCATCAAGCGCCACCGGCCGCGCTTCAACATCCGCCTGCGCGACGACAAGTCCTACCCCTATGTCTGCGTCAGCCTCGACGAGGACTACCCACGGGTCTACTTCACGCGCGAGAAGCACCGTCACGGCCGCGCCTACTTCGGCCCCTTCTCCAGCGCCAAGCGCGTGCGCGAGACGCTCGACCTGCTCGGCAAGCTCTTCCAGTTCCGCACCTGCGAGGGCGCCGAGCCCGGCCGTCGCTCCGGCAGCCCCTGCCTCGACTACTACATCAAGCGCTGCGGGGCGCCCTGCGTCGGCTACGTCAGCAGGGAGGAGTACCGGCGCAACATCGACGCGATCGTCGACTTCCTCTCCGGCCGCTACCGGCAGATCGAGGCGGGCGAGGAAGCGAAGATGGAGAAGGCGGCCGCGGCGCGCGAGTTCGAGCGCGCCGCCCTGCACCGCGATCGCCTGGCGGCGATCCAGTCGCTCTTCGAGCGCCAGCGGGTGGCGGGCGCCTCGGTCGGCACCGCCGACCTGATCGGGGTCGCCGCCGAGGGGGCCGACGCCAACGCCCAGGTCTTCCAGGTGCGCGACGGCATCCTCGCCGAGCGCCAGAGCTTCTACCTCGACAACCAGGCCGAACGCGACCTCGCCGAGGTCGCCGAGGAGTTCGTCGGTCAGTACTACTCCGCCTCGCCGGCGGTGCCGCGCACGATCGTCGTCGGCCCCTACCTGCGCGACCGCGTCGGGGTGCTCGAGGAAGCCCTGAGCGAGCGCCGTGGCGGCGCGGTCGAGGTGCGGGTCGCCGAGCGCGGCGACAAGCGCCGCCTGCGCGAGCTGGCCGAGCGCAACGCGCGCCTCGCCCTCGACCAGGACCGGCTGCGGCGCGAGCACCGCCGCCAGCGCCGGGTCGAGTCGCTCGCCAGCCTGCGCGAGGCGCTCGGCATGGGGGAGCTGCCGGTGCGGATCGAGGGCTTCGACATCTCCAACCTCGGCGGCGAGCACACCGTCGCCTCGATGGTCGTCTTCGAGGGAGGAGCGACGAAGAAGTCGGATTACCGGCGCTTCCGCGTGCGCGGCGAGGGTGGGCAGGGCGGGCCCGACGACTTCGCCTCGATGGAGGAGGTCCTCGCCCGGCGCATGAACCGCTACCTCGAGCAGGTCGACCTCTCGCCCCACGACGGCAAGCGCGACCAGAGCTTTGCCGCGCTGCCCTCGCTCGTCGTCATCGACGGCGGCAAGGGACAGCTCTCGGCGGGGGTGCGGGCCCTGAAGCCCTTCATCGACCGGGGGGTGACCGTGATCGGGCTCGCCAAGCGGCTCGAGGAGGTCTACGTCCCTGGCCGCTCGGCGCCGATCGACCTGCCGGCCGACTCGGAGGCCTCGAAGCTCCTGCAGCGGGTCCGCGACGAGGCTCACCGCTTCGCGATCGAGCACCACCGCGGCCGCCGCGACCAGGCGATGACCCGCTCGGTGATCGACGGCCTGAAGGGTGTCGGGCCGGTGCGCAAGCGCGCCCTGCTCCAGCATTTCGGCTCTCCGGAGCGGTTCGTCGCCGCCAGCCGCGAGGAGCTGGAAATGGTGCCCGGCCTGCCTGGCAAGGTAGCCCGTGAGATTCACGAGCAACTCAACAGGACCGGCTGATGGCACGCACCGAAGAGACAAAAGAGCTGACCGGGGTGGGGCTGGACGGCAAGGGCCCGGGACGGGGGGTCACCCTGGTGGTGATCACCGGCCACTCCGGCGCCGGCAAGTCGGAGGCGATCGCCGCCTTCGAGGACGGCGGCTACTTCTGCGTCGACAACCTGCCGCCGCGGATGATCGGCAGCCTCGGCGAGCTCTTCCGCCACGACGGCAGCGGCGTCGAGCGCGCCGCGGTCGTCTCCGACGTGCGCGGCGGCGACTACTTCGACGAGCTGCTGCAGGTGCTCGGTGACCTGGAGGCCGACGGGCTGAAACCGACCGTGCTCTTCCTCGAGGCCGACGAGGAGACGCTGGTCGACCGCTACAAGGAGACGCGCCGCCGCCACCCGCTGGCGCCGGAAGGGAGGATCGTCGACGGGATCCGCACCGAGCGCGAGATGCTGGCCCCGCTGCGCGAGCGTGCCGACGTGGTCATGGACACCAGCGGCCTAACCGGCGGCATGCTGCGGCGGCGCATCGCCGAGGACATGCTCGGCCACCACGAGAGCGGCAAGATGGCGCTGACGCTGCTCACCTTCGGCTTCAAGAACGGTCCGCCGCACGACGCCGACCTGACGCTCGACGTGCGCTTCCTGCCCAATCCGCACTACGTCGAGGAGCTGCGTCCGCTGACCGGCCTCGACCTCGAGGTGCGCGAGTACGTCGAGGACGGGACCCAGGCTGGCGAGTTCTACGGCCGGCTGCTGCCGCTGCTCGAGTTCCTCGTGCCCGCCTACGTCGCCGAGGGCAAGAGCCACCTGACGATCGCGGTCGGCTGCACCGGCGGCCGCCACCGCTCGATCACGGTCGCAGACCGCATCCGCCGCGAGCTCGAGAGCCGCGACGACGTCGTCGTCCACATGAAGCATCGCGACGCCGAGCTCGATTCCTGAGCGTCCATAGAATCGCCAGCCTTGCCAGAACCGGTCATATCCATCCGCGGCCTGCGCAAGAGCTACGGCGACTTCGAGGCGGTGCGCGGCATCGACCTCGAGGTGCAGGCGGGGGAGGTCTTCGCCTTCCTCGGGCCCAACGGCGCCGGCAAGACGACGACGGTCGAGATCCTCGAGGGCTACCGCAAGCGCAGCGGCGGGGAGGTCTCGGTGCTGGGCGAGGATCCGGAGAGCGCTGGCCGCGCCTGGCGCGAGCGGATCGGGATCGTCCTGCAGAGCTGCCGCGTCGACCCCTACCTGACGGTGCGCGAGTCGCTCGAGCTCTACGCCGGCTACTACCGGCGGCCGCGCCCGGTCGAGGAGACGATCGAGCTGGTCGGCCTGACCGGCAAGGCCGACGCTCGCGCCAGCAGCCTCTCCGGCGGCCAGCAGCGGCGCCTCGACGTCGGCATGGCGCTGGTCGGCGACCCGGAGCTGCTCTTCCTCGACGAGCCGACGACCGGCTTCGACCCCTCGGCCCGGCGTCAGGCCTGGGAGACGATCGCCGGCCTGCGCGACCTCGGCAAGACCGTCTTCCTCACCACCCACTACATGGACGAGGCCCAGCGCCTCGCCGACCGGGTGACGATCCTCTCCCGCGGGCAGGTGGTCGCCGGCGGCACGCCCGAGGACCTCGGCGACCGCGAGAGCCTGCCGACGAGGATCAGCTACCGGCTCGACGGCCGGGAGGTCTCGCTGGAGACGACCACGCCCGTCGCCGACCTGCACGAGCTGACCGGACGCGCGGTCGCGCAGGGCCTCGAGCTCGAGGGCCTGGAAGTGACCCGACCGAGCCTCGAGGACGTGTACCTCTCGTTGACCGGAGAGGACGACCAATGAGCTTCCGGTGCGCCCTGTGCCATCTATGCCCACATAAAGCGCACCGGAAGGGTGGGGCATGAGCGGGCTGGCGCTCTTCGCGCACCAGTTCCGCTACGACCAGAAGGCCTTCTGGCGCAACCCGGCGTCGGTCTTCTTCACCGTCGCCTTCCCGACGATCCTGCTGCTGATCTTCGCCACCGTCTTCGGCGACCAGACGGTCGAGGTGCGGGGCGGCATCGAGACCACCGCCTACTACGTGCCGGCGATCATCACCCTCGCGGTGATCTCGGCGACGATGCAGTCGCTGGCGATGTCGCTGGTCATCGCCCGCGAGGACGGCCGCCTCAAGCGCGGCCGCGGCACGCCGATGCCGGCCTGGGTCTTCATCGCCGGCCGGATCGGCAACTCGGCCGTCGTCGCGCTGCTGATGCTGGCGCTGATCGCCGCGATCGGGCGCGTCTTCTACGGCGTCGCCTTTCCCTGGGAGCGCCTGCCTCAGATCGTCTTCACGCTGCTGGTCGGCGCCGCCGCCTTCTGCTGCCTCGGCATCGCCCTGACCGCGGCGATCCCCTCCCAGGACGCCGCGGCGCCGATCGTCAACGCCCTGCTGCTGCCGCTCTACTTCCTCTCCGGCGTCTTCATCCCCGACGACCAGCTGCCCAGCGGCGTCATCCACTTCGCCGACGCCTTCCCGATCCGCCACTTCTTCGAGGCCTTCTTCGCCGTCTACGATCCGGGCAGCAGCGGCGGGGGCGTCGAGTGGGGCAACCTCGCCGTGGTCGCGGCCTGGGGGGTGGTGGGCCTCTTCCTCGCCATCCGTTATTTCCGCTGGACACCGCGCGGCGGCTGATCCGCCGCCCCGTATAGCCTCCCTTTCCCATGCTGCACCACGTCCTATTGGAGGTCTCCGACCTCGAGCGGAGCGCCGCCTTCTACGACGCGTTGCTCGCTCCTCTCGGCTGGCGGCGCCATTTCGAGGAGGACGAAACGGTCGGCTGGGGCATCGCCAAGCCGGTCTTCTTCATCGCTTCGCATCACCAGCCCCAGGCTGGTTTCGGCCTGCTCAGCTTCTCGGCGCTCGGGATCGTCGCGGTCAAGGCGGCCTGGGAAGGCGGGATGAGCGCGGGCGGCAAGAACGTCGCCGATCCGGGTGAGCGGCGCTCCCACGGCTCCGGCTCCTACTCGGCGTTCCTCAAGGACCCCGACGGGTACGAGATCGAGGTCACGATCGGCTCCGACTAGGGCGGCGAGGAGCCCACCGCGGCTCCCGAATAACATCGAGACATCTCCCCAAAACGACTCCAGGAGGGTTTGAGGCAATGGCTGTGAAGGTCGGAATCAACGGCTTCGGGCGGATCGGGCGCAACGTCTTCCGGGCGGCGCACGCAGCCGGAGCCGACCTCGAGTTCGTCGCCGTCAACGACCTCGTCGACCCGGCCACGATGGCCCACCTGCTCAAGTACGACTCGATCCTCGGCCGCTTCCCGGGCGAGGTCGAGGCGGGCGACGGCGCGATCTCGGTCGACGGGCGGGAGGTCAAGATGCTCTCCGAGCGCGACCCGGCGGCGCTGCCCTGGGCGGACCTCGGCGTCGACGTGGTGATCGAGTCGACCGGCTTCTTCACCGGGCGCGAGGACGCCGCCAAGCACCTCTCCGCCGGGGCGAAGAAGGTGATCATCTCGGCGCCGGCCAAGGAACCGGACGTGACCGTCGCCCTCGGCGTCAACTTCGACGACGGCTACGACCGCGACAACCACCACATCATCTCCAACGCCTCCTGCACGACCAACTGCCTGGCGCCGCTGGCGAAGGTGCTGAACGACACCTTCGGCATCGAGCAGGGCCTGATGACGACGATCCACGCCTACACCTCGGATCAGCGCCTTCAGGACATGCCGCACAAGGACCTGCGGCGGGCGCGGGCGGCGGCGACCAACCTGATCCCGACGACGACCGGCGCCGCCAAGGCCGTCGGCCTCGTCCTGCCGGAGCTGAACGGCAAGCTGAACGGCCTCGCGGTGCGTGCCCCGGTCATCACCGGCTCGGTCGTCGACCTCGTCTTCATGCCCTCGCGGCCGACCGACGTCGATGCCGTCAACGCCGCCGTCAGGGAGGCAGCCGAGGGGCCGCTGAAGGGGATCCTCTCCTACACCGAGGACGAGATCGTCTCCACCGACATCGTCGGCGACCCGCACTCCTCGATCTTCGACGCCGGGCAGACGATGGCGATCGGCGACGGCAAGATGATCAAGGCGGTCTCCTGGTATGACAACGAGTGGGGCTATTCGAATCGTTGTGTGGAGCTCGCCGGCAGGGTCCTCTGAGCGTCTCCGGGGTCTTGCGGTGAGCTTCGCCAAGGCCAGCGTCCGCGACGCCGACGTGGCCGGCAAGCGGGTGCTGGTCCGGGTCGACTTCAACGTGCCGCTCGAGGACGGCCGGGTCACGGACGACACGCGCATCCGCGCGGCGCTGCCGACGATCGAGCTCCTGCGCGAGCGCGGCGCCTCGCTGGTGCTCGTCTCGCATCTCGGCCGGCCGAAGGGCAAGGTCGTCCAAGAGCTCTCGATGAAGCCGGTCGGCGAGCGGCTCTCCGAGCTGCTCGGCGGCGCTCTCGTCCGCCAGGCGCCCGCGGTCGTCGGCGAGGACGTGAGGACGATGGCGGAGGGCCTGCACGCGGGGGACGTGCTGCTGCTCGAGAACGTGCGCTTCGAGCCGGGCGAGACCGAGAACGACCCGGCGCTCGCCGCGGACCTCGCCTCGCTCGCCCACCTCTACGTCAACGACGCCTTCGGCGCGGCGCACCGGGCGCACGCCAGCACGGCTGGGGTCGCCGAGCACCTCCCTGCCTACGCTGGCCTGCTGCTCGAGCGGGAGGTGACCGAGCTGAGCCGCGTGGTCGAGGATCCGCAACGGCCGCTCGTCGTCGTCCTCGGCGGCGCCAAGGTGAGCGACAAGGTCGGCGTCATCGACCGCTTCCTCGAGGTCGCCGACGAGATCCTGATCGGCGGCGCGATGTGCTTCAGCTTCTTCCGCGCTCGGGGGATCGCCACCGGCGACTCGCTGGTCGAGGAGGAGGGGGTGAAGCTGGCGGAGGAGGCGCTGGCGCGCGCCGCGAGCTCCGGTTGCGAGCTGCGCCTGCCGGTCGACCTGGTGCTGGGGGAGAGCTTCGACGCCGGCACCGAGGTGCGCGAGAGCGACGGGGTCGAGGTTCCCGACGGCTGGATGGGCCTCGACGTCGGCCTGCGGACCGCGCGCGCCTACGCCGAGGCGATCGCCAGCGCCGGCACGGTGCTCTGGAACGGGCCGATGGGCGCCTTCGAGCTCGAGCCCTTCGCGGCCGGCACCCGAACGGTGGCCGAGGCGGTCGCCGCCGCGCCCGGCACGACCGTGGTCGGCGGTGGCGACTCGGTCGCGGCCCTGCAGCAATTCGGGCTTGCTGAGAAGGTGAGCTGGCTCTCGACTGGAGGAGGAGCGTCCTTGGAGCTCTTGGAGGGAAAGAACCTGCCCGGCGTGGAGGCTTTGCGAGATGCCTGAGCGGACCCCGTACATCGCCGCCAACTGGAAGATGCACAAGACCGTCGCCGAGGCGGCGGAGTTCGTCGACGCGCTGCTGCCGCGGATCGCGGCGACGCAGAGCGACGTCGTCATCTGCTCGCCGTTCACGGCGCTGAGCGCCGTGGTCGAGCGCCGCTACGGCACCGCGGTCAAGGTCGCCGCGCAGAACATGCACGAGGAGGCGTCGGGCGCCTTCACCGGCGAGGTCTCGGCGCCGATGCTGGTTGAGCTCGACGTCGAAGCCGTCGTCCTCGGCCACTCCGAGCGGCGCCAGCTCTTCGGCGAGACCGACGAGGCGCTGGCGCGCAAGGTCCCCGCTGCCCTGGCCGCGGGCCTCGAGCCGATCCTCTGCGTCGGCGAGAGCGAGGAGGCCCGCGACGCCGGGCAGACCGAGGCGGTGCTCGAGCGCCAGCTGCAGGCCGACCTGGCCGGCGTCGAGGGGGGCGCCCTGGCGAGCGTCGTGATCGCCTACGAGCCGATCTGGGCGATCGGCACGGGCCGCACGGCCACGCCCGAGCAGGCCCAGGAGGCCTGTGCCTACATCCGCGACCTGCTGCGCGAGCGCGGCGCCCCCGCCGACGCGGTGCGCATCCTCTACGGCGGCTCGGTGAAGCCGGCCAACGCGGCCGAGCTGATGTCGCAGCCCGACATCGACGGGGCGCTGGTCGGTGGCGCCAGCCTCGACCCGGGGGATTTCGCCGCGATCGTCAAGGCGGCGGGTTGACACCCACGGTCCCCTCGCTGGCTCTGGTCATCCTCGACGGCTGGGGGCTGGCCGAGCCCGGCCCGGGCAACGCGATCTCGCTGGCGGAGACACCGGTCTTCGACCGCCTCTGGGAGGCGTTCCCCCACACGCAGCTCTCCGCCCAGGGTCGCGATGTCGGCCTGCCCGACGGGCAGATGGGCAACTCCGAGGTCGGCCACCTCAACCTCGGCGCCGGCGCGATCGTCAAGCAGGATCTGGCGCGGATCGACGACGCGATCGCCGACGGCAGCTTCTTCGAAAACGAGGCCCTGTGCGCCGCCTGCGAGCGCGCCCGGAACAGCCCGCGTGGGCGCCTGCACCTGCTCGGCCTCGTCTCCGACGGCGGCGTGCACTCGGGATGGGAGCACATCGAGGCGGCGATCGAGATGGCCTCCCACGAGGGCGTCCCCGACGTCGTCTTCCACGCATTCACCGACGGGCGCGACACGCTGCCGCACGGGGGCAAGGGGTACGTGCACGAGCTTGAGCGCTGGCTGCGCCACGCCGGCCGCGTCGGCACGGTCGGCGGCCGCTACTACGCGATGGACCGCGACACGCGCTGGGAGCGGACGAAGCTCGCCTACGACGCGATCGTCCACGCCCGCGGCCTGCACGCCGCCGGCGCCGAGGCCGCGATCGAGGCCTCCTACGAGCGCGGCGAGACCGACGAGTTCGTCAAGCCGACCGTGATCGGCGACTACGACGGCGTCGCCGCGGGCGACGTCGCCATCTTCGTCAACTTCCGGCCCGACCGCGCCCGTCAGATGACCCGCGCCCTCGCCGAGCCCGGCTTCGAGGAGTTCTCGCGCTCCGGCGGCCCGCTGCTCGACCTGACGACGATGACCGAGTACCGCAAGGGCTGGCCCTACCCGGTCGCCTTCCCCGAGGCGCGGCCGCGGACGACCCTGGCCGAGACGATCTCCGAGGCGGGCGGGCGACAGCTGCACGTCGCCGAGACCGAGAAGTACGCGCACGTCACCTACTTCTTCAACGGCGGCCGCGAGCAGGAGTGGGAGGGGGAGGAGCGCCACCTGGTCGACTCCCCGCGCGACGTGCCGACCTACGACCACAAGCCCGAGATGAGCGCCCGCGCCGCGGCGGACACCTTCGTCGCTCACTGGCGCGAGGGCGACTACCGCTTCGGGATCGTCAACTTCGCCAACCCCGACATGGTCGGCCACACGGGCGTGATCCCGGCCGCCGTCGCCGCGGTCGAGGAGGTCGACGGCTGCCTCGGCGACGTGATCGACGCGGTCCAGGCAAAGGGCGGCGCCTGCATCGTCACCGCCGACCACGGCAACTGCGACCACATGCTCGAGCCGGACGGCTCTCCCAACACGGCGCACTCGCTCAACCCGGTGCCGCTGATCGTCACCGCCGAGGGCCTGACGCTGCGCGAGCACGGCATCCTCGCCGACGTCGCGCCGACGGCGCTGGAGCTGCTCGGGATCCCGCAGCCGGCGGCGATGACCGGCCGCTCCCTGATCGCGTGAGGACCGAGCCCGACCGCCTGCGTTTCGAGATCGAGGCGCGGGACGGCGCGGCCCGAACCGGCGTCCTGCGCACGGCGCACGGAACGATCCGCACCCCCGCCTTCATCCCGCTGGCGACGAAAGGGACGGTG
>Ga0207651_10000459_pt1 | contig 17119 bp, 15 predicted proteins | sample KBSM23metaG_FD_184328 | JGI IMG/M metagenome (GOLD analysis project Ga0207651, IMG submission 184328) | Miscanthus rhizosphere microbial communities from Kellogg Biological Station, Michigan, USA - KBS M2-3 metaG (SPAdes) (version 2) | ecosystem: Host-associated > Plants > Roots > Rhizosphere >... | reverse complement strand
GAGTCCCAGCCGCTGCAGGAAGGGCGCAATATGAGCATGTTGCTGGCGCCGGGTAAAGGGATCGCGAAAGCCGAGCCGGAGGCGAAAGCGGACGACGCTGCTGCTGAGGATCAATCCCAGCAGGGCGCCGCTTAACTTTTTCGAGAATCGGCGATTGCTGGCGCCTCATGCGAGCGCCGCGAAAAGTACAAGGCGCTCTGCCCTATTGGGATTGATCCTGCGACGCGACGATGTCCGCGATGCGCTCTGACGCTTGCCCGTCCCAGAGGGGGGGTGGCTCGGGTGGTTCGGAGGGGCGTTTAGACAGCAATGCCGGGATGGTGGAGATCGCGGCGGGGTCGAGGCCGAGGAGGGTGTTGGTGCCGGCGGTGACGGTGATCGGGCGCTCTGTGTTGTCGCGCAGGGTGAAGCAGGGGATGCCGAGGAAGGTCGTCTCCTCCTGGATCCCGCCCGAGTCGGTGAGGACGGCGCCGGCGTCGCCGAGCAGCGAGAGGAAGTCGAGGTAGCCGAGCGGCTCGGAGAGGAGAAGGCCCGGGTGGTCGGGCTCGACCCCCTCCATCATCGCCCGCGTCCGCGGGTGGACGGGGAAGACGACCGGCATCTCCCGGGCCAGGGAGACCAGCCGCTCGACCGTCTCCGCCAGCAGCGGTCCGTCGACGAGGGCGGGGCGGTGCAGGGTGACGAGCGCGTAGGCGTCCGGCTCGACGCCGAGGCGCCGGGCGGCTTCCACGGCCCCGAAGCGGTCCTGCAGCGCGACCAGCGTGTCGATCATCGTGTTGCCGACCAGGTGGATCCGCTCGGCCGGAACGCCCTCGGCGTGCAGGTTGTCGTTTGCCTCGGGGCTGTGGATGAAGAGGCGGTCGGCGAGCTGGTCGGTGAGGATCCGGTTGAGCTCCTCCGGCATCGTGCGGTCGAAGCTGCGCAGGCCGGACTCGATGTGGGCGACGGGGATCTGCATCTTCGCCGCCGTCAGGGCGGCCGCCAGCGTCGAGTTGACGTCACCGGGGACCATCACCAGATCCGGCTGCTCCTCGGCGAGCACCGGCTCGAGGCGTTCCATCACGCGCGCTGTCTGCTGGGCGTGACTGCCCGAGCCCACCTCGAGCATGTGGTCGGGGGCGGGCACGCCGAGCTCCTCGAGGAAGACCTCCGACATCAGCCGGTCGTAGTGCTGGCCGGTGTGGACGAGCGCGTGACGGGCGTCGGGAAGGCGCTCGCGCAGGGCGCCGATCACCGGCGCAGTCTTGACGAAGTTGGGCCTGGTTCCGACCACGTAGACGATGCGCATCGGCGCCACAGTATCCGCCGGTCTGCTTCAATAGCCGTCCTGTGCCCAAGATGAAGACACATTCCGGCGCCAAGAAGCGCTTCCGCAAGACCGCCAGCGGCAAGTTGCGCGGCAGGCGGGCCTACTCGAGCCACATCCTCGAGAAGAAGTCGCCGAAGCGCAAGCGGCGGATGGCGCGGCCGGTCGAGATCGCCCCGTCCGACGTCAAGAACGTCCGGCACCTGCTCGGAGGATCGAAGTGAGCCGGGTAAAGCGGTCCGTCCACGCGCGCAAGAAGCGCCGCAAAGTGCTGAAAGAAGCCAAAGGCTATTTCGGCCGCAAGCACTCCTCCTACCGCTTCGCCAAGGAGCAGGTGCAGCGCTCGGGCATGTACGCCTACCGCGACCGGCGCAACCGCAAGCGCGAGTTCCGCCGGCTGTGGATCACGCGGATCAACGCGGCCGCCCGGCTCGAGGGCATGAGCTACTCCGAGCTGATCCACGGCCTCGGTGAGGCCGGGGTCGAGGTCAACCGCAAGATGCTCGCCGACATCGCGGTCAACGACCGCGATGCCTTCCGCCGATTTGTGGAGCTAGCCCGGGAGGGTGCGGCCGCCTAGCCGCAACCCACACTCCACTTTCCCGGGCGGGCCGTCTCACGGCCCGCTTTTTCGTTCCAGGAGAAGAAACCCAGAGCAAGAAGACGACACGACCACCCACCCAAGAGCCCGATGATCGAAAGCCCGCACAACGAGAAGCTGAAACTGGTTCGCAAGCTGCGCGACCGCAAGCATCGCGAGCGCGAGGCCAGCTTCGTCACCGAGGGCGAGGACCTGGTCGAGGCCGGGCTGGCGGCCGGCGCCGAGCCACGCTTCCTGCTCACGGCAGCCGGCAGTGGCCTCGGCGGCGAGGAGGTCGCACCGGACCTGCTCGCCTCCGTGTCAGCTCTCGGCTCCGGGACCAGGGCGATCGCGGTGTGGCCTATGAACTGGGTCGAGCAACCAGCGACCCCGTGCTTCTACCTCCACGGCGTCTCCGACCCGGGCAACGTCGGGACGATCATCCGTACGGTGGATGCCCTGGTTGGCAGCCCGGTCGTGCTTGGGCCTGGGTGCGCCGACCCCTACTCGCCGAAGGCGGTGCGGGCGAGCATGGGCTCGATCTTCTCCCAACCGCCGACGAGGGTCGGGTTGGAGATGACACGAGAGCCGCGGGTGGCGCTCGTCGCCCACGGTGGCGAACCGCTTGCCGCCGTCGACGGCGCCGCCACGATCTGCCTCGGCGCGGAGCGCGAGGGCCTGCCCGAGGAGGTGCTCGCGGCCTGCGAGCGGCGGGTCACTATCCCGCTGCTCCCCGGCGGCGCCGAGTCGCTCAACGTCGCTGCCGTGGCCGCAATTTGCGCCGAGCGGATATCTTCGCTCGCCATGTCCGAGGAGTCGCCCAATGCTTGACCGGATCGAGGAGATCGGGGACGAGGCCACGGCGGCGATCGCGGGGGCGGGCGGGACCGCCGAGCTGGAGGAGCTGCGGGTCCGCTACCTCGGCCGCAAGGCGGAGCTGACGACGGTCCTGCGCGGCATCGCCGAGCTGCCGGCGGAGGAACGGGGCAAGGTCGGCGCCGGCGCCAACGCGGTCCGCAAGAAGCTCGAAGCCTCGATCGAGGCCCGCGCTGCGGCGCTCGATGCGAGCGAGCTCGAGACGCGGCTCGCCGAGGACCGGATCGACGTGACGCTGCCCGGCGCCCCGGTGCGGCCGGTCGGTCACATCCACCTGATCACCCGCACGACGCGGCAGATCGAGGACGTGATGGTCGGGCTCGGATACCGGGTGATGGAGGGTCCCGAGGTCGAGCACGACTACTACAACTTCACGGCGCTCAACCACCCGCCGGGACACCCGGCGCGGATGCTGCAGGACACCTTCTACGTGCAGTCGCATCCGGAGGTGCTGCTGCGCACCCACACTTCGCCGGTGCAGGTGCGGGGGATGGAGTTGCAGCCGCCGCCTATCTTCATGATCGCCCCCGGCAAGGTCTACCGGCGCGACTCCGACGCCACCCACAGCCCGATGTTCCACCAGGTCGAGGGCCTGGCGATCGGCGAGGGGATAACGCTGGCCGACCTGCAGGGAACGCTCGACGAGATGCTGCGGGCGATCTTCGGCGCCGGCCGCGAGGCGCGCATGCGGCCGCACTTCTTCCCCTTCACCGAGCCAAGCGTCGAGTTCGACGTCTCCTGCTTCCAGTGCGAGGGAAGCGGCGAGCTGGCCGGCGGCGAGCGCTGCAACCTCTGCAAGGGGATCGGCTGGATCGAGATCGGCGGCGCCGGCATGGTCGATCCCAACGTGCTCGGCTTCGTCGAGTCGCACGGTTACGACCCCGAGCGGGTGCAGGGCTTCGCCTTCGGCATGGGCGTCGAGCGGATCGCGATGCTGCGCCACGGCGTGCCCGACCTGCGCCGCTTCTTCGACAACGACGTTCGGGTTTTGGAGCAGTTCTCATGAGGGTTCCCTACTTGTGGCTGAAGGAGCACTGCGACCCCGGGACTCCCGCGGCGGAGCTGGCCGAGCGGCTGGCGATGACCGGCACCGAGGTCGAGCGGGTGGCGACGGTCGGCCCGCCCTCGGCGGACGGCTTCGTCGTCGGCAGGGTGCTGAGCGCCGAGAAGCACCCCAAAGCCGACCGGCTCAGCGTCTGCATGGTCGACACCGGCGACGGCGAGCGCACCGTCGTCTGCGGCGCTCCCAACGTCGCCGCCGGCCAGACGGTGCCGGTGGCGCTGCCCGGCGCCGTCATGCCCGGCGGCCAGCAGATCGGCGAAGCGAAGCTGCGCGGCGTGCGCTCGGCGGGGATGATCTGCGCCGCCTCCGAGCTGGGCGTGGGGGAGAGCCCCGAGGGGATCATGGTGCTCGAGGACGACGGGCTGGCGCCCGGCACGCCCCTGTCCCAGGTGCTCCCCGTGGGCGAGGCGGTGCTCGAGCTGGAGGTGACGCCGAACCGGGTCGACTGCTTCGGCGTGTACGGGGTGGCCCGCGAGGTTCACGCGATCAGCGGCGCCCCGCTCGGCCCCGAGCCCTGGGCCGAGGACGCCGAGGCGACCGGCGAGGGCGAGGTCGGGGATTACGCCTCGGTCGCCGTCGAGGTGCCCGAGCTCTGCCCGCGCTTCACCGCCCGCGTCTTCACCGACGTGGAGATCGGTCCTTCGCCGCGCTGGCTGCAGGCGCGCCTGACGGCCGCCGGCCAGCGGCCGATCAACAACGTCGTCGACATCACCAACTACGCGATGCTGCTGACGGCGCAGCCACTGCACGCCTTCGACCTCGACGAGGTGCCCGATGGCGCGCTGACGATCCGCGCCGCGAGCGAGGGGGAGAAGATGACGACCCTCGACGGGGTCGAGCGGACCTTCGACGCCGAGACGGTGCTCGTCTGCGATCGCGACGGGCCCTCGGGGATCGCCGGGATCATGGGCGGGCAGCGCAGCGAGGTCTCCGACGAGACGACGCGGGTGCTGCTCGAGGTCGCCAACTGGAACGGGACCAACATCCTGCGCACGTCCCGCATGCTGAGCCTGCGCTCGGAGGCGTCCTCGCGCTTCGAGAAGCAGCTGCACCCCGAGCTCTGCATGCGGGCGCAGCGGATCGCCTCGCGGCTGATGGTCGAGCTCTGTGGGGCGAAGCTGGTGCCGGGCACGATCGACGTCGCCGCCGGGGTCCCCGAGCCACGGCGGCTGACCCTGCGCGGAGCACGGGTCGAGGGCCTGCTCGGCATGCCGATCGAGCAGAGCGACCAGGCGACCTATCTGGAGCGGCTCGGCTTCGGCGCCGAGGCCGCGGGCGAGGACCTCGAGGTCACCGTCCCGGCCGACCGCCACTACGACGTGACGCGCGAGGTCGACCTGATCGAGGAGGTCGCGCGCGTCCACGGCCTCGACGAGCATCTCCCCAGCACCCTTCCCGCGGTCGCCGGTCAGGCGGGCGGGCTGACCCGCGAGCAGCGCCTGCGGCGCCGGGCCGAGGACGCGATGCGGGACCTCGGCTTCGACGAGGTCGTCGGCTGGAGCTTCACCGACCCGGATGAGGCCGCTCGGCTGCGGATCCCGGCGGACGACCCGCGCGCCAACCCCGTCGTCATCTCCAATCCGCTCTCCGAGGACCAGTCCGCGATGCGGACGACGCTGCTCGGCTCGCTGCTCGACGTCGCCCAGCGCAACCTCGCCCACGGCGCCGACCGGGTCGCGCTCTTCGAGTCCGGCCGCGTCTACCTCCTCACTTCCCCGCCGGCGGGCGCGTTCCCCGGCGAGAGAGAGGCGCCGGATCACGAGCCGCACCGGGTCGGCTGCCTTGCCGTGGGACCGCTGGCCGCGAAGTCCTGGCGCGGTGAGGACGAGCCGGCGGACTTCTTCGCCCTCAAGGGTGTGCTGGAGGCGCTCGCCGGTCAGCTTGGCGTCGGCCCGGAGCTCGAGTCGACCGAGGAGCCCTTCCTGCATCCGGGTCGGGCGGCGCGGATCGGCGCCGGCGAACAGGATGCCGGCTGGATCGGCGAGCTGCACCCCCTCGTCTGCCGCGAGTGGGACGTCGAGGCCGCGGCCGCCTTCGAAGTCGACCTCTCGGCCCTCCTCGCCGCCGCGAGCGCCGGCGAGGAGACCTTCGAGGACGTGACGACCTTCCCCGCCGTCTACCAGGACCTCGCGGTCGTGGTGCCCACCGCGCTGCCAGCAGCTGAGCTCCGCGCGGCCGTCCAGGCCGGTGGCGGCGAGCTGCTCCGCGGCGCCGACGTCTTCGACCTCTACGAAGGCGAACAGGTCGGCGAGGGCCGCAAGAGCATCGCCCTGCGGCTCGAGTTCCGCGCCGGCGATCGCACCCTCACCGACGAAGAGGTCGCCGAGAGGCGGTCGGCGATCGAGAGCGAGCTGGCGAAGGTGGGGGGCGAGCTTCGTGGCTGACATGCCTGCCCAGCCGCTCGACGGCACGCCTGCGGCGCGGGTGCTGGTCGCCGGCGCCTCCGGCTTCACCGGGGCCCTCGCCGCCCAGATCGTCTGGCGCCACCCGAAGCTGGAGCTGGTCGCCGTCACCGCGCGTAACGACGCCGGAACCCGGCTCGACCGGCTCTACCCGCGCTACCGGGTGCCGCTCGAGCTGACCGAGCTCGACCTCGACGAGGTGGAGGACGTCGACGCGGCGATCGTCGCCTATCCGCACGGCGCCTCGGCGCCGGCCGTCGCCGCCCTGCGCGGCCACGGTGCGCTCGTCGTCGACCTCTCCGCCGACTTCCGCCTGCGCGACCTGCCGACGTACGAGCGCTGGTACGGAGAGCACGGCGCTCCCGAGTTGCTCGAGGGCGCCGTCTACGGGCTCACCGAGCTCTACCGCGAGCAGCTGCGCGAGGCCGAGCTCGTCGCCACCCCTGGCTGCTACCCGACCGCGAGCGTCCTGGCGCTCGCGCCGCTGGCCGAGCGCGGCCTGCTCGCCGACGTCGTGATCGACGCCAAGCAGGGCGTCTCGGGCGCCGGCCGTGGCGGCGGCGACGCGATGCACTACGTCACGATGGACGAGAACGCCTTCGCCTACAAGACCGAGGGACACAGGCACAGGCCGGAGATCGAACAGGAGCTTGTCGCGCTGGGGAGCCCGTCGCCGGTGACCTTCGTTCCCCACCTCCTCCCCCTGGACCAGGGGGAGCTGACCAGCTGCTACGCGCAGACGAGCGAGCCGATCTCCAAGCAGGAGGCCCAGGCGCTCTACCGCGAGCGCTACGCCGGCGAGCCCTTCGTGCGCGTCGTCGACGGCCCGCCCGGCCTGCGTGACGTGCGCGACACAAACGAGTGTCACGTCTACGTGACCGTCGAGGAGCGGGGACGCGTGCTCGCCTTCTCGGCGATCGACAACCTCTGGAAGGGCGCCTCGGGCCAAGGCGTGCAGAACCTGAACCTGATGCTGGGGCTCGACGAGACGATGGGGTTGCTATGAGCGCGACCTTCTTCAGGTCACGCTGGGTGGACGCTCCCGAGGGAATCGAGGAGCTCGACCCGGCCCAGCTCGCCCCCGGCTTCCGGGCCGGCGCCGCCCACTGCGGGCTCAAGGGCGGTGGCAAGACCGACGTCGGCCTGCTCGTCTGCGAGGAGGCGGTCTCCTCGGCGATCCTGCTCACCCGCAACGCCTCCGCCGCCGCGCCGGTGCGGGTCTGCCGCGAGCGCTGCGAGCAAGATGGGATCCGCGCAGTCGTTGTCAATGCCGGCAACGCCAACGCCGAGACCGGAGAGCAGGGCTACGCCGATGCCGTCGCGATGTGCGACGCGGCGGCCGAGCGGCTCGGCCTGCGGCCGGAGGCGGTCGCCGTCGCCGAGACCGGCGTGATCGGCGTGCCCCTGCCGGTCGAGGCGGTGCTCGGCGGCATCGCCGAGGCGGCGGGCGACCTCTCGCCCGGCGGGGCGGCGGCCTTCTCCGACGCGATCCTCACCACCGATCGCTGGCCCAAGCGCTGCACCGTGAGGGCCGGCGGGGTCACCGTTTCCGCCCAGGCCAAGGGCGGCGGCATGATCCAGCCCAACATGGCGACGATGCTCTGCTTCGTCCAGACCGACGCAATGGTGGACGACCCCGATGTCGCGCTGCGCGCGGCCTGCGATGCGTCCTTCGAGCGGATCACCGTCGACGGCCAGATGAGCACCAACGACACGTTGCTGCTGCAGGCGACCGGCGCCTCCGGCAAGCCGTTGCCCGGCGGATTGCTCGAGGCCGTGCTCCTGCAGCTGGCGCTCGAGGTCGTCGCCGACGGCGAGGGCTCGACCCGGGTCTGCCGCGTCCAGGTCGACGGCGCCGCCAGCGAGGCGGAGGCCGAGCGCGTCGCCCGCGCGATCGCCAACTCGCCCCTGGTCAAGACCGCCCTCTTCGGCCGCGACCAGAACTGGGGGCGGATCGCACAGGCCGCCGGGCAGGCGCTCGCCGGCGAGGATCTCGAGGAGATCGGCGGCGACTCGATCGACAACGCCGAGCTGGCCGCCGAGGGAGCCGAGGCGGAGATCGGCCTGCGGCTCGACCGCGGAGAGCACAGCGCGCACGTCTGGTTCTCGGATCTCGGCTACGAGTACGTGCGGATCAACGCGGAGTACACGACGTGAGCGAGAGGGGACACCGATGACCGAGCAGGCGCCGCAGTCCAGGGCGGCCGGGGTGAACGTCGAGACGCTGCTCGAGGCGCTGCCCTACATCAAGCAGTTCCACGGCCAGACCGTGGTGATCAAGTACGGCGGCGCGGCGATGCGCGACGAGTCCCTGCGCGAGGCCTTCGCCACCGACGTCGTCCTGCTCAAGTACGTGGGGATGAACCCGATCGTCGTCCACGGCGGCGGCCCGGACATCAGCCAGTACATGGAGCGGCTCGGCCTCGAGGTCCGCTTCCACGAGGGCCTGCGCGTCTCCGACGCCGAGACGGTCGAGGTGGCGCGGATGGTCCTGGTCGGCAAGCTCAACGCGGAAATCGTCCGGCGCCTCAACGCCCACGGCCAGCCCGCCGTCGGGCTCTCGGGAGAGGACGGCGCCCTCTTCCGGGTCTCGCCGGTGGCCAACGCCGACCAGGTCGGCTTCGTCGGCGCCATCGACAGGGTCGAGGTCGACGTGCTCAACCACATCTCAGCCGACTACATCCCGGTGATCGCCTCGACCGCGTCCGACCGCGAGGGCCAGTCCCACAACGTCAACGCCGACGAGGCCGCGGGCAAGGTGGCGGCCGCGCTCGGCGCCCACAAGGCGATCTTCCTCACCGACGTGGAGGGCTGGCTGGCCGACCCGGCGGACACCGACTCGCTGATCGCCCGTGCGACCGTCGAGGAGGTCGACGGGCAGCTCGCCGGCATCGAAGGAGGCATGCGCCCCAAGCTCACCGCCTGCGCCGACGCCATACGCGGCGGCGCGCAGGCCGCTCACATCATCGACGGCCGCCAGCCGCACAGCCTCCTGGTCGAGCTCTTCACCGACGCCGGCATCGGGACGATGATCACGCCATGAACCTCACGGACCTGCAAGCCCTCGAGGAGCGCTACCTGATGCGCACCTACAAACGGGCGCCGGTCGAGTTCGTGCGCGGCGAGGGGGCCCTGCTCTGGGACTCCGAGGGCAGGGAGTACCTCGACTTCCTCGGCGGCATCTCGGTCTGCTCGGTCGGCCACTGCAACCCCGACGTCGTCGAGGCGGTGCGCGAGCAGGCCGGCCGGCTGATGCACACCTCGAACCTCTTCTTCACCGAGCCGATGGTGCGCCTCGCCGAGCGGCTCTCGGAGTCGAGCCTCGGCGGCCGCGTCTTCTTCTCCAACTCGGGGACCGAGGCGAACGAGTGCGCGATCAAGATCGCCCGCAAGCACGCCCACCGGCGCGGGGTCGAGGAGCCCGAGATCGTCAGCTTCGACAAGGACTTCCACGGTCGCACCTACGGCGCGCTCGCGGCGACCCCGAGGCTCGCCGCCGACCCCGACCTGGGCCCGATGCTGCCCGGCTTCCGCGCTGTCCCCTTCGACGACGGGGACGCGCTGCGCGAGGCGGTGGGCGAGAGGACGGCCGCGGTGCTGATCGAGCCGATCCAGGGCGAGAGCGGCATCTACCCGCTGAGCGACGAGACGCTGCTGGCGGCGCGCCAGGCCTGCGACGAGGTCGGCGCGCTGCTGGTCTTCGACGAGATCCAGACGGGCGTGGGGCGGACGGGCTCGCTCTGGGCCTACGAGCAGACGCCGGTGCGCCCGGACGTCCTCACCAGCGCCAAGGCGCTCGGCGGCGGCATGCCGATCGGCGCCTGCGTGACGTCGCCCGCGGCGGCGGAGGTGCTGGAGCCCGGCGACCACGGCTCGACCTTCGCCGGCGGCCCCGTCGCCTGCGCGGCGGCGCTGGCGGTGCTCGGCATCGTCGACGACCCGACGCTGCTGCGCCGGGTGCGCGAGCAGGGCGCCGGCCTGCGCGACGCCCTGCTCGCCCTCGACGGCGTGCGCGAGGTTCGCGGTCGCGGGCTGATGCTCGGGGTCGGGCTCGTAGGCGGCATCGACGCCGCCGCGCTCGGCGCGGAGCTGCTCGCGAACGGGCTCGTCGTCAACGTTCCCGAGCCCGGCACGCTGCGGCTCCTGCCTCCCCTGACGGTCGAGGCCGACCAGATCGACCGCGCCGTGGGCGCGATCGGCTCGGCGCTCCTAAGCTACGCGGCTAACCAATGAGCAAGAAGAACCCCTCAGAGCCGCGCGCCCTGACGACGAGCACGGCCGAGCGCCTGGCGGCGATAGTCGAGGCCGCGGAGCGCGCCGCCGCGCAGGTGATCGACGACGCCGAAGAGCAGGCGCGCCGGCAGCTGCAGGAAGCGAGCGTTCGCGCGGATCGCATCGTCGCCGAGCGTCTGCGCGCCCTCGCCGACGAGCTCGACCCGCGGCCCGCGCCCGTTTCCCGGCCCGAGTCCCACCTGCGGCCGGTGGAGACGGGGGAGGGAGAGCGCGCGCCGCAGCGGCGCTCCAGCTCGGCCGGCGCCCGCATACTCGCCACCCAGATGGCCGTGTCCGGCAGCAGCCGGGGGGAGATCGAGCAGCGGTTGAGAAGCGACTTCGACATCGAGGACACCAGCGAGATACTCGACGCGATACTCGGACCGGAGGACCAGCCATGAACGAGGACCCGACCCGGATGATGGGCCAGCCCGAACCTGACCACCACCCGCACGGCAACATGCGCCTGCTGGTCGCCGGCCTGGTGGCGGTGATCGTCGGCCTCGTGATCGCCATCCTCGTCATCGCCGGCAACGACGACGGCGGAACCTCGACGGTCACCCCGGCGCCGAGCGAGACGACGACGAGCTCCAGCACCGAGACGACGACCGGCTCGACCACCGAGACCACGTCTCCGACGACCACGGAAACGACCTCGCCGACGACGACCGAAACGACCACGACCGCTCCGCCGGGAGAAAACGGCAGCGGCGGCATCGGCGCTCCCTAGTGGCGGAGACCTCCGCCCAGGTCCGCACCGCCTCCTACGAGGCGGACCCCGCCGAGGTGCGGCGCGTCCTCCTGCTCTACTCGGGCGGGCTCGACACGAGCGTGATGCTGAAGTGGATCCAGGACTCCTACGACGCCGAGGTCGTCTGTCTCACGGTCAATCTCGGCCAGCCGGGCGAGGACTACGCCGTGATCGAGGACAAGGCCAAGCGGCTGGGCGCGCTCGAGTGCCACGTAATCGACGCCCGCGAGGAGTTCGCCGCCGAGTACGTCCTGCCCGCGATCAGGGCCAACGCCCTCTACGGCGGCGGCTACCCTCTCTTCACCGCGCTCGGCAGGCCGCTGATCGCCAAGCTCGCGGTCGAGCAGGCGCGGCGCAGCGGCTGCGACACGATCGCCCACGGCTGCACCGGCAAGGGCAACGACCAGGTGCGGATCGAGGCGACGGTGGCGACGCTGGCTCCCGAGCTGAAGACGATCGCGCCGGTGCGCTCGTGGCAGATGGGGCGCGAAGAGGAGATCGCCTATGCCCGCGAGCACGGCATCCCGGTCAAGGGCGGCACCGAGGTGGCGCCCTACTCGATCGACGACAACCTCTGGGGCCGCTCCTCGGAGGGGCGCTGGATCGAGGACCTCGACCACGCGCCCGAGGACGACGTCTTCCAGCTCGTCACACGCCCCGAGGAGGCGCCGGACGAGGCCGAGCTCGTCGAGGTCGAGTTCGAGGCCGGCGTGCCCGTCGCCCTCAACGGCGAGCGGCTCGGCCTGGTCGAGCTGCTCGAACGCGCGGCCGAGCTCGGCTGCCGCCACGGCGTCGGCATCGTCGACCACATCGAGGACCGCATCGTCGGCCTCAAGGTGCGCGACATCTACGAGGTGCCGGCGGCGGAGATCCTGCTCACGGCGCACAAGGAGCTGGAGCGGCTCGTCTGCACGATCCACCAGAACCAGTTCAAGCCCGATCTCGACAGCCAGTGGGCCTACCTCGTCTACGCCGGCCTCTGGTGGGAGCCGCTGCGGACCGACCTCGACGCCTACATGGACGCGGTCAACGCGCAGGTGACCGGCAAGGTGGGGCTGAAGCTCTACAAGGGGAGTGCCCGCGTGGTGACCCGCTCCTCCCCCAACGCCGTCTACGACGCCGACCTCGCCAGCTTCGCCGAGTCCGGCGGCCTCTTCTCGCAGACCGCCTCGCCGGGGTTCATCGAGCTCTGGTCCCTGCAGTCGCGGATGGCGTATCGGATCAGGCAGCGGGGGGTAGGGGGAAGCGAGTGATGTACTCCTCGATCGGCAAGCTGGTGGTGAAGGCGGCGATCTTCTACGTGCGTCATGCCTACCGCCGCCAGCTCCGCATCGGCATGGGGCTGGTCGCGCTGGCGGTCGGGGCCGCCGCCTACATCGCCAGCCGCAACGTCCCCGAGGGCTGACCTCGCGCCCGCAAGATCCGTTGCGGGTTATGGACAACTTGTGAGTATCCGCTAACAAAGTCCGCTAGCCTCGCTCGCTTCGTGCGGGGATTCGCGACAACCGCCGCCCGCCGCGGGCTCCCGGCGTCGCTCGTCGGCGCCGCCATCGCGGTCTGGCTGGTCGCCGGGGCGGCCGGAGCCGCCGACATCGGCAAGCTGCAGCAGAAGCTCTCCGCCGCGCGCGAGGAAGCGAGCTCCCTCGTCGGCCAGCTGCAGGCTTCGCAGGAGGAGATGGCGGCGGCGCAGGAGCAGGCGGCCACGGCGAGCGCCCGCGAGCGCCGTCTGGGCGATCTGCTTGCCACCGGCGAAGCGCGGGCCGCGCGCCTCGGCGCGGAGGTGCGAGCCACCCAGCGCCGCCTCGCGGCCGAGAAGCGCCGCCTCGTCCGGGCTCGGGCCGCGCTCGCCGCCCGCCTCGTCGCGATCTACGAGAGCGGCTCGACGGACACCGCCGGCGCGATCCTCGCCTCGGGCGATTTCGGCGAGCTGGCGGCGCGCACCGAATACCTGGAGCGGATCCAGCAGTACGACTCCTCCCTCGCCCGCCGCGTGGCCGAAGTCCGCAAGTCGGTTGCCGCGGACCTGAAGCGGGTCGAGCGGCTGAAAGCGGAAGCCGACGCCTACGACGCGCGCCTGGCGGCGGCCCGCGCGGAAGTCGCGGAAGTGAGGCACAGCGCCGAAGCGAGCGCGGCGCGCCTGGCCGAAGTCTCCGCCGCGCGCAGCGCAGCGCTGGGGACGCTGAAATCGCAGATGGGCGAGTGGGTGGACGAGATAGAGGCGGCCGAAGCCGCGAGCCGCGCGGAAGCCGAAGGCACGGTCGAACGCTGGCTCGGCGGCCCCTACTCGATCCCCACCTACATCGTCATGTGCGAGTCGGGCGGCAACTATTCCGCCCTCAACCCCTCTTCCGGAGCCGGCGGCGCCTACCAGATCCTCCCCTCCACCTGGGACCTCTATGGAGGCCAGGGCGAGCCCCAAAACGCCTCCAAGGCCGAACAGGACCGCATCGCCGCCGAAATCTGGGCCGACTCCGGCTCCAGCGCCTGGGTCTGCGGTTAGCCAAAAAGTTAAGCGGAACCCCTCTCCGGCATCCCTGCCCCGAATACACACGGAAGGTGCGCGGAAGACGCCTGAAATCGGCTCGCTCCATCTGAGCGGATTGGCATGATCGCCCGGCGCCCCATGAGCACTCCTTCAGCCGTCCATCTGCACGCCCACAGCGAGTACTCGCTGCTCGACGGCGCCTGCAAGATCGACGCGATGGCGGCGCGGGCCGCAGAGATGGGCCAGCCGGCCCTCGGCCTCACCGACCACGGCGTGATGAACGGCGCCGTCGACCTCTACAAGGCCTGCAAGAAGCACGGGATCAAGCCGATCGCCGGCTTCGAGGCCTACTTCGTCGACGACGTGAAGGCGATCAAGGAGAAGCCCAAGTACGAGCGCAACCACCTCACCCTGCTGGCCGAGAGCGACACCGGCTTCGCCAACCTGGTCAAGCTCACCTCGGCGGGCTTCCTCGAAGGCTTCTCGCGCGGCAAGGCCAACGTCGACATGGAGCTGCTCGCCGCCCACTCCGAGGGCGTGATCGTCCTCACCGGCTGCCTGCAGTCGCGCTTCTGCCGGCGGCTGGTCGAAGAGCGCGACGCTGACGCCCGGGCCCACCTCGACGACCTGATCCAGGCCTTCGGCCCCGAGCAGGTCTACTTCGAGGTGCAGAAGAACGGCATCGACGAGCAGGACAAGGCCAACGAGGGCATCGTCCGCTTCGCCCGCGAGCTGGGCCGGCCGCTGGTCGGCACCGCCGACGTCCACTACCTGCGGCGGGGGGACTTCGACAACCATCGGGCGCTGCTCTGCGTGCAGACGAAGTCGACCCTGGAGGCGCCGAAGCTGAGCTTCGACACCAACGAGTTCTACCTCAAGGACAGCGGGGAAATGGCGGAGTCCTTCGCCGAGTGGCCGGAGGCGGTGCCGACCACGCTCGAGATCGCCGAGCGCTGCGAGGCCGAGATCGAGCTCGGCAAGCTGCTGCTGCCGCGCTACCCGGCGCCGGACGGCGAGGAGCCCGAGGCGATGCTGCGCCGGATCGCCGCCGAGGGCATGCGGGCGCGCTACAGCGACCCGATCCCAGCCGAGGCCAAGGAGCGCCTCGAGTTCGAGCTCGGCGTGATCGAGGAGATGGGCTTCTCCTCCTACTTCCTGATCGTCTGGGACTTCGTCCGCTACGCCAAGGACAACGGCATCGCCGTCGGGCCGGGCCGCGGCTCGGCCGCCGGCTCGATCGTCGCCTTCGCGCTGACGATCACCGACATCGACCCGCTCGCCAACGACCTGCTCTTCGAGCGCTTCCTCAACCCCGGCCGCAAGTCGATGCCGGACATCGACATCGACTTCTCGGTGCGCGGGCGCGAGCGCGTGATCCGCTACGTCGCCGAGAAGTACGGCCGCGAGTCGGTCGCCCAGATCATCACCTTCGGCAAGATGGCCCCCCGCGCCGCCACCCGCGACGCGGCGCGCGTGCTCGGCTACGACTACGGCAGCGGCGACCGGCTGGCCAAGCAGATCCCGGAGCCGATCCTCGGCCGCAACCCGTCCTTCGAGGAATGCCTGCAGCCCGGGCAGGAGCTGCGCAAGACCTACGACTCCGAGCCGGACGCGAAGAAGATCCTCGACGTCGCCCAGGGCCTCGAGGGGATCATCCGCAACAACTCGATCCACGCCGCCGCGGTGGTCATCGCCGACCGGCCGCTGCAGGAGATCGTCCCCCTGCAGCTGGCGGAGGACCGCAGCGCCCCGGCGAGCGGCAACGGGAACGGGAACGGAGGGGGCAAGGCCGAGCGCCAGTACAAGATCGTCACCCAGTACTCGATGGGGCCGATCGAGGAGATCGGCCTGCTGAAGATGGACTTCCTCGGCCTGCGCAACCTCGACGTGATCGAGGACGCGGCCGAGATCATCCGCCGCTCGCGCGGGATCGAGCTCGACGTCAGCGCGATTCCGATGGACGACGCCAAGACCTTCGAGATGCTGACCCGCGGCGACGGCACCGGCGTCTTCCAGCTCGAGTCCGAAGGCATGCGCGAGGCGATGAAGAAGGTGCGGCCCAGCGAGTTCGACGACATCGTCGCCCTCGTCGCCCTCTACCGGCCCGGCGCGATGCGCTACATCGACGTCTACGCCAAGGGGAAGCGCAACCCGGAGTCGGTCACCTACGCGGACGAGCGCCTGCGGCCGATCACCGAGCCGACCTACGGCTGCGTCCTCTACCAGGAGCAACTGATGGAGATCGCCAAGCGGATGGCGGGCTTCAGCCCCGCCGAGGCGGACGACCTGCGCAAGGCGATCGGCAAGAAGAAGCGCGAGCTGATGGCGACGATGAAGGCCAAGTTCCTCGAGGGGATGAGCGCCTCGGGCACCGCCGCCAAGGTGGCCAACGACATGTGGTCGCTGATGGAGGCCGCCGCCGACTACTCCTTCAACAAGTCCCACGCCGCCTGCTACGGGCTGATCTCCTACCGAACCGCCTACCTGAAGGCCAACTACCCGGCCGAGTACATGGCGGCGGTGATCTCCTCGGTGATGAACACCAAGGACAAGGTGCCCTTCTTCGTCAACCGCTGCGAGGAGATGGGGATCGAGGTGCTGCCGCCCGACGTCAACTCCTCCGACCACGACTTCGTCGTCTCCGAGAAGGCGATCCGCTTCGGCCTCGACGCGGTCAAGAACGTCGGCCACGCGGCGGTGGAGGCGATCCTGCGCGCACGCGAGGACGGCCCGATCGCCTCGATCTGGGACTTCTGCGAGCGGGTCGACTCGCGCGCGGTGAACAAGCGGGCGATCGAGTGCCTGATCAAGTGCGGCGCCCTCGACTCGACCGGGGCGACCCGCAAGGGGATGCTCGAGGCGCTGCCGGCGGCGCAGTCGGCGGGCCAGAAGGCGCAGGAGGACGCCCAGCTCGGGCAGGGCTCGATCTTCGACTTCGGCGAAGAGGCCGGGGCGGGCGCGCACGCCACGCAGGCCCACCACCGGCCGCCGATCTCCGCCGAGGAGTTCGAGCGCGCCGAGCTGCTGGCGATGGAGAAGGAGACGCTCGGGACCTATCTCTCCTCGCATCCGTTGACCGAAGTCCGCGGTGCGCTGCGCGCCCGCGTCGACTGCGGCCTCGCCGAGCTGGCGGGCAAGCAGGACGGCTCCTGGGTCACGGTCGGCGGGATCGTCACCGAGTGCAAGAAGATCCGCACCAAGAGCGGCAGCCAGATGATGTTCGCGACGCTCGACGACGTCGAGGGCCAGGTCGAGATGCTGGTCTTCAAGGCCGACCAGGCGGAGAGCGCGACGGTGATCGCCCCCGACGCAATCGTCCTCGTGCGCGGCCGCATCGACCACAAGGAGCGGGGGGAGACGAAGCTGGTCGTGCAGGGGGCCGAG
>Ga0207651_10000451_pt1 | contig 17372 bp, 10 predicted proteins | sample KBSM23metaG_FD_184328 | JGI IMG/M metagenome (GOLD analysis project Ga0207651, IMG submission 184328) | Miscanthus rhizosphere microbial communities from Kellogg Biological Station, Michigan, USA - KBS M2-3 metaG (SPAdes) (version 2) | ecosystem: Host-associated > Plants > Roots > Rhizosphere >... | reverse complement strand
GGGTGGCCGCGTTCACCCTCACCGTCATCGTGGTCGGGAGCCTCTACAAGATCGCCGCGCTGCGCAGCGGCGGCCAGGCGGTGGGCCGGCTGCTCGGGGGACGCCCGCTGCAGCCCAACACCCGCGACTTCAAGGAGCGGCGCCTCCTGAACGTGGTGGAGGAGATGGCGCTGGCCTCGGGCCTGGCCGTGCCCACGGTGTACGTGCTCGACCAGGAGAAGGGGATCAACGCGTTCGCCGCGGGCTTCGGCCCGGGCGACACGGTGATCGGCGTGACCCGCGGCTGCCTGGACCTGCTCTCCCGCGACGAGCTCCAGGGCGTGATCGGGCACGAGTTCAGCCACGCCCTGAACGGCGACATGCGCCTCAACCTGCGGCTCATGGGACTGCTCCACGGCATCCTCGTCATCGCGATGATCGGCTACTGGATCCTGCGCACCACGTCGGGCGGGAGCAGCAGCAGCAGTAGCAGCAGCAGCAGCAAGAAGAGTAGCGGGAACCAGCTCGCGTTCCTGGGTCTCGCCTTCATGGTCATCGGCGGGATCGGGGTGTTCTTCGGGCGGCTCATCAAGAGCGCCGTCTCTCGCCAGCGGGAATTCCTGGGCGACGCGGCGGCGGTCCAGTTCACCCGCAACCCGTCTTCGATCGCCGGCGCCCTGAAGAAGATCGGCGGGCTGGCCGCGGGATCCCGCATCGTCAACTCCCACGCCGAGGAGGCCAGCCACCTCTTCTTCGGCAACGGCATGGGCAAGGGCTTCTCCGTCAAGCTGGACGACATGCTGGCCACGCACCCGCCGCTGGCCGACCGGATCAAGCGCATCGAGCCCGACTTCGATGGGAAGCTGCCCGCGGTGGACGCCGGCGCCGTGTCGCAGGCGCAGCAGTTGGCCGCAAAGGAAGAAGAGGAGACCGGCGGCCTGGTGCCCGGCCTCGCGCCTCGGCGGGCCGCGCCGGCGCCCGCCCCTGCGCCCCCGCCGGCAGCCGCGCCCCGGACCGTCGACGTGGACCCCGGCACCATCGCGGCCAGCGTGGGGACGCTGGACCAGGCGCACCTCGAGCTGGCGTCCTCGTTCCTGGCGCGCCTGCCGCCCGCGCTGCGCGACGCCGCGCGCGATCCCTCCGGCGCCTGCGCGACCATCTTCGGCCTGCTCCTGGACCGCGACCCCGCCCTCCGCCGCCGCCAGCTCGACGATCTCCAGGCGGCGGTGGAGGCGCCGATCCACGAGGAGACGCTGAAGCTCGGGCCCGCCCTCGACCAGTGCCCGGTGGACGCGCGGCTGCCGCTGGTCGATCTGGCCCTGCCGGCGCTGCGCCGGCTCTCCGAGCCGCAGTACCGCGTGTTCCGGGCCGCGGTGGAGCGGCTCATCGCCGCCGACGCCAAGCTGAGCCTCTTCGAGTTCACACTGCAGCGGATCCTGCTCCGCCATCTCGAGCCGCACTTCCATCCATCGCGGCCGCCGGCGGTGGTCTACGGCTCGCTGCGCCCGGTGAGCCGGCAGGCCAGCCTGCTGCTCTCGATCCTGGCCCACGCGGGCCAGGCGCAGTCCGAGCGGGCCGCGCAGGCCTTCGCCACCGGGGCCGGCCACCTGTCCGACACGCGCGCGGTGGCCACGCTGCTGCCGTTCGAGCAGTGCGGCCTGGCCGACCTCGACCGCGCGCTGGCCGCGCTCGTGCAGGCCGCGCCCGCCATGAAGCAGAAGCTGCTGGAGGCCTGCACCGCCACCATCGCGTTCGACAAGCGGGTCACCATCCAGGAGGGCGAGCTGCTGCGCGCGATCTCCGACTCGCTGGACTGCCCGATGCCGCCGTTCCTTCCCGGCCAGGCCCTGGCCTGAGGAGGCGCATGTCCCTTTCCCGCAGACAGTGGCTGGGGTTCTCGGGCCTGTCGGCCCTGGGCCTGGCCGCGCGCACCGAGGGCGCCGCGACCGAGGAGCTGCCCGCGCCCATCTCGGCGCTCAAGTCGATGACCGAGGGCGTCGTCCCCATCTCCGTCGAGGAGCGCAAGGCGCGCATCGCGCGGGCCCAGGCCCTCATGGCCGCGGAGGGCCTCGATGCGCTCGTCCTCGACTCCGGCACCTCGCTCGTCTACTTCACCGGAGCGGAATGGGGAGACAGCGAGCGGTTCTTCGGCGCGGTGCTCACCCGCGAGGGCGACCCCGCCTGGGTCACGCCGGCGTTCGAGAAGGCGCGCGGACTGGAGCAGGTGAAGGTGGGCTCGGACGTGCGGGCCTGGGAGGAAGACGAATCCCCCTACGCCCTGGTGGCGGCGATCCTGCGCGACCGCAAGGCGGCGGCGGGACGCGTGGGCGTCGAGGAGACGGTGCCGTTCGTGTTCGTGGACGGGATGGCCAAGGACCTCCCCGCCGCGCGGCTGGTCAGCGCCACCGCCGTGACGGCGGGCTGCCGGATGATCAAGGACACGCACGAGCTGGCCCTGATGCGCCGCGCGGCCGAGATCACGCTGCGGGCGCACCGCGCGGTGCTGGCCTCGCTCCAGGAGGGCACGACGCAGGGCGAGGCCTCGCGCTGGTGCAACGAGGCGCACCGGCGCCTGGGGATGACGGGCGGGGCGCTCGTCCTCTTCGGCAAGGACGCCGCGTTCCCGCACGGCACCACCAAGCCGCAGCCCCTGCGCGCGGGGGACGTGGTGCTCGTCGACGGCGGCGGCCGTCTCCAGGGCTATGCCAGCGACATCACGCGCACGGCCGTCTTCGGGGCCCCCCCCACTCCGCGGCAGCGCGCGATCTGGGACGTCGTCCGCCGGGCGCAGGAGGCGGCCTTCCGCGCCGCCCGCCCCGGCGTGGAGGCGCAGTCGGTGGACGCCGCGGCGCGCAAGGTCATCGACGAGGCCGGCTTCGGCCCCGGCTATCGGTACTTCACGCACCGCGTGGGCCACGGGATCGGCATGGACGGCCACGAGTGGACGTACCTCGTCCGCGGGAACGAGACGCGGCTGCGGCCGGGCATGTGCTTCAGCGACGAGCCGGGGATCTACATCCCCGGCGAGCTGGGGATCCGCCACGAGGACGTCATCACGATCACCGACGACGGCGCCTCGACCTTCACGCCCTGGAGCGGCTCGCCGGAGGACCCGGCGGTCGTCTAGGCGGCGCTAGCGGCGCGAGACCAGGCGCGGCTCACCATCCTGCCGGCCGTACATGGCGACGAACGTGCAGCCGCCGCTGCGGCCGGTGGGCACGCCGGAGGCGATGGCGATGCCCGCGTCGCGGTAGTCCCCGAGGATGTTGGCGCGATGGCCGGGCGAGGCCATCCACTGCTGCACGACCTGCCGGGCGGCCGTCTGGCCCATGGCGAGGTTCTCGCCGACCCTCGCGTAGCGATACCCGCGCTGCCGCACCCATACGAACGGCTCGGTCCCGTCGGGGGCCACGTGGGCGAAGTAGCGGAACTCGAACATGTCGTGGATGCGGTCCGCCGCGGCCGCGTCCAACCGGACGTTGAGGTGCAGCGGCGGCAGCCCGCGCAGCGCACGCTGCTCGTTCATGGCCTGGAGCAGTGAGCCGCGGCTGACGTCGTCGTCCTCGCCCCATTCCAGGTAGCGCCGGCCCGCCGACGTGGGCGCGGGGACGAGCGCCGCCGCCACCGTCACCATCGCCACGATCGCAGCGACCCGCTGCGCCCGGGGACGCCAACGCGACATGGACTCTGCTGCCTCCCTGCGCGGCGGGCATCCGGCCGGCCGCGGCAGCATTATCGGCCCGCTGTCAGCCCACGTCCATCAGGAGCTGGCGAACAGCCGCGCGAGCGCGGTCATGCGGGCCAGGTGATGGTCGTCGTGCTCGGCTACGAACCAGGCCATGTCCACGACCCTCATGGGCTGCCCCAGCCGCGGGTGGAGCGCCGTGCGGGCCAGCTGCGGGGGCTCGATGCCCTCCAACCGCTCCACGAATTGCCGGCGCTCCCGCCGAAAGTCCTGCGCGAGGTGCTTGACGTCGCGCCGGTTGTGGTCGGCCTCGTGCGTCTTCTTGTTCTGGGGGTCCGCGGGCCGCAGCGTCGAGGCGCCGGCCAGGAAGTCGTCCACACGGCCGACGTGCAGCTCGTCGAGGTCCACGAGGTGGCCGAGGTGCTCCTGGATCGACCACGCCTCACCGTCCCGGCGGGTGAGCACGGCCGGCGACAGGCCGCGGACCTTCTCCTCCACCCGGGCCGGCGTGCCGCGCAGCCGCTCCAGCACGTCCGGGAACTGCTCCACCGGCGTGGTGAACTCGAACTTCCGGTCGGCCCACCGAATGGACATGGCGCATTATCCCGGCCCCGCCACCGCCACTACAATCGAAACTACGAACTTCGGAGGCGTGGGGTGGGGGGTCATGGTATGGACGAGGAGCTGCTGAACGTGTACGACGCCGCGGGGACGGTGGTGGACGCCCGTCCGCGGCGCGCGGCCAAGGCATCCGGCCTGGCGGTGGGCGCGGTCAACGCCCTCGTCGTCAACGGCGAGGGTCTCGTCCTGATGCAGCGGCGCCCGCCGGACAAGGAGAACGGCGCGCGCTGGGACAAGTCGGTGGGCGGCCATGTCAGCGCGGGCGAGGAGTTCGACACGACACTCGTGCGCGAGGCCGGGGAGGAGCTGTTCTCGGACCCGGCGGCCGCCCGCGTGCGCCTGGCCCCGTCGCCGGACGGCTTCGCCGACCTTCTGGCCACCGTGGACCTCGCCGATGCGGTGGTGCTGCGCCGCGTGAGCCTGCAGCTCAACCTGCGCGACGTGCGCCACGCGCCGGGCGGCGGCCTGCGCAACGTCCTCTACCACGTGGCCATCTACACGGGGCGCACCAACGTACCCATCGGCTCCTTCCATCCGCAGGTCGAGGAGATCGACGAGCTGCGGTATTTCACCCCGGCCGAGGTGGACGCCATGCTTCTGGGCGGCCTGCTGGCGCCCAACATGGCGTTCCTCTGGCTCACGCAGGCGCAGGGCCTCCTGGCCCTGGCCGGGCGACCCGTCGCCGCGGGCTAGAATCGAAGGCGTGCACCGTCTGACCTGGGCGCGCATCGAGGCGGCGCTTCTCTCGCGCCCTCCGGCGCGCGTCGCGGAGGCCGTGTCGGCGCGCGCCGCCGTGGCCCTCATCCTGCGCGAGGGTCCGAGCGGCCTGGAGCTGCTGTTCATCCGCCGCGCCGATCACCCGCAGGATCCCTGGTCCGGCCAGATGGCCTTCCCCGGCGGCCGCGCCGAGCCCGGCGAAGAAGACCTGAAGGCCACGGCCGTACGCGAGACGGCCGAGGAGATCGGGGTGGACCTGGAGAGCGCTGCCGAGTGCCTCGGCATCCTGGACGAGGTCCGGGCCATGGCGCGCATGCGCCCGGTGAGCCTGACCATCCTGCCCTTCGTCTTCCGGCTGCGGGGAGAGATCTCGCCTGTCCTCAGCGACGAGGTGCGCAGCCTGCACTGGATCCCGCTCGACGAGCTGCTGGCCGCGGAGCGTCGGTCGGTGATGGACTACGTGCAGGAGGGCGCGACGATGCAGTTCCCCTGCCTGCGGGTGGAAGACGTCGTCATCTGGGGGCTCACCTACCGGATGCTCCTCGGCCTGGAGGAGAGGATCCCGCCTCCCGATGCCTGCCTGCCGCCGCCGCCCGCGGGCCTAGAAGGTTGAAGGTCGTCCTCACCATCGCGGGATCCGACTCGGGCGGCGGGGCCGGGATCCAGGCCGACCTCAAGACGTTCGCCGCCCACGGCGTCCACGGCGCATCGGCGATCACCGCCATCACCGCGCAGAACTCGGTCCACGTGCTCGAGGTCTTCGCCCTGGAGCCGCGGCTGGTGGTGGCGCAGATCGAGGCCGTGACCTCCGACATGACCGTGGCGGCGGCCAAGACCGGGATGCTGGCCAACCGCGGCATCGTCGAAGCGGTCGCGGCGGCGGTGCGCCGGCTCCGCATCCCCCATCTGGTCGTCGACCCGGTAATGGTGGCCAAGGGCGGCGACTCGCTCCTGGACGCGGGCGCGGTGCGGGCCTACGTGGAGGCGCTGCTCCCGGCGGCCGCGGTGGTCACGCCCAACCTTCCCGAGGCCGCGGCCCTGCTGGGCCGTCCCGTTCGCACCTTGGAAGAGATGCGCGGCGCGGCGCGTGACCTGCAGCGGCTGGGCCCCGGGGCCGTCGTGGTCAAGGGCGGGCACCTCGAGGGCGATGCCGTGGACGTCTTCTTCGACGGTCAGCGCATGGAGGAGCTGTCCGTTCCGCGCATCGCCACCGCCAACACCCACGGCACGGGCTGCACCTTCGCCGCCGCCGTGGCCGCGCGCCTGGGGCGGGGCGACGCCCTGCTCGACGCGGTGCGCGGGGCCAAGGAGTTCGTGACCGCGGCCATCCGCGCCTCCTACAAGGTCGGGTCGGGGCCCGGCCCGGTCGATCCCATCGCGGGTTGTCGCTGAACGACTGAGCGCCGAGGGCTACTTCTTCCCCCTGCCCCACTGGTGAGGCTTTTCTGGATTGTAATCCGTTGTGCTACAACGTGGCCAACGTCCTGGTACCCGCCGCCTCGGTCCGTCCTCGAAGGCCACTTGCCCCGGGGCCAGAGGGCCGGGGTCAGGCGCCGCTGACCTTCCGGTCACCCGGCAGCGGGACGTCCGCCTCATGGTCCAGCGCGCGGTCCCACATCCGCACCATGGCCAGGAAGAACGACACGATCAAGGGGCCGGCCAGGATCCCGATCGGACCGAAGACCGAGACCCCGCCGATGAGGGCGAAGAAGATCACAGCGCCGTGGAGCTGCACCGCGCCCCTCATGAGGTAGGGCTTGATGACGTTGTCCGCCAGGCCCACCGCCAGCACCGCCCATAGAGCAAGGAACAGCGCGGCGTGCGGATGGCCGCCCAGGAACAGGAACGCGGCGGCCACCAGCGCCACCGCTCCCGCGCCGACGGCCGGGACCAACCCCACCACGAAGGTCACCACGGCGAAGAAGAACGGGTGCGGCAGGTGCGCCAGGAGGTATCCCACCAAGGCGACCAGGGCCTGGATGGCCGCGGTCGCGGCCGAGGAGACGAGGACGGTCACCGATACCTTGCGGAAGTCGGAGAGGAGCTGCCGGGTCTGCCCCTTCTGCAGCGGCGCGACGTCGGAGAGCCATTCCACCAGCTCCTCGCCGTCCATGAGCATGAAGAAGAAGGCGATGAGCATCAGGGCCATCTGCACGACCACGGACCACGTCGCGGTCAAGACGCCGCCGGCGGCCCGCGCCGCCTTGCCGCCCTGCGCGCTGGTGAGGTCCTGGAGCTGGCCCTGGTCCTGCGGGAGCTGCTCGAGGGCCTTGCGCGCCGTCGACTGCAGCGGCGCCGGCAGGTCCGCCACCAAACCCGACACGCCCTCGCTGCGCAGTGTGTCGCGCACGTAGGCCACTCCGTCCGCCGCCTCCCGGGCCAGGACCACGGTCAGGGCGGCCACGGGGATCACCACCACCAGCATCACCGCCGCCGTGAACAGCCCGGCGGCGAGCTGGCGGCGCCCGCGCAGGCGGACGGCGAAGCGCTTGTACCAGGGGTGCAGCGCCCCCGCCAGCACGGCGGCCACGAAGAGCGCGCTGGCGAAGGGCCGGATGATCAGCGTCATCAGGCCCAGCGCCAGGACAGTCAGGACGATGATGGTCCAGCGCGCGGTCTTCATGCTGCGCGCGGGCCGCGCGCGACGCTCCTCGCGCGGCCGATCCGCCCTCCGCTCCGTCGCCTCCTCGTCCTTCCGGAGCCTCACGGTCCCATGTTAACGGCATGTTGCGTTCCCTTGACACAAGGTAGCCCGCGGTATACCGTCCGCGGCACTTAAGTCCCAGAAGGAAATCGTGTTTCGCCAGGGGCCTCACGACCACGGGCGTTGTCCGAGTGTCCCTGCACCGCCGACCGCCAGCGGTGATCAGTTTCTAGACGCTTCCCGCTACCCGCCCAGGCGGAGGACTCGATGAAAACCAGGCTCGCCCTCGTCGCCGGCATAGCCGCGCTGCTCCTGCAGGCCGCGACGGCGAGCGCGCAGGTGTCGGTGACCGCGACCGCCGGGCCGGACCCGGGACCCACCGCCTACGCCACCCTAGGCGCGGCGTTCACCGCCGTCAACGCGGGCACGCACCAGGGCGCGATCACCATCGACATCCAGGCCAGCACGTCCGAGGGCGCGGTGGCCGCCGTGCTCAACAGCACCGGCGCCGGGGCCGCGGTGTACACGTCCGTCCTGATCCGTCCCACCACCGACGGCGTGTCGATCAGCGGCGCCTCCGTCTCCGGCCGCGGCATCGTCGAGTTGAATGGCGCGGACAGCGTCACCATCGACGGCGACAATCCCAACACCGCGGGCATCAACCGGAACCTGACCATCCAGAACACGGCGGTCAGCACCACCACGTTCACCTCCGTGGTGCGCGTCGCCCTCTCCACGCTGATCACGACCGGGAACAACAACTCCGTCATCAACACCATCATCACCGGTAGCGCCACGGGCCGGAACATCTCGGCGGCGACCAGCACCACTGGCTCCGAGAACACGACCTACGGGATCCTGGTGGGCGGCGGCGCCTCGACCGTGCTGGCGACCACGCCGCCCTCGGCCATCACGTCGGTGTCCACTACGATCGCGACCCCCATCACCGCCACGAACTTCGTGGCCAGCAACAATCGCATCGACGCCTGCGCGCGCGGGATCGCCATGCAGGGGGCCAGCACCACCGTGGCCAGCGGGCTGACGGTGACGAACAACTCGATCGGCAGCCTGACCGCCGGCAACACCACCACCGTGTACTCGCGCGGGATGACCCTGCAGGGCTTCGACGCCACCACGGTGGCTGGCAATACCGTCCAGAACGTCGAGAGCTTCATCGCCGCGGCCACCATGGCGGTCGGCCTAGGCGAGGTGACCGCCGTCGGCATCAACGCCACCGTCGAGAAGAACGTCATCACTAACGTCTTCAACCAGAACACCGCCACGCATGGGGCCTACGGGATCAACGTCACCGCCGGCAACACCATCACTGTCCGCAACAACTTCGTCAGCAACTTGAACCACGTGATGAGCGGCGGGATCGCCTTCAGCACGACTTTCGGCGTCTTCGGGATCCGGGTCAGCTCCGGGACGGGGCACAAGGTCTACCACAACTCCGTGAACATGTTCGGCGTCCAGCCGGGGACGGCCAACTCCAGCCTGCTCACGGCGGCGTTCGCGATCGTCAACATCGGGCAACAGGGCATGGACGTCCGGAACAATATTTTCGCCAACACGCTGAGCGGAGGCACCACCAGCGTCGCCCACGTCTCCATCTACCTGCCGCCTGGTGGGACGAGCGCGATGAACCTGACTCTGAACAACAACGCCTACTACAGCGGCACCGACCCCGCGCGGCAGGGCCTGGCCCAGGTGGGCACGACCCCTGGGACGACCTTCTTCCTGGCCTCGAACTTCAACGCCTGCGCGACCACGCCCGCGAGCAACTTCCGCTCCTACAGCAGCATCCTCTCCGCGGCGGGGACGAACGACAATGTCTCCTTCGCCACCACCAACGCCGCGCCCTTCACCACCACCACCGACCTGCACATCCCGAACGGGACGCTGACGCTGCTGGAGTCCGGCGGCGTGGGCACGGCCACCACAGGCGTGACCACCGACATCGACGGCGAGGTGCGCCCAAACGGCGTGGCTCCCGACATCGGCGCGGACGAGTTCACCGGCGCGCTGCCCGCCGCCAACGACATCGCGGCCACGGCGATCGTGGTGCCGGCCACCGGCAGCATCTTCGGCATCGGATCTACGGTCACACCCCAGGCCTCGTTCCAGAACGTCGGCTCGGCGACGCAGACCAGCGTCGGCGTCCAGTTCACCATCAGCGGCCCCAGCGGGTACGCCTACAGCAGCCCGCAAACGATCGCCAGTATCTGTCCGGGGCAGAGTCCGGGGCAGACGGTCACGGTGACCTTCGCCGCCGCCCCCCCGTTCAGCACCACCGGGATTTACAACGTCTCTGCGGCCGTCACGACCCCCGACGCCGGCCCCGCCAACGATGTGGTCACGGGGTCCTTCGAGGTCAAGGACCCGGTGGCCGGAGGCAGCCACAGCGTGCCCGGCGAGTTCCCGTCGCTCACCAATCCCGGCGGGATCTTCGCGGCGCTCAACGCGGTGGGGGCCAGCGGCAACGTGACGATCGAGATCACGGCCGATCTGGCCGGGGAGACGGGAGCCGTCGCCCTCAACGAGCTGGCCGGCGGCTTCAGCGTGACCATCAAGCCGGTCGGCGCGCCGCGCACCATCACCGGCAGCAACGCGACGAACGGGATCATCCGGTTGAACGGCGCGGACAACGTGACGATGGACGGATCCCTGACCGGCGGTACGGCCAGCGGCACGGTGGGGGGAGACCCGACGCTCCGCAACCTGACCATACAGAACACCAGCACGGCCCTGACCAGCGCGGTGATCAGCGTTCATTCCGGCCCCAACGGGGCGCAGAACAACACGTTCAGGAACCTCAACGTCCTGGGCCAGGATCCCACGCAGACGTTCGTCGGCATCTCGATCGGCGGCGCCACACCGGGGACGGCCGGAACGGACAACGACAACACCCACGTCGAGAACTGCAGCGTGCAGAAGGCGGTCGTCGGGATCTATCACGTCGGCGCCAGCGCGGCCAACCCGAACACCGGCAGCATCCTGACCATGAACGACCTCGCCGCCACCGGCGCCAACCGGGTGCGGCGGGTCGGCATCTTCGTGTTCAACGACAACGGCGGCCAGGTCACGCTGAACACCATCGGCGGCATCGACACCAACGAGGCCCTGGACGCGATCGGCATCGTGCTCGGCATCCAGAACGTCACCACCACCGCCGTGACGGCCGGCGGCATCACCAACGTGCAGGTCCTGCGCAACCGCATCAACGGCGTCTTCGCGAGCTCGACCACCGGCTTCTCGGCCGCCGGGATCGCGCTGGCGGGCAGCCCCGGCGGCGCCAACGTCATCGCCAACAACATGATCGCGGGAGTCATCGCGCCCTCGACCAGCCCCGACATCGTGGCCGGGATCTTCGTGGCCGGCGTGACCGGCGCATCCACCCAGGTCTTCTACAACTCGATCGAGAACACCGGCGACCGGGGCGCGGTGGCCAACCAGATCAACAGCTTCGGCATCGCGATCACGGGCGTGAACCCGGTCGTCACCTTGCGGGACAACGTCTTCCTCAACAGCCAGACCTCCTCGGGCGGGATCAACGCCAAGAGCTTCTCCATCGGGATGCAGAGCACGACCTTCACCAACCTCGACTCCGACTTCAACGATTTCTTCGTGAGCGGAGCCAACGGGATCCTGGCCCGCACGGGAAACCTCGAGCCGGGCGGGGCGGACATCCCGACCCTGGCCGCGTGGCAGACGGCGGTGAGCGACGACGCCAATTCCCTGAACGTCGATCCGCTGTTCGTGTCCACCACCGACCCGCACCTCCAGGGGGCGAGCCCTGTGAAGGCCAAGGGGACGCCCGTGGCCGGCATCACCAACGACTTCGATGGTGACCCGCGCGACGCCGTGACCCCCGAGATCGGCGCCGACGAGATCGCCGAGGCCGATCTCTCGACGACCAAGGTGGGCGACGTCGAACCCGTCGTCGCAGGCACGAACCTGACCTACACCATCACGGTGGCCAACGCGGGCGCCGCCAACGCAGCCAACGCGTCGCTGTCGGACACCGTTCCGGCGGGGACCACGTTCGTGTCCCTGGCCGTGCCGGCCGGTTGGTCCTGCACGACGCCGCCCGCGGGCGGAACGGGCGCGGTCTCGTGCACGAACCCCCTGTTCAGCCCCGGCAACGCCGTCTTCACGCTGGTGGTGGCTGTCGATCCGGCGCTGCCGGCGGGGTCGGTGATCAGCAACACGGCCGCCGCGTCGTCCACCACGGCGGATCCCAATGCGGCCAACAACAACGCCACCGCCAACACGAATGTGGCTGCGGTGGCGGACCTCGCGACGCTCAAGACCGATTCGCCCGACCCGGTGACGGCCGGCCAGGACCTCACGTACACGATCACGGTCGCCAACGGCGGGCCCAGCTTCGCCACGGCGGCCTCGCTCGGCGACCCGCTGCCGGCGGGCACGACCTTCGTCTCCCTGGCCTCGGCCGCCGGGTGGTCGTGCACCACGCCGCCGGTGGGCGGGACGGGCAGCGTCGACTGCACGAGCCCGTCGCTGGGCTTCGGCAACTCGGTCTTCACGTTGGTCGTGAAGGTCGATGCCAGCGTGCCCGACGGAACCGTCCTGACCAACACCGCGAGCGCGGCCTCCGCGACCGCCGACCCGAACGGCGCCAACAACAGCGCCAGCGCCACCAGCACGGTGGCCGGATCCGCGGACCTGTCCGTGGTCAAGACGGATTCGCCCGACCCCGTGGCGGCGGGCGGCGACCTCACCTATACGATCACGGCCACCAACGCGGGCCCCAGCATCGCCACGACGGTCACGGTCGGCGACGCCCTGCCGGCGGGCACCACCTTCGTATCGCTGTCCTCTCCCGCGGGCTGGTCCTGCACCACCCCGCCGGTGGGCGGGACGGGCGCCGTCAACTGCACGAACCCCTCGGTGGGCACGGGTGACTCCGTCTTCACGCTGGTCGTGAAGGTGGACGCCGGCGTCACAGCGGGCACCGTCCTGACCAATACCGCGACCGCGGCCTCTTCGACCGCGGACCCGAACGCGGCCAACAACAGCGGCACCGCCACCACCACGGTGGCGGCCTCGGCCGACCTGTCCGTGATCAAGACGGATTCGCCCGACCCCGTTACCGCGGGCAGCGACCTCACCTACACGATCACCACCACGAACGCGGGTCCCAGCATCGCCGCGACGGTCACCCTCGACGACCCGCTGCCGACCGGCACCACCTTCGTCTCGCTGGCCGCGCCGGCGGGTTGGTCCTGCACGACCCCGCCCGTCGGCGGGACGGGCACGGTCCACTGCACGAATCCCTCCGTCCCCGCGGGCGACTCGGTGTTCACGTTGATCGTGAACGTCGACACCGGCGTCATCGGCGGCACGCTGCTGACCAATACCGCCACCGCGGCCTCGTCGACCGCGGACCCGGACCCGGCCAACAACAGCGGCAGCGCCGCCACCGCCGTGGCCGGATCGGCGGACCTGTCCGTGGTGAAGACGGACTCGCCCGACCCCGTCACCGTCGGCGGCAACCTCACCTACACGATCACCGCCACCAACGCTGGCCCCAGCAACGCGGCGTCGGCCACGCTGGACGACACGCTGCCGCCGGGCACCACGTTCGTGTCGCTGTCTTCGGCCGCGGGCTGGTCGTGCACGGCCCCGCCCGTCGGCGGAACGGGCGCGGTCAGCTGCACCAACCCCTCGCTGGCCGCGGGCGACTCGGTCTTCACGCTGGTCGTGAAGGTCGACGCCGGCGTCACCCCGGGCACCGTCCTGACCAACACCGCCACCGCGGCCTCGTCGACCACGGACCCGAATCCGGGCAACGAGAGCGGAACGGCGACGACGACCGTGGCCGGCGCGGCGGACCTGTCGGTGGTCAAGACGGATTCGCCCGACCCGGTGACCGTCGGCAGCACCCTCACCTACACGATCACGGCCGGCAACGCCGGGCCCAGCAGCGCCGCGTCGGTCACATTGGACGACACGCTGCCGCCGGGCACCACGTTCGTCTCCCTGGCCCCGGCCGCGGGCTGGTCGTGCACCACGCCGCCCGTCGGCGGGACGGGCGCCATCCACTGCTCGAACCCCGCGGTGGCCACGGGCAGCTCGATCTTCACGCTGATCGTGAAGGTCGACGCCAGCGTGCCCGCCGGGACGGTCCTGACCAACACCGCCGTGGCGGCGTCGACCACGGCCGATCCGAACCCGGGCAACGAGAGCGCCACCGCCACGACCACCGTGGCCGGGCTGGCCAACGTCGAGATCGACATGGACGTGGACAACCCGGCGCCCGGAGTCGGCACCAACGTGACCTTCACCATCGACGCGACCAACAACGGGCCGTCGGCAGCCACCAACATCAAGGTCACCGACAAGCTGCCCCGTGGGCTGACCTTCGTCACCGCCGTGCCGACGCAGGGAACCTACGATCCGGCCACCGGCCTGTGGGACATCGGGGCCATGGCCCTCACCGAGGGCGGTACCGCGACGCTGGCGGTGGTCGCCACCGTGACCCTGCCCGACTCCATCGTGAACGAGGCCACCAAGACCGCCCAGGGCGAGGCCGACCCCGACCCGAGCAACAACGTGGCGCTCGTCGTGCTCAACGGCGCGCCGCAGGCCGACATCCAGGTCAACGCGGCCGTCGACAACGCAACCCCCGCGACGGGCAGCAACGTGACGCTCACCGTGACCGCCACCAACGGCGGGCCGGCCGACGCCACGGGCGTGGAGATCACCGACCTGCTGCCCACCGGGCTGACCTTCGTGTCGGCCACCCCGTCACAAGGCACCTATACGCCGGGCACCGGCGTCTGGACCGTCGGCTCCGTGGCCAACGGCGCCTCCGCCACCCTGCAGATCGTAGCCACCGTGACCACCGGCGGCTCGCTCTCCGACATCGCCGCCAAGACCGCGGAGGTCCAGGGCGACCTGGTCACGCTCAACGACAGCTCCAGCGTCACCTTGAACGACGCCACGGTGGCCGACCTGGCGCTGAGCAAGACCGCCTCCCAGGAGCCGGTGGCGCAGGGGGCCAACTTCACCTACATGATCGCGACCGCGAACCTCGGGCCGGCGGCGGCCAGCAACGTCACGGTGACCGACGTGCTGCCCGCCGGCGTGACGCTCGTCTCCGCCACGTCCAGCCAGGGAAGCTGCTCGGGGACCACGACCGTGACCTGCGCCCTGGGCACGCTCAGCCCCGGCGGCAGCGCGCAGATGTTCATCCTGGTGACCAAGAACGTGGGCGGCGACGTGTCCAACACGGCCGGCGTGGCGGCGGACCAGGGGGACCCCAACCCGGTCAACAACAGCAGCAGCACGTCCACCACGCCCGTGGAGCTGTTGAGCATCCAGGTCGAGTAGCGGTCCGCGGCGCCATGTCTCGCGAGCTCCCGCCCGACCGGTTCGAGCGCGAGGTCACGACCGACCTGAAGGACCGGACGCCCGACGCGCCGCGCGGGCTGCCGCTCCACACTCGCATCCTCCTCGGCCTGATGGCCGGCCTGGTGTCCGGCCTGGCCGCCAACATCCTGCTGGGCGGGACGCATCCCGGCGTGGCCTGGGTCGTCTTCCACGTCACCGAGCCGGTGGGCACGCTCTTCCTGCGCCTCCTGCTCATGATCGTGATCCCGCTGGTGTTCTCGTCGCTGGTGGTGGGCATCGCCGGGGTGGGCGACATCCGCGAGCTGGGCCGGGTGGGGCTGAAGACCTTCGCCTATACCGTCGTCCTCTCCGCCATCTCCGTGGTCATCGGCCTGGTCCTGGCCAACACCATTCGTCCGGGGAAGCGCATCGACCCGGCCACCGCGCAGGGGCTGGCCGCGCGCTACTCGGACGCCGCGGCGCGCACGCTGGGCACGAAGACGGCGGAGGCCGCGGAGTCTCCGCTCATGCAGGTGGTGAAGACGATCGTGCCCAGCAACCCGGTGGCCGCGGTGGCCTCCGAGACGCCGAACATGCTGTACCTGATGTTCTTCGCCCTGGTGGTGGGCATCGCGCTGACGCTGCTGGAACCGGAGCGCGGCGCGCCCCTGGTGCGCTTCCTCCAGTCCCTGTACGACGTGACGGCCAAGATCGTGGACATGATCATGAAGGTCGCGCCCTTCGCGGTGGCCTGCCTCATCTTCACGAACGTGGCGCGCTTCGGGCTGGACCTCCTCCAGGCCCTGGGCTGGTTCATCGCCACCGTCCTCCTCGGGCTGGCCATCCACATGTTCGGCGTGTACTCGCTGTCCGTGGCGCTGCTGTCGCGGATCCCGCCGCTGGAGTTCTTCCGGCGCATCAAGACCGTCATGCTCACCGCCTTCAGCACCTCGTCGTCGAACGCCACCCTGCCCACGGCCCTGCGCGTCTCGCAGGAGAACCTGGGCGTGCCCCCGGAGATCAACAGCTTCGTCCTCACCGTGGGCGCCACCGCGAACCAGAACGGCACCGCCCTCTACGAGGGGGTGACGGTCCTGTTCCTGGCCCAGCTGGCGGGCGTGGAGCTGACCCTGGGCCAGCAGGTCATGGTGGTGTACCTGGCCATCCTGGGCGGGGTGGGCACGGCGGGCGTGCCCTCCGGCTCCATCCCGTTCATCGTGGCCGTCCTCACGCAGATCCACGTCAACCCCGCCCTCATCGCGGTGATCCTGGGCGTGGACCGCATCCTGGACATGTGCCGCACCACGCTGAACGTGACCGGGGACCTGGCCGCGGCCACTTTCGTGGCGCGGTCGGAAGGCTACGAGCTGCTGCGTCCGCCCAAGACGGCCGCCGTTCCTCCCGCGCCGGCCTGACGAGCCGCGGTGATACGATTCGGGCCGGAATGATCCTCCTCGTCCGCGAGCCCGTCGACGTGGCCGCGCTGCAGGACGTGGCCTCCCGCGACGGCGCCCTCTGCCTCTTCCTGGGCGTGGTGCGGGACGAGAACGAAGGGCGGCGCGTCCTCCGCCTCGAGTACGAGGCCTACGAGGACATGGCCCTTCCCCTCATGGAGGAGATCGCCGCGGAGGCGCGCCGCCAGTTCGGCGTGGGCGAGGTGCGCATCGTGCACCGCCTGGGCCGCCTCGAGATCGGCGAGGTAAGCGTGGCGGTGGCCGCCGCCTCTCCCCACCGGGCCGAGGCCTTCGCCGCCTGCCGCTACGCCATCGACACGCTGAAGGCGCGGGTCCCCATCTGGAAGAAGGAGTTCTACGCGGACGGGGCGGTATGGCGGGACGAGCCCGCGGCCCGCTGAAGCGGACCCGCCCCAACGGGCCCCGCACCGCCGCCGGCAAGAAGACGGACCCCGCCCGCCTGGCCACGGCGGAGGCCAAGGCCCTGCGGGGCGTCCGCGAGCGGACGGAGCACGGGCACCGCGCCGCGGGGCGCGTCCCGCCCCGCGAGCAGGGCGAGCGCCGGGCGCGCGGCGCGGTCCGCGTCATCGACGACTCCATCCGCGACCCCCAGCTCCCCGCCGTCACCGAGGACGAGAAGCTGCTCCAGCTCCCCCGCGCGCACACCGCCGAGTTCACCCACACCGACCCCTGGCGCCTCATGCGGATCATGGGGGAGTTCATCGAGGGATTCGACACGCTGGCCACCGTCGACAAGGCCGTGACGATTTTCGGCTCGGCGCGCGTGGGCCCCGAGGACCGGCAGTATCGCGCCGCGGAGAAGGTGGCGAGCCTGCTGGCGCGGGCGGGCTTCGCGGTCATCACCGGCGCCGGACCCGGCATCATGGAGGCGGCCAACAAGGGCGCCCACCTGGCG
>Ga0207651_10000448_pt1 | contig 17432 bp, 15 predicted proteins | sample KBSM23metaG_FD_184328 | JGI IMG/M metagenome (GOLD analysis project Ga0207651, IMG submission 184328) | Miscanthus rhizosphere microbial communities from Kellogg Biological Station, Michigan, USA - KBS M2-3 metaG (SPAdes) (version 2) | ecosystem: Host-associated > Plants > Roots > Rhizosphere >... | reverse complement strand
AAGGGCATGATCAGCTTCGGCAGCGCCGCCGGGTGCAGGATCTCGAGCGGGTGTGGGTCGAAGGTGAGGACGGTGTCGGCGTCGTCGATCACCGCCTGGTGCCCGCGATGGACGCCGTCGAAGGTGCCGATCGCGACGTGCCGCGGGCGCGGCTCGACCTCGGGCAGCTGGGTGACCTCGATGCTCACCGTAGAGCGTCCTTCACGGCAGGGACCATCTCGGCGACCAAGCCTATGCCCAATTCCTCTCCGGCGTCCTCGACCGCGAAGGGGCCGATCGCGGTGCGCCGCAGCTGCTCGCAGTAGGCGTCCCCGAGCGTCTCGAGCAGGGTGCGCACGTAGGTGCCGGCGGAGCATTCGATCTCGTAGCTGGCGCTGCCGGGCCCGCTCTCGACCAGCTCCGCCCGGTAGACCTCGACCTCGCGCTCCGGCGTCTCGACGACCTCGCCGCGATGGGCCTTGCGGTAGAGGCGCTCGCCGCGGACCCGCACCGCGGAGGTCATCGGCACGCGCTGGCGCACCCGGCCGGTCGGCAGCTCGAGGGACGAGGGGAGGTCGCCGGTCTCGGTCAGCTCGCCGTCGGGGTCGCCGGTGCTCGAGCGCCAGCCGAGGCGAGCCGTCGCCAGGTAGGTCTTCGGCAGCCCGACCAGGAACCGCTGCAGTCGTGTCGCACGCCCGAGCAAGACGAGCAGCAGGCCGGTCGCGAAGGGGTCGAGCGTGCCCGCGTGGCCGGCCTTGCAGCGGCGCTCCCGCCGCACCTGCGCAACCACGTCGTGAGAGGTCACCCCGGCGGGCTTGTCGCAGAGCAGGATGGCGCCCTCGAAGCGGTCGCCGGACACGCTAGGCGCCGAGCTGGTCCTCGACTTCGCCGCAGAGGAAGCCGACCAGCTCGCTCATCTCCAGGTCGGTAGAGAAACCGGCGGCGCGCTTGTGCCCCCCTCCCCCGTGCTTGCGCGCAATCGCCGACACGTCCATCTCGCCGCCGCTCGAGCGCAGGCTGACCTTGCGGGCGGCCCGGCCGCGATCGCCGAGGTCGCGCACCAGGGCGGCCACCTTGGTGCCCTCGATCGAGCGCAGGTGGTCGATGATCCCCTCGGTCATCTCCTCCCCCGCCCCGCTCGCCCGGTAGTCGGCGTCGGTGATGTAGGCGACGACCAGCATGTCGTCGCAATGGCGCTGGATGCCCTCGAGGGCGCGCGAGAGCAGCCGCAGCTTCTCCAGCGGCACGTGCTCGTAGAGCCGGCGGTACGTTTCGTCGACCGGCACGCCGGCGTCGATCAGCTCGGCGGCGATCCGGTGGGTGTGGGCGTTGGTGTTCTCGTACATGAACTTGCCCGTGTCCGTGATCAGCCCGACGTAGAGGGCCGAGGCGATCTCCGGGGTGATCTCGGCGCCGAGCGCGATCGCGAGCTCGTAGACGATCTCCGCCGTCGAGGAGGCTTTCGTGTCGAGCAGGTTGACGTCGCCGAAAAGGGTGTTGTCGTGGTGGTGGTCGATGTTGATGCGGAAGTTGGCGCCGTTGCTGAGGAAGTCGACCGGCACGCGGTCGACGTTGCCGCAGTCGAGGTAGATCACCGTGCGGTCCGCCATGTCCGCCGGCGCCTCATGGAAGACCTCCTCGAGCGGCAGGAAGCGGTACTCGACCGGCAGCGGGAACTCCTTCGCCGCCATGAACATCACCGAGTCCTTGCCCATCTGGCCGAGCAGGTGGTGCATGCCGAGCAGCGAGCCGAGGGCGTCGCCGTCCGGCCCCTCGTGTGCGGTGAGCAGGAAACGCTCTCGCGAGCGCAGCTCGGCGACGACCTCGTCGATCCTGGCGGCGGTCGGCTCCGCCGTCTCAGTCATCTTCATCCAGCAGCTTCGAGATGCGCATGCCCTGCTCGATCGTGTTGTCGTAGCGAAAGGAGAGGGTCGGCGTGCGCTTCATCCGGGTCTCGGCGGCGATCCTCGACTGCAGCACGCCGTGCGAGGAGCGCAGGCCCTCGAGCGTCGCCTCGCGCTCCGCGTCGGAGCCGAGCACGCTGACGTGCACCTTGGCGGCACGAAGGTCTGGGCTGGTCTCCACGGATGTCACGGTCACGAAACCGATGCGGGGGTCGCTCAGCTCTGCGATGGCAGCGCCGATCACCTCGCGAAGCACCTCGTTGATGCGGCGCATGCGAGGCGTGGCCATGCTACTCCAGGGTCTGCTCGACCTGCTTCGTCTCGAAGAACTCCAGCACGTCGCCCTCCTTGACGTCGGCGTAGCCCTCGAGCACGATGCCGCACTCCTGGCCCTCCTCGACTTCCTGGACGTTGTCTTTGAAGCGGCGCAGGGAGCCGAGCTTGCCGTCCCAGATCACGGTGCCCTCGCGGACCAGGCGGACGCTGGCGTCGCGGGTGACCTTGCCCTCGTTGACCACGCAGCCGGCGATGCGGCCGACCTTGGACGCCTTGAAGGTCTGCTTGACCTCGGCCTCGCCGAGCGTCTCCTCGACCTCGACCGCCTCGAGCATGCCTTCCATCGCGTTGCGCAGGTCTTCGGTGATTTTGTAGATCACCGAGTAGGTGCGGACGTCGACGCCCTCGCGCTCGGCCGCCTTGCGCGCGTCGGCCAGCGGGCGCACGTTGAAGCCGATGATGATCGCTTCCGAGGCCGCCGCCAGCATCACGTCGGACTCGTTGATCCCCCCCGTCTGCGAGTGGATGATGTTGATCCCGACCTGCTCCTGCGGCACCTTCGCGATCTCGTCCTGGAGCGCCTCGAGCGAGCCGGCGACGTCGGCCTTGAGCACGATGTTGAGCTCCTTGATGTCACCCTCCTGCACCCGCGAGAAGACCTCCTCGAGGCTGACCTTGCGGGCCTGGCGGCGGGCGAGCGCCTCGGTCTTCAGCCTGTTGGCGCGCTCCTGGGCGAGCTGGCGGGCACGGCGGTCGTTCTCGACCGCGCGCACGAACTCGCCGGCGTCGCAGACGCCGTCGAAGCCGAGCACCTCGACCGGCATGCCGGGGCCGGCAGTCTGCACGCGCTTGCCGGTGAAGTCCTGCATCGCCCTGACGCGGCCCCACTGCGGGCCGGCGACGAGCGAGTCGCCGACCTCGAGGGTGCCGCGCTGGACCAGGATCGTCACCACCGGGCCGCGGCCGGGATCGAGCTGGGACTCGACCACGGTGCCGGAGGCGGGCGCGTCGGGGTTGGCGCCGAGCTCCTCCAGCTCGGTGACGAGCAGGATCATCTCGAGCAGCTTGTCGAGCCCTTCGCGGGTCTTGGCGGAGACGTCGACGTAGACCGTGTCCCCTCCCCAGTCCTCCGGGGTGAGCCCGTCGGCGGCGAGCTCGTTGCGCACCCGGTCGGGCTGCGCGCCCTCCTTGTCGATCTTGTTGACCGCGATCAGGATCGGCACGTCGGCGGCGCGGGCGTGGTCGATCGCCTCTTTGGTCTGCGGCATCACGCCGTCGTCGGCGGCGACGACGACCACGGCGATGTCGGTGACCTTGGCGCCGCGCGCCCGCATCGCGGTGAAGGCGGCGTGGCCGGGAGTGTCGAGGAAGGTGATCGTCTTCTCGGCGTGATGGACCTGGTAGGCGCCGATGTGCTGCGTGATTCCACCGGCCTCGCCGGCCGCCACCTCGGTCTCGCGGATCGCGTCGAGCAGCGAGGTCTTGCCGTGGTCGACGTGGCCCATGATCGTGACGACGGGCGGTCGGTCGGTGAGCTCTTCCTCGGAGTCCTCGAACTCGGGCGCCGCGGGCTCCTCGTCGGCCGTGGTGACGATCTCGATCTTGCGGTCGTACTCGTCGGCGATCGCCTTGATCGACTCGTCGGTGAGGGTCTGCGTGAGGGTCGCCATCTCCCCCATCGTCATCAGCTTCTTGATCACCTCGGCGCTGCCCAGGCCGAGCAGCTCGGCGACCTCGCGGACCGTCGCGCCGGCCGGGACCTTGGTCGCCTCGGGCTCTGCCGCCTCCTCGACTTTCGGCGGCGGCTCCTCCAGCATCGGCCGGCGCCGGCGCCCCCCGCGCCTTCGCGGCGGGCGCTGCGGCGGCGGTCCGCCCATCTGGTCGCGGCGCGCGGCCTGCGAGTCGATCACGACGCGGCGCTTCTTCGTGCCGCCGCCTCCGCCGCCGGCCGGTTTCTCCTGCGGGCGCACGGGCCCCTTGGAAGGCTGGACCGGCTTCGGTGTGGATTTCGCGACGGCCTTCGGCGCCTCGGGAGCCTGCGCGGCGGGTTTCGGCTTGGTTGCGGTGGCGGTCGCGGCGCCCCCGTCCCCCTTCGCCGCCTGGATCGCCTTCAGCGCGTCGGCCTCCTCGACGCTGGAGGCAGCAGCCTTGGCCTCGATCCCCGCGCTCTTCAGCGCGGCGAGGACCTCTTTGCTCTCGAGCCCCTGCGCCTTCGCGATCTCATGTACGCGCTTCTTGGCCACTAGGACTTCTCTGCCTCCTCGGCTACCGGCTCCTGCTCAGTCTCTTCGCTTTCTTCTGGCTCAGCGAGAGACTCCTCCGCCCCATCCTGCCCCAGCCCATCCTCAGAGTTGGCCGCGGGCTCTGCCTCTGCGGCCTCGTCCTGAGAGTCCTCATCCGCATCTCCCGCGGGTGGCGTCGCAGGGGGGACCGCCCCCGAGGAAGCTTCAGCTACCGCAGGGGGCGGTGGGTCCCCTGCGGCGACAGGACCCGCGGGCTCATCCCCTTGGTCCTCATCAGGAGCCTCCTCAACGAACTCCGCTTCCGCCCGCTCGACGATCTCGTCCACCTGCCCCTGATCCGCATCCGGATCCGCCAGGATCTCCACCTCGGCGTCGGAGAGCGGCGCCAGAACCGCCATCTGGTTGGTGTCGAAGCGGCTCAGCGCCTGATGCTGGGGCAGGCCGCAGTAGGTCGATTCGGCGACCGCGGCGTTGGGGCAGCGGCGCCCAGTGGTTAGAAGCGCCATGCAGCGCCCGTCGAAGGTTTCTTCTCCCTCGTATTCGACGTCCTGGTCCTCCTCGGAGAACTCCGTCTCGGACTTGATGTCCACCCGCCAGCCGGTCAGGCGAGCGGCGAGCCGCGCGTTCTGGCCGTCGCGGCCGATCGCCAGCGAGAGCTGGTCGTCGGGGACGATCACCGTCGCCTGACGCTCCTCGTCGTCGACGATCACCTCGCGCACGCGGGCGGGCGAGAGCGCCTTGGCGACGAAGCGGGCGGGCTCGTCGTTGTGGGGGATGATGTCGATCTTCTCGCCGCGCAGCTCGGAGACGACCATGCGCACGCGGGAGCCGCGCGGGCCGACGCAGGCGCCGACGGGGTCGACCCCGTCGGCGTGCGAGATCACCGCGATCTTCGAGCGGTAGCCGGGCTCGCGGGCGACGCCGACGATCTCGACCAGGTTGTCGGCGATCTCGGGGACCTCCATTTCGAAGAGCTTCTTGATCAGCTCCGAGCTGCGCCGCGAGACGACGATCGCCGGCCCTTTGGTGGAGTCAGAGACGTCGGTGATCACGGCCTTGACGCGCATGCCGTGGTCGTAGCGCTCGTTGTAGACCTGCTCGGACTTGGGCAGCAGCGCCTCGACGCGCTCGCGCAGCTGCACCAGCGTGTAGCGCTTGTCGGACTGCTGGATGATCCCGGTGATCAGCTCGCCCACCCGGTCCTGGTACTCGTCGAACATCATCATCCGTTCGGCCTCGCGGATCCGCTGCAGGATGACCTGCTTGGCCGTCTGGGCGGCGATGCGGCCGAAGTCGTCGGGGGTGACGTCGCGGGTCTCGATCTGCTCCTCGTAGGGGGCGATCATCTCCGGGTCGAGCTCGGGCTCCTCGGGCTCGCGCAGCTCGCCGGTCTCGGGGTCGATCTCGCGCTCTTCCTCCTCCTGCGCCTCCGCAGCCTCGGCCAGCAGCTTCTCCTCCAGCTCGGGCGGCAGGATAAGTTCGAAGACGCGGAAGTCGCCGGTTTCGTGATCGAGGTCGACGCGGGCGTATTTCGCCGCCTTCGGCGTCTTCTTGTAGGCGGAGAGGAGCGCGTCCTCCAGGGCGTCCATCAGCTTGTCGGCGGAGATCCCCTTCTCCTCTCCAGGGTCTTGACTGCGTCGACGATCTCCTTGCTCACTGAAGCTGCTCCTTGTCTTTGCGGTACTTGGGGCCGGGCGAGGAGACCTCCAGCGAGTAGTCGACTCTCAGGTGGTTGAGGTGCCTGGTGACGCGCTCGCAGAGAGCGAGGTCGACGCCCTCGGGATGGTCGATGAAAAGGCGCAGCGCTTCCTTGCTCGGTTGCTCGAGAGCGACGAGGTCGATCTCCGCGTCGAGCTCGCGAAGCTGCGTTTGGATGTCTTGCTGAAGATCTTCCATCGGGTTCGAAGCCGTAAAAAAAGTGGGCCAGGCCCACTTCCGGTACTTCGGGACTAACTAAAGCTTGGGGCGAGTATAGCTCGCGCGTGTTGGGCGGAGGGAAGGCAATCCCGCGGCTGGGAGGAGGGACGGCAATCCCCTCCCCCGGACAAGCGTCGCGCTAATTAGCGCGACGCTTTGAGTATCCGCCCGTTGGAGGGGATTGCCGTCCCTCCTCACGAAGCGAGCTCACGCGATCCAGGATGGCGTCCGCGATCAGATCCTTTGGAGCTTGTGGGACGGGAGTGGCGCTCGCTGAGTCGATGAGGGTGACGGCGTTTTCTTCGCTCTCGAAGCCGATGGCGGGGTTCGAGACGTCGTTGAGGACGATCAGGTCCGCTCCCTTGCGTGCCAGCTTTTCCTTTGCCCGCTCGGTGTTCTCGCCGCTTCGGCGGCGAAGGCGATCACCGTTTGGTCGTCGCGACGCGAAGCGGTGAGCAAGGCGAGGATGTCCTCGGTGGGCTCGAGGTGGAGGTCGAGGGAGGCGTCGCGGGTGAGCTTGCCCTGCGCCACCTCGCTGGGGCGGAAGTCGGCGGGAGCAGCGGCCATCAATAGGACGTTCGCGGTCGGAAACTCGGCGTCACAGGAGTCGGCAAGCTCGCGGCCGGTCTGGACGTCGATGCGGCGCACGCCGGGGGGCTCCGGAAGGGAGACGTTGGCGGCGATCAGGGTGACCTCGGCGCCGCGGCGCTGGGCGGCGGCGGCGAGGGCGATGCCCATGCGGCCGCTGGAGCGGTTACCGATGAAGCGCACAGGATCGATCGGCTCACGCGTTCCGCCCGCGGTGACGAGGACGCGAAGGCCGTCCCAGGGGCGCTGGCCGGTGGGCAGCTCGGCTTCCACCAGGGCCAGCAGGCGCGCCGGGTCCGGGAGTCGTCCCTTGCCGTGCTCTCCCCGCGAGGCGAGGGCGCCCTCGTCAGGCTCGATCACGGTCACGCCGCGCTCGCGAAGCGTGGCCAGGTTCGCCTGCGTCGCGGCGTCCGCGTACATCCGGTCGTTCATCGCCGGGGCGACGAGGCGCGGAGCGGAGCAGGCGAGGAAGGAGGTGGTGACCATCGAGTCGGCGATGCCGCCCGCCAGCTTCGAGAGCGTGTTGGCGGAGGCGGGCGCGATCAAGTAGGCGTCGCAGTTGGCGGCCAGCTCGAGGTGGCCGATCGGGTCGTGCTGTGGGGCGGGCTCGCCGGGAAAGGCGCCCCGCAGCGGATCGCGCTCGAACTCCGAGGAGAGGACGGGAGCACCGACGATGCCCTCGAAGGAGGCGGCGCCGACGAAGCGCTTGCCGCCCTCCGTTATCAGGACGCGCACGCCGTGGCCGGCCGTCGTCGCGAGACGCGCCAGCTCCAGCGCCTTGTAGGCCGCGATACCGCCGCTTACGCCGAGCAGGATCCTGGCCACCGGTCCTCCTTTCGAGGTTCGAGCGCCTAGGCGCGGTACTCGTACTTCAGCTTGCCCTCGGCGATCTCCTCGAGGGCGATCGAGAGGTAGCTGCGCTCGCCTGGGATGTCCACCATCGGCGGTGGGTACTCGCCGAAGCTGCCCTCGCCGAGGCTGTGGAAGTAGCTGTTTATCTGCCGTGCTCGCTTCGCCGCGACCACGACGGCCGCGTAGTGGGAGTCGGCGTGGTCGAGAAGCTTGTCAACGCGTGGTTTGATCATCGGGCTGGGAGTCTAGAGATATGCCGAGCTCCGCGCGCACGATCTCCTCCAACTGGCCGGCGGCGCGGTCGAGGTCGTCGTTGACCACCGAGTGGGCGAACTCGCCCTGCGCCGCGAGCTCCTGCGCGGCCACCTCGAGCCGGGCGTCGATCGCCTCCAGGCTGTCGGTCCCGCGCGACTCGAGGCGGTGACGCAGCGAGGCTGGGTCGGGAGGAGCGATGAACACCTGGACCGACTCGCGCATCGCCGCCCGCACCTGCCGCGCCCCCTGCACCTCGATCTCGAGGACGACCGAGTGGCCCTCCGCGAGCCGCCGGCTGACCTCGGAGCGCAGCGTGCCATAGCGGTTGCCGCTGTAGGTGGCGAACTCGAGGAAGTCTTCCGTCTCGATGCGCCGATCGAACTCCTCGGGGGTGAGGAAGTGGTAGTCGCGCCCGTCGACCTCGCCCGCCCGCGGCTCCCGTGTGGTGGCGGAGATCGAGAGCTCGAGGCCGGGCACGCGTTCGAGCAGGCGAGCGATCAACGTTCCCTTGCCCACCCCGGACGGGCCGGTGATCACGAATACCTTCGCCATTGAGGCGCGGATATTGAAGGGCGCCGCGGTCGCTAACGGCGAAGCTGACTGACCAGCTCGCCGCGCTGGCGCTCCGAGAGTCCGCCGATCGTCTTCGACGGCGATATCCGGCACTGGTTGAGGATGCGATTGGTCTTCACTCTGCCGTACTTGGGAACGGCAAGGAGCATGTCGAAGACCTTCGCGGTGAGGACGAAATCCGGCGGGTCGAGAAGCAGCGCGTGGATGTTGGCCTTGCCGGCCTTGAGGTCCTTCTTCAGCTTGGCCCGGGCGGTGCGAATGTCGTTCGCTCGTTTGAGGGCGTCCATCCTCTGGTCGAGCGATCTCTCCGGAGCCGAGGCGGACATCTTGACTGGGGCGGCCATGTGGGCGGCGAGTATAGCCGCGGGCCGAGCAGGTGCAAGCCGATCTCACCCTTTTCGGCCGAAATTCACCTCAACCTCCAGTCGAGGTTCAGGCGATGGTTGCCTTTCGCACGCCGCTTCGAACGCTTTTGAGCGTTATGGCAAGCTCGCTTGAAATGCGGTTTCCGGCGAGCGGATCGCGGAAGCTCTCGGTGCCGACCGCCACCAGTGTCGCCCCGGCGGCGAGCATTTCAGCCGCGTCGGCGCCGCTGGAGACGCCGCCCATGCCGACGATCGGGATGCGCACGGCCGCCGCGACCGAGCGCAGCTGGGCGATCGCGATCGGCCGAACGGCGGGCCCGGACAGGCCACCGTGGCCGGCCTCGATACCGGGCTCTCCGGTGACGGGATCGATCGCGCTGGCCTTCAGCGTGTTGATCAGCGACACCGCGTCGGCGCCGCCTTGTTCCGCGGCAACCGCGACATCCGCGGGATTCGCGACGTTCGGCGTCAGCTTCACGATCAGCGGCTTCGTCGTGAGTGGCCTCAGAGCTTCGAGCAGAGCCTCCGTCTCACTCGGCTGCTCGCCGACGATCAGCCCGGAGTGCACGTTGGGGCAGGAGACATTCAGCTCTATCGCCGCGACCTCGTCCCTCTCCCCCACGCCTTGGACCAGCCGGGTGAACTCTTCACGACTCGTACCCATCACGGAGACGATCAACGGCACCGGCAGCTCTGCGAGCTGCGGCAGATCCCCAGCCAAGAATCCCTCCAGCCCCTTGTTGGGCAGCCCGATCGAGTTGATCATCCCCGCCGGCGTCTCCCAGATCCGCTGCGGCTCGTTCCCCGCCCGCCCCTCGGGCGTGATCGTCTTGGAGACGAACGCCGAGAATGGGAACCGCTCCAACAACTCATCCCCGTATACCCGTCGTGCGGCAATCGCGTCGAACGTGCCGGATGCGTTGATGACCGGATGCGCCAGGCTCAGGCCACAGAAGTCGACTTGCGCATCGGGGGCGGGCGGCGAGCCGGGGGGTCGTCCGCCGGGCGCTGGGTTTTTCGCCTGAGGAGATTCCTGGCCGTCCGCCGGCGAAGCCGAGGCGAAAAACAGGACGCCGCGCCCTTGGGACGACCCCCCGGCTTCCGCCCGGACCACGGGGCCGTCTACGCAGAGACGGAGATAGCTGCCATCGGCCTGAGGAACAGCGCAACCGAAGCAAGCGCCAAAGCCGCAGGCCATCGGGGACTCCATCGCCAGCTCACAAGGGACGCCAGCAGCGGCGCAGAGAGCCCCCACGGCATCCAACATCGGCGGTGGGCCGCAGGCGTAGACGGCGGCCGAGCTGGCGTCGTCGCCTTCGAGCATCTGGGCGAGCAGGTCGGTGACGTATCCGTGGTGGCCGGCGTGGCCGTCGTCGCTGGCGAGGCGGACCTCGCAGCAGGAGAAGAGGTCGTCGAGGCCGCCGGAGTGGGCTTCGTCGCGAAAGCCGAGGAGGACGCGCGCTGGGATGTTGCGTTCCGCGAAGGTTCGGCGGAGGAGCGCCAGCGGCGCGATGCCGATCCCGCCTCCGACGAGAACCGCGCCCATCGCGTCGGGCGAGAGCTCCCGTGGATCCGAGAATGAGTTTCCGAGGGGGCCGTTGACCCAGACGCTCTCTCCCGGCTCCAGCTCGCAGAGGCGGTCGGTGCCGGGGCCGATGCCCTCGACCAGGAAGTCGAGGCGGATGCCACTCGCCGCGGGTCCGGTTTCGGCGACGGAGAGGGCGCGAGGCAGGAAGGGGCGCTGGCCGTCCTGCTCCCAGTGGCGCTCGGTGGCCAGCATGTAGAACTGGCCGGGACGGGGCTCTGGGCCCTCGGGGTCGAGCAGTGAGAAGAGAAGGTAGCCCCCCGTCGCGCGGTTCTCGGTGACCTGGCAGAGGCGGCGTCCGAGCGGCGCCGTCATCCCGCCTGCTTTGCCCGGTCCATCCCGTGGATCTCCTGCAGAGAGCGGACGTCGGAGTCGCCTTCCAGCTTCGCCGCGATCGCCCGCACGGCGGCCGTGGCGCCCGTCATCGTCGTCACGCAGGGAATGCCATGACGCACGGCGGCGGTGCGGATCTCGTAGCCGTCGGCGCGCGCCCCGGAGCCGGTTGGGGTGTTGATCACCAGGTCGCAGCGCCGATCCCGGATCAGGTCGACCACATGGGGCGAGCCCTCGGCGATCTTGTTGATCGGGGTCACCGGAACGCCCATCGCCGAGATCGCCTGCGCCGTGCCGCCGGTGGCGATCAGCTCGAAGCCGAGGTCGTGGAAGCGGGCGGCGATCTGCGTCGCCGCCGGCTTGTCGGTGTCGGTGACGGTGATGAAGACCGAGCCCTCGGTCGGCAACGAGACACCGGCGGCCGCCTGCGCCTTGCCGAAGGCGGTCGGGAAGTCGTCCGCGATGCCCATCACCTCGCCGGTGCTCTTCATCTCCGGGCCGAGGACGGAGTCGGCGCCGGCGAAGCGGGCGAAGGGAAGAACCGCCTCCTTGACGCTGACCATGCCGGCGGGTGGCTCGCGCAGATCCTGCTCGGCCAGCCTCTCGCCCAGCATCAGCCGCGCCGCGACCTTGGCCAGCGGCACGCCGGTCGCCTTGGAGACGAAGGGCACGGTGCGCGAGGCGCGGGGGTTGGCCTCGATCACGTAGAGCTCGCCGCCGGCGACGCCGTACTGGATGTTGATCAGCCCGACGACACCGAGCTCGAGCGCGATCCGCCGGGTCGTCTCGCGGATCTCCTCGAGCATCTCGACGCCGAGGCTCATCGGCGGGAGCACGCAGGCCGAGTCCCCCGAGTGGACCCCCGCCTCCTCGACGTGCTGCATGATCCCGGCGACGTGCACGTCGACGCCGTCGGCGAGCGCGTCGACGTCGACCTCGATCGCGTTCTCGAGGAAGCGGTCGAGCAGCAGCGGATGCTCCTGGTCGGCCTTGACGTTGGCCTCGAGATAGGCGCGCAGGTCGTCGGTCGAGTAGCAGATCTCCATCGCGCGGCCGCCGAGCACGTAGGAGGGGCGGACCAGCAGGGGGAAGCCGACCTCCTCGGCGATGACGGCCGCCTCCTCGGCCGAGAGGGCCGTGCCGTACGGCGGGTGCTTGATCCCGAGCCGGCGCAGCAGGGCGCCGAAGCGGCCTCGGTCCTCCGCCAGGTCGATCGCGTCGACCGGGGTGCCGAGCAGCGGCACGCCGGCCTCCTCCAGCGCCCGGGCCAGCTTCAGGGGCGTCTGGCCCCCGAACTGGACGATCACGCCCTCGGGCCGCTCCTCCGCGCACACCGCGAGCACGTCCTCGGCCGTCAGCGGCTCGAAGTAGAGCCGGTCCGAGGTGTCGTAGTCGGTCGAGACCGTCTCCGGGTTGCAGTTGATCATCACCGCGTCGCGGTCGAGCTCGCGGGCGGTCATCGCCGCATGCACGCAGCAGTAGTCGAACTCGATGCCCTGGCCGATCCGGTTCGGCCCGGCGCCGAGGATGACGACGGAGTCGCGTTCGCCGCGGCGGACCTCGGAGGCGACGCCGTCGGACGACGCCCGCTCGTGAGCCGAGTAGTAGTAGGGCGTCGCCGCCTCGAACTCGGCCGCGCAGGTGTCGACCGACTTGTAGGTGCGGGCGAGGCCGTCCGTGCCGTCGCCCTCGACGGCCAGCGCCTGCAGCTCGCGCAGGAACCAGCGGTCGACGAGGCAGCGCTCGTGCACCGCCTCGACGTCCATCCCCCGCTCGAAGGCGGCGAGGATCAGGTCGAAGCGCTCGGCGCAGGGCTTCTCCAGCGCCCCGAGCAGCGCCTCCTCGTCGGCCGGGATCTCCGCTTGGGCGTCCAGCTCGCGCGAGCGCATCGCCTTGGCGAAGGACTCGCGAAAGGTGCGGCCGATCGACATAACCTCCCCCACGCTCTGCATGTGGGTAGAGAGCCGGCCCTCGGCGCCGGGGAACTTCTCGAAGGCGAAGCGCGGGATCTTCGTCACCACGTAGTCGATCGTCGGCTCGAAGGAGGCCGGCGTCGCCCGCGTGATGTCGTTGGGTATCTCCTCCAGGGCGTAGCCGACCGCGAGCTTGGCGGCCATCTTCGCGATCGGGAAGCCGGTCGCCTTCGAGGCCAGCGCCGAGGAGCGCGAGACGCGCGGGTTCATCTCGATCACGGCGATCTCGCCGCTCTCCGGGTCGACGGCGAACTGGACGTTGGAACCGCCGGTCTCGACCCCGACCGCTCGGATCACGCGGATCGCCTGGTCGCGCAGCTCCTGGTAGAGCTGGTCGGTGAGCGTCTGCGCCGGCGCCACGGTCACCGAGTCGCCGGTGTGCACGCCCATCGGGTCGACGTTCTCGATCGAGCAGATGATCACCGCGTTGTCGTTGTGGTCTCGCATCACCTCGAGCTCGAACTCGCCCCAGCCGAGGACCGACTCCTCGACCAGGACCTGGTTGATCGGGCTGGCGGCCAGGCCCTCGGAGACGACCTGGCGCAGCTCGGTCTCGGTCCTCCCCACGCCGCCGCCCTGGCCGCCGAGCGTGAAGGCCGGCCGCACGATCGCCGGCAGCGTGATCCGCCCGTCGGCGAGCGCCGCGTCGACCTCACCGAGGCTCTCCACGGTCATCGACCAGGGGATGCGCAGGCCGGCCTCGGTCATCGTGCGGCGGAACTCCTCGCGGTCCTCGGCGCGGCGGATCGCGGCTGAGTCGGCGCCGATCAGCTCGACGCCGTAGCGCTCGAGCGTGCCGTCCTCGTGCAGCGCCATCGCCAGGTTGAGCGCCGTCTGTCCGCCCAGCGTCGGCAGCAGCGCGTCGGGGCGCTCCTTCTCGATGATCCGCGTCACCGGGCCCGGCAGCAGCGGCTCGACGTAGGTGGCGCTGGCGAACTCGGGATCGGTCATGATCGTCGCCGGGTTCGAGTTGACGAGCACGACCTCGTATCCCTCCTCGAGCAGCACCTTGCAGGCCTGCACGCCGGAGTAGTCGAACTCGGCGGCCTGGCCGATCACGATCGGCCCCGAGCCGATCAGCAGGATCTTTCGAAGGTCCTCTCGTTTAGGCATGCGCCAGCTCCAGGAACGTGTCGAAGAGGTGACGGGCGTCGTGCGGGCCGGGACCCGCCTCCGGGTGGTACTGCACGGTCGCCGCGGCGACGTCCTTGAGGACAAGGCCCTCGACGGTGCGGTCGTAGAGGTTCAGGTGCGAGAGCTCGGCGGCGCCGAAGTCGGTCTCCCAACGCACCGGCTCGTCGGTCTCGATCCGCGGCTCGCCGCCGGGGCCCTGCACGGCGAAGCCGTGGTTCTGCGAGGTGATGTCGATCCTGCCGCTGGCCAGGTCCTTCACCGGATGGTTGGCGCCGCGGTGGCCGAAGGGCAGCTTGAAGGTCTCCAGCCCCACCGCTCTGCAGAGCAGCTGGTGGCCGAGGCAGATGCCGAAGAGCGGCCGCTTGCCGACCAGCTCGCGCACGGTGTCGACGACGTAGCCGAGCGCCGCCGGGTCGCCGGGGCCGTTGGCGAGGAAGACGACGTCGGGATCCTCGGCGAGCACCTCCTCGGCGGAGGAGGTGCAGGGCAGCAGGGTGAGGCGGCAGCCGCGCTCGCGCAGCTGGCGCACGATGTTGAGCTTCACGCCCGTGTCGATGCCGACCACGTGGAGGCCGTCGCCGTCGAAGCGAACCGGCTCGGGCGGGGTGACCGTGCGGGCGAGGTCGGCGCCGTCCATCGACGGCTCGGCGGCGACCCGCTCGCGCGCCTCGTCCTCGGGCGTGCCGCCGGGGAAGATCCCTCCCCGCATCGCGCCGCCGTCCCGGATGTGCCGCACCAGCGCCCGGGTGTCGACGCCGCCGATGCCGGGGACGCCGCAGTCGGCGAGCCAGTCGAGCCAGCCGCCCTCGGCGCTCGCCACGTCCTCGCCGTTCTTCGGATCGCGCATGACGACGCCGCGGGCGTGGACGCGATCGGACTCCATCGCCGCCGCCGAGACGCCGTAGTTGCCGATCAGGGGATAGGTGAAGACGATGATCTGCCCGGCATAGGAGGGGTCGGTGACCGACTCCTGGTAGCCGGTCATCGCGGTGTTGAAGACGACCTCGCCGGTGACCGGCTCCTCTCGCGCGCAGCAGAAACCGTCGAAGCGCGTCCCGTCCTCGAGCAGGAGGAAGCCGTCGCTCATGCCGCGACCCCCATGCTGAAGCTGCGCAACCGGTAGGCGACCTGGCCGCCGGCGATCGTCATCAGCACCCGTCCCGTCAGCTCGCGGCCAGCGCACCAGGAATTCGACGAGCGGCTCTCGTAGCCGTCCTCGCCGACGGTCCACTCGGTCGCGAGGTCGCAGAGCGCGACGTTCGCCTCGCTGCCCGGCGCCAGCGTCGGACGCTCGACGCCGAAAGGCTCGGCGCCGCCGGCGAGGCGCTCGACGACGAGGCCGAGGTCGAGCACGCCGGGCAGGACCAGGTCGGTGTGCACGGCCGCGAAGGCGGTCTCGAGGCCGGTCACGCCCATCGCGGCCTGCTCGAAGGGGACCTCCTTTTCCTCCGGCGCGTGCGGCGCATGGTCGGTGGCGATGCAGTCGATCGTGCCCTCGCACAGGGCCTCGATCAGCGCCTGGCGATCCGCCTCCGAACGCAGCGGCGGATTCATCTTGAAGCGGCTGGGATCGAGGCTGCGAACCTCCTCGTCGGCGAGGCAGAGATGGTGCGGCGTCGCCTCGCAGGTGATCTGAACTCCCGCCGCCTTGGCGGCGCGCACCGCTTCGACCGACTCGGCGGCGGAAAGGTGCTGGACGTGGATGCGACCCCCCTCGTAGCCGGCAAGCGCTGCGTCGCGGGCGATCGTCGTCGACTCGGAGACCGAGGGGATGCCCTCGAGGCCGAGCGCGGCCGAGACCGGCCCCTCGTGCATGACGCCCTGGCCCGACAGCTCCGGGTCCTCCTCGTGGAGGGCGATCGTGCCGCCGCAGAGGCGCTGGTACTGCAGCGCCCTGCGCAGGAGCCGGGCGCTGCGGATCGGCAGCCCGTCGTCGCTGAAGCCGAGGGCGCCGGCGTCGCGCAGAGCGGCCATCTCGGTCAGCTCCTCGCCCCGCATGCCCTGGCTCACCGTGGCGAGGAAGCCGACCTTCACCGAGGCCGTCTCGCGCGCCGCGCCGCGGAGCGAGTCGACGTCGCCGGGGGTGGAGACCGGCGGCTCCGTGTTCGCCATCGCGACGACGCCGCAGAAGCCGCCCGCGGCGGCCGAGCGGGTGCCGGTCTCGAGGTCCTCCTTGTGCTCCTGCCCCGGCACCCGCAGGTGGACGTGGGGGTCGAAGAAGGCGGGGAAGGCGTGCAGGCCGGTCGCATCGATCTCCTCCGCCCCGTCCAGGGCAGCCGATCCCGGGGCGGCCAGCTCCGCGATCCGGCCCTGGCGGATGACGACGTCGTGGTTGCCGTCGATGCCGGCCACGGGGTCGAGCACCGAGGCGCCGCGCAGGACCAGGTCCGGCGTCTCGCCGGCGCGCATGTCGAGCTGGGCTGGCGTCACGCGGGCTGTCCGATTCGCGTCGGCCGATCTGTGCCGTCTTCCGCGGCGGGCTCGGTTCCCTCGTCGCCGGCGGCGAGCAGCTCGTAGAGGATCGCCATTCGCACGACCAGCCCCGACGCCACCTGCTCGGCGATCAGCGACTGCGGCGAGTCGATCACCTCGCCGGATAGCTCCACCCCGCGGTTGACCGGTCCCGGGTGCATCAGCAGCTGGCGCGGCCCCAGCCGCCGCGAGTCGATCTGGAAGCGTGCCGCGTACTCGGCCATCGAGGGGACGAAGCTCTCCTGCATCCGCTCGCGCTGCAGGCGCAGCGCGTAGACGACGTCGGCCTCCTCGAGACGCTCGAGCGAGTGCTCGATCCGGCAGCCGAGATGCTCGAGGCCGCGCGGGATCAGGGCCGGGGGGCCGCAGACGGTGAGCTCGGCGCCCATCGCCCTGAAGGCGATCAGGTTCGAGCGAGCCACGCGGCTGTGCAGGACGTCGCCGACGATCCAGATCCGCTTTCCCTCCAGGCCTCCGAGCCGGCGGCGCAGCGTGTAGACGTCGAGCAGGGCCTGGCTCGGGTGCTCGTGCTTGCCATCTCCGGCGTTGACGACCGCGGCGTCGGACCAGCCGGCGACGAGCTGGGCGGCGCCGGCGTGCGGGTGGCGGATCACGATCACGGCCGGTTCGTAGGCGGAGAGCGTTGCCACCGTGTCCTTCAGCGACTCCCCCTTGTCGACCGAGGAGCCGGCCGCCTTGACAGAGACGAGATCGGCGGAGAGCCGCTTCGCGGCGAGCTCGAAGGAGGAGCTGGTCCGCGTGCTCGACTCGTAGAACAGCGTGACCACAGTGCGGCCGCGCAGGGTCGGCACCTTCTTGATGTCGCGGCGGCCGACCTCGGCGAAGCTCTCGGCGCGGTCGAGGATCGATTCGATCTCGGCCTTGGAGAGCTGGCCGATCGAGAGCAGGTGCTTCATCCTCCCGCCTCCACGGGCTGGGGCTGGGAGATCGTCACCTCGTCGCCGTCGTCGAGCTCCTCAGCC
>Ga0207651_10000447_pt1 | contig 17442 bp, 24 predicted proteins | sample KBSM23metaG_FD_184328 | JGI IMG/M metagenome (GOLD analysis project Ga0207651, IMG submission 184328) | Miscanthus rhizosphere microbial communities from Kellogg Biological Station, Michigan, USA - KBS M2-3 metaG (SPAdes) (version 2) | ecosystem: Host-associated > Plants > Roots > Rhizosphere >... | reverse complement strand
TGTTGTAGAGCTTGTTCAGCGACTCCTGGACGCGGCCGAGCTGCTTGATCATCGCATCGGCGACACTGGTATAGGTTCCTTCGATCTGGCTCTGGAGCTGCAGGGGAATGATCATGCTCTGCTGCATCGCGCCACTATCGGTTGCGACGGCCGTTTTCGCGTCGCCGACTGGCGTGGTGATGTTCGTTTTCGCCGTATCCCAGTTGGTTTTTGCATCGGTGGCGATTTTGCCGAACGTTGTGGCAGTGCCGGTCTGCATGGCACCGGTCGCCAGGCCCAGCTTCGTTTTGGCGTCTGCTATCTTCGTGGTGATATCCGTGTGGACCTGACCAAACTGTGTTGCGGTATCCGTGCTGATCTTCTGCCAGTCGGCCAGGGTGAGCGAACTCATGAGCCCGGTTTGCGTGGTGCTATCGGTTTTAGCACCGGTGATCTGGCTGGTAATGCCAAGATGGATCTGGCCAAACTGCGCCGCAGTATCCGTCGCGAGCTTGAGCCAGGCGTTTGCCGCATCCGTGCCCAGCTGCCCGGCGATCTGCGTTGCGGCGTCCTTGGTGGCAGTAATTTGGTCGGTAACGCCAAGATGGATCTGGTCCCAGGCTTGCTTCGTGGCGTCGACGGTCGGTTGCCACAGGCCCGTTGTGTCGGGCGTGCCGGCGGTCATCCCGGTGCCCGTGCCGAGCTGATCCGTGAGTTTTTTGACGAAGCCGGTCGGCGATGCTGCCTGGCTCATCCCGGCAATGAAGGCATTGATCGCGTCGGCTCCGGCCTGATTGAGGGTCTCGCCGGGTCCGCCATCGACGAAGCTGACGATCTCCTGAATCGTGCTGTCAAGCGACCCACGCATGGCAGCGAGCAGATTGGGCATCTCGTTGAGCATGCCGAACTGGATACCGGCGACGATCGGCTGGCCCACTTCATCAGCAAAGACGGTGGACGGCGAGCTGATGCCGAAGAGGTTTTTCGCTGCGGCCAGCGCGCCGGAGATCACGGACGATATAGCATCGCTGACCGCCTTGCCGCCGGCGCTCACCATGGACTTGATCCCGTCGATGATGGCCGTTCCCAGCGCTCCTGCTGCTGACGTCAGCCACGGGACGGCCGTGCCGGTGATCCAGGTGCCGATGCTATCGGTAATGGCAGTCAGGAGGCCCGGCAGCTTCGGCACCAGGTCGGCCCCAATCCAGGCGCCAAAGGCTGTGCTCCACTCGAGGAGCTTGCCGGCCAGCGTGACAACGGTCTCGCCGACGAAGGTAATGAGCGCCAGGGCGATCGCCCCCAGTCCGACGATAAAGCCGGGAATCATCGGAACGATCCAGGCGGTGAACTGTAATGCCCACTCACCCAGCTTCAGCAGGATAGGCCCGGCCGCGCCGCCGATCCAGTCGAGGAACTGGCTTAACATGCCCGGCCATTCCTTCAGGAAGTTGACCGTCGCGGGACCTATCCAGGCAATAAAGGAGCTCGCCCAGGTGCCGAGCTTGTCCAGGATGGGCGCGGCCTGCTCGCCGATCCAGCCGATGAACGACGAGGCGAGGGCGCCGGCCTGGGCGAGCAGCGGCGCGATCTGCGGCTCCACCCAGTTGATCATCGACTGGCCCCAGGCTTCGAGCTTCGACAGGAGAATCGGCGCTTGTTCAGCGACCCACGCCCATACTGACGATGCGAGGTCGCCCAGCTTGCCGAGCAAAAGCGCAACCTGCGGCTCGACCCACTGATAGAGCGCGACGCCCCAGGCCTCCAGATTGGCGAGCCAGGTTGGCGCCTGCTGCTGGACCCACTGCCATGCAGCGCTGACGAACTCTCCCAGCTTGCCGAGCGCCTGGCTGATGTAGGGCGAGACCCAGTTGACGAACTGCTCACCCCAGGTCAGCAGTTGCGCGGCCCACTGTGGTGCTTGCTGGACGATCCAGGAGCCCACTGACGCCGCAAAGGTGCCGAGGGCCGTGAGCGCCTGGCCGATGTAGGGAGTAACAAAGTCGGCAAACATCATGCCCCAGCTCAGGAGCTGCGCGCCCCAGATAGGTGCCTGCTGGAGGATCCACGCTCCGACGGACGCGGCAAAGCCTCCCAGTGCAGTAAGGGCCTGAGATGCGAGCGGCCCGATCCAGCTCAAGAACTGCTGGCCGAAGCCGAGGAGCATCTGCCCGACAGCCGGCAGACTCGCTCCCAGCGCATCCAGCGCCCCGCTGAGGCCACCGGTCCCAAAGGCCGTCACGACATTGCCCACCAGGGCAGTCAGACTGCTCAGGCTGGGAAGCGCTCCGTCGATCACCGCGAGCAATGTCTCGAATGGGTGGGAGGAGCTCAGCAGCACAGACGTGAAGTTCTGGAGCCACTGCACGCCCGGGATCAGGGCGGAGCTGATGAACGACGTCAGGGACGGGAGGATCGCGGCACCGATCGTCATGCCGAAGCCCAACAGCGCATTCTTGGCGAGCGCGCTCTGCGACTGGAAGGTTGCCGACATCTTCTCGTAGGCAGCTGCGGCCGAGCCCGTCGTCTCCTGGTTGCTCTCGATCGCTTTGTTGACGAAATCCAACTGGCTGATCAGCGTCTGCGCGCCCTGGCGCGCCTGTGCATCGGGGAAGATGGCCTGGAGCGCGTTGTTACGCTCGGCCTCGGTCATGTCGCCGAGGCGTGCCTTGAGGTCTCCCAGGATGGCCGGCACCGGCCGAAACGCGCCGGTGGCGTCTGTCGTCGCGACGCCCAACTTCGCGAGCTGGCCCTGCGCCTTTTCGGTCGTTATCTTCTGGAGGAAGTTGTTGAGGTTGTTGATATTCTGAGCAGCCGGCCCACCTTCTTTCGTCACACCGGCGATAAATCCACCAAGTGTATTCAGGTCCACTCCGGCGGACCGTGCTGCTTGCGTCACCGGCCCCAAAGAACTAGCAAGCTCGGATCCGGTTACTACTCCATCTCGGATCGTGTTGAAAAAGACGTCCGAGATATGCGAGGCATCACCGACACCGAGCTTGTAGGCGTTCATCACGCCCAGGACCGCCGTGCCGAAGGTCTCCGCATCGGTGCCAGCCCCAACGGCACCCTTGGCGAATTGCTCGGTCAGCTGCAGCGCGTCCTGCTGGGAGACGTCGACCGATGAAAAGATGTTGTACAGCGATTCGCCCAGCTGCGCGGCCGTCTGCGGCACACGCGTCTGCATCTCGTTGAGGCTGGCGAACACAGCCGAGGTATTGATTTCCGGCTTGATCGTCGAGATGTTGGCGACGGACTGCTGGAGATCGGCCGCGCCGGAGATGCCAGCCTGGACGAAGCCGCCCAGCGCTTTGATGCCCTGCAGGCCGGCATTGACCGCGATCGCTCCGAGCTCGCGCAGCGCCCCGGTGGCAATCTGCCCGAAGCCAGAGACCTGCCCGCCGGCAGTCGCCGCCGACTTGCCGAACCCGGCCACAGCCTTATCGCCGTCGGCTAACGCTCGATTGAAAGCATCAGCTCCGTCGGCTGTGAGTTGGACACCCACCTTCTGCAAAGACATAACGCCCCCTTCGCGTGTGTGCGAAGCGAGCGCTACGTGTGCGGTGGCTTCCTTCGGCAATGGTGGGACGCGAGCGCGTGAGACCAGGGCCGGGATTCGGTTGTCAGGTGCCGGTCAGTCGCCGGCGTTGCCCCAGCGGACTTCGATCGCCCTCACCATGGCGAGCAGTGCGCGACGCATGGCAGCCCAGAAGATGCGATCGGCCTCACGAACGTCAGGTCTTTGGCTGTCGGGCTCGTCGTTTTGCCTCTTTGTCCTGTTCATGCGCAACCACGGCCTCTGTCTGGTGATGGACTCGAAAATGCGCCACGATCGCCGATTGTTCCTCGCCTGGGAGCCGGCAGAACGTGCTCCAGCGTATGCCTTCCCAGTGGGCGGCCTCGCGCCACTCATAGTAGGCACTGAAGCGCACCCCGGAGCGTGGCGGCCGGTAGGAGAAGATATCCTTCCCCCGAAATGTCACCTCAAAACGAGGCGACCTCTTCCTGGATCACGGCCTCCGTCGGCTTTGACTTGCGTTCGACGACTTCGACCAGCGCATCAAGATCTTTGGGCGATGTGAACACCACATACCGCAGATAGACTTCGCGATCGTCGACCTCGGCCAGGTCGATGCCCATCGCCGCCATGCCTTTGCGCGTTCTCGCGACCGCCGCCTCGTCGACGTCGGCATCGATACAGTTGGCGATGATGTAGTTGAGCGCTCGGTTGCCAGCCTCATTCTGCAGCCAGACGTTGTAGGACGTCAGCGCTTTCTCATAGTCGGGGTCGGAGTAGTTCGGCTCCTTCGCTTTCTTCCCGTCGCCATAGTCAACGAGATTTTCGGGAGGCCGGGGTTCCGGGCGTTCACGGCGCAGCTGATTACCCAGCGCCTGCTGAATCAGCGGCCCCATGGCACCGATGATCTGCAGCGTGACACCGCTATCCGGCAGTGTGAGCTCTGGGAAGGCAGGGACCTTCCTGCCGCCGCTCTGGTGATGTGCCCCGTTCTTCCGTTCTTCGGTTGTGGCCATAGGTGGGTAGCCTCCTGTTAGTTCAATCGTGCGAGTTCTGCGGCCCACTGCCGCAGGGTTGCTAGTGCGCGGGCATTGATCGCCGCCAGTGCTGCCTGATTCTCTTGAAAGACCTGCCGGCCGATATCCTCGATCGGCCGCTGGCCGACATCAGCCGTCCACGTCGCGGCCCTGCGCTGGGCAATCGTCCCAAGAGCTGCATTGGTAGCAACCAGCGCCTGCTGATGCTCCTGGAAGACCATGCGGCCCACGTCGGCCATCGCTTGCAGGGCGTCAGCTACCGCTTGAGCTCCGAACTTGCCGACCGCGAGTTGGTTGTCTCGAACGATCTCCTCGAATGTTGGTTTCATTGGGCTTCCTCAGAGTTCGCCACGATGCATCACCATCCTGGCGTACCACGTTGCCAGCGCTGCGGCGAGCACCAGGTCATCGTGCTTCCCCTCACGCGCGTTATAGCTGTCATGCCCCGTGTCACTGATCTTGACCTTGTACTCGCGCAGCTCATTGATCAGCGTCTTCGTCTCGTCGGTGTGCTGGGAGATCACCAGCTGGCTGCGCTGCAGCGACACTTGCAGGGCCCCGATAAGGTCGCGCTTCGGGATATGGTTGCGCTCGGCTTTCGCTCCACCGGTGATGATGACGTTGTACATCTCGCATGGGAGCTCGCCATAGCGAAACATGTCGACGACGGCCGCGCCGACGCCGGTGCCATCGACGATCAGGATCACCTCTGGACGCCGCGCATCCTTTCCTCCCAGCATCCGGATCACATCGTCGACGATCGCCGGGTAGGGCGTCTGGAGCGGGTAGCGCTTGAGCTGCCGCAGCCAGAGCGGCACGAGCTTCGGTGCTTGCTCGTCCCAGTGAGAGCGCAGCTGGGGGATATCAAGATTCTGCCGGTCTATCGTTGTCAGCTCCGTCGCTCCGACCCAGCCGCGCCCCGGGATCCATGTCGGTTCTTCAAGCGTGGCCAGTGCGGTCGAGTCGGCCGCCTGCCCCAAATCGAGCCCAAGGTAATACATCACCACACTCCTAGAGGGAGCACATCGTCGACGAGTGGCGGCAGCGTGCTCTGAACGGCCGCCTGAATGAGATCCATGCTGAAGACGCTATCGATCGCGTCGGTGAACTGGCAGAGATATTCGCTCTTGAAGAAGAGATCCGGGAGATTCTCTTTTTCTTCGGCGAGGAACTCGGCCGAGATGCGTGGGCAATCGAGCGCGGTAATCTCGATCTTCTCCCAGCCCTGCCCTTGCTCCCAGGCCTCCCAGAAGAACCCACGCTTGCCCCAAGGCGTGCTCATGACGACGAGCCGGCCACCAGAGACGGCCAGCATCGGCCGCACACTGTTGTAGAGGCTGTCAGCCACGCGTGAGGCCTCGTCGATGACCAGGAGGCGCACGCCGGAGTAGCCGCGGATCGTGGCATCGTTCGCCCCCGGCAGCGCGATGATGCGGCTCCCGTTGGCGAGCTCCAGCTCGAGCTTCGTTTCCGAGTCCGGTGGAAGGGGATGGTCGAGAGCATCATAGACGTCCATCATTTTTCGGAACGTCTCTTTGCTTTGGCGCTCGCCCGGGCTCAGAATGAGCGTCAGGCTCCCAGGGTCATACAGCGCGGTGTGGCAGACCAGCGTGGCAACTGTGGTGCTCTTCCCGCTCTGCCGGCAGCAATTCAACAGGAGGCGCCGCGACGTCGACCGCAGGACGGTCCCCTGCCATGGATCGGGCTGGATACCGGTCGCTTCGGCGAGGAGCAAAGGATCCAGGGCCATGCCCAGATCGGCGGTCATATCATGCGCCATGGTTCGCCTCGACGAGCGCTCGGGCGACGGCCGCGCGTGCCTCTGGAAAGTCCGTGAGCGCCTCCATCAGGATTGTGCGCGTCTGCACCCATTCAGGAGCAAGCACCAAGTTGACCGCCGGATTGCGGTTGAGTTCGCCGAGCAGCTCGCCCAGCAGATCGAGATGCCCCTGCAGCTGGGCGGCCGTCTTGAGCAGCAGCTCGCGCGGATCCGCGTGCTTGGTCTCCCAGCGGATGATGGTCATGCCGTCGAGGTTGGCGAGGATCGTGGAGAGCCGCTCCTTTTTCCGCGCCGGCGTGCCGTTCGTCCCAGGCACGGTATAGATGATGTCCACTTCATCGGCACGGGGATCGAGTGTGTAGCGCCCGGGCTCGCTGGGATCACTGAGCCAGGCGTCACAGGCATCCAGGAGCTTCCGGACGCGACGGAAACAGGCCTTGAGCTCGCCCATCACGTCGATCGCATCATCGGTCTGCTGGACCTGCACCGCAGCCACCGATCGGGCAGCTCGGACCAAGGTTTCTTGAATGTGTGCCGCGTTATGTCGCGAAACTGCATCTGGCGAAACGCGGAATAACGCGGCAATCGAGCGGGCCGAGTCGCCGGCGACCAGGGCGCCCTCGATGTCGGCGCGGTGGGGCGACGTGCAGATCGAGCAGGGCCGGGGCATCAGACGACCTCGTGTGAAATTGACCAAGATCGAAACAGCGCCGGCAGCTGAAGGAGTGAACCGCCGGCGCACGGGAGACGGCTTCCCCGCAGCTGGAGACCGTCATAGTCCATCATGTGAAGCGCGACCACCAGGCGACAGCTGCATTCAATTCACGTATCCTCTGCTGTCCTTGCTCGTGTTTCTTGTTCAGTTCAGCCCGAGCTGCCTCCATCTCGCGGTGAAATGTCGCAGCGTATTCATCGAGCGCCTTCTGGTCAGCGGCGAGCCCGCGCGCCCAGGCTAGCTGCATGGCACGATCGACGTCCCCGCGCCTGGCGGCATAGGCCGCGTCAGCATCGGCCGCGATCGCGTCGTAGGCGCTCAGTTCGTCGGCGAGCTCCCCTTTGCGCTTTGCCCATGCGGGCACGTCAGTGGCGACACGCGGCCGCGCAGCTTCATGCTGGGAGAGAACCTGGCGGGCCTCCGCTGCGGTCCTGCGGGCCTCCAGCAATGCCTGGTGGGCAGTGTCGACTGCGGCGGTCAGCACCGTCGGCACGGCAGAGGCGCATCTCTGCTGAACGGCCTCAAGATGCCGGCGCATCTCCGCATTGAACAGAGATTGCTGGCGATCGGCGAACGCAGTAGCTTCTGCCTTCACCTCCAGGAGGCGCTGTGCGAGCGTCTGGGGGTCCGGCTGGTGCGGCGCCGTGGATGGACTGCCTGGATCCTGGAACGTCGCCGGCACGTTCCCCCAGCTGCGATCAAATGCGGTCATGGCTTTTTCCTTAGTCGACCAATACGACCTAACCCCAGGAAATTCTCGGGGTCAGTTTCTTTCGGCGGATTCCCTTGCAGCCAGCTCGTAAAGCTGTCAGCATTTCGACGTATCTGGTTCGGCCTGGCGGCGATCCAAGGGGCCTCACCAGTCGGATCACCAGTCGGTGCAGCTGCTTTCGTCTGCACCGATTGAACTCCGCTATCCGTGAGCTTGGATCCCAACGCCCCGGTTCCGTTGTTCAGTTTGGCCTGCACCCGTTGTGCGATGCCATCCATAAACTTGATGACCTCGGTATCGGGCAGTGCAGCACGCGCAGCTTCAAGTACGCTGTTCAGGCGCTTCAGGCTGCCGTTAAATGGCCCGGGCGGCTCCACGACTTTGTAGGTGGCCTGCATATCGCCGGCGATCGCTTTCGTCGCTTTTGTTGTTTGCTCGCCACTCTGGCCACTCTTCGCGAGGAATTTCGCGGCCAACTCCGGGCCGAGTACTTCAACCAGCGCCGCGTTTCGTCGTTTCGTCGTTTCGTCCATGGTGGTCGCTCTCCTTATGATTGCGCCGGTGCATCCTCAGCCGGCCGGGTGGGGGCGCCCTTTGGGCCTGGGCGATGCTCGCGCTCGTCACGGTCGAAGCGCTCCAGCGCCCGCGTCAATACTTTTCTGGCGATCGGCGTCGTTGCCTTCGCCCGGGCTGAGACGAGATCCACGCGCTGCTGCTCGCGTGAGCGCTTGATTCGCGACCGAAGGGGCACATCGACGTCGAGGCCTTCGGCCTGGGCGAGCGCGATCCAGGCGCGCAGCTCGCTTTGTTTCACCCGGATCATCGCGCGCTCCGCTGACGAACAGGCACCGACGCGGGTCGTCGCGGTGCGAACTGGAAGACCATCCCGCAGGCCTGGCAAGTTCCGGCAACGGCCCTGACGATGATGCCGCCGGCATCCCAGAGATCGGCCGCTGTGTAGGTAATGCCGAGCGGTGCGCGACAGGCGCGACAGAGAAGGGATCGCGGCGGGCGAACCTTGCTCATCGCCCATGCTCCCCATGCTCAAAGCGAGCTGAGCGAGCGGCGATATACGCATCAAGAATGCGCGGTCCATCTGCCCGCAGTCTCCCACCGCAATTCGAGCCGCAATTCGGGCGACAAAATTCGTCCGTTGAGTATGGCAAGGCCACAACGCTCAATCCTCCACAGCCATCACACTCTACCCAAATAACCTCAGGAAATTGGTCGTGTGGTACCGAGGGATCTGTTAAATAGAACAGCTTGAGGCGTGTACCCTGGCCAAATTGGCCGTAATAGATACTCGCCCATTGACGCGATTGCTGAACCAACGCGATCGCCTTGTTGATGGCCCGTGGGCCTGGCTCATCAGGCTTAATCTCGACCCATAACTTGATCTGAGGTAGCCAGAAATCAGGGAGATACCAGCCTGCGTCGCCCAGATCGTAGCCTTCTTTCTCGTACTCATATGCCACGCCGAGTGTGTCGAAGAACACAGCCCAGCGCGCTTCGAGGCGTGAGCGAAACCGATAGCCGTTATAGCGGGTCTCAATAGCTTTGATCATGACGTCGGCACCTCGGCCGCTTCAATGCACGAACAATTGGAGCAGACCCCACGAGGCCATTTATGTTCTCCAACCAACTCCAGTACCTTCGGCTCGATCCTCCAAAAGGCAGGATCGAGGTGTACGCCACACAATGGCCTACTGTCGTCCGACCGAGGCAGATGAAGTGTCACATAAGGAAAGTGACGCTGCGACCCGCGATACTTGGTGAAGACCCGTATCACTTTCGTTGCGACTGTACTCATGACGTCGACACCTCGACCGTAGCAAGCTTCTGTCGTGCCGCTGCAAGTGCGTTCTTTTCGATAATCCAGGGGTCGCCTGGCCAGTCGCGCATAAGCGCTTCGGCCCTATCGAGGTCGTCTGATTTGCCGGCATAGAGATATGCCCTGATCTGATTTCGCGCGCCATTAATGGACGTCGGCTCCGAGACTCTCGGTGATACAGCACCAGCACCAGTGCTAACTTCGCTAACCTTACTAACCTTCGCAGATTCAGGGCACTGTGGTGCGATCTTAAGGTTAGGAGAAAGGTTAGGCACACTCGGATCATCGCTAACCTTTTCGTGTGATCCATGCCCATTCAGTGATGGATCAGTATCAAGGTTAGGAAGGTTAGACTGGTTAGTTAGGTTATCAAGGTTAGGAAGGTTAGTGTGTGGTAGAGGGTCACTCATCACACCGACGACGTAGCGACCACGATTCAATAGGCGCAGCGTGCCATCCTGTGACATCTGGTACATGCGCTGCTTGATGACGTTGTATTTCACCCCGAGGGCCTCAGCGACATCTTTCGGCCCGATGCCAGCGTCGCCGGCGGCGCGCACCTCGTCGAGTACGGCCTGGCGTTCGAGGCTCATACGATAGGCAGCTGCGTCGCCGAGGACAGAGAAGCGGGCAAGCTGCGGATCCCACTTCAGCGCCAGTTCTTGTTCTTGCTCAATGTCCCGGCCGGTGGCATGCAGTACAGCATCGGCACGGCCGCGCTGGCGTGCAAGGATCCACAGATTATCGACGCCGCCAGTCGTTCCACCTGAGCCGATCATCGTGTCGAAGACGTCTTCGGCACTGGCTTTGCGCTGGTGATGGGTGACAAGCAAGCCGACGCGGTATTTATCTGTGAGTGCTTTTAAGCCCTCCAGAGCCTTGTAATCTTCCTCGTAAATATCACAGCCTGGCTTGCGGAGCGGGCGAATTTTGATATAGGTGTCGACGACGAGTAGCCGGCGCTGCGGATGCGCCTGAAGCCAGCTCTCAAGCGCTGTCAGGCCGCCCATATCGAGCCGTGGCCACTCGGTTGCAAGGTCGAAATCACATTGCAGGTCCTGGCCTTCAAGGAGCTTCAAAGCGCGAGACTGGAGACGCCGATCGTTATCTTCGAGTGCAAGGTAGAGCACGTCGCCCTGTTCGACTTTATACTTTCCGAAGGCATATCCACCGGACGCGATCGCAAGTGAAAGATCGAGGACGATCCAGGACTTACCCGACTTCGCTTTGCCGCCAAACAGCGTAAGCCCTTCAGGCAGAAGACCAGGCACTACGTCACGACGGGCATCAAAGGTACGGGCCAGCAACTCAGAGAACTTGAAGATTGTTGGCGTCGGCGTTGTCGGAGCTCCTGCCCCTGGTGAGGACTGCGTCTGTAACGGTGGCAATCTGGCGAGCGCGGCGCCTAGGGCCAGACCCTCCCACTGATGTAAGTCATCGACGTCGCCGCCGGCTCCGAGAAAGGACGGCAGCTCGTAGGCAGTCGCGTCGATGGCTCCAGCCTCGAGCGCTGCGACCGTCTTCGGTGCGCCGGCGCGGCCCTTATCGTCCAGGTCGTAGATCACGCGGATCTCGGTGACGCCGGCGGCAAGCAGCGAGGCGACGAGCTCAGGCGTTGGCGCGGCACCTTCGCCTCCGCAGAGACAGATCGCTGCGACGCCCTCTTGTTGTGCTGCCCAGACGCTCGGCTCGCCGTTGACGAGGTAGAGCGGGCCGGATAGCTGGAGAGCCGTCTTCAGCCCGTACCAATGCCGGCTGCCACCTTGGGCAGCCCAGGTATATTTTTCGAGCTTGGGTCCTTTGTCCAGATATTTGATCCGGTCGATCCCCAGCTCCGTCGGGTAGCGCAGCGCCGGCCGGGTGCGTTGTGCCCGCTTATCGTGCCATTGCACCTGATGCACGCCCCAGGTCTTCGTGAGGATATCGGGGTCGAGCTTGCGCGTTGCGCAAAAGGTTGAGAACGTCTGAGGCGTCGAGCTCGCCGGCGAGCTGCTTACATGCGGGTCGACCTGCAGCAACTGGGCGAGCTTCGACATGGATCCGCTCTCGCCAGTCCCATGATCCTCGAAGCCGCCGGGGTCGCTGGGGCTATCCGGCTTGACGCTAAAGGATGGCTTATCTTCCTGGCGGAGCGGGCTGAAGATGCCGCCGATCCATCCGTTGCCGTTGGGCTTGGGGAGCTGCCCGCTCGGCTGAGCGGCGACAATGCGCGGCTCAAGCAGTGGCCACAGTGGCGTATAGGTGCGAGCAGCTGCTGTCATGATCTCCCCCCTGGTGCGAGCTGGAGCTCATAGCCGGCGCCCGGGCGTTTCGCCATCATGCAATCGGCGACACGGTGCCCCGGCGCGTCTCCAGGCTGCCACGACGCTGGGACGCCGTGCTGGTGTTGTTTGCCGCAGTAGGGGCAGCGAGCAACGCGAAAGAACCGGCTGCCGCGCCGGCTCGTTTCGAGGATCACCAGTGCGACGGGGATCGTCGGCTCGATCGGGACGGTCGTTTCAAGATGCGCCTTGAGGACGTGCAGCGCGTGTTTGCAGGCGTTGCACTCTGCTTCGTCCAGGGCCGCGAGAACGCTGTCGAGTGGGCGAACGTGATCAGCTGGGTGCTGACCATTGGGCCGGGGGGTTGCGCTTGCCATTCGCTTACCTCTAGAAACTAGGTCCGCGTTATGGTAAGATTGACGTTGCCGTCGTTTACCAGTCCCGCGCCGCCCCGATGTTTCCAGCATCGAGGGCGTCCGCATTTAAGCGCCTATGAAAATGACCTATGCAGAGCGGGCAGTCCCTGCATAGGCCAATGTCTGCGGGCTATAACGGAACCCACCGCCGCAATACTTGCGTACTGCGGTATCATATTCGTAGACCGCCGCTGCCCGGACAGGTCTACTTGCTTAAGGTGTCAGCATATGGGCCTTGGAACCCGCTGACACCTTTGCTTTGTCTAGAGCTTACTATAGCATCTCGTTAGTACCACGTCCATCAGACATTTGACCCTAAAATGTACTAAGAAGCTTCTTCAGTTTTGACGTTCCGTGGCCGTCGCGGCTGTCCAGCTGGGGGGAGCTGTCGCTTTGGATCCGCGGCCCACCGGTTGACAGCCAGGCGCCAAGCCTCGTATTCGATCTCTTGTCCCAGCATGTCCGATGCGATCGCGCGTGCTTCCTCGCGATTAATCTTCCCAGTGCGCAGGAGAGAGTAAGTAAATTCGAGAGCGACCTCGCGATCGCTGTCATCGCTCGATGAGCGGGACATAATCGAATCGACCATAAGCTCAACGAAGGGCCGGTAAGCTTCTGCGGCGCTATAGGCATTAGGATTCTCGTCTACAGTCTCACGAACAGTAATACCGAGCACTATCAGGTCGACGATGCCCTGTCGACCTTCCTGCACGCCCTTAAATCGATAGATGGCGAGGAGAGGACCGAGACGAATGAGCAGCTTCGCATCCGGCAGTACAGGATTAGGGGCTGGAATCTCGATGTACCACTCCCGCCATGACCCAACGCGTTGCTGTGCCTTTGGCCTGCCCGTCTTCCGCTTCTTGCCCATCTAGCGCCCTACTAACCGTTGCCACCAGCTGCGGTGCTTCGTGCCAGGTGTCATGACAGGATCATCGGTCGGCGCCTGGAGCAGTTGCGCCTCGGCCGCTTCGAGCTTCCCGCGTAAGTAGCCGTTCTCTTGATTCAGCCGGGCGATCTCCGCTGCGTACCGCTCGATGAGCTCCAGCATTGGCCCTTGCGGCACCATTTCGATCGCTGGTGCCACTGTCATGCCTGTCACGACATGATCACGAGCGTAAGCCTCGACACTGGAGCGAACGAACAAAACCTTACGACCAACGCGGCGCTGCTCGATCTCGCCGGCGTCAGCGTAGCGCCGCACACTACGCGACGATGTGCCGATAACCTTTGCGGCCTCGTCTGCTGTTAGCAGTTCATCCACACCTTACGCTCTCGTGCCACCTGGCATGACAGTCATGACGCGGCACGCGTGCCGGCAGCTTGTGCCTTTCGGGCCGTCAGTGCCTCACGCAATAAGACAAGGATCTCAGCATTAAGCGACCGCAAATCTGCCTCGGCCTCGTCTGTCAGCTCCTGGTGAAGCTCTGCGGGCAGGCGTAGAAGCAGCCGTTTTTCAGTTTCAGCCATATCCAACCTCATGTTATCAAAACGATACTAGCACAGTATTGACAAGGTATCAATACGTATGATACTATGGCAGTATCATAAAAATAGTGACCCGGCCGGAGATTGAGCCCTCCAACCGGGTCAGTAGCCAAAGTGAGGATAAGTCACCATGGCCACAGCACCCAGTTTAACACGCGAATCGCGTGCCGCCGGCATTCTGAGCAGAGCAGAATGCATCCCCCTGGATGACAGTACCTGGAGCGTTCGCGATACGCTCACCGGCTCGGGCAAAGCCCACCGCACCACGCGCACCAGCTGCGATTGCTACGACGCACAGCGCGGCCACCGGTGCAAGCATCAGATCGCCGTTGCCGCTGAAGAAGACGCCCTGACCGCCTACGCAGCCTCCTGGGACGCCCTGGCGCAGCCATGCTGCCCGATGTGTGGCAGCCCGCTGGAAGAGCGCCAGTATTACACCGGTGGCCGTGGATGGTCCTTTGTCGAGGTCTGCTCAGGTGACGCGGCACATCGGATCAGCCGGCCGCGCTGGGAGGATCTGCCCCAATGCTAGCAAACCTCTCGATCGTCCAGACGTCGCCAGCGTGTGTACGCTACCAGCTGCTTGACGCGGCTGGCAAGCGCCTGTGGAGTAATCGAGTAGTGCCCTGCCCCGAGGGCCACGCTGGCGCGCGTGAGCGCATGGCGGCCTGGGCTCTGAGACACGGCGTTTCCGTTCAGGTCGAGAGAAGACAGCCGGCCGATCTCGTCACCGCCGATCGGGGGAGAAGATGAACCGGTGCCAGCCACGCGGCCCGCCAGTGAAGACTGGGCGGGCTTTCACTGTGTTCGCCGTTGGATGTGTCCAATTGGACATAAAGCGGCCTGGGAGAACCTGAACCTTCTCCCAGGCCTGTAGTAAACAAAGGGTGGCCCAATGAATACCACGTCAAACAATGATATCAGTACGGAAAGATCGAAGCTAGGGTTGCAGGATGAAATCGCGGGCATCGAACACGCCCTCGCTGCGATCTATAAAGCCCAGGAGAGCGGCCTGGATGCCGCATCGACAGAAGCCGTCTACCGGCTCCGCGATGAGCACGGTCATCTGTGCGAAATCAATAACGCCGGCGGCTTCACGTTCGCACGGGGCACCGATCAGGTTCACGCCGAGTTGATCCGCTTCACCCCCCAGGAGACCGTCCATCTGTGGAACTTCTGGAGGCGCTTGGGCTATGGCGAGATCGGCTCCATGCTGCGATCAATCGATCGTGAGCAGACGGCCGAGGGCGTCACCCCGGAGGCCAGCCATGAGTAGGATCGCGATGGAGTATCTCGTCGACGTCATTGGCATGGCGAACGACCTTCGGGGTATTGTCGAGACGACAGACGCGGACGAAGAGATCAGCGACAGATCGGGGATTCTCTTGGACGTCGCTGGCAAGCTTCAAAGCGTGGACGCCGTGCCCGATGCAAATCCCACAGAAGGCTTTGCATCATTACTGGGACTGAAGGCCATGCTCCAGTCGCCCGAATGCTTCCAGATCGCGGCACAGCGTCTCTACGACCGTCTGAGCGAGCTGCTGCAGGTCGACGCCGGCGCGGGCGATCGCGAGGTCATCAATGCGCTGGAATGCCCAAAGGAGACGGCTCCTGACTCCAGAGCACCCACCGCGCCAGCTTCGATTACAGCAGACGCAGCGACGATGCCCTTTGCCGAGCTCGTCCACAGCGTCGACCGTCTGAGCAGCCTGATGGAGCGTAGCACAGGAACCGTTGATCTCTACAACTGTGCTGTTGGCCTTGGCGCGGCGACAGACCGTTGGATCCCGGATGAGTGTCGTACGATCGATCCAGAACGGAACGAAGCCGGCCGCGTCATGCGTGAGCTGGGCGGCCAGGCATGGGAGCTGGTCTCTCAACTCGTCGAGCTGGACGTCCTCGCAGCGCATCCGGAACTGCTGACGCTCCTGGTCGAGCGCATGCGGACCTCTATCAGCGCGGTGCTCCAGGGTTTGCCAGATCCTTACAAGGGGGCATAGGAACCGCCGATAATCTCCCAATCTCCCGCCACTTGCCGAAGAGCCCCAGCGATGATGCTGGGGCTCTTCTCTATCAGCAAATTGTGATTCGACTCTCGTACGCATGTTCTATATACTGGTGATGTGGGGGCAACAAAGCGTCCATGAAAGGAGGAACAACAATGTCAGGCAACGAAAAGCTCGCAGCGGCCGTATTCTTTGGCATGCTGGTCATGCTTTGGATTCTGGTCGAGACACCAGCCGGCGCCCCGATCTGGGGATGGTCCGGGAATGAGCGGAAAGCTCGGAAGCACCGCCGACACTAAGCGGCGGACGTGTCGGACAGACCCCAGCTCCTCTCTGGGGTTTTGTGCGATACTTCTGTAATGGGTACTCGTGAGAAGAAACCGGTGACGTTCACCTGCGAGCAGTGTGGCGAGCTCGTCACCGAACCCCATGGCCCTGGCCCCACCCCGCGCTACTGTACGGCTTGCTACGTCGAGGCGCAGCGCCACATGAATAAGATGCGGGTCAAAGCCCACCGGGAGCGCCAGAAGGCGGCTACGGCTGCGCGTGTGCCCCCAGGATCGGGGGGAGAGGCCGATCGGTAGTGTTGATCAGGTGCCGCATAATAGATGCCATCATCTCAGCTCGTCGACAAGGAAAGGTAACGCTATGGCTCCGCCTAAAGTTCAAGTTCGACGGTATGGCAGCACTTCGGACTATGAAAAGGACGCGCGCAAGCTTGCAAAAGATGGATGGATCGTTCAGTCGACGACCCAGGAGACGCGGCGCTCAGGTGTGACGCGATGTTGCCTTCTGGGCCTGTTTGCGATTGCATTTCCTCCCAAGCCACGCCTTGTCGTCACGTATTCACGTAATCCCTAAGCATCCCAGCATCTACCAGAAGCCTGGAGGTGGACGAGAGTTGAGGTTATCGGCAGCGAGTGACTCAACGTAATGAGTACAGATAAAGACCATTATGTGTTTAGACTCGCTCTGTAGTAGGTTCGTCCGATCCTACGGTCTCAGGCCACACCAGTGACACATCGGCCACTGCAGCCCGTACCACCACGCCGGCGTCATCTAAGAGCCCCATCTGCGCGAGATACTCCCTGGAGGCCTCGCGCTCAGCCTTCGGCCCGGTTCGCAGATCGGCGATCGCCTGGCGCACGACAGCCGCCAGCACGCGATCGTGCGGATCCAGCTCGATATCGCGCCTCATGTCGTTGACCCGTAGAGCATGGCCATCGTCCGCACCTTCTGGGTGATTGTCTGCGGATCCTCGTAGCGGTAGTTTCCGGTCACGTTGAAATGATTGGTCGTAGAGTTGTTCGAGACATAGCTGGCATGGGCGATCTGTTGGGGTGACGCCGGCGGCGCTATCTGCTGCGTCACACTCGCCGGCAGCACGTAGCCGTTGACGTTCGGCGTGAAAAGCTCCCTTCCCCGTTCGCCCACCATATACGACATGCCGGCGAAGACCGGCCCGCCACTGGCACGCTTGTCGAACTGAATTCCCGGATCTGGCGGTGTGCCGCCGCCTCCGAGATTCTTGGGTGCGCTCGGCTTGGGCAGGTTGAGCAAGGCGACCCAGGTGTTGTAGAGCTTGTTCAGCGACTCCTGGACGCGGCCGAGCTGCTTGATCATCGCATCGGCGACACTGGTATAGGTTCCTTCGATCTGGCTCTGGAGCTGCAGGGGAATGATCATGCTCTGCTGCAGCTCCA
>Ga0207651_10000437_pt1 | contig 17592 bp, 15 predicted proteins | sample KBSM23metaG_FD_184328 | JGI IMG/M metagenome (GOLD analysis project Ga0207651, IMG submission 184328) | Miscanthus rhizosphere microbial communities from Kellogg Biological Station, Michigan, USA - KBS M2-3 metaG (SPAdes) (version 2) | ecosystem: Host-associated > Plants > Roots > Rhizosphere >... | reverse complement strand
TTCATCCCACCGAGCAGAAGATCCTGCGCGCGACCCTGGCGGCGACGCCGGAGGCGATCGCCTACGACGGCGACGGCTTCGCCGGCCTCAAGTCGCAGCTGCCGCCCTCGAGCCGGCGGGCGGCGGTGCTGATCGATCCGAGCTACGAGGGCAACGCCGACTACGGCCGCGTCGTCGCCACGCTGCGCGAGGCGCTGGAACGCTTTGCCCCGGGCGTCTACATGGTCTGGTATCCGCAGGTGAGCAAGCTCGAGGCGGCGAGCCTGCCCAAGCGGCTGGAAGCGCTGGCCCCCAAGGGCTGGGTGCATGCCCGCCTCAGCGTCCAGCAGCCCGACGCCCAGGGCTTCGGCCTGGCGGGCAGCGGCATGTTCGTGATCAATCCGCCGCATGCGCTGGCCGGCCAGCTCCAGGCGGTGCTGCCCTGGCTGGTCGACGTGCTCGGGCAGTACGACGGCGCCCACTTCGCGCTGGATCGGGTCGACGCCTGAATCAGGGCGGCGCGTCCGCCCTCCACCGACGAGTTCTTGCCGCCCTCTCAGCCGCGCGGCGGCGGCGTCCGCTTCAGGTCGCGGAAGGCGGCGAACAGCCAGGTCCGCATGCCGACCAGGAGGGTGTACGACTCGCGCTGCTCGTCCGGCAGCTTGTGCTCGGCGACGTGGCCGCGGGCGAAGTCCTGGCCGACGCGCTGCAGCCGCTCGACCAGGGTCGCGGCCAGGCTCTTCGTGATCTGGCCATGGACCAGCATGATCAGCTCGCCGTCGCCGTCGAAGCCGCCGCTCAGGTAGTCGGCGGCGACATGCTCGCGGAAGTAGCGCATCACCGGCCCGTGCGGCAGCCAGCGAAAGCCCTTCGAGACCTTGAGCCGGTAGCGGTTCAGGGGCCGGAGCTCGATGATGCCGAGGTGGTCGAGGCGGGCCAGGTACTTGATGCACTCGGCGTCGCTGAAGACGTATTCCTTCGTCATCTCCTCGAACGACCACTGGCTGAGGCAGCAGATCGCCAGCAGCAGCAGCCGCCGGTCCGCGACCACCGCCGCCTCCTGCTGCTCGGTGAGCTCGCGCGCCAGCGGCTGGGTGTCGACGACCTTTCGCGCCAGCTCGGCGAAATCCATCTTCAGGACGCGCAGGATCTCGTCGATGCGCGACAGCGGCATGTCGGCCTTGGCGAAGACCCGCTTGACGCTGGACTCCGACATGCCGAGCGCCGTCGCCAGGTCGGCGTAGGTCATTCCGGCGGTGCGCAGTTCGGCCTTGAGGGCGAGGACCAGGTCTTGGGTGGTGCTCATGGAAGGGCGCAGGGGCCGATCCAGTATCGCCGAGCGAGCCCGGACGACGCCTGAGTGAAAACTCCGTCGCGAACGCCGACGGAAGGCGCTCGCGGCGGGTCGTCTTCGCCCGGCCATCGGGTAGATTCGCTCGAGGCTCTTGGAGACCGGCTTGGACATTCCCGTCGTCGACAGCGCTGCGCCGCCCGCCGATCCCGCCGCGCACGCCCATCCCAACCAGTTCGCCCTGCTTCGCCAGCGCCGCTTCGCGCCCTTCTTCTGGACCCAGTTCCTCGGCGCCGGCAACGACAACCTGTTCAAGTTCGCGTTCACCGTGATGGTGACCTACCAGCTGCAGCTGACCGACCCGTTCCTGCAGCCGCAGCTCGCCGGGCTCACCATCGGCGCGCTCTTCATCCTGCCCTTCCTGCTGTTCTCGGCCACCAGCGGCCAGCTCGCCGACAAGTACGACAAGACCCGGGTGATCCGCTTCGTCAAGAGCCTTGAGGTCGCGATCATGCTGCTCGCGGGCTGGGGCTTCTGGACCGCCGATGCCTACGTGCTGCTCGCCTGCGTCTTCCTGATGGGTCTGCACTCGACCCTGTTCGGCCCGGTGAAGTTCGCCTACCTGCCGCAGCACCTGAGCGAGCGCGAGCTCACCGGCGGCAACGGCATGGTCGAGATGGGCACCTTCGTCGCCATCCTGCTCGGCCAGGTCGCGGGCGGACTGCTCGTCGCCATTCCGGAGGTCGGCCGCCACTACGTCGCCTTCGCCTGCGTCGGCGTCGCCCTGCTCGGCCGCGCCGTCGCCCAGTCCGTGCCGCCTTCGCCGTCGACCGACCCGGGCCTGGTCATCAACTGGAACCCGGTCAGCGAGACCTGGCGCAATCTCAAGCTCGCGCACGGCAATCTCGTGGTCTTCCGCTCGCTGCTCGGCATCTCCTGGATGTGGTTCTTCGGCGCCGTCTTCCTCGCCGAGTTCCCGTCGTTCGCCAAGGAGGTGCTGCACGGCGACGAGCGGGTCGCGTCGCTGCTCCTGGTAGTGTTCTCGGTCGGCATCGGCATCGGCTCGCTGCTCTGCGAAGTGCTGTCGCGGCGCCATGTCGAGATCGGCCTGGTGCCGCTCGGCGCGATCGGCATGAGCGTGTTCGCGGTCGACCTCTACTTCGCCTCGCGCGGCCTCGCGCCTTCGGCCGGCTACACGCTCTCGGCCTTCCTCGCCGAGCCGGCCCACTGGCGGGTGATGGCCGACCTCGGTCTGCTCGCGCTCTTCGCCGGCCTCTACAGCGTGCCGATGTACGCGCTGATCCAGATGCGCTCGCAGCCGAGCCACCGGGCCCGGATCATCGCCGCCAACAACATCCTCAATGCCCTGTTCATGATCGCCAGCTCGGTGATCGTCGGCGTGCTGATCAAGAGCGGGCTGACGGTGCCGCAGGTGTTCCTCGTGATCGGCCTGCTCAATGCCGTGGTCGCGTTCTACATCTTCATGCTGGTGCCCGAGTACCTGCTGCGCTTCGTCGCCTTCGTCACCGCCCGCCTGATCTACCGGTTCAAGGTGCAGGACGACGAGCGGATCCCGGCGACGGGGCCGGCGATCCTGGTCTGCAACCACGTGAGCTTCATCGACCCGGTACTGCTGATGGCAGCGAGCCCGCGGCCGATCGCCTTCATCATGGACCACCAGATCTTCCGCACGCCGCTGCTCGGCTGGTTCTTCAAGCTCGCCAAGGCGATCCCGATCGCGCCGCAGAAGGTCGAGCCGCAGACCTACGCCCGGGCCTTCGCCCGCGCCCGGGCGGTTCTCGACGGCGGCGACCTGCTCTGCATCTTTCCCGAGGGCGCGATCACGCGCGACGGCGACCTGGGCGAGTTCAAGGGCGGGGTGATGAAGCTGCTCGAATCGAACCCGGTGCCGGTGGTGCCGCTCGCCCTGCACAACCTCTGGGGCTCGTTCTTCTCCCGCGCCGAGGGCCGGGCGATGACCCGGCCGTTCCGCCGCGGCCTGTTCAACCGGGTCGTGCTCTCCGCCGGCGAGCCGCTGGCGCCGGCCGAAGTGACGCCGGCCGAGCTGCAGCGCCGGGTCGCCGGGCTGCTCGCCCAGCCGGCCTGAGGGCCCTCAGGCGGTTCGGAACGCTTTCGGCTTGGCGTCGGGATCGGACACGCCGATCCGCTCGTACTCCGAGATCACCTGGGCGCCGAGCAGAAGCAGGGTGGCGGCGATCTCGAGGCTCAGCAGGACGACGATCGCCGTGGTGAACGAGCCGTAGAGGATGTTCACCTGCGACAAGGTCGCGAAATACCACACCAGGACGTGGCGGGTGATCTCCCAGAGCACCGCCGCCGTCACGCCGCCGATCAGGGCGTGGCGCCAGTGCAGCCGCCCGGCCGGCATCACCAGGTAGACCGAGGTCAGGACGAAGATTTCGCCGGCGAAGCCGAGCAGGTAGAGGAGAACGCCCGAAAGGCCGCTGAGCGACCACTCGCGGCCGAACACCTCGACCGATTCCTTGCCCACGGCCTGCAGGCTGCCGGCGACGATCGTCACCAGCAGCAGACCGATGCCGAGCGACAGGATGTAGCAGTACGGGATCAGCGCCGAGAAGATGAAGCGGCGCTTTCGCGCCACGACCCGGTGCAGGAAGATCACCGACATCGCGTTCTCGAGCACGGTGAAGGCGAGCGAGCTGAAAGAAGATCATGGTCGCAACAGCAGCCAGCCGATGTCGCCGCGGTTGGCGAGAAAGTGCGCCAGCTCGGCGACGATCGCCGCCGACCGTCCCGGCACCAGCCACTCGAGATAGCGGCCGAGGGTGCTGAGAAGCTCGCGCGCGTCGATCAGCTGCGACAGCGCGATCACCGTCAGGATCAAGAGCGGCACGATCGACAGCAGCGCGTAATACGCCACCGCGCCGGCAAGCAGCAGTCCCTGGTTGGCGCGAAACGCCTTCAGCGTGCACCACGCGAAGCGGCCGGGGTGGCGCAGGACGTACTGCGCCTGCGGGCCGATGAGCTTGAGGCTCAGGTATCGCTGCAGTGCGTTGGGCGAGTTCAATGATCGGGCGTCGAGATCTCGCGCAACGTTTCGTCGGTAGGCGCCGATTGTCGCGTGGCCAGGTCGGCGAGCGCAACGATGCCGACCACCTCGCCGTTGGCGCCGAGCACCGGCAGGCGCCGCACCTGGACATCGCCCATCCGCGCCATCACCGACTCGATCGAATCGGTCTCGCTGCAGAAGCTGACGTCATCGGTCATGACATCGGCGACCAGCGCCTCCTCCGCATCCATGCCTTCGGCGACGCCGCGCACGGTGATGTCGCGGTCGGTCACCATGCCGGCCAGCGCCCGGCCGTCGGTCACCGGCAGGGCGCCGACGTCCATGTCGCGCATGCGGCGCGCGGCCGCCTGCAAGGTCTCGTCGCGGCCGACGGCGGCGACGCTGCGGGTCATGATGTCTGCGATGCGGATCATGGCGGGGTCCTCGAGAGGTTGGTCGAATCGGCTCACGAGGGTAGGGCGGACCCATGGCGTCTGCCAGTGGTCCCGAGAGCGCGCGGCTGTAGTCGGGCGGCACGGCCCGGAGTAAGGCGAGTCCGACGCGCCCGGCCGGCCAGGGACCGCTGGCCGGCTGCCCCTAGACGCCGCGTCGCCGATCGAGGCGGAACTGCTCGGCGAAGGCGGCGAAGCGCTGCGCCTCGAGCGCTTCGCGAATCTGGCGCATCAGGTCGACGTAGTAGTGCAGGTTGTGCACGCTCGCCAGCATCGGCCCGAGCATCTCGCCGCAGCGGTCGAGGTGGTGCAGGTAGGCGCGCGAGAAGCGCGCGCAGCAGACGCAGCCGCAGCTCGGATCGATGGGCGCCTCGTCCTGCTTGTAGCGGGCGTTGCGGATCCGCAGGTCGCCGAAGCGGGTGAAGAGGTGGCCGTTGCGCGCGTTGCGGGTCGGCATCACGCAGTCGAACATGTCGACCCCGGCGGCGACGCCTTCGACCAGGTCCTCGGGCGTGCCCACGCCCATGAGGTAGCGCGGCTTGCCCGCCGGCAGGCGATGCGGCGTGTGGGCGACGATCCGCTGCATCTCCTCCTTCGGCTCGCCGACGCTGACGCCGCCGATCGCGTAGCCGGGGAAGTCGAGGGCCGCGAGGGCCTCGACCGAAGCCTCGCGCAGGTTCTCGAACATCCCACCCTGGACGATGCCGAAAAGGGCATTCGGATTCTCCAGCCGCGCGAACTCTTCCTGCGAGCGCCTGGCCCAGCGCAGGCTCATCTCCATCGAGCGCCGCACTTCGGCCTCGGGCGCGACGACGCCGTCGTTCTGCCAGGCGGTGCATTCGTCGAACTGCATGACGATGTCGCTGTCGAGCGCGCGCTGGATCTGCATGCTGACCTCGGGCGTGAGCAACAGCTTGTCGCCGTTGACCGGCGACTGGAAGGCGACGCCCTGCTCGCTGACCTTGGCATTGGCGCCGAGCGACCAGACCTGGAAGCCGCCGCTGTCGGTCAGGATCGGGCGGGTCCAGCCTTCGAAGCGGTGCAGGCCGCCGAAAACGCGCAGCACGTCGAGCCCCGGTCGAAGCCAAAGGTGGAAGGTGTTGCCGAGAATGATCTCGGCGCCCATCGCCTCGAGCGACTGCGGCATCACCCCCTTGACGCTGCCGTAGGTGCCCACCGGCATGAAGACCGGCGTCTGCACCGTGCCGTGGTTCAGCACCAGGCGGCCGCGTCGGGCCGGGCCTTCGGTCGAGAGAACGGTGAACTCGAGCATGCAGGGATTGTCGCGGCGCGACCTCGATCAGGCGGCGCGCGCGAGGAGCATCGCGTCGCCATAGCTGAAGAACCGGTAGCGCTCGGCAATCGCGTGCCGGTAGAGCGCAAGCACCCGCTCGTGGCCGGCGAAGGCCGAGACCAGCATCAGCAAGGTGCTCTTCGGCAGGTGGAAATTGGTCAGCAGCAGGTCGACGACGCGAAACTCGAAGCCCGGCGTGATGAAGAGCCGCGTCTCGCCGCGGGTCGGGGCGAGCGGCGTGCCGGCCGCGGCCGACGCCGACACGAGCGCCGCCGATTCCAGCGCCCGCAGGCTGGTGGTGCCGACCGCGACCACCCGCCCGCCGCGCGCCCGGGCGCGGGCGATCGCCGCGACCGCCTCGACGCCGACGCTGTAGCGCTCGCTGTGCATCACGTGCCCGGCGAGGTCGTCGCTTCGCACCGGTTGGAAGGTGCCGGCGCCGACGTGCAGCGTGATCGCGCAGCGCTCGACGCCGCGCGCTGCGATCCTTGCCAGGAGCTCGGCGTCGAAGTGCAGCGCCGCGGTCGGCGCCGCGACCGCGCCCGGCTCGGCCGCGAACACCGTCTGGTAGCGGCGCTCGTCCTCGGCACCGTCGTCGCGGGCGATGTAGGGCGGCAGCGGCACATGGCCGTGGCGCTCGAGCAGAGTCAGGGGATCTGCGGGAAAGCGCAGCTCGAAGAGCGAGCCGTCGGCGCCGCCGCGTCCCAGGACCTCGGCCTCGAAGCCCTCGCCGCTGCCCAGCCGCAGCCGGCTGCCGGGCTTGGGCGACTTGCTCGCGCGCAGCTGCGCGAGAACCCGGTTCTCCGGCTCGATCCGCTCGACCAGCGCCTCAACCGCGCCGCCGCTCGCCTTGGTGCCGAGCAGCCGCGCCTTGACGACGCGGGTGTCGTTGACGACCAGCAGGTCACCTTCGCGCAGGAGCTCGGGCAGGTCGCGAAACCGGCGATCGCGGGCCTCGGCGGCGGTGCCGTCGAGCAGGCGCGAACCGCTGCGTTCGGCGGCGGGATGCTGGGCGATCAGCTCCGGCGGCAGCGCGAAATCGAAATCGCCGAGCGTGAAGCGGGACGGAGGCGGAAAAGAGGAAGTCGTCATCTGCGCTGGCCGGCGGGCAAAATTCTCCCATGCCCCCTTCCTCGACCGAGCGCGCCGGGCCGGCGCCGGGCCGCGCGGTCACGGCCGCCGACAAGGCGCTCGAAAAGCTCGGCCTGGTGCGCGACATCGACCTCGCGCTGCACCTGCCGCTGCGCTACGAGGACGAGACCCGGCTGATCCCGATCGCGGCGCTGCGCGATGGCGAGACCGGCCAGGTCGAGGCGGTCGTCAGCGATTCGAAGATCCAGTTCCGGCCGCGCCGCCAGCTCGTCGTCACGCTCAAGGACGAGCACGGCGACGACCTGGTGCTGCGCTTCCTCCACTTCTATCCGTCGCAGCAGAAGACGCTGGCGGTCGGAAAAAGGGTGCGCGCCCGCGGCGAGGCGCGCGGCGGCTTCTTCGGCCTGGAGATGGTGCATCCGAGCTTCAAGGTCGTGGCGCCGGGCACGCCCTTGCCGACCTCGCTGACACCGGTCTATCCGAGCACGGTGCAGCTGTCGCAGGCGGTGCTGCGCAAGGCCGTCGCCGGCGGGCTGGCGCGGGCCGATCTCGACGAGATCGTGCCGCCGGCCCTCTTGCCGTCGAACCTGCCGACCCTGCGCGAGGCCTTGCGCCGGCTGCACGAGCCGGCGCCGGGGCTCGATGCCGACGCGCTCGAAGACCGCTCGCATCCGGCGTGGCAGCGGCTCAAGTTCGACGAGCTGCTGGCGCAGCAGCTGTCGCAGCTCCAGGCCAAGCGCGAGCGCGAGGCGCAGCGCGCGCCGGCGTTCGCGACGATCCGCGGCGGCCGGCACGATGCGCTGCTGCGCCACCTGCCGTTTCGCCTGACCGAATCGCAGCGTCGGGTTGCCGAGGAGATCGCCGTCGACTTGGCGCGGCCGCTGCCGATGCATCGCCTGCTGCAGGGCGACGTCGGCTCCGGCAAGACGGTGGTGGCGGCGCTCGCCGCCTGCGTGGCCATCGACGCCGGCTGGCAATGCGCGCTGATGGCGCCAACCGAGATCCTGGCGGAGCAGCACCTGAAGAAGCTGGTCGGCTGGCTGGCGCCGCTGGGCATCACCGTCGCCTGGCTGACCGGCAGCCGCAAGGGCAAGGCGCGGACCAAGATGCTCGAGCAGGTCGCCTCGGGCGAGGCGGCGCTGGTGGTCGGCACCCACGCGGTGATCGAGGAGCAGGTGCGCTTCGCCCGCCTCGGCCTGGCGATCGTCGACGAGCAGCATCGCTTCGGCGTCACGCAGCGCCTGGCCCTGCGCGGCAAGCTTGCGGAGAACGACGCGGCCGGCAGCGCGCTCGAGCCGCACATGCTGATGATGAGCGCGACGCCGATTCCGCGGACCCTGGCGATGACCCTCTTCGCCGACCTCGACGTCAGCACCATCGACGAGCTGCCCCCCGGCCGCACGCCGATCGAGACCCGGCTCTTCGCCGACGGCAAGCGCGACGAAGTGATCGCAAGGATCCGCGACGAGGTGGCGCGCGGCCGGCAGGTCTACTGGGTCTGCCCGCTGGTCGAAGCCTCGGCCGCGCTCGACCTGCAGAACGCGACCGAGACCCACCGCCAGCTCTGCGATGCGCTGCCCGGCAGGATGATCGGCCTGATCCACGGCCGCATGCCGGCGGCGGAGAAGACGGCGGTGATGTCGCTCTTCGCCGGCGGCCAGGTCGCAGTGCTCGTGGCCACCACGGTGATCGAGGTCGGCGTCGACGTGCCGAACGCCTCGCTGATGGTGGTCGAGCACGCCGAGCGCTTCGGCCTGTCGCAGCTGCACCAGCTGCGCGGCCGGGTCGGCCGCGGCGCGACGGCGAGCGTCTGCGTGCTGCTCTACACCGGGCCGCTGTCGGATGCGGCGAAGGCCCGCCTGAAAGCGATGCGCGAGACCAGCGACGGCTTCGAGATCTCGCGCCGCGACCTCGAGATCCGCGGTCCCGGCGAGCTGCTCGGCGCGCGCCAGTCGGGAGCACCACTGCTGCGCTTCGCCGACCCGCTTCAGGACGAGGCGCTGCTGCTCGAAGCGCGTCGCGTCGCCGAGCGGCTGCTCGCCACCGACCCGGTGGCGGCCGAGCGCCACGTCGCGCGATGGCTCGGCGGCCGGGTGCAATTCTTGAATGCCTGACGAGGCCTCGGGCGTCGGCGCGGAGCTGCAGATGTCGCCGCCGCCGTCGTGGAATCTGCGGCTCGACGTCTCCCGCGTCGCCCAGGGCACCGAGGTCCGCCCACGAGGCGATGACCGGATCGGCCTCAGCATCCCCTACGGCTGCTGACGGCCTTACCATCGCGCCGGGACCGACCCCGCAACGGTGGAGAGAGTCGATGTCGTTGATCGAGCGTGTGCAGCCCATCCTGGTCAGGCCGAAGCAAACCTGGCCGGTGATCGCCGCGGAAGCCGGCGACGCGGCCTCGATCTTCACCGGCTACGTAATGATCCTGGCGGCCATCCCGGCGGTCGCCGCCTTCATCGGCCTGACGCTGGTCGGCGTCGGCGGGTTCGGCGTCAGCTACCGGCTGCCGATCCTCTCGGGGCTGGTGCAGATGATCGTCAGCTACCTGCTGACGCTGGCGATGGTGTTCGTGCTGGCGATGCTCGTCAACGGCCTGGCGCCGAGCTTCGGCGGCACCAAGGATTCGGTTCGCGCCCTCAAGCTCGTCGCCTACGGCACGACCGCGTCGTTCCTCGGCGGGATCTTCAACCTCATCCCGATGCTGTCGCTGCTCGGCGTCCTGGCGTCGCTGTATTCGATCTACCTGATCTACACCGGCATCGCCGTCATGATGCGTTGCCCGCCCGACAAGGCCGGCGCCTACACCGCGGTGGTGATCGTCTGCGGCATCGTCGCCAGCGTCGTCATCATCGGCGTCGCCGCGCTGGTGACGCCGGGCCGCGGCGGCGGCCTGACCGGTATCGCCACCGGCATGGCCAACGGCACGGCCGGCGGGCCGCCCGGCAACGTCACGATCAAGGCGCCCGACGGCACCAGCGTGACGATCAACCCCGGCGCCATGGCCGAGATGGCCAAGCGCATGGAAGAGGCCGGCAAGCGCATGGAGGAGGCGCAGAAGTCGGGCGACAGCGCCGCCGCCGGCAAGGCGGCCGGCGAGATGATGGGCGCCCTTGCCGGCGGCAGCGGCAAGCCGATCGCCTCCGCCGACCTGAAGACGATGCTGCCCGAGTCGATCGGCGACCTGAAGCGAACCGGCATCGAAGCCAGCTCGGGCGAGGCCATGGGCATCGCCGGCTCGTCGGCCAAGGCGACCTACGCGAACGGCGAGCGCGACCTGACGCTCTCGATCACCGACAGCGGCGGCCTCGCCGGGCTGGCGGCGATGGCCGGCTGGGCCAACATGACCCTGGACAAGGAGACCGACGGCAAGGTCGAGAAGGTCTACAAGGACGGCGCCCGGACCGTGCATGAGGAATACCGCAAGGACGGCAGCCACGGCGAGCTGACCGTCATCCTCGCCAACGGCGTGATCGTCGATGCCGACGGCAACCGGGTCGACATCGACACCATGAAGAAGGTCCTCGCCGGGCTCGACCTGGCCCGGATCGAGGCGATGAAGCGGCCTGCCAAATAGGCGGGCGCTATCCTTGCTTCCGGCTTTCCATCGCTAACGACCCCCCGAGAGAACCTCCATGAAGAACCGCCTGCTCCGCCTCTCGCTGCTCGCCCTGGCCGCCCCGATGCTCGCCTGGGCGCAGACGCCGCAGACGCTCGACAAGATCAAGCAGAGCGGGACCCTGACGCTCGCCTACCGCGAGGCCTCGATCCCCTTCTCCTACCTCGACGACAAGGCCAAGCCCACCGGCTTCGGCTTCGAGATCTGCGAGAAGATCGCCGACCGGGTCAAGGCCGCCACCGGCCGTGCCGATCTGCAGAAGCAGTACCAGGCGGTCACCTCGGCGAACCGGATCCCGCTGCTGCAGAACGGCACGATCGACATCGAGTGCGGCTCGACCACCAACAACTCCGAGCGCGGCAAGCAGGTGGCGTTCGCGATCAACTACTTCTACACCGGCACGCGCTTCCTGGTGAAGACCGGAACCCCGGTCAACAAGCTCTCCGACCTGGCCGGCAAGCCGGTGGTCTCGACCACCGGCACGACCAACTTCCAGATCATCCGCCGCCTCAACGAGGAGCAGAAGCTGGGCATCGATCTGCTCGGCGCCAAGGACCATGCCGAGTCGGCGCTGATGGTGCAGACCGGCCGCGCGGTCGCGTTCGCGATGGACGACATCCTGCTCTACGGCCTGAAGGCGAGCGCGCAGAACCCGGGCGAGCTGGCGGTGGTGGGCGAGGCGATCCAGGTCGAGCCCTACGCGATCATGGTCAGGAGGGACGACCCGGCGTTCAAGAAGCTGGTCGACGACACGCTCGCGGCGATGATGAAGAGCGGTGAGTTCGAGGCGCTCTACAAGAAGTGGTTCCAGTCGCCGATCCCGCCCAAGGGGATCAACCTCAATGCACCGATGAGCAAGGAGCTGGTCGACAACATGAAGCTCCTGAGTGACAAGCCCGCGACCTGAGCGGACCCTCGAAAGCGTAGGGGCACCATGACCCTTACCGAGCTGCGCTACGTCGTCGCCGTCGCGCGCGAGAAACACTTCGGGCGGGCCGCCGAGGCCTGCTCGGTGTCGCAGCCGACGCTTTCGGTCTCGATCAAGAAGCTCGAGGAGGAGCTCGACGTCCGCATCTTCGAGCGCGGCGCGAACGAGGTCAGCGTCACCCCGATCGGCGACGAGATCGTGCGCCAGGCGCAGGCCGTGATCGAGGCGGCGGCCGAGATCAAGGAGACCGCCAAGCGCAAGAAGGACCCGCTCTCCGGGCCGCTCCGCCTGGGCGTGATCTACACCATCGGCCCCTACCTGCTGCCCGAGCTGGTGAAGCAGGCGATCGAACGGGTGCCGCAGATGCCACTGATGCTGCAGGAGAACTTCACCGCCAAGCTGCTCGAGCTGCTGCGCACCGGCGAGCTCGACTGCGCCATCATGGCCGAGCCCTTTCCCGACACCGGCCTGGCGATCGCGCCGCTCTACGACGAGCCGTTCATGGTGGCGCTGCCGAAGGCGCACGCGCTGGCCAAGCGCAAGTCGATCAGCGCCGACGAGCTCAAGCAGGAGAAGATGCTGCTGCTCGGCACCGGCCACTGCTTTCGCGACCACGTGCTCGAGGTCTGCCCGGAATACGCCCAGTTCTCGTCGGCCGCCGCCGACGGCATGAGGAAGACCTTCGAAGGCTCGTCGCTCGAGACCATCAAATACATGGTCGCGTCCGGCATGGGCGTGACGGTGGTGCCGCAGCTCTCGGTGCCGGCGGAGAAGCAGCCGCACGTCGTCTACGTGCCGTTCGACAAGCCCGCGCCGATGCGCCGCGTGGTCCTCGCCTGGCGGCGCAGCTTCACCCGCTACGAGGCGATCGCGGCGCTGCGCAACGCGATCTACGCCTGCGAGCTCAAGGGCGTGAAGCGGCTGACGGCCTGAAGCGGCGGCGACTCGGGCGTCGCCGGGCCCGTTGCTTCTCAGTCGGGACGAGCGCCTTCCCAGGCGCGCTGCAGCAGCTCGCGCAGCGGCGCCCGTTCGAGCGGGCGCGGATTGGGGTACTGGGACTGCATCGCCAGGTCGGCGGCGCGGTCGAGATCGGCCCGCTGCATGCCGATCGCCTGCAGCGAGGTCGCCGCGCCGTGCCGCGCGGCGAGGTCGAAGACGCCGGCGGGCGCGCTCGACGCCTGCAAGGCGGCAGCGATCTTCCGCATCGCCTCCGGGACGGCCGGCGCGTTGTAGGCGAGGGCATGCGGCAGCACCACGGTGTGCAGCTCCGCATGCGGCAGGCCGAAGCTGCCGCCGAGCGTGTGGCAGAGCTTGTGGTGCAGGCCGACGGTGACGCTGCCCATGACCGTGCCGCACATCCACGCGCCGACCAGCGCGTCGCCGCGTGCGCCGAGGTCGCGCGGGTCGCGCTGCAGGCGCGGCAGGGCGGCGGCGCACTTGCGGATCCCCTCCTCGGCGAACAGGTCGATCACCGGATTGCCGTCCGGCGCGTACAGGCCTTCGGCTGCATGGGCGATGGCGTTGATCGCGCTGACGACGGTGACAGTGAACGGCAGGCCGAGCGACAGCTCGGGGTCGTAGATCACCGAGCGCGGCAGCACCGCCGCATCGCGCCCGGTGCGCTTGGCGCCGCCTTCGGTGAGGCCGTACATCGTCGTCATCTCGCTGCCGGCGTAGGTGGTCGGGATGGCGATCACCGGCACGCCCGAGTCGAGCGCCAGCGCCTTGGCCAGGCCGGTGGTCGAACCGCCGCCGATGGCGACGAGGCAGTTGGCATCCACGCTTTGCACCACGTCCTCGGCGGCGTTCACCGTCTCGACCGGCACATGCATCGCCGCCGCGGAGAACACGCCGGCGGCGTGCGGGCCGAGCAGGCCGACCACCCGCTCGGCGAGCGCCTTCTGGCCGGGTGTCGAGAGGACCAGGGCGCGCTCGGCGCCGATCAGCTCGACCTCGTGCCGCACCTGCTTCAGCGAACCGGCGCCGAAGACGACGCGCGGCATCCGCATCTGCAGCACGAAGTCGTGCATCGCCATCGTCCTCAGCCGTGCCTGGCGCGCAGGATCTTCGCCGCCTCGACCATCGCCTTCAGCTTGCCGATGGCCCGCTCGCGCGGCAGGTACTTCATGCCGCAGTCCGGGGCGAGGATCACGTTCTCGGCCTTCACGTACGGCAGCGCCCGCTCGATCCGCTCGACGACGGTCTCCGGCGTCTCGACCTCCGGGTCGGAAAGGTCGATGCAGCCGACCATCACCCGCTTGCCCTCGAGCGCCTGCAGCGCCGAACAGTCGAGATGCGATTGCGCGGTCTCGATCGAGACCTGCCGGCAGCTGCACTGGGCCAGCTCGGGCAGGAACGAATAGCCGCTCGGCCGCTCATGGATGATGGCCGCGTAGCCGAAGCAGATGTGCACCGCGGTCGTGCCCTGCACGCCTTCCAGAGCGCGGTTCAGCGCCTGCAGGCCGTAGAGGCGCGCCTTCTCCGGCCGCGCCTGCATGTAGGGCTCGTCGATCTGCACGACGTCGGCGCCGGCGGCGAACAGGTCCTTGATCTCCTCGTTCACGGCCGCGGCGTAGTCCATCGCCGCCTCGGCCTCGCTGCCGTAGAAGTCGTTCTGCGCTTGCTGCAGCATGGTGAAGGGCCCGGGCACCGTGATCTTCACCTGCCGGTCGGTATGGGCGCGCAGGAACTTCAGGTCGTCGACCTCGACCGGACGCATGCGCCGGATCTTGCCGACGATCCGCGGCACCGGGTTGGGATGGCCGGAGCGGTCGAGCGCCGTGCCCGGGTTGTCGAGATCGACACCTTCGAGCGCGGTGGCGAAGCGGTTGGAATAGCTCTCGCGCCGGATCTCGCCGTCGCTGACGATGTCAAGTCCGGCCTCCTCCTGGGCGCGGATCGCGATCAGGGTGGCGTCGTCCTGCGCCTCGGCCAGGTACTGCGGCGGGATGCGCCACAGCTCCAGCGCCCGAACCCGCGGCGGAAAGCGCCCGGCGAGCTTGGCGCGGTCGATCAGCCACTCGGGCTGGGGGAAGCTGCCGACGATGGTGGTGGGGAACAGCATGGTCATGTCTCCGTGAGTTCGAGTGTGATCGATCCCGGCGTCAGACGCCGAGATAGGCGCGCTGGATCTCCGGCCGGGCCAGGAGTTCCTGGGGCGCGCCCTCGGCGACGACGCGGCCTTCCTCGAGCACGTAGGCGCGGCCGGCCATGGCCATCGCCAGGGCCACGTTCTGCTCCACCAGCAGCACGGCCGTGCCCTCGGCATTGATCCGGCGGATCGCGGCGAACACCTCGGAGGTGATCAGCGGCGAGAGGCCGAGCGAGGGCTCGTCGAGCAGCAGCAGGCGCGGCCGGGCCATCAGGGCGCGGCCGATCGCGACCATCTGCTGCTGGCCCCCTGAGAGCTCGCCGGCAGCGCTGGCCAGCTTCTCGTGCAAGGCGGGGAAGAGGTCGAGCACGGCGTCCAGCGAGGCCTGGCGATGCCGCCGGGCCATCGGCAGGTAGCTGCCCAGCTCGAGGTTCTCGCGCACGCTCATCCCGGTGAAGAGTCGCCGGCCCTCGGGCACGAGGGCGATGCCGGCGGCGCAGAAGCGGTGCGGCGGCAGGGCGGTGATGTCGCGGCCATCGAACACGATCGTGCCGGCGCGCGCCCGCAGCACCCCGGCGATGGCATTGATGAGGGTCGTCTTGCCGGCGCCGTTGGGGCCGACGACGCAAAGCAGCTCGCCGGCGCCCAGGCGGAGCGTGACGCCCCAGAGCGCGCGCGCCTGGCCGTAGGCGACCTCCAGGTCGCGCAGCTCAAGCATGGGCGGGCCCCAGGTAGGCGGTCATCACCTCGGGCCGCTGCATCACCTCGGCCGCCGGCCCCTCGGCCAGGAGCAGGCCATGGTTCAGGACGACGACCCGGTCGGTGAGCGCCATCACCGCGCGCATCACGTGCTCGACGAAGACGATGGTCGAGCCCTGGTCGCGGATGCGCCGGATCAGGGCCACCGCATCGTCGATCTCGCTCGGCGTCAAGCCGCACAGGACCTCGTCGAGCAGCACCAGGCGCGGCCGCGAGGCCAGCGCCCGCGCCAGCTCGAGGAACTTGCGCTGGTGCAGGTTCAGGTCTTCCGGGCGAGCGCCGGCGCGGCCCCCCAGCCCGGCGAAATCCAGCCACTGCATCGCCTGGGCGCGCGCCGCGGCCGGGTCGCGCACACCGCCGCCGAACATCGTCGCCAGAGCGACGTTGTCGAGCACCGTCAAATGGCCGAAGGGCCGCGGGATCTGGTAGGTGCGGGCGATGCCGGCACCGGCGATGCGGTGCGCCGGCCGGCCGACGAGCTCCCGGCCCTCGAAGGCGATCGCCCCGGCCGTGGCCGCGTAGTGGCCGCTGACGACGTTGATGAAGGTCGACTTGCCGGAGCCGTTCGGCCCGAGCAGGCCGAGGATCTCGCCGCGGCGCACCTCGATGTCGACGCCGGCGAGCGCCTTGACGCCGCGAAAGGCCTTGTGCAGGCCGCGCACGCGCAGCAGCGTCTCGCCGGCAGCGACCGGCACGGCGGCGTGACTGTTCGAGGCGGCGACGGGTGCCGGCGCGGGCACGGCGAAGGCATCGGCCGGCGGTACCGTGGCGGTGGCGGGCATCGACGCCGCGCCGCCGCGGCGGAACAGCCGCTGCAGGCGCGGCAGGATGCCGTCGGGCATGAACAGGATCGCGGCGATCAGGATCGCACCGCTGGCCGCCTTGCCCGCCACCGCATGATCGGCGGCGGTGAATGCATAAAGCAGCCCGGTGATGGCGATCGCGCCGATTGCCGGCCCGGCCCAGTGGCGGGTGCCGCCGAGCACGCTCATCAGCACCACCGTCAGCGGCACCGTGATCGTGAACACCTCGCCCACCGTGACATAGGAGAGGAACAGGGCGTGGATGCCGCCGGCGACACCGGCCAGCGCACAGGAGACCGCCAGCGCGTAGAGCTTGTAGCGGTAGGTCGGCACGCCGAGCACCTCGGCCGCATCCTCGTCGTCGTGGATCGCGAACAGGCCGGCGCCGAAGCGCGAGACCGCGATCTTCCAGGCGATCAGCATCGTCGCCGTCGCCGCGGCGAGCGCGAGCAGATAGAAGGTGGAGGAGGCGCGCGGCCCGATCTTGGGCACCGGCACGCCACTGAGCGAGACCCCGGAGCCGCCGTCGAGCGGCGTGTTGACGACGATGGTGCCGATGACGAAGGTGATCGCCAGGGTGAGCAGGGCGAACAGCTCGCCGCGCACGCCCTTGACCCGGAACACGATCGCGCCGAGGGCCACGCCGAGCAGTGCCGCCACCGCCGCCGCCACCGGCAGCGTCCAGAGGAACGGCCATTCGTAGCGGGCGAGCAGCGTAGTCGTGGTGTAAAGGCCGGCGCCGAAGAAGGCGCCGTGGCCGAAGGAGAAGTAGCCGGTGTAGCCGGAGAGGATGTTCCAGGAGGTCGCGAGCACGATCCAGTGCAGCATCAGGTAGAGCAGCGAGTCGTAGAACGCCGGCAGGCCGAGCTGCGGCACAAAGGCGAGCGCCGCCGCGGCGGCGACGATGACGAGCGGCGTGCGCTTCACGCCGCCTCCTGCCGCTGAGGCGTCACGCCGCGCGCCCCGGCCGCAGCACCAGGATCACGATCAAGAGCGTGAACGAGACGATCGGTGCCCACGAAGGTGCGGTCACCGCCATGGTCACCGCCTCGCTGACGCCGATCACCGTGCCGGCGATCAGCGGGCCCAGCGCACGCCCCAGGCCGCCGAGCATCACCGCCGCGAACACCACGCCGATCCAGGCATAGATCTGCGACGGCGCGAGGGTGAAGCTGAGCGCGAGGCAGACGCCGGCGACGCCGGCGAGCGCCGAGCACAGGCCGGCGAGGATCAGGGCGTTCCGCTTCTCGTCGACG
>Ga0207651_10000436_pt1 | contig 17616 bp, 19 predicted proteins | sample KBSM23metaG_FD_184328 | JGI IMG/M metagenome (GOLD analysis project Ga0207651, IMG submission 184328) | Miscanthus rhizosphere microbial communities from Kellogg Biological Station, Michigan, USA - KBS M2-3 metaG (SPAdes) (version 2) | ecosystem: Host-associated > Plants > Roots > Rhizosphere >... | reverse complement strand
GTGCGAGCGGACACTGTTCAGGCAATGGCGCAAGGGAAAGGGTCGGGTGACGAAAGCAGGGCGAGCCGCTTCGAGGCGATGTTTCGCGCCAGCTATCCGCGCGTGCTTGCCTACGCCCTGCGGCGGACCAAGGACCGCGGCAGCGCCGAGGAGGTCGCGTCGGAGACGTTCCTGGTCGCGTGGCGGCGGCTCGACGCGGTCCCGGAGGAGGAGCCGCTGCCCTGGTTGCTGGGCACGGCGAGGCGTGTGCTCGCCAACCAAAGGCGCTCGCTGAGGCGGCGCTCGCCCAACGGGCCCAATGCCTCCATCGACTCGGGCGACATCCCCCAGCCCGGCCCCCTTCCCTTCGAGCAGATCGCCGAGAAGGAGGCGTTCGCCGCGGCGTTTGCGGCACTTGGAGACCGCGATCGGGAAGCACTCAGCCTGATCGCCTGGGACGGCCTCGGGGTCGGGGAAGCCGCAAAGGTCACGGGATGCACCGCGCCGGTGTTCTCCGTCCGCCTGCACCGGGCTCGCCGCCGCCTCCTGAAAGAGCTCGAGGCGAGCGGACATTCACTGGGCGAAGCAGGCAAACGATCGCCGCTCGGCGAGCGGCCCGGCATTTCGGAGGCACCGTGAAGACACGAAACAAGATGCTCGAGAGCGAACTGGCCGCGATCGACCCGCTGGCCGAGGAGGACCTTGTCCGCCTCACGTCCGAGTCGCGCCCGGACGAGCTGCTGCAGGCGATCCTGGCATCGAGCGTGGGCAGGCAGAGGGGGCCCAGGCGGAACGCCCGACCCTCGATCACGGTGCCCTCGTGGCGGGGGCGGCTGGCGATCGCCGCCCTGGTGGCGGTGGCCGCGCTCCTCGTGTCCGTCGTCGGCATTCCCGGTGGAGGCAAGGGCAATCGGGCGACGTTGCCCGCCTTGGCGAAGGTCGCCGAGGCCGCCGCGGCTCAGCCGGCAGCGGACACCGAGTTGCCGTACCGCTACGAGAAGACGCAGAGCAGATACCTCGATACGGCCGTCTGGAGCAAAAGCCTTGCCTGGTCCTTCTTCGTGTCCGAAACGGACGAAGAATGGATCGCCGGAGACGGCTCCGGGCGCCGGCATCGGGTGGTGGCTCCGGTGAAGTTCGCCGAGCCCGAGGACAGGGAAGCGTGGGAAGCCGCAGGCCGGCCGGACTTCCAACCGCATGCGTGGAGCGGTCATGTCGAGGACGAAACGCTGCGGGCCGGCAGCGACAACAACCGCATTTACAAATCGGAGCTGTCAGGGATCCCGACCGATCCGGTGGAGGTATCGGAATGGCTGATCGCTCAGGTCGCGAAGTCCCACAACGGATTCTCGCCGGCCGTTCGCAGCCTCAATCTCGTCTCGGAAATCCTCAACGACCCCCTAGCGACTCCGGAGCTGCGAGCCGCCCTCTACGAAGCCGAGGGTCTCGTTCCGGGTATCGAATACTTCGGCAAGGCGACGGACGCGATCGGGCGGCCCGGCATCGCCATAGGGGCGGAATCGGCGAACTCGGGGGCGCTGACTCGCTACTCGCTGATCTTCGACCCCGAGACGTCCCAGGTGCTGGCCACCGAGGAGACGATGCTCGAGGCCCCGGCGGCGTTCCCGTACGAGAAGACCCCGGTGCTGAGCGGAGCAAAGCTCTTCATCGAATCCGGTGGCGCCAGCTCGCCGGGCGAGAGACCGGATAGCTAGAACGCATTCTCTATGTGCTCGACGTCGAGCACGCGACCCGCGTGGTCGAAGCTGACGCCGACGGCATCGAAGCGGATCGCGGCGTAGCGGCGGACGCCGCGGCGCTCGGCCATCCAGGCGGTCGCCAGGCGGCGGATGCGGAGCTGCTTGCGCCAATCGACCGAGTGCACGGGCCGCTCCGGGCCGAAGGCCGAGCCGGCGCGGCCGGCCTTGACCTCGACGAAGACGAGCGTCTCGCCGTCGAGGGCGACGATGTCGAGCTCGCCGTAGCGGGTGCGCGCGTTGCGCTCGACGAGCTCCCAGCCGCGTTCCGCGAGAAGAGTGGCGACGAGCTCCTCCGCGGCGCGGCCGATGCGTTGCCTCTGAGCGGTCATCGGGGCCGACCCTAGGGGCGCGGCGGGCCGATTCGCGCGGGTGTCACGGATTCGGCGCAGAGAATTTTCTGCTCCGCTCGTCTGTGCGCGCCACGCGTCGGATTTCCCTCCATAGCGTCGAGTCCGTGCTCGCCACGGCGCAGACCTTCACCCTCGACGGCATCTCCGCCCGCCCGGTCCGGGTCGAGGTCGACGTCCACAAGGGCCTGCCGGCCTTCTCCGTCGTCGGCCTGCCCGACGCGGCGGTGCGGGAGGCGCGCGAGAGGGTGCGCGCCGCGATGGTCAACTGCGGCTTCCAGTTCCCCCTGCACCGGATCGTCGCCAACCTGGCGCCGGCCAGCCTGCGCAAGGCGGGGCCGGGCCTGGACCTTGCGATAGCGGCTGCCCTGCTGACCGCATCCGAGCAGCTCGCCCTCGGCGCCCTGCCGAGCCTGGCTCTGGTCGGCGAGCTTGCCCTGGACGGCACGGTGCGCGGTGTGCCGGGAGTGCTGGCGATCGCCGAGGCGGCGCGCGAGCGGGGCATCGAGGCGATCGCGGTGCCGGAGGAGAACGGGGCGGAGGCGGCCCTGGTCGCGGAGATCGACGTGATCCCGGTCCGCAGCCTCGACCAGCTCGCGGCCCTTGCCGGGGGCGAGTGGATGCCGGAGCGGCCGGAGCCGATGTCGCTGCGGCTCGGCGCGACGGGCGGTCCCGACCTCGCCGACCTGCGGGGGCAGCGGCACCTGCGGCACGCCCTCGAGGTAGCCGCGGCCGGCGGCCACAGCCTGATGATGGTCGGTCCGCCGGGTGCGGGCAAGTCGCTCGCCGCCAGCCGCTTGCCCTCGATCCTGCCGCCGCTGTCGCCGGAGGAGGCGCTCGAGGTCGCGCGGATCGCCAGCGCCTGCGGGCGGCTCGCGAACGACGAAGTCCGGGGCCGGCCGTTCCGCGCGCCCCATCACACGGTCAGCCCGGCGGGCCTGGTCGGCGGCGGCAACCCGCCCAGCGCCGGCGAGGCGACCCTGGCGCACCGCGGGGTGCTCTTCCTCGACGAGCTCTGCGAGTTCAGGCGCGACTCGCTGGAGGCGCTGCGGGCGCCGCTGGAGACCGGTTGGGTCTCGATCGCCCGCGCCGGCGCGTGGCGGCGCCTGCCCTGCCGCTTCATGCTCGTCGCCGCCGCCAACCCCTGCCCCTGCGGGCGCGGCGAAGACGACCCGGAGTGCTGCTGCGCGCCGTTCGCGGTGAGCCGCTACCAGTCCCGGCTCAGCGGGGCTCTGGCGGATCGGATCGACCTGCTCGCCGCGGTCCGCCAGCCGAGCGCCGAGGAGATGGGCGGCCCTCCCGGCGAGGCTTCCACGGTCGTCCGCGAGCGGGTCGCCGCCGCCCGCGAGCGGCAGGAACGCCGCCTCGGCTTCGGTCGCTGCAACGCCGAGATGGCGCCCGCCGAGCTGCGCGAGTGCCGTCTCGAGGAGGCGGCCGCGTCGCTGCTAGCCGATTCCTACGCACGGCACCGCCTCAGCGGCCGCGCCCACGATCGGGTCCTGCGGTTGGCGCAGACGGTGGCCGACCTGTCGGGCTCGGACGCGATCGGCCGCGAGCAGGTGGCGCAGGCTCTGCAACTGCGGCGCCGGGAGAAATCGTGAGCGAGCCGCGCGCCTGCCCCGAGTGCCTGCGCCGATCGCGGCTGCTCGCCCATCTCGCGCCCTACATCGAGCGGGTCGCGACCGGCTCGCCCGGCTCCCGCTCTCCCGAATTGCTGCGCCTGGGGAACGAGGACCTCGCCGCCGCGGTCGCCCCCAAGGTTGCGGAGCAGATCCTGACCCAGGTATCCGTCGTGCCGGAGCGGCGGCTTCGCGACGACCTGATCGCGGCGAAGTGCTGGGCCTGCTGCCGTCACGACGAGCTGTATCCCGGCGGGCTCCGCGACGCGGCCGATGCGCCCTGGGCTCTGATCGGCCGCGGCGACGCGGCGCACCTGAAGCGGCTGGCGCCGGAGGAGGCGGTCACCGTCGTCGGGGCGCGGCGGGCGACGGCCTACGGGCGCGAGGTGGCGCGGGATCTGGGGCGGGACCTCGCCGCGGCCGGCCTCGTCGTGGTCAGCGGCCTCGCCTTCGGCATCGACGCCTGCGCGCACCGCGGGGCGCTAGAAGCCGGGCTGACCGTGGCCGTGCTCGGCTGCGGCGCCGACATCGCCTACCCGGCTTCGCACCGCTCGCTCTGGCGGCAGGTCTGCGAGCGGGGGCTCGTCCTCTCCGAGCTGCCGCCCGGCACCGGCGCCTGGCGCTGGAGCTTTCCGGCCCGCAACCGGATCATGGCGGCGCTGGCCGAGATGACGGTGGTGGTGGAGGCGGCGGGACGCTCGGGCTCGCTGATCACCGCGGATCTCGCCGCCGATCTCGGCAGGGACCTGGGAGCGGTGCCCGGACCGGTGAGCTCGCGCGCCTCCGGCGGCACGAATGACCTGCTCGCCGGAGGCGCCTGCCTCGTCCGCGACGCCCAGGACGTCCTCGACGCGATGCTCGGCTCCGGCGTGCGCCGGTCCGAGCGACTCGGCCCTGCGCTGGATGCGCAGCTGGGCAGCGTGCTGGCCGCGGTCGAGGCCGGCGCCGACACCTGCGACGCGATCGCCGCCCACCTCGACCTCTCCGGCGCCGAGGCCGCCGCGTCGCTGGCGACCCTCGAGGCGCTCGGCTACCTGAGCTGCTCCCTGGTCGGCGTCTACTCGCGCTCGATGCTGAAGCCGCCCGGCATCTAGGCTGCGACGCCATGGACTCGCAACGCATCCCCACCGTGCTTTCGATCGCCGGCTCCGACTCCGGCGGCGGCGCCGGCATCCAGGCCGACCTCAAGGCCTTCGCTCGCTGCGGCGTCCACGGGACGACGGCGATCACCGCGATCACGGCCCAGAACACCGTGGGCGTCGAGGCGGTGGAGCTCGTTTCCCCGAAGATGGTGTTCGATCAGATTGCCACGGTAGGGAGGGACATTGGCATCGACGCGATCAAGATCGGCATGCTCGGTTCGGCGGACGCGGTCGAGAGTGTGTTCACCGCGCTTTTGCTGGTCTACGTCCAGCAAGCTCCGGTCGTGATCGATCCGGTGATGGTTGCCGAGAGCGGCGCGGTGCTGCTAGACGACGACACCAGGGGGGCGCTGATCGATCGCTTGCTTCCGAGGAGCACCGTTGCGACTCCGAACATCCCCGAGGCGAGGGTGCTGATCGGGGTCGGCGAGGGGGCGAGCCAGGAGGAGCTTGCCCGAGGCGTGTTCGAGCTGGGGCCGAAGGCCGTGGTGGTCACCGGCGGCCACAGCGAGGAGCTGGTCGACCTCTTCTTCGACGGCGAGCAAGTCGTGGAGATCGCGGGCCCCCGCCATTCCGACGGGGCCGCGCACGGTTCCGGCTGCACGCACTCCTCGGCGCTGGCGGCTTTCCTGGCGCGGGGCGACGATCCGCTCGAGGCTGCCCGCAAAGCGCGCGAGGTCGCCTCCGACGCCGTCGCTCACGGGCTGCGTGAGATCGGGGCCGGGGCCGGGCCGGTCGACGTCATCGGTCTGGTCTCGAAGCGGCCACAGTAGATTTCGGCCATGAGCACCAACGGCGCCACCACCACCAAGCTCCCCCGCCCGCGCTCGAGCGTCGTCTTCGACGGCCCCGACCGCGCCCATGCCCGCGCCTACATGAAGGGCATCGGCTTCGACGACGACGCGCTGAGCCGGCCGACCATCGGCATCGCCAACACCTGGACCGAGGCGATGCCCTGCAACTTCCACCTGCGCGGGCTCGCCGAGCACGTCAAGCAGGGCGTGCGCGCCGCCGGCGGCACGCCGATGGAGTTCAACACCGTCGCCGTCTCCGACGGGGTGACGATGGGGACCCAGGGCATGAAGGCCTCGCTGGTCAGCCGCGAGGTGATCGCCGACTCGATCGAGCTGATGGCCCGCGGCTACCAGTTCGACGCGATCGTCGCCCTCTGCGCCTGCGACAAGACGATCCCCGGCTGCGCGATGGCCCTCGCCCGCGTGGACATCCCCTCGGTCGTGCTTTACGGCGGCTCGATCGCGCCGGGGCACTGGCACGGCCGCGACGTGACGATCCTCGACATCTTCGAGGCGATCGGCGCCCACGCCGCCGGCGACATGAGCGACGAGGAACTGCACGAGCTCGAGGGCGTGGCCAGCCCCGGCGCCGGGGCCTGCGGCGGCCAGTTCACCGCCAACACGATGGCCTGCGCCTTCGAGGCGCTCGGCATCAGCGCCGGCGGCTCGGCGATGGTGCCCGCCGAAGACGGCGAGAAGGGCACGGTCGCCGAGCGGATCGGCGAGCTCGTCCTCGGCGTGCTCGCCGACGACGTCAGGCCGAGCAGGGTGATCACCCGCGACTCCTTGGAGAACGCGATCGCCTGCGTCTGCGCCTCCGGGGGCTCGACCAACGCCGTGCTGCACCTGATCGCCCTCGCCCGCGAGCTCGACATCGAGCTGACGATGGACGACTTCGAGCGCATCTCCCGCGCCACGCCGCTCTTCGCCGACCTCAAGCCCGGCGGCCGCTTCGTGGCGACGGACCTCTTCGCCGCGGGCGGCGTGCCGCTGATCCTCAAGCGGCTGTCCGAGTCCGGCAATCTGCACGAGGACGCGCTCACGGTCACCGGCAAGACGATCGGCGAGGTGGCCGCCGGGGCGAGCGAGAAACCGGGGCAGGAAGTGGTGCGCCCGCTCGACGACCCGCTCAAGCCCGAAGGCGGCCTGGCGATCCTGCGCGGCAACCTGGCACCGGACGGGGCGGTGGTCAAGCTGGCCGGGACCGAGCGGACCAAGCAGACCGGGCCCGCCAGGGTCTTCGAGTCCGAAGAGGAATGCTTCCGCGCGGTCAAGGACCGGAAGATCGAGCCCGGCGATGTCGTCGTGATCCGCAACGAGGGCCCCTCCGGCGGTCCCGGCATGCGCGAGATGCTGCAGGTGACGGCGGCGATTGTCGGCGAGGGTCTCGGCGAGAGCGTCGCGATGGTCACCGACGGCCGCTTCTCCGGCGCCACCCGCGGCCTGATGATCGGCCACGTCGCGCCCGAGGCAGCCAAGGGAGGCCCGATCGCGGCGATCCGCGAGGGCGACGAGATCACCGTCGACGTCGATGCCCGCCGCTTCGACGTCGCCCTCTCCGACGAGGAGATCGCGTCGCGCGTCTCCGCCTACGAGTCGCCGCCGTCCCCCTTCGGCCACGGCGTCATGGCCAAGTACGCCGCCACCGTCTCTTCAGCTTCCCAGGGAGCCGTTACCTCACCAGGGTGAAACGCGTTGTGGTCCTACCAGGACCACAACGCGTTTCACCCTGGTGGAGGTGTTAGAAATTCGTCCAGCAGCCGGTTGAAGCGGGCCGGCCTCTCCAGCTGCGGCACGTGGCCGGTCTCCTCGAAGATCGCCAGCTGGGAGTGCGGGATACGCCGGTTGTAGCTGTGTGCCGCCACCGACGGGATCACCCAGTCGTCGGTGCCCCAGACGATCATCACCGGGATCTCGATCTCGGCAAGGCGGTGGCGGGCGTCGTATTCGATCACCGCGTCGAGCGCGTCGGCGAAGCCGGGGGCGGGGAGGCCGGATGTCATCTGCTCCCAGAGCAGCTCTGGGCGAAGGCGGCCCGGAAAGCGCACGAAGGGGCGAAAGGTCAGGTAGCGGAGCTGCCGGTTGCGGACGATCGCGCGGGCGGCCCGCCGGTAGTGGGGGCCGAAGGTCCGCCAAGCGTGCGAGGTGGCGGTGCCGCGCTGGTGGGGGAGCCAGGTGTTGATCAGGCCGGCGGCCGAGACCAGCACGAGCCGGTCGAAGCGCCCGGGGGCGGAGAGGATCGCCTCGGCCGCGACCAGGCCGCCCATCGAGTTGCCGACCAGCGTGGCGCCGCCGGCGATGCCGAGCTTCTCGCAGAAGTCGTGCAGGAGCCGGCCGTAGGCGTGCATGTCGATCGTCCACGACGGCATCGGGCTGGCGCCGAAGCCGGGCAGGTCGAGGGCGACGGCCCGCCGTCCGCGGCCGAAGTGGGGCAGGTTCTCGAGCCAGTTCTGCCAGGAGCCGGAGATGCCGTGGACGAAGACGACCGGCTCGCCCTCGCCGACGTCGACGTAGTTGACCGTGGCGCCGGGCAGCTCCAGCCTGTGCAGGTGGGGCCGCCAGTCGATCTTCAGCCAGTCGGGATCCGGATTGCCGTAATCGTCAGGCATAGCCCATACGTTCGAGTATGGGTATCTCCCGGATCTGGGGCGGCTGCAGGTGGTCCCAGAGGATGCCGCGCGGCCGCTCGTACTGGCGCTCGACGTCGATCACCGCCCGCGGCGTCGCGATCACGTCCACAGGCAGGTCGTGCGCGGTCATCATCAGGTGCCGGCGCAGGACCTGGGTGGGGTGGACGGTCGTCGCCACCGTGGTGCGGCCGTCGATCTTGCCGGCGTCGATCAGCACGCCGTACTCGAGGTCCGAGTAGCCGCCTCCCTTGCCGACCCGGGCTCCGCTCAGGTTCACCGCCACCGACCCGCAGAGGACGAAGTCGATCTCGGGCAGCTCGTCGAGGGCCGTGACCCGGCCGTGCTTGAGCGCTCCCTTGATCGTCGAGGCCTCTTTGATCGCCTGCTTCGACAGCTTCTTGGGGTCGAGCACGCGGAAGGGATGGGGGTCGCGCAGGCGGGGGACGGCCATGATCACGACCTTGCCTTCCTCCAGGGCGTTGCGCCGGGCATGCGTCTGGGGCGAGTCGGGATTGGCCTTGATCACCCGCGCCTGGCGCCAGGCGCGGTGGCCGGCGAGCTTCTCCGCCGCCAGCTTCGCGCCGGCGAAGTTGGGGATGCGGCCCTCGGCTCCGGGGAAGCGCGAGACCTTCTCGCGGTCCATCGCCTTCCAGACCTCCTCGCGGATCTCATCCTTTCCCTTGGACGGCATCTGTCGCGGAACGATATCCGGCGGGAACGACCGCACCGCCTGCCTAAACTGGCGACGATGGGCAGCAAGGCTCGAATCGCGATCGTCGCGGCCATCGCGCTTCTCCTCCTCGGCGCCGTTGTCGCGTACGCCTACGACAGCTCGCAGGAGGACACGATCGCCGACGGCGTGACGGTCGGCGGCGTCGACGTCGGGGGAATGGGCGAAGCCGAAGCGAAGCGGGAAGTGCAGCGCCGGCTGCTCGGCCCGCTGCGGCACTCGCTGCGGGTCGGCTACGACGGGCGCCACTGGGAGATCTCGGGGCGCCAGCTGAAGGTGCACGCCGACGTCGACCAGGCAGTCGAAGAAGCGCTTGCCGACAGCCGCGACGGCGGGCTGCCGACCCGCCTCGTGCGCTACGTGACCGGTGGCGACCTCGAGAAGCGGGTTCCCGCTGACGTCACCTACTCGCAAGCGGCGATCAACCGCTTCGTGCGCAGGGTCGCCCACGCGGTCGGCCGCGAAGCCCGCGACGCCACGGTGGAACCGAGCGCCGACTCGCTCAGCCTCGTGAAGGCCGAGAACGGGCGCAAGCTGCGCGACCACCTGCTCACCCGCCAGCTCGAGGCGGCGGTGCTCAACGCCAGCGCCGACCACACGATCGCGGCCCGCACCCACTACACCAAGCCGGAGGTCACCACGCAGGAGGTGGCCGCGACGTATCCCTCCTACCTGACCCTCGACCGGTCCACCTTCACCCTGCGGCTCTGGAAGCGCCTGAAGCTGGCAAAGAGCTACACCGTCGCGGTCGGCCAGGAAGGGCTCGAAACCCCAGAAGGCCTCTACGCGATCCAGGAAAAGGAAGAAAACCCGACCTGGCACGTCCCCGAATCGTCGTGGGCGGGCAGCCTCGCCGGCCAGGACATCCCGCCCGGGCCGTCGAACCCGATCAAGGCGCGCTGGATGGGGATCTTCGAAGGGGCGGGGATCCACGGCACCGAAGACACCTGGTCGCTCGGCTCCGCCGCCTCGCACGGCTGCGTGCGGATGTCGATCCCCGACGTGGAAGAGCTCTACGACCAGGTCGAAGTCGGCACGCCGATTTACATCGGTGGCTAGAGGGCTCCCGCCCTCCGGCGGCGAACATCTCGCCATGTCCTGGGACGAGGAGCTGACGGCATACGACCGAGACCTGCGGGGGCGGGGCGCCGCCGAGCGCACGCGCCGTGCCTACGCGGTCGACCTCGGCCAGTTCGCCGGGTGGGCGGGGGAGAGGCGGCCCGCGGACATACGCCATCGCGACGTCCGCCGCTACGCGGCGAGCCTCTCGGCGGAGGGCGCCGCGCCGGCGACGGTCGCCCGCAAGCTGGCCGCGATCCGCGGCCTCTACGACTTCCTCGTCCGCACCGAGCGGATCGGGCAGAACCCGGCCGACCTCGTCTCCACCCCCAAGCGCGAGGAGAAGCTGCCGCGCGTCCTCACCACCGAGCAGATGCGCGCGCTGCTCGAGGGGATCCCGGCCCGCACGCCGCTCGAGCTGCGCGACCGGGCGATGCTCGAGCTCGCCTACTCCTGCGGCCTGCGCTGCGAGGAGATCGTCAACCTCGACCTCGGCGCGCTCGACTTCGAGACCGAGCAGCTGCGGGTGCTCGGCAAGGGGTCGAAGGAACGGCTCGTGCCGGTCGGCGAGCCGGCGCAGCACGCCCTGCGGCGCTACGAGGAGCGGGGGCGCCGGGCGCTCAGCGGCGACCCGCGCGAGCAGGCGCTCTTCCTCTCCAAGAGCGGGCGGAGGCTCTCCAATTCCGACGTGACCAGGCGCCTCGCCCTCTGGGTCCGCGGCGCCGCGCTGGCCGGCGGCGTCTCGCCGCACTCGCTGCGCCACAGCTTCGCCACGCACCTGCTCGAGGGCGGCGCGGACCTGCGCACGATCCAGGAGTTGCTCGGCCACGCTTCGATCTCGACCACGCAGGTCTACACTCGCGTCGATGCGGCCCGCCTGCGCGACGCGTACGCTGCCACCCACCCTCGCGCATGATCGTCAATAACGTGCCCACGACCGTAGAATCGAGCTAGCGGCGAATGGAAACTGGGGTAAAAGAGGTCGAGCTGCGCGATCTTTGGCGCCGCTACAAGCAGGAGGGCGACGCGCGCGCGCGCGAGCGGCTCGTCGTCGCCTACTCGCCGATGGTCAAGTTCGTCGCCGGCCGGCTCGGCGCCGGCCTGCCTTCTCATGTCGACGACGCCGACCTGATCTCCTACGGTCTGATGGGCCTGATCGGGGCGATCGAGCGCTTCGACCCCGAGCGCGGGATCAAGTTCGAGACCTTCGCGATGACCCGCATCCGCGGCGCGATCATCGACGAGCTGCGCTCGCTGGACTGGGTGCCGCGCTCGGTCCGCTCGCGCGCCCGCGAAATCGAGGCGGCGCAGGCCAAGCTCGAGCACGAGCTGCAGCGGGCGCCGAGCGAGGCCGAGCTGGCGGACCGTCTCGACATCAGCGAGGACGAACTGCAGACCTCGCTGCTCGAGATCGCCAACTCCTCCGTCTACGCCCTCGACGAGCTCTGGACCGTCTCGGACTCCTCGGGCGACCAGGTCTCGCTGCTCGACACGATCTCCGACCCGCGCGCCGAGGACCCGCAGGAGTCGCTGGCCAGCAGCGAGATCAAGGACCGCCTCACCGAGGCGATCGCCTCGCTGCCCGAGCGCGAGCAGCTCGTCGTCGCGCTCTACTACTACGAGAACCTGACGCTGCGCGAGATCGGCGAGGTGCTCGGCGTCACCGAGTCGCGCGTCTCCCAGCTGCACACCAAGGCGGTCATGCGGTTGAAGTCGGGGATGCAGGCCGCCTGACGCTCGAAGGGTTTGAGTTGGGCCGGTCGGGGTGTACCTTCATCGTGTGCCTCACAAGGCCGCAGACCGGATTCGCAACGTCGCCCTGATCGGGCACCGGGGCTGCGGCAAGACGAGCCTGCACGAGGCGATGCTGTTCGAGGCCGGCGCGATCGGCCGGCTCGGCACGGTGGCGGACGGGACGACCGTCTCAGACCACGAGCCCGACGAGCAGGCCCGCTCGATGTCGATCAACGCGGCGCTCGCATGCTTCGAGCACGACGGCCGCGAGATCAACCTGATCGACACGCCGGGCGAGCCGAGCTTCGTCGCCGACGCGATCGCCGCGCTGCGGGTGGCGGACGCCGCCGTGGTCGTCGTCAACGCGGTGATGGGGGTCGAGGTGCACACCGAGCGGCTCTGGCGCCGGGCGGACGAGGGCGGCCTGGCCCGCCTGGTCTTCGTCAACATGCTCGACCGCGAGAGGGCCGACTTCTTCCGCGCGCTGGACTCGCTGAAGGAGTCGTTCGGCCCGCACGTCGTCGCGACCGAGATCCCGATCGGCGCCGAGCACGAGGTCCGCGGCGTGGTCGACCTGATCGACCAGAAGGCGTTCCTCTACGAGGGCGCCGGCCCGGGCGCGGCGCAGGAGGCGGAGATCCCCGAGGAGCTGCGCGCGCAGGCGGAGGAGTACCGCGAGAAGCTGATGGACGAGGTCGCCGAGAACTCGGACGAGCTGATGGAGCGCTACCTCGAGGGCGAGGAGATCGACCACGACGAGATCGTGCGAGTGCTCAAGCAGGGCGTCACCGAGGGGAGGATCTTCCCGGTCACCTGCGGCGTGGCGACGAAGAACCTCGGCACCGGCCGCCTGCTCGAGGCGTTGGTCGAGGACCTGCCATCGCCGGCGATGCGGGGGGCGCTGCCCGCCGCGGGCGCGGACGGCGAGGCAATCGAGATCGAGCCCGACGAGGAGGGGCCGCTGGTCGCCTACGTCTTCAAGACGCTCGCCGACCCCTACACCGGTCGCGTCAACCTCTTTCGCGTCTGCCGCGGCACGCTGCGCTCGGACTCGCAGGCGGTCAACCTGCGCAACGGCCAGAAGGAGCGGATCGGCCAGCTCGGGCAGCCGCTCGGAAAAGAGCTGAAGCCGGCCTCCGAGCTGGGGGCCGGCGACGTCGGGGCGGTCGCGAAGCTGAAGGAGACGAGCGCCGGCGACGTGCTCTGCGCCGGTGGGGAGTCGATCTCCTTCGCGCCGCTCGACCTGCCCAACCCGGTGATGGCCTTCGCCTACGAGCCGAAGTCGAAGGGCGACGAGGAGAAGGCCGCGTCGGCGGTGCGCCGCCTCACCGAGGAGGACCCGACGCTCGACGTGCACCGCGACGCGCAGACCGGCGAGCAGATCATCGCCGGCCTCACCCAGATCCACGTCGAGGTGATGGTCGAGCGGATGAAGCAGCGCTTCGGCGTCGAGATCGAGCTGCACCCGCCGCGCGTCCCCTACCAGGAGTCGATCCGCCAGCCCGCCGGTGCCCATGCCCGCTACAAGAAGCAGTCCGGCGGGCGCGGCCAGTTCGCCGACTGCCAGATAGAGATCGAGCCGGCCGAGGCCGGCGCGGGGCTGGATTTCGTCAACCAGATCAAAGGCGCGTCGATCCCCGGTGGCTTCATCCCCGCGGTCGAGAAAGGGGTCGAAGAGGCGATGGCGCACGGCACGGTCGCCGGCTATCCCGTCAAGGACGTGCGGGTGCGACTCGTCGACGGCAAGCACCACGACGTCGACTCCTCGGAGATGGCCTTCAAGATCGCCGGCGCGATGGCCTTCAAGGAGGCGATGGAAGCCGCCGACCCGGTGCTGCTCGAGCCGATCGTGCGGCTCGCGGTCAGCTGCCCCGAGGATGTCGTCGGCGACGTGATCGGCGACCTCAACTCGCGCCGCGGGCACCCGCTGGGGATGGAGCCGAAGGGCCCGATGACCGAGGTGAGGGCCGAGGTGCCGATGGCGGAGGTGCTCGACTACGCGCCGGACCTGCGCTCGATCAGCGGCGGCCGGGCCGACTTCGAGGTCGAGTTCGACCGCTACCAGGAGGTGCCGGCTCATCTGGCTGAGAAAGTCATCTCAGCCGCCGCGTGAACCGCGCCTGCGCGGCGTCGTGAACTAGGTTTGCGCGGTGAGCATCTACCAGCGCGATCCTGCGGCTCCGGGAGCGAACGTGGGGCGCCGGCGCATCCCGTCGGACGGCCGCCTGGAGAGGGCGGTCGCCCGCTTCAACGCCGGCGACGGCGCGCGCACGGTCGCCGGCCTCTGCCGCACGCTGGGACGGCCGACTGCGTCGGTTGGCGCCTCGGCGGGCTCGTCCAGCGAGGTGCGCATCACCGTCGCCTGGGAGCTGTGCTGGTACCAGTGGGGGGTCGACGTCGCCGACGAGCGCGGGCCGGTCTTCGAGATCGCCAGGGGCGGCGAGGTGCGCGAGCTCGACCGCGCGGCAAGGCACTGGAACGCCGCGGTGGAGCAGGATGGACGCCTGACCGTCGGCGTGTCCGAGGCGACGCGCGGGGCGCGGAGGCCGCGTTGGCTGAGCCGCCGCTGAAGCTGGTCGTCAACGTGGATGGCGGGGCGCGGGGCAACCCCGGGCCGGCGGCGATCGCCGCCGTGGTCCAGAGCCCGGACGGGGAGGTGCTGGAGGAGCGCGGCGAGCGGATCGGGCGCGCGACCAACAACGTCGCCGAGTACCGGGCGCTGCTGCTCGGCATCGAGCGCGCCGCCGCGCTCGGCGCGAGCGCGCTGGAGCTGGTCGGCGACTCCGAGCTCGTCGTCAAGCAGGTCAAGGGCGAGTACAAGGTCAAGGACGCGGGGATGCGCGAGCTGCACGGCCAGGTGAAGGAGGCGCTGAGCGGTTTCGAGAGCTGGTCGATCCGCCACGTGAAGCGGGAGCGGAACGCCGAGGCGGACCGGCTGGTGAACCGGGTGCTCGATGCCTGAGGCGATCGACCCCGGCGTCGACGTCGGCCACGTCCACCTCAAGGTGGCCGACCTCGAGCGCGCGCTCGACTTCTACTGCGGCGTGCTCGGCTTCGAGCTGCAGCAGCGCTACGGCGAGGAAGCCGCCTTCGTCTCGGCCGGCGGCTACCACCACCACATCGGCCTCAACACCTGGCACTCGAAGGGCGGCTCGCCGCCGGCGCCGGGGACGACCGGCCTCTTCCACTTCGCGATCCGCTACCCGAGCCGCCGGGCGCTCGCCGACGCCTTCGAGCGCTTGCGCCGAGCCGGCGTGCCGTTGGAGGGCGCCTCGGACCACGGCGTCAGCGAGGCGCTCTACCTCAGCGACCCGGACGGCAACGGCATCGAGCTCTACTGGGACCGTCCGCGAGCGGAGTGGCCGCAGCCCCAGCCGGGGCAGAAGGTCGAGATGTACACGCGGCCACTCGACCTGAGCGGGCTGCTCGCCGAGCTGGAGGGCTAGGAGGGTCTAGCGAAATCCAAGCATTTTGTCCTCCTGGGAGCCGATGATCGCTTCGACGAGGTTGGCTTTGAACGGCTGCGTGCCCGGGACGAGCTTCGCCGTCGTGAAGGCGCTGTGGGCGCGCATGTAGGCGAGCTCCCTGCCGAGGTCGCCGACGCCGTTGGAGCCCGCGAGCGGCGCCAGCTGCAGCGTGCTGAGCACGCCGAAGGCCGCTCCGGACGCGCTGAGGAAGCCGCTGCCCGAGTCGCCGGGGATGCCCGGGGTCAGCGTGACGACGCCGTGGCTCCAGCCGTTGCCTTCCTCCTGGGCCGCGACTCCCTGCTTGGGGCCCAGCTTGGAGATGCCGCCGCGCAGCTCCGAGTTGCCGTAGGAGTAGACGGTGGCGCCGGCCCCGCCTGACGAGCCGACCCCGGTCGGGCCGCCGAAGCCGGGGACTGAGGGATTGACCTTGCCGACGTCGACCGGGTCGACCCTGATCAGGGCGAGGTCGTTGTAGGCGCAGGTGTCGGGGTCGGACTCGCCGTCGGCCTGCATCGCCAGCCAGGAGTTGTAGACGAGCGTTCCGGGCCGGCTCGCACCGGAGATTTCCACGGGCGTGCCGAGTGGGAGGGAGGCGCTGGTACAGCCGTCCGTTTCGGTCTGCCCACCGGTGCCGGAGCAATGAGCGGCCTGTCCGAGAAAGACTTCCGAGCCTTCCTCGAAGACGAAGTTCGACGTGCACTGGGCGCCGGCCGTGAAGACCTGGACTCCCGGATGGACGGTCGCCTGCCCGACTGGCGCCCACGCGATGGCGACGGAGGGAAGGACCGCCGAGACGAGGAACGCCAGAATCGACGAAACGGGGAGAGCGGACTTCTTCAACGGATGAGCCTCCACTTGTTTCGTCGAGGGTTGACGACCGTCCACCGGGACTGGAAAGGACTCTACCAAAAATTAAGTAGAGCGCAAGCCTGCTCTCCAAATCGGAAAGGGATCGGACAGGGAGCCCCTCGGCCAAGCTAGAATCCGCCTCCGCGCGGCTGTAGCTCAGCTGGCTAGAGCGTCTGCTTGCCATGCAGAAGGTCGTGGGTTCGAATCCCATCAGCCGCTTTTTCGAGAATGCCCTGCACATGGGCGGGTTGGTTTTGGCGCAGATTGCCGAAACAAGATCGAACCATCCCCGCATATCGCCGTTATTCCAGGCACTAATTCGAATTAGTGCCTGGAATGGCCCGGATGAGCGGCGATTCCGCCTTGCATTGATCTCGTGGTGGCGGTAACGGGCGGCCGGCGAGGTACCCTAGCCCCATGGCTCAGGAGCGAATCACTGTCGACCCGAACCGGATGCGGGGCCTGCCCTGCATCCGCGACACCCGCGTCACTGTCAGCGCGGTGCTCGGCCAGCTTGCCGCCGGTGCCGGTATCGATGAGTTGCTGGCCGACTACCCCTACCTGGAACGCGAGGACGTCCTCGCTGCGCTCGAATACGCCGCAGCCGCTGCACAGGAGCGCGAGCTGGCAGTAGTAGCGCCGGCGGTGTGAAGTTCCTCCTCGACGCAAACCTCTCGCCTGAGGTCGCACGACTCCTCAAGGAGGCTGGGCACGATGCGATCCACGTCGGAGACATCGAGCTGCTGAGCGCCCCCGACCCCGAGATCATGCAGGCCGCCGCGAAAGAAGACCGCATTCTGCTCACGGCTGACGCGGACTTCGGAGCGCTTCTGGCATTGGGCTCGCTGGCGTCGCCATCCGTCCTGCTCTTGCGTTCCGCTGACCATCTGCGCTCAAACGAGCAGGCGGAACTGATCGCGACCAACTTGCCGCAGATCACCGAAGACTTGGAGAAGGGAGCGATCGTGAGCTTCGCGAGAGATCGCCTGCGTGTTCGCGAGCTACCCATCGCGACCGAGAGCCTCGGCGAGTAACCGTCGCCGAGGCGAGAAGAGAACCTTGGTAGCTATCTGAAACCTTGCCGACTCATTTTGACCCGTGCCCAGCCGCTGGCAGGGCAAGGGGCAGGGTGAAGACACGGCTGCCGTGTGGAACCTTCACTGCACAAGCACTCGCACCGAACCAAAGTGCGGCCTAGCCAATTTATAAAGTGCGCTTATGAGGATGGTTTCGCTAAGAATTGCGGGGTTCAGGCGCTTCGAGCGAGAGACGACGCTCGACCTGACCCCGCGGGTGCTGGCCGTTGTTGGTCCGAACGAGGCTGGGAAGAGCACGCTGCTCGACGCTCTCGAATACCTGACCTCGCCGCCCGAGGATGGCTTCCGGGATCGGGATTTCAGCGGCTGGACGCGGCCGGACGGAGAGAAGGCGATCCTGAGCGCCTTGTTTGAGGTCGAGGAGGACGACAAAGCCGCGCTCGCGGGGATCCCCGGGGCGATGAGCGTG
>Ga0207651_10000432_pt1 | contig 17756 bp, 10 predicted proteins | sample KBSM23metaG_FD_184328 | JGI IMG/M metagenome (GOLD analysis project Ga0207651, IMG submission 184328) | Miscanthus rhizosphere microbial communities from Kellogg Biological Station, Michigan, USA - KBS M2-3 metaG (SPAdes) (version 2) | ecosystem: Host-associated > Plants > Roots > Rhizosphere >... | reverse complement strand
CATTTCGAATCACCGAGGCGTTCAACAGCACGGACATCAAGTTGCCGTCCTTTCGGATCATTTCAAATTCAAGGTCACGGGTCCGCCCGTCGACGACAAATTAAGGGAAATGAGACAGAAACCGCCGCGCGCTGTCGGGAGTCAACGCATCGGCAAAGATGAAGTTGCCCACCACTTCGGCACGCTCGTACCCCAGCCAATTTAATTCGGTAATTCGGTATTTCGGTATTGTTGATGGCGATAAAGCGTCCTTCCCGATTCAAGGAGTGATATCCGCACGGCGCATTATTGTAGAGGTCGCGCAATTCGTCGGCCGTCTTTCGAGTCCGCTCCTCCGCCTGCTGAGCTTTTCTTCCCGAGGCTTCTGCCTCTTCCATCATGCGAATGGCTTCCGCTCGAGACCGGGCCAACTCTTGCGTGCGCTCATCGACTCGTCTCTCCAACATTTTCATCAAGAGTTTCAGCTCTTCTTCCGTGTGGGTTCTGATCTTCACTTCCCGATCGAGCGATGCTCGATTCTTTTTTTCACTCCAAATGAGGTGAGCTGTAGCGGCCAACGTCACCAGCATCATGCTGTGATTGATGATCGCCAGCTGCAAAAAGGCCTGTGGAGACACAAAGAGAGCGATGGCGGTGAGTCTCCCGGAGATTCCTGCGACAAGAAAAGGCGATCGTTGCGCACCGATCCATACGGTGAGGCCCAGAGGCAGCAGGTAGGGATACAGACGGCAACGCCTAGTGGCGTTACGACATCGAGAATAAAAATTCCGGCAAGAAGGGCTGGAATCAATCCGCTAAGAAAAAACGTGATACGCGTAGTACTACTCACAAAGTCCTGAGCCTGATTTCATAGAGTTGTCTTGTTCTATCGGTATGTCCATGAAATATCTGAAATATTGCAGCATTTGGGAAGAGCAGCGTAGTCGCTCATCCGACAGGGGTAAAAACGATTCCGATTGTTCTCGCCCACTGTTGTCACCGAACCTCAAAAAATCATTCTCCAACTTAAAGAGATAGCCGTTCAGAGTAAACATAGTTAGGGCTTTCAAGGGAGCCGAATAATTCTTTTGATTAAGCAAGCAGAGCCGAACGACCCCATACACGCCTTTGGCCATGCGGATTATTTAATCCGAAGAAAGCATGAAAAGACGATCAGGTTCGGCTTGAACTGTGTGAGGTGGACCAGAAGATCAGTTTATCGAAGCATGACGGAAGGATTCAAAAAACGGGGAGCCTTTGACGCCATTACGATAGGCGCGTGAAACGGCGGCCTGCGCTTGTTCGCAGCTCGTTCGCATCTGTCCGTCGGACCAGCCTTTCATCTCGACGGCATTTTGATAGGTTCGCCCTACAAGACACTGCACTCCCATGTAGGTCAGGTGATGGGTTTGGGAGCGGTCGAGACTGAAAATGTCCTCGGCCGGCTCGGCGGGCGGAGGTCCTTCGCACTTACAATAGCGACAGGCGACTACCGGCTTCAGCACCGATGCGGTGAAGAGAACGTCGCGCACCTGCCAAGGTTCCCCGGCTTCCAGATACGCGGAAGGATCGGCGGCTAATGGCACCGCTTGTTTGATAAGTTTGCCCACGGCAATATTCTCGTCGTGTCCATTGACCCCGCAGTAATCGTCTAGGGCAATCACCACATCGGGCCGCCTACCTCGGAGCAGCGTCACGATGTAGCCGATCGGGTCCCCTTCCTTTTGCCATTTGGCGATCACGTCCTCTGCGGTCGTGGACGAAGGCCAATCACGGAACTGCGCCGTCGGGGCCAGCGCATCCAATTCCTCGATCGAGTATGGACCGTTGACGAACGGGCCTACGTCATACCCATCCGCGTGAAAGACCGCTGCGGATTTGGCAAACAGCGCTTCGCGAGCTTTCCCCATATCGGTGCCTCGCCGCAGTCCTCCCCAGAGCTTGTCGCTGTTTTCTCCATGTGTGAGGCTCGCCAGATATAACGCGCCGCCCACGTCTTTTGCCCTGGCGAGAAAGGCACTCGAAGACGTCTCATCGCCCGGATGCGCGCCAAGCCAGAGCACGCGATCGGCGCCGGTCAAGGCGTCCATGACTCTCGTCGGTTTTGATGAGTTCGCGGCGGTAAGAAAGGGGGCGATACAGATGAGCGCGACGAGCCACGCGTCCCTCATCCATCCGTTCCGCATCGCTTGTCTAGATGGTCGTGGCAACGGAATTGACTGACTCACGAGCTTGGGGGGAGACGCGCCCTCGAAGATACCGATCCACGCCGGCGGCCATTTTCCGGCCTTCCGCGATGGCCCAGACGATCAGCGACGCGCCGCGTTTGGTGTCTCCTCCTGCGAAGACGCCTTCCACATTAGTCATGAACAAGTCATTGACAGTCACGCATCCACGCGCGTCATAGGCCACGCCCAGACTGTCGAGTAACCCATTCTTAACCGGTCCGGTAAAACCCATGGCAAGCAGGACAAGATCCGCGTCCAATTCAAAGTCACTATTTGGAACCGGAATGAACGCTCCTTTTTCAAAGGCGACACGCTGACCGTGCAGCTTGGTGACATGTCCGTTTCGGCCGATGAACGAGGTGGTCGAGACGCTCCATTGGCGGTCGCAGCCTTCTTCATGCGCATGCGAAGTGCGCAACTGCATGGGCCAGAGTGGCCATGGGGTGGACTGTCCTCGTTGTGGAGGAGGTTGGGGCAGCAGTTCGAATTGATGCACTTCGATACAGCCATGCCGATGGGCGGTGCCCAGACAATCTGAACCGGTATCGCCGCCGCCGATGATGACCACCCGCTTGCCCTTCGCCGTAATGATCTCGTCGGTAATGTTGTCGGCATTCGTGCGTTTATTTTGTTGCGTCAAATATTCCATTGCGAGATGAATGCCCTTCAGATCGCGCCCCGGGATCGGCAGTTCTCTCGCCTGCTCCGCGCCGAGTGTGAGACACACCGCGTCGTATTGTTTCCGCAACGCCTCGGCATCGAGATCGACCCCGACGTGCACACCGGTCTTGAATTCGACGCCTTCGGCCTTCATTTGCTCCAGCCGGCGATCGATCACCCACTTCTCCATTTTAAAATCCGGTATCCCGTAACGCAGCAGGCCGCCGATGCGATCGGACTTTTCATACACCGTGACTCGATGGCCGGAGCGTGCCAACTGCTGGGCGGCCGCCAAACCCGCCGGACCCGAGCCGATCACCGCCACGCTTTTGCCGGTGTCCTCGACAGGCAGCACCGGTTCGATCCATCCTTCGTTGAACCCTTTGTCGATGATATTCCATTCGATCACGCGAATAGAGACGGGGTCGCTATTGATACCGAGCACGCACGCGGACTCGCACGGCGCGGGACAAAGGCGTCCCGTAAACTCCGGAAAATTGTTTGTCGTGTGCAATGCCTTCAGCGCGTCTTTCCACCGACCCCGATGGACAAGATCGTTCCACTCGGGAATCAGATTGACGACGGGGCATCCATTGGTGCTTTGACAAAACGGCACGCCACAATCCATACAGCGAGCCCCCTGCAGGGCCAGCTTGTCGTCTGAATAGGGTTCGTACATTTCCTTCCAGTCGAGCACACGCAGCTCGACCGGACGGCGAGTCGGCCCTTCACGCGTGTATTTGAGAAAGCCCTTGGGATCAGCCATGGGCCACCATATCTTTTTGCGCTCGTTCTTTCAACGCCGCCGCCTTGCGCTCCGCGAGCACCCGCTTATAGTCGATCGGCATGATCTTCACGAATTTGGGCACCATCGCCTTCCAATTATCCAAGACCTGCTTGGCCTTCCGGCTGCCAGTATATTTCAAATGGGACTCGATCAGCGTACGAAGCAGCGATTGATCCGCGGTCCCCCGAACCTTTTCAAGTTCGACCATGCCCATATTGCAGCGCTGCTCGAATTCATTTTTCTCGTTGAGAATATAGGCGACGCCTCCCGACATTCCTGCGGCAAAATTCCGTCCCGTTCGGCCGAGCACCACAACGACCCCGCCCGTCATATATTCACAGCCGTGATCGCCCGTACCTTCGATGACAGCGCGCACGCCGCTATTTCGTACGGCGAACCGCTCGCCCGCCGTCCCATAGCAGTAACACTCGCCCGAGGTCGCCCCATAGAGCGCCGTATTGCCGATCAAAATCGTTTCCTCGGGAACGAAGGTCGCTTCCTTCGGAGGCACGACGATAATTTTTCCGCCCGAGAGGCCTTTGCCGAGATAATCGTTCGATTCGCCTTCCAATGTCAGTGTGATGCCCTTGGAAAGAAACGCGCCGAAGGATTGTCCGGCCGAGCCGGTTAACTTGATGGCGATGGTATCGTCGGGCAGACCGTTGACGCCGTATGTCTTTGCAATGTGACTCGATAAAACCGTGCCCGCCGTTCGATTGATATTGCGGATCGGTATCTCGACTGAGACCTTTTCGCCCCGTTCGATTGCCGGACGGCAGCGTTCGACTAGGGTATTGTCCAGAATGTCGGCCAGGCCGTGATCCTGCTTGGTCACGCAGTGCGTTGCCACCTCCGGGCCCACGTTCGGAGCATGCAACAGCGGCGACAGATCGAGCCCCTTCGCCTTCCAATGATCAACCGCTTTGTGAGCCTTGAGCTTATCGACTCGGCCGATCATCTCCGCAATGGTCCGGAAACCCAACTTGGCCATCAGCGCACGCATTTCTTCCGCGATGAAGAAAAAGTAATTGACGACATGCTCGGGCTGGCCCGTGAATTTTTTGCGCAACACGGGATCTTGGGTTGCGACGCCGACCGGGCATGTGTTCAGATGGCACTTCCGCATCATGATGCAGCCTTCAACGATCAAGGGCGCCGTGGAGAAGCCGAACTCTTCCGCCCCTAAGAGCGCCGCCATCACGACATCACGTCCCGTCTTCATCTGGCCGTCCGTTTCGACCTTGATGCGGCCGCGCAGATCGTTCAAAACCAGCGTCTGATGAGTCTCCGCCAATCCAAGTTCCCAGGGAATTCCGGCATATTTAATGGAAGACAGCGGCGATGCGCCCGTACCGCCGGAGTCGCCGCTGATCAACACCTTGTCAGCATGTGCTTTCGCCACGCCGGCAGCCACAGTCCCCACGCCTACCTCAGACACTAATTTGACGGACACGTCGGCCTCGGGATTGGCATTTTTTAAATCGAAAATCAGTTGTTTCAAATCTTCAATGGAATAAATATCGTGATGCGGAGGTGGCGAGATTAATGACACACCGGGGGTCGCATAGCGCAAGCGCGCGATGACTTCGTCGACCTTATGGCCGGGCAACTGTCCGCCCTCGCCGGGCTTCGCGCCCTGCGCCATTTTAATTTGCAGCTCTCTCGCATTCACGAGATAGTGGGCGGTGACACCGAACCGGGCCGACGCCACTTGCTTAATATAGGAATTTTTAGAATCGCCGTTCGGCAACGGCGCAAACCGCTCCGGGTCTTCGCCGCCTTCGCCCGTATTGCTCTTCGCGCCGATGCGGTTCATCGCGATCGCCAGCGTTTCGTGTGCTTCCTTGCTGATCGCGCCGAACGACATGGCGCCCGTCGTAAAGCGTTTGACAATCTCCTTGGCCGGCTCCACTTCCTCGACCGAAATCGGCGCCTCGGCGAACTGAAATTCCAGCAGCCCGCGAAGATTGGCGCGCCGTCGGCTTTCGTCATCGACGAGCGCGGAGAATTCCTGAAAGGACTTGGGGTCGTTCGCGCGCGTCGCGTGTTGCAGCTTATAAATGGTCTCCGGGTTCCAATTATGGTGTTCCCCTTGCACGCGATAGTGCACTTCACCGCCGAAGTCGAGCTGCCGGATCGGCGCAGGTTCATAGGCCATCGCATGACGGCGTAACGTTTCTTCTCCGATTTCCCGGATGCCGATGCCTTCGATACGCGAGGGGGTCCCCGTGAAATACCGGTCGACGAGCGTGCGGTTCAATCCGATGGCCTCAAAAATCTGTGCGCCGCAATACGACTGCACGGTGGAGATGCCCATCTTCGAGAAGATTTTCAGCAGGCCTTTGTTGATCGCCTTGATGAATTTGACTTCCGCCGTGGTCGCATCGACGCCCTCGGGCATGTACCCGTCACGTTCCATATCGACCAGCGTCTCGAAGACAAGATAAGGATTGATCGTCCCCGCTCCGTAGCCGATCAAGCTGGCAAAGTGATGGACGTCGCGCGGCTCGCCGGTCTCCAGTATCAGTCCTACCTCCGTGCGCGTGCACTCCCGCACCAAATGGTGGTGCACGGCAGAAATGCCCAGCAGGCTCGGAATCGGCGCCCACTCTTCGTTCACCCCCCGATCGCTGAGAATCAAAAACTTGTACCCATCGTTGATCGCTTGCGACGCCTGCGCGCAGAGCTCATCGACAGCCGCCGCCAACCCTTCCGACCCGGTGGCGACCCGGAACAACATCCGCAGGGTTTTGCTTTTAAAATGCGGGTCGGCGATCTCCCTGATTTTTTCGAGATCGGCGTTGGTCAGAATCGGCTGTTTGACCCGGATCCGTCGCGCGGACTCCGGCATCTCGTCCATCACGTTCGGCTTGGGGCCGATGTTCGTGACTAAGGACATGACCAATTCTTCGCGGATGGGATCGATCGGCGGATTGGTCACCTGCGCAAAGAGCTGCTTGAAATATTTAAATAAGAGTTGGGGCCGTTCAGATAACACCGCGAGCGGCGTATCCGTGCCCATGGAGGAGATCGGCTCCTCTCCGGTCACGACCATCGGGGTAATGACCATCTTCAACTCTTCAACGGTATATCCAAAAGCCTGTTGCCGCTGACGGATCGTCGGATGATCGGGTTGCTGCACATTCAGCGGTTCCGGCAATTCATCCAGAGAGATCTTGTATTGCGTCACCCAGGCTCGGTAGGGTTTGCGCCCGACGATGTCCGCCTTGATCTCTTCGTCGTCGATAATGCGCCCCTGAACCGTATCGACCAGAAACATGCGTCCGGGCTGCAATCGCCCCTTCTGACGGACATTCTTGATGTCTGTGGGCAACACTCCGGCTTCCGAGGCCAGGACAACCCGATCGTCGGTCGTGACCTGATAGCGGCACGGCCGCAATCCATTGCGATCCAACGTCGCGCCGATCAACTTTCCGTCCGTGAAACACACTGCCGCCGGCCCGTCCCACGGTTCCATCATGGCGGCGTGGTATTCGTAAAATCCACGGCGGTCCAGATCCATCTGCGGATTGCCGACCCATGGCTCGGGAATCAACATCATCATCGCGTGGGGCAATGAACGGCCGCCCATCACGAGAAATTCAAGCGCATTGTCCAGGCAGGCCGAATCACTCTGCCGGTCGTAGACAATCGGATAAAGCTTTTGGAGGTCGTCGCCAAAGAGATCCGACCCCAGTCGTCCCTGGCGGGCCCGCATCCAATTGACGTTGCCCTTGAGCGTATTGATCTCGCCGTTGTGGCAAATGTACCGATAGGGATGGGCAAGCGGCCAGGTTGGAAAGGTATTCGTGCTGAAGCGGGAATGGACGAGCGCCAGGGCCGACGCGAGGTCAGACTCCTTCAAGTCATGATAATAGGCGCCGACCTGATATGGCAGCAGCAATCCTTTGTAGACGATCGTATTGGCCGACAGGCTGGAAATATAAAAATAATCTTTCCCTTCCAACGCCGATTCGCGGATGGCTTTTTCCGCGCGCTTGCGTATCACGTAGAGCTTCCGCTCGAACTGCGCTTCGGTCAACGCGCCGCGTCCGATGAACACCTGGCGAATACTCGGCTCTGTTCGACGCGCTTGCACTCCGATGGCCTCGCTATCGACCGGCACGTCTCGCCAGCCCAATAATTGGACGGCCTCTTCGGACACGACCTGTTCGAAGGCGGCTTCGCATCGACGACGCCAATCAGAATTGCGCGGCAAAAAGACCATCCCGACGCCATAAGCGCCGTCGTTCGGCAGGGTAATTTTCGCGTCGGCAGCAGCGCGACGGAGAAAGGCATGCGGGACTTGAAAAAGAATCCCGGCACCATCGCCGGTACAAGGATCGCAGCCTTGGGCGCCGCGATGGGCCAGGTTGTTCAAGACTTCCAGCCCTTGCTGAATGATAGTGTGAGATCGACCGCCCTTGAGATCGGCGACAAAGCCGATGCCGCAGCCGTCCTTCTCGAATTGAGGGTCGTAGAGTCCTTGCCGTTCAGGAAATCCGGGGACGTTCATTACATGTCCTATTTTGATGTCCGGTGGATCGTTCGTCGGCTAAACCTGGTCAGAGAGGCGAGCCAATGTCGGTGCAGCACTGCATATCAATCGAGACGGAAATTGAAACGTCACGATACTGGATAGATCGTTCGTCTGTCAAGAATCTGACTCGCTCTCACCGCGCTGTTCGAAGGCTGCCTCGTCTTGACATTAAACTTGCGGCTGACCTAGTATCCCCGAATGAAAGAGGGCCCCACAACTTCTTCCATTCAGACGATGACCGACGTCTGGGAAGCCTATCGAGGCGAACTGGAAGGGGTCGAAGAACAGATCCACAAGAATTTGAATTCTTCCGTGACGCTGGTCAATACGGTCGCCGCGCATATCTTAAGTAGCGGTGGCAAACGTATTCGACCGTTGCTCCTAACGCTGTGCGCCCGTCTCTGCGGCTATACCGGAAAAGACGCGTTTATCCTCGCCAGTCTCGTCGAGTTTATTCATACCGCCACGCTCTTGCATGACGATGTCGTCGATGACGCCGACTTGCGACGCGGCCGTCAAACGGCGCGCAAGGTGTGGGGCAATCAGGTCAGCATTTTGGTCGGCGATTATCTCTATTCCAAGGCGATCTGCCATATCGTCGGCTTTCGCAATCAGGGGATCAACGAAGTCTTGTCGGAAGCATGCCGCAAGATGGCCGAAGGCGAAGTACTGCAACTGTACTACAACGGGAATCCACTCATTACCGAGTCGGAGTATTTGCGCATCGTCGAAAACAAAACCGCGGGCCTGATCGCGGCCGCCTGTAAAATCGGCGCCATCATCGGAAACGCCTCGGACGATCAGCAAGACGCCCTCTTTCGCTTCGGACAACGCATCGGCATCGCCTTTCAAGTGGCGGATGACACCCTCGACTATGCCGCGAATGGCGAGCGGTTGGGGAAATCGCTTGGGCAGGACCTTCGACAAGGCAAGACCACCTTGCCGTTGCTTCATCTTCTCCAACACTGTCCGGATCAGGACAAGCAAATGATCAAGGACCGCATGGAGACTCGGACCTTGTCTGATGGAGACCTGCGCCGAATTATTTCCTTGATGCAGGACTACGGGTCGATTGCATATGCCCACGATCGCGCCACACAATTCGTGATGGCGGCGACACTAGATTTAGCCTCCTTCGAGGAATCCTCCCCACGGCGAGCCCTGTCGATTGTGGCTGAATATATGGTCAACCGAGATCGTTAGCGCAGGCGGTTGAAACAAGGCCTCAACAGATGGTCGCTCAAACAACACGAAATGTGCTTAGGTACACGAGTCGGTCCAACCGGTTTGCCTAACACATTAGAAGTGATCGGTGCGGCTCTGGATTTCCCTCTCACCTTATTGATGAATCACCTGAATTGTATTGACATTATGGTGGTTTCCTAACTATAGAAGAGCGCTATGGCAAACCTAAGTCCGTTCTGCGGTGTACTGTATGATCCCACGGTCGTGAAGGATGTCGCGAAAGTCGTCGCTCCACCTTACGACATCATTGATGCCGAGTATCAAAAGGCGCTTTACACACGCCATCCCAATAATGTGATTCGTTTGGAATTGGGAATCGATGAGGCTGGAGACTCCTCCGCACACAACCGCTATACGCGAGCCTCGGAGTTTCTGAAAACGTGGCTCGATCAGGGCGCGCTGAGGCGGGATGCTCAGCCGTCACTATATCTCTACATGATCGATTACCGACCTCCCGGTGACTCAGAGGCGGCTCCCCGCGTACTCAAGGGATTCTTCTCCACAGTCGAACTGGAAGAGTTCGGCACCGGCAAGATTTTCCCTCATGAAAATACGCGATCCGCAGCAAAGGCCGACCGCTTGCATCTCCTGGAAGCCTGCCGCGCGAATTTCAGCCCCATCTTCTCGCTGTATTCCGATCCTGAGCATCGAGTGATGCAGTTATTGGAGGCCGCCGTCGATCTCAAGACGCCCCGCATCGACTTTCGCGACGATGCCGGATTACGGCAACGGATTTGGAGCATCACCGATCCGACGGTCCTGCAGACGGTGTGCGATCTGATGAAGCCCAAATCGCTCTTCATTGCCGACGGCCATCATCGCTACGAAACATCACTTCGTTATCGCCAACTCAGACGAGAACAAGGCAAAACGATAACTGAGGGATCGCCGGCGCAACCATACGACCGCGTCTTAATGCTCTGTGCGGCCTTGGAAGATCCAGGCTTGACGGTGTTGCCGACCCACCGGGTCCTGACCAAACCTCTGCCTGACATAACCGCGATCAAAACGACGCTTGGGACCGTGTTCGAGTTGCAGGAGGTTCCTTTTCAGCCTTCGGAGAAGGACGCGAGGAGCCGTTTTCTTCAGATGCTCCGAAGCCGCGGCCAAACGGGGACCGTCTTTGGATTGGCGGCCCAAAATGTCGACGCCTATTTCGTCCTGGCGTTACGATCCGATCACCGTCCTCTGACCACCGCCTCTGAACGAGACAAACTCGATGTTTCGATTCTTCAGCAGGAAGTCGTCAACCGTCTCTGCCCCACGACGGCCGAACAGGAAGCGATCGTCTATACCAAGGACGATCACGAAGCGCTGGATCTGGTCATGCAAGGCAAGGCGACCGGGGCACTTCTGCTCAATGCGACCAAGGTCAGTGAAGTGCGCGCCGTAGCTGCCTCGGGAGGGCGAATGCCCCATAAATCGACGTACTTTTTCCCCAAACAATTGACCGGCCTGGTGATCAACGTCATGGACGTGTAACTTGTCTGAACCCAACTCACCCGTACAGGCTAAAATCCTCGTCGTCGATGACGACGAGGATATCGCCATGGTGCTCAAAGATCGTCTTGATTCGCTGGGCTACGAGGTCATAGTTGCACGCGACGGCATGCAAGCCTTGGAAGCGGTCGAGCGTGAAACGCCACGGCTTATGGTCCTCGATCTGGAGATGCCACGGCTATCGGGCATCGAAGTGCTGCAGCGCTTATCGCAAGGGAAACAGCGAGGGCGGGACGGGTACGATGTGCCGGTCATTGTGATGACCGCGCACGGCACGATTAAAAAAGCCGTCGAAGCGATGCGGGAAGGGGCCTACGACTTCGTCACTAAGCCGATTGAAGTCGAACATTTGATCATCACGATCCAAAAAGCCTCGGAACGCGAAACGCTCAAACGCCACTACGAAGTCCTTCGATCCGAACTCGGAACAAAATACGCGACGATCATCGGCAACAGTCTGCAGATGAAATCGATGATCGAGCTTGCCCAGCGTGCGGCGAATTCGGATGCGGGAGTGCTCCTACTGGGAGAAAGCGGAACCGGCAAGGAACTTTTTGCGCGCTCGATTCACCAGTGGAGCCCGCGCCGGACGGCGCCGTTCGTCGTCATCAATTGCGTCGCGCTGACGGAAACGTTGCTAGAGAACGAACTCTTCGGACACGAAAAAGGGGCATTCACCGGCGCCGATCGCCTGGAAAAAGGCAAGGTCGAGATGGCCGATGGCGGCACGATCTTTCTGGATGAAATCGGCGACATGCCCCCCGGTTTGCAGGCCAAGCTGCTTCGTGTCCTGCAGGATCATGAATTTACCCGCGTCGGCGGAACCCGTCTTGTCCGCGTCAATATACGGGTCATCGCGGCCACCAATAAAGATCTGAAGCAAGCGGTCAAAACGGGCGCGTTCCGAGAAGATCTTTTCTTCCGTCTCAACGTCGTTACCCTCACGCTCCCGCCGCTCCGAGAGCGGCCGCAAGACATCACGCAATTGGCGGAGTTTTTTCTCAAACGCCACGCGGCGGATGAGAAACGCACCCAGATGAAATTAACGGCCGAGGCAATGACGGTCCTCACGCGCTATCCATGGCCGGGAAATATCCGCGAGCTGGACAATATGATCGCGCGCGCCGTCATTCTGAGCCCCCGAGATAAAGACGAAATTGAAGCCGATCAATTACCACTTTTGGCGTCCGACGGCGGTGCCGACAGCGACGGCCTGGGCTATCACCACCTGCCTTACCATGAGTCGATCGACGAGCATCGACGCGCGATCATCCTGCGCGCGTTGAAATGCGCCAATGGAAGCCAAACAAAAGCCGCCGAACAGTTAAAACTTCAACGCACCTACCTCGCTCGTCTCATCCGGCAACTAAACATCTCCGCGGACTTATTAAAAAGTTGATTTTGTCCCGGCCGGTGTTACTGCAGTAAGATAGAACTTCCCGCGATTCGAATTAAGATTCGACTCCTCAATCACTGAGGTCACGATGGCCACCGATCCGGTATGCGGCATGTCCGTCGATGAAGCTACGGCCCCGGCTCAGGTTGAGCATCAAGGCCGAACCTATTATTTCTGTGCCCCCGGCTGCAAGCGAACGTTCGAAGCCGATCCCGCACGCGTTCTGCACAACGGGCCGAAGGGCATGGGTGCCGCCGTACAGATAGTACCCCTTATGCCTCGCCGGCCGGCATCCACTCCCGCTGCACATACTTCACCCATCGCGAAGATGCCGCCATCCGCGCCTCTCTCCGCCGCCGCGACGACATTGACCATGCCGGTCGAAGGCATGACGTGCGCTTCCTGCGTCGCCCGGATCGAACAGGGCCTGCGCGCCACGCCGGGAGTCGTCAACGCGTCGGTCAATCTGGCGACCGAAAAAGCCAGGGTGGACTACCTTCCCGCCACGACGAATTCTGCCGCCATTGCCGACGCCATTCGATCGCTCGGCTATACACCCGTGCTCGAACGCGCCGCCGCTCCCCACCCCCATGCAGAGGGCTCAGCCGGTGAAGAGACGCTGCGACGCGATTTTTGGACGGCTGCGATCTTGACCGTACCCGTCATGGTCCTGGGAATGGGTGACCATGTCGGCTTGCATCTTTCACCCGCGGGGTCGTATTGGCTCCAACTGCTACTTGCCACGCCCGTGCAGTTTTGGGCGGGACGACGATTCTATCGGGCGGCGGTCGCCGTCGCACGCCACGGCTCAACGGATATGAATACGTTGATTGTCGTGGGGACATCGGCGGCGTATCTTTACAGCGTAGCAGCGACTCTTGCGCCCCAGTTTTTTTCCGCCGGTGGTGTCGCACCGGCCGTCTACTTCGATACGTCCACCGCCATTATCACACTGATCCTTCTCGGGCGCTTGCTTGAGTCACGCGCGAAGGGTCGAGCCTCGGCGGCGATTCGAGCGCTGGCGAAGCTGCAACCGCGAGAGGCCCGCATCATTCGCCATGACCGCGAAGTAGATATTCCTATTGAGGACGTCGTCGTCGGAGATGTGATCGTGGTGCGGCCGGGCGAAAAGATTCCGGTGGATGGACGGGTGCAATCCGGACAGTCGACAGTAGACGAAAGCATGCTGACCGGCGAAAGTATGCCGGCCGAGAAACAACCGGGCGATGCGGTCATCGGCGCTACCATGAATCACACCGGAAGCATGCGCGTCGAAGCGACAACCGTCGGACGGGACAGCGCGCTCGCCCGAATTATCGCCATCGTTGAAGAAGCCCAAGCCGCGAAGCCCCCCCTGGCTCAACTGGCCGATCACGTGGCGTCTTATTTTGTGCCGGCCGTGCTGGGAATCGCCGCCTTGACGTTCCTCCTGTGGTGGATGCTTGGGCCGTCGCCTGCCTTCACGCATGCCGTGATCAATAGTGTGGCCGTCCTCATCATCGCCTGTCCCTGCGCCCTTGGGCTAGCGACCCCAACCTCCATTATGGTTGGAATTGGAAAAGGGGCGGAGAACGGCGTGCTGATTCGCCGTGGTATCGCTCTGGAGCGAGCCCATCAGTTGACGACCGTCGTGCTCGATAAGACGGGCACGCTGACAAAGGGGCAACTGTCGGTCGGCGCCATTGTGCCACTGGCGCCCGGCTGGACTTCTGAACGGATGGCTACATTGGCGGCATCGGCGGAGCGCGGGTCCGAGCATCCCGTCGGGCAGGCCATCGTCCGGTATGCCAATGCGAAAGGTCTCACGCTGAGCGAGACGACCGCCTTTGCCGCCGTGCCGGGGCATGGGGTAAGAGCGACGGTGGACGGACAATACGTTGCGCTCGGCAATCTGCGAATGATGGAAGTCGAGCATGTTCCCATCGAGGCCGTCGTCGAAAAACAGATTGCTCAATTTGAAGAGCAGGGCTTCACCACGATGTACCTCGCGGGCCGATCGATCAGCGGCCCCGATTCATCGCCATTACAGCTACTGGGACTCATCGCGGTCAGCGACACCGTCAAAGAACACTCCGCTGACGCGGTCTCATCCCTGCATCGTATGGGGCTGACCGTTGTGATGTTGACTGGAGACAACCGCCATACGGCGCAGACCATTGCCGCGCAAGTCGGAATCGACCGCGTGCTGGCGGACATCCTTCCCGACCAGAAAGCACGTGAAATCCAGAAGCTCCAAGCCGAAGGGAACGTGGTCGCGATGGTCGGCGATGGTATTAACGATGGCCCGGCGCTCGCGCAGGCCGACATCGGCATCGCGATCGGAACGGGGACCGATGTGGCGATGGAAGCGGCCGATATCACCTTAATGCGTGGGGACCTTCGCGGAGTCGTTACCGCCATTGCGCTCTCGCGCGCGACGACGCGCAACATCCAGCAGAATCTCTTTGCGGCGTTCATTTATAATATTTTACTTATCCCGGCGGCCGCTGTGGGACTGTTGAATCCGATTTGGGCGGCGATGGCCATGGCGCTGTCCTCCGTCTCGGTGGTCGGTAACGCTCTGCGCCTGAAACGCTTTCGGCCACCACAACCCTAAGACGACGTTCCAGCAATCTGAGGACTTCGGCCCCTCATCGTTAAAAACCGTTTAGCATTCCTTCTCAATATCTATCTCGGCACCTTTTCTTTTTATGTTTTCCCCTATATTCTTTATCTGTCCGATTAGTCCTAGGACATCGATGAAGAAGCTTTCAAAACCTAAATCTAAGTTACTCAACCTGAATGATGTGCCGTCTCGTCTGAGGACCGCAGGCGGGGTTCGCCCCATGACCAAGCTTATGACTAACCGGGTGCGAACGGTGAAAGCGGTGGCCGAGTATGCGGTCCACACCGAGGCGCGAAACACATCGACGGAGATGTCCGCTCGAGAACGTCAACTACTCGCCATCCTCGATCACAGCCCTAACTTAGTCTTTGTAAAAGATCCCGAGGGGCGATATCTGTTCGTCAATCGACGATTCTCGGAAGTGTTTCACCTGACTCGCGAACAGATTACCGGCAAGACCGATCGAGACCTGTTTCCTCCTGGACAGGCAGCGGCGTTTCGGCTCAATGATCGAAAAGTGCTCGAGGCCGGCATCCCGTTGGAATTCGAGGAAGTGGCTCAGCACGACGATGGCCCCCATACCAGTATTGTTTTTAAGTTTCCCCTGTGTGACACGGAGGGACGCACCTATGCCATCGGAGGCATAACCACCGATATTACCGATCGCAAGGGCATGGAGCATGCGCTTCGAGAAAGCCAAGCGCGACTCGCGCTGGCACTAGACGCGCGCCAACAACTCGACGCGGATTTGCATGACAACATCATTCAGATGCTCTATGCGGTAGGCATGAACCTCGAACAGTCCCGGCATCTGCTACACTACAACGTCACCGCCGCAGACGACACGCTCAAAGGAGCGCTCTCGAATTTAAATCACGTGATCGAAGACGTACGCGGGTATATTGGAAGGCAGGAACCACCCCGTCTTTGCGGCAATCAACTGATCGCCACCCTCTCCGACTTGATTCAGACGATGCAAGAGGCGAACGGACTTCGGTTTACTTTGCAAATGGATCCGAGCGCCACTCAGCACCTTACCGCCGAACAATCCCTTCACCTGTATTCCATCGCCCGTGAGGCCATCAGCAACTGTTTTCGTCATGCCAACGCGCAACACGCCGTGCTCTCACTTCAGGTGTGCGGCCCATCCGTCCGCCTGGAAATCCATGACGACGGTGTCGGCTTTGAACACAACCAAACCGCCGGACTGGGGCACGGCTTACGAAACATGCAGATGCGCGCACAGAAACTGGGCGGTCGCCTGGATATTGATGCCGCCCCTTTTAAAGGCACGCGTATCGTGACAATCATTCCGCAGCAGCACGAAGCGCCTTGAACGGCCGCCAACGAGGATGCTCCGGCACGGAGGTCCCTCTCTGCCGCACTTGAGTGAACGTCTTCCCGCCTGGTAGATTGACGATAGTTTCCCCTTATGAAAGGACATTATGAGGAACGTGCTCATCGGTCTTGGTCTGATCCTCATCTTGATCATCGCCGCCATTTTGCTCCTGCCGTTCCTGATAGACCTCAACAAATACCAGAACTACTATCAACCCATGATCGAGGAGGCGCTCAATCGCAAGATCGTTCTGAAAAATCTCCGGCTATCCATCATCCCTCGAATCGGCGTCCGCATTGCCGGCTTTACCGTCATGGATGATCCGGCCTTCAGCACAGGGCCCTTCGCCTCTCTTGAATCACTCGACATCGGCATTCAATTTAAACCGTTGCTCAGCGGCCGGATTGAAATAGACGACGTCACGCTGAAAGAACCCGTGATTTCCGTCATCAAAAATCATCAGGGTGTCTTCAATGTATCGACCCTAGGTAAGGGAGGACCATCTGTTGCTGCCCCTCCTCCACCAGGGCCGGTGCCTCAGCCTACGCAAGAAGGTCCGTTGCGCGCTCTCGCGCTCCTGGCGGTGGACCGGGTCGCGCTGCAGCATGGCCGGCTTCTGTATCAGGATCAGACTTCGACCAAACCGGCCGAGCATACCGTGCAAGATTTAAATATCCTATTGCAATCGGTCCGGCTGGGAGAGATGCCGCGGTTGCATCTCGATGCCGTCGTACAACCCTACAATCTCCCGATCAACATCGATGGCGTGGTTGGTCCGCTGGTCGAGACACTCGATTTTAAAACGATCGATGTGGCGCTCGCGCTCGGGAAGATCACGGCGTCGATCACCGGACGCGCCATTGGAGGGCATGCCGATCTCACGGTCGCGTCGCCGTTGATCAGCACGGCCGATCTTCCGTTCGCGCTGCCGCTGATTAAACCGGTGCAAATTAAAGACCTGCACGTCAAAGCGGAAGCGGAGTATCCGTCGAAGCCCAACACTCCGCCCTTGGAGGCAGTGACGGTCAACGTGCTGCATGGGGCTGTGTTGCTTGGTAATGCGGTGATCACGGTCGATGGCAGTCTCCTCGAAGGCAAGGCCAGGCTGTTAGCCACATCACCGACGCTGACGACGGCCGATCTTCCGATCGTCGTGCCTTTGCGCAAATCGGTGGAGGTCAAGGAATTAAAACTGTCGATGGGGATGGCTGGACAGCAGGTCGAGATCGATAAACTCTCCGCGAATGTGTTCGGCGGTCAGTTGGTGGCCGAGACACGGACGACCATGGGATCGCCTAGCCCCCCCTTTGACGGAAATATTCGCCTGCAAGGCGTCCAGCTTGGCCCCATCGCCGAGGTACTCACAGACACGATGGCAGGGAGCGGAACCGTCAACGCCAAACTCACCATGCAGGGCCGTGGTTTTTCAAAAATGGAATTGCTCTCAGGTTTGGAAGGGGTGGGCTCGTTCACCGTG
>Ga0207651_10000416_pt1 | contig 18155 bp, 16 predicted proteins | sample KBSM23metaG_FD_184328 | JGI IMG/M metagenome (GOLD analysis project Ga0207651, IMG submission 184328) | Miscanthus rhizosphere microbial communities from Kellogg Biological Station, Michigan, USA - KBS M2-3 metaG (SPAdes) (version 2) | ecosystem: Host-associated > Plants > Roots > Rhizosphere >... | reverse complement strand
ACACGACTACCGTGCTCGCGGCACAAGTGGCGGCAGCATTGAAGCTTCCACACAACTCCGTTGACTCGGTATCAGCCGCTCGCAACAAATACCGGATGCGGGAGCTGCTGCACGCTCATGGCGTGCCGGCACCACGCTTCATCCAATTTTCCATCTTCGATGATCCACTGGTACGCGCTGACCAGGTATCCTACCCCTGTGTGCTCAAACCACTGGTGCTCTCCGCAAGTTGCGGCGTGATCCGGGCGAACGCTCCTACCGAGTTTGCCTCGGCATTCCAGCGCGTGACGTCGCTCCTTCACAGATTGGGATCGCCCAAGGCTAGTGAAGCGGGACGATACGTCATAGTGGAAGATTTCGTATCGGGACAGGAAGTCGCCTTGGAGGGCCTTCTGACAGCTGGGTCACTCCGCGTGCTGGCTCTCTTCGATAAGCCGGATCCGCTCGACGGACCATTCTTTGAAGAAACCATCTACGTGACCCCGTCTCGTCTCTCAGACGCTGTTCAGATCAAAATTGCGGCGTGTGCAGAACAAGCCGCTTCCGCCCTGGGGCTGCGAGAGGGACCGATTCATAGTGAACTACGCATCAATGATGAGGGGCCATGGGTCATTGAGGTGGCGGCGCGCTCCATCGGCGGTCGATGCTCCAGTACGCTCCGCTTCGCGGCGGGTCTCGGCTTAGAGGAATTGATCTTACGCCATGCTCTCCGGATAGATCTGCCGTCGCTGGATCGTGAAGGCGGTGCAGCGGGCGTCATGATGCTGCCGATACCACGGGGAGGTGTGCTCCGCGAGGTGCGCGGTCAGGCTGACGCGCGCGCAGTCCCAGGCATCGAAAACGTGATGATTACGGCTGAGCTGGGCGACGAATTGGTGCCGCTTCCCGAGGGGACTCGCTACTTGGGCTTCATAATCGCCCGATCAGCGACGCCGGAGGAGGTTGAAGCCAGGCTTCGCGAGGCCCACGCACGACTGACGTTTTTAATCGAAGATTCGAACAAGACCCCAGAAACTGAAGTGCAGGGAACGAATGGCGCTCAGACGATTCTGTTTTGACCCGAGTCAGGAAGGCTGTGTGCGCAAATCTGCGACCATTTTCTTGGTCCACGCCTCAAGACTGCATCCTTGAGCGGCCACATCAGCAGCGCCCGTCAAATCATGCACCCACACACCCTGCACCTCTTCGCCGCTCTCCTGGATTGACTTCTTGATCGCTTCGATCTCTTCATCGAACCGTTCAGGCCTTTGTTCCAGCATGCGTCGGATGCTCCACTTGACCGCAGGATTCCCGTCGGCATCAAGCGTACATCCGTAGCGAACGAGATCCAGTTTACCCGTGCTCGAGATCTTGGCCAACTGACGGTAGACTGAACCCTTGTTCGATTGGACGAGCGCCGCCTTATAGAGTCGCTCTCCCTTCGCTGGGTCCACATCCATCTTAGTAAGATCTTCCACAGCCCTCGCCGCAACTTCGGGTTCTGCACTGACCTCTCCCATGGCTTCCTCCTTGGCGCTCCTAATGGAAGCACGACGACTGTGAAGTCTAACAGAGCCTTGTTTCAGAGGGCAAGGCTCTTCCGGTGTGCATTCACATTCGAAGTTAGGGTCGTACGTTTGAATCACACCATCCGACCGTCAGAATATGGCCAACGCATATCAATAGTGATCAGCTTTCCTTCCACCATAGTTCAACGCTTCGTGCGCTCTACCCCAACTTCATGGATCGCTCTGTCGGTTCGACGCGGGCTTCTTCAGGGTTATTGCTAGCGCCGCGGGATGTGCGGCATATCCCCTGCGGTAATCGCTGCCCGCTTCACTACACCATCTTTATCAGATAGGGTAAAAGATGGACGCTTGCGGGGGAGTGACAACGAAATGAGATATCAACTTAAGCTCCGTCCCAAGCGTGACTGAGCTGAAGTGGTCTACGGCATGAGCAACGTCTGGCGAGCGATAACGGCTTCTTGGGTAGTGGGGTACTGGACGACAAGGAGTTCCAGAGGCTCGTCGCCAAGTTTTGCATAGCTGCTTCCCTTTCGGAGAAAGGCGGCGAGTGCCCCAGTCTTTTCGGACGTTTTACATTTCGTTCGGTCTTTTAGGCCTGCACGCTGCAACGGTTCATGTCACGGCCCGGCCCTGCTAGGATCGGTGCAAAACACTTGGCAATAGGCGAGGCCGACTCGTCTCGCAACGAGCGAGAAACAAAGTCAATTCCTTCATTCCTATTTCTGATTTTCCCTCCATTGTTTTAATCTGCTTCTCCCGAATAGCCTCATCAGTTGTGACTATGTAGTTGGAGACACTCCGTTCGCTTTTCAGAACGGAGACTGCCCTGCTATACCTCGGCATTGGAATTGACGGGCGCTGCATTGCCCCTATACTTACTAAAGATGGTCTGTGCATCAATTATTGCACCTTTTTCATTCATCTCATCGAACGATTGCCTTCACCCATGATTAGAAAAACTCCTGCACGAGGCGCCTTCGATTATTTGCTGTCGTCAAATCGGATTACCAAGGCCGAACTCAATGAGGCTCTTCGGGAGGCTTCGAAAGATTCTAAAGACATCGAAACCATTTTGATTGAAAAGTATAAGGTCAAGAGCGCGGATCTGGGCGCCTCCCTCAGCGAGTTTTACCATTGTCCCTACATTCCGTATAGCGATCGGACTGTGATCGATCCCGATCTGCTCAAAAACATTAGCGTGGACTATTTGAAAAAAAACGCATGGATCCCACTTAAACGCGACACCAAAACCATCGATATCCTCATCGATGACCCCCATGATCTCGATAAGGGGCGCGACATCAAACATACATTTCCCGGACTCACGATCCGGTTGGCTGTGGGCCTTCGAGGCGATATTCTCAAATTTCTGATGACAGCCACGGGGAGAGAGGATGGCACGTGCATTAATGAGATTCTGGGAGAATTGGTCAATGAGGCTCAACTCGACTCACAAAACGATATCAGCAACGGCCCCATCGACGAAAATGATAGCGCAATTGTCCGGCTGGCCAATCAAATCATTGTAGACGCCTACCGTCTCGAGGCTTCAGACATACATATCGAGCCCTATTCGGATAAGAAAGAAACGGTTGTCAGATTTAGGGTGGACGGTACCTGTTTTAAATACATGACCATTCCTCCGACATATCGCCGCGCCATTGTGTCACGCTTTAAGATCATGGCCAATCTGGATATTTCCGAGCGCCGTAAGCCACAAGATGGAAAGATTCGGTACAAACTACCGGGCGATAGAGAGATCGAGTTACGCGTCGCGACAATCCCCACGGCGGGATATAACGAAGATGTAGCCATGCGGGTGTTAAGTTCGAAAGAACTCATGCCGCTGGATGGCATGGATTTTACGATCAGTCTCATCGACGCCCTCAAGCGCATCGCCCAAAAACCGCACGGGATCATTCTATGCGTTGGGCCGACCGGGTCGGGCAAGACGACGACCTTGCATTCCTTGTTGGGCTATATCAATACGGAGCAGCGGAAGATTTGGACAGCGGAAGATCCCATTGAAATTACGCATGACGGTTTACGCCAAGTGCAGATCCATCCAAAAATCGGATTGACCTTTGCTGTCGCCATGCGGGCTTTTCTGCGTGCGGACCCCGATGTCATCATGATCGGCGAGATGCGCGACAAGGAAACGGCTGATATTGCAATTGAAGCCTCTCTCACTGGCCATCTCGTGCTCAGCACTATGCATACGAATAGCTCCGTCGAAACTGTCACGAGACTCTTGGATTTGGGCTGCGATGCTTTCCACTTTGCCGATGCCATGCTGGGTGTATTGGCGAAACGTCTTTGCAAAAAGATCTGCAGCGCCTGTAAAGAAGCCTATCACCCAACCAAACAAGAGTACGACGAACTTATCCATGCGTATGGCGCCGAAAGCTGGAAGACGAGAGTAGGGATAGATTACGACGACGACTTTACCCTCTATCGAGGGATCGGCTGTGACCTGTGCAATCGGCTCGGCTTCAAGGGGCGGATCGCCCTCCATGAACTATTACTCGGCACGGATGACCTGAAAAGCCTCATTCAATCCAACGCCAGAACCAAAGCCTTGCTCAAACAGGCGTTAGATGAGGGGATGATAACCCTGGCTCAAGATGGGATAGAAAAAGCCCTTGCAGGCCACACGACATACGATCAAGTAAAGTCCGTGGCGTGAACCAGTGAACGTCACTCCGTGTGCATTTGAAGTAATTGCGCGTACGCACGAAGACGCTCAGAGTCCTCATCCTTCAGTCGGATAAATTCTACTCCGAACTGTCGCTCGGTTGACCACCGCACGGCTCCCAATTCCACCTCAAGCGGCGCGCTCGCCTGATCCGAAAGAGAGACCTGCAACGCAAGATAGGCCCCCTTGGGCATGACCTTGCTGCTTCCGATCGCACATCCTTCCGCCGAAAGATTAAACACCACCCCTTTAGATTGTATATTCTCAGCCGTGTACACGGCGGGAAGTTGCACCGCAAAGCGGGAATGCTTGCGTAATTTCACACTGCCTCCTGACTCAATCGGCGAGAATTGCGCGCAATGCATTCGCCTCGCCTCTGAAAGAGCGTAGCACAGAGCTTGCGCCCCGTCAGGAAGGATCGGATATGGCTCTACTAAGAAATATGAGGAGGTACCGCCTTACGGCATGAGAAGGGTTTGTCGCGCCAACACGGCTTCTTGAGTCGTGGGGTATTGCACGACAAGCAGTTCAAGAAGGTTTCGGGACCGGGACTCATCCCCAAGTTTTGCATAGCTCGTTCCCTTCCGGAGAAAGGCGGCGGGCGCAAGTTGAGGATCCAACGGGACTCGAGAGAGGGCATGGTCAAACGCTTGAATGGCGTCTTGATATTGTCCCAGTCGATACTCGCATTCCCCGAGCCAATAATCCGCGTGCGGGGCGAGGGGCGAGCGTGGGTGCAATTCGAGAAACAGGCGAAAGCCTGCAGCCGCTGCATCGTAATGCTGCCTCGCCACCTCAGCCATGACACGATCGTAGAGTTGACGGCCTGGATCGTCGGACCGTCCGGTTGTACCGCCCATCACTCCTTCGAACGTATGCAGCCAATCATCCTCGGCAATCTTTATATGACGACTGTCCTGTTCATGCGCTTCCGAGACCGGAAGCGCGGTTGGAATAGCACTCAGAGCCAGCCATAAGCGGCCACAGGCAACCAAAAGTGCCAGGGCAAAAAGGCGTCGCACGCGAACCTCCCCTGCCATCACACTAGGGATTTCACGTGGGTCGCACATTCAGGGAAAGAGATAAAACGAAGTCGTGCAAACAGACGGTGGCGTGTCAGCCGAACCCTGACATCCCTCCGCTCGCATGTCACAATAATAATTCTACCTTGGACCCTTACGGCCCAAAACGGATACCGAACAGAAGCGACACACTGGTGTGATCTTTTTCCAGCGAAGGCTGCAAATTGATGTCATGAAGATCGACGATCAGTATAGAGGCCAACGCCAATTTTGGATTGATGGGATATTCCGCAGAAAGTCCAAGCGGGATGTACCAACTTGTATCGTTGCGATCAATTCGTCGACAGCCAGCACCCCCGATAGAAATCTGAATTCAGCACTCGCCAGGGACTTTCTCCCGCAGTGGCGGCGCAATGTACGTACCGACCCATTAGCGACAAGCCAACCAGCCATGCCACCACCGCCATTGTACGGTTCACACGAGGTACGTTATGCTCCGCCTTCATCACGACGAGGAGAATGCATGGCCCAGACGCCGCGCGAAGCAGCCGATATTGTATATGCGGCGATGCCGCATTCGATCACCCCCGAGCTTTTGAGCGACTATGGGCTTGATGTCACTCAAGACCAGGCGCGCCACATTGCGCAGGAACTGCTTTCTCTCAATCTCTATTGGATCGGGAGCGCCTTGCAGGCGAATCTTCGGCCCGAGGAAATCGGGCGCATGGAGGATGCGTTAAAGCGGCGGCTTGAACAAGGATGGCGCGACCTGGGCATGCAGGGCTCCGAGCCGTCGGCAGTATTTAAGGACGCAAAGGCGCGCGGGGCAGCCTATCATCAGATTATCCAGGAAGGCGGATCACCCATTTCGGTGTTTGGCGAGTCCGCACAGTCGCTGGAATTTGAAGGCGCCGTTGAGGCCGGCCAGCATCAGAAGCTACTGGCCCTTTTCATCGATGTGGTGCCGGTCGATACGTTTGGCGAGTTGCTGGATAGCCTCGAACTGACCGATTCGTAGCTTTCACAGATAACGATGATCGAGCACCTTGCCGCCTTCGCCAATATTGTAGACAAGAGGCGCGCCGGTTGGAATATTCAGCTCCAACACCTGCTCCTTGGATAGTTGGTCGAGGTGCATGACGAGGGCGCGCAGACTATTGCCATGGGCAGCGATAATGATCGTGTCTCCCGCCACGACGGACGGTTTGATCCGGCGTTCGTAGTAAGGGAGGACACGCTCCGCAGTATCTTTTAAACTTTCTCCACCCGGCGGCCGAATGTCGTAACTCCGCCGCCAAATCTTCACTTGCTGTTCACCGTATTGTTTTGCCGTTTCCGATTTATTCAGGCCCTGCAGATCGCCGTACATGCGCTCGTTGAGCGCCTGATCCTTTTCGATCGGAATGCTCGCCTGCCCAATCGCCTCCAGGACAATTCGCAAGGTTTCATTCGCGCGCATCAAGACGGACGTGAACGCGCGATCGAAGCGGTACGACTGAAGCTTTCCTCCCGCCGCCCGAGCTTCTTCCTCGCCCTTCGCCGACAGCGGCACATCGACCCATCCTGTAAATCGATTCTCCAAATTCCATTGCGACTCGCCATGCCGCAAGAGTACGATCCGCCCCATTCACACACCTCCGAGAAGATCATTGACTTCTGATTCACACGGCAAAAGGGTACGTGATGGCAGGATGAATGTCACCTGCAAAAATTTCATCATCAGGGAAGGCTGTGCATTCTTGCCGAACCCATGTAGTTGCAATAGACTACGCCACTCACGCTCACCCATGACCTACCGATGAACATCGATCAATCGCAAGAGGTCCCCTGGCTGGACGGAGACCGCTGGTGGAGTGCCCTAGCCGTGCGTTTAGGCGTGGGTGAACGAGTGCGACATTTTTTTCAACAGGCGCGCGGATCGGATGCAGCGCTCGCGCGGGTGGATCGTGTCGGGGGCAATACGCATTACATTCTCTTTGTGTTGCTTCGCTACTGGATTCCGACCGTCCTTCCGCCGGCAGGCCGTGAACGGCTGACAAAAAATGATCCGGACTATTGGTTGGAATCCGAGCAGATTTTACGCGCCGCCGTCCTTCGCCTGCGAGAGCTCAAACCATTGATCGAGCTCTTGACGGTGCACAATCCGCTCGTGCCCCAGTCGACATCAGTCACTCCTTCCTCCCAACCGGTCGTGGAAGTGGAACTCGCTCGCATGATTGAAGGACTCGCAGAAGTCGCGGGCAGTTACGGCGGACCGGACTATACATCCGTCATCAAACACTTCGACCCCGTTCCCCTCAAACAAACCCATCCGTTTAAACACAACAAGAAAAATAGCGCCGAACTCTGGGTGATTTTCCTCCTACGCGAGCATTTCAGGGCGTTGGGCTTGGGCAAGGATCGATATTGGCCGCTGATTGCAGAAGTGGCGGCCGCTGCGGGCATCGTACAGCAGACCGGTCAACCTCACACGCCGGATGAGCTCAAGTCGTGGTGGCAAAAAAATTGGCCCCGCACCTATACCCAACTCGAACAGAAGACGGCTCACCCCGAATCCGCCACCATCGCCTATCGGCAAGACTTCGAGTGGTTTCGGGAATGGTGGGAATGGCAGATGTCGCGTTCCCAATCAGACAGCCGGCATAAGCTGAGATAGCGGAAGCTATAACGTCATCCGCACAGCCGTGGGCTTCACCTTGCCGGGTTGCACGGGGCCGGTCGGGATGGGACCTTCGCGAATGACTTGGAGAACGATCAAAAAGAGCATGATGTAGAGCACGACCCCAAGCCAGAGGACATAGGTTTGCACGCCCCCGCGATCCCGGAGTTGTTCGTCCAATACGGCGGGAGCGAGTGGGGGTCCCTTGCGAATCTCTGTGAGATGCTCTTTGATGTGCCAATAGTAAATATAGTTGGCGCTGACGCCCGCCATGACTCGCCAGACAAACCCAACCGTAAAATCTCCGGTCAGGTACGCCGATAATACCGGCCCCAGCGCATAGATGAGGGCATACAAATACATCTTGCGGTACAGGAACCAGAGAAATGGGTCCACGAGAAAGGCCGGCCAATGCCAGGTTAATGAAAACCGCGATGTGGGTCCGGTCGTAAATTTTTTGAACTGCTGCAAATAATAGTCATCGGGCCGCTCCCATGACCATCCGCGCTTGAAAGAAAACACGATCGCTTTCTGAGGGCCGATGAAGGAACGCCACACCCGGGTCTCGTCGGACTCCGGCGCAACTGTTTCAGTCACGAGCGGTGTGGCACATTGGCCGCACACCAATGCCTCATCGGGATTCATCTGTGCGCACTTCTCGCAAGCTTTCATCCGGACAATCCAGGTGTGACGGGGGGACGAGAGGCGTCAGGTTATAGCATTGTCCGCCACGCCGGCTCAAGCGTGATGAGCCGATTTCCCTAATGTTGATGAGTGGATAGCATGGCTCTGTGTGGCGTTTTGTATTGCGCGTCCGAGCATCCTTATGCTATTTTCGTCCGCACCTTATGAAAGACGATCATGCCCACTGAAGAACTCCGCGAAGATGCCGACCGCTATCTGATGCACACCTATGCACGCCAGCCGATTTCGATCGTACGGGGGCGGGGAAGCCGCGTCTACGATCTGGAGGGCCGCGAATACGTTGACTTTGTGGCGGGCGTGGCCGTCAACGTCCTTGGACATGGGCACCCCGACCTGATTGCCGCCATTCAAAAACAATCGCAGCATCTGCTGCACGCCTCTAATTTGTACTATACCGAGCCGCAGGTAAAGCTCGCACAGGCATTAGTGGAACACTCTTTTGCGAAGAAAGTCTTTTTCTGCAATAGCGGCGCAGAGGCGAATGAAGCGGCTATCAAGCTCGCCCGACGGTACGGGCATGAGAAGCATGGGCCCGACCGTTTCGAAATCATTACCATGTTGCAGTCCTTTCATGGCCGAACCATGGCTACGCTGACGGCAACGGGTCAAGACAAAGTGCAGAAGGGTTTCGAGCCCCTGGTTCCCGGTTTTATCCATGTTCCGTTTAACGATCTCAACGCCGTCGAGCAAGCGATTACACCCGCAACCGCCGCGGTCATGCTGGAACTTGTCCAAGGCGAAGGCGGCGTGCAGGTGGCCGATCAAACCTTTGTGAAAAGTCTTCGAGACCTGTGTCGTCAACGCGACATCCTCTTCATCCTCGATGAAGTCCAAACGGGCATGGGACGAACGGGCTCCTTGTTCGCCTATGAGCAATTCGGAATCGAACCCGATATTATGACCTTGGCCAAAGGCCTTGGGGGCGGCCTGCCGATCGGCGCCTGTTTGGCGACCGACGAAGTCGCGGCAGTCTTCACCCCGGGGACCCACGCCTCGACGTTCGGTGGAAACCCCGTCGCCTGCAGCGCGGCTCTGGCCGTGATGCGTGTTCTCACAGAAGGGCGGCTTCTCGCCCAGAGCCGGGCCGTCGGTCAACATTTAGCCAAAAGCCTGCTCGATCTCAAAGAGCGGTTTCCCAATGTGAAAGACGTGCGTGGGATGGGTCTGTTGCAGGGCCTGGAGTTGACGATCGACGGAAAGCCTGTGGTGACCGACTGCCTTAATCGGGGACTGCTTATTAACTGCACGATGGACCGCGTCTTGCGATTCGTCCCTCCGCTGGTCATTACCCAACGCGATATAGACCGCCTCATCGATGTGCTCGCGGACGTACTCAGCAAACGAGCGTAAAGGACCGAGGTTATGACTGCTCAGCCTGCGTTAGGCAAGGCCGATCGTGTATTGGGGAAAGACCTCCTCACGGTCAGCGCGATTTCTCCGGCCAAGGTTGCACGGCTGTTGCGGCTGGCCGCCCAGTTGAAATCGAAACGCCGCCGTGGGTTGGTGTATCAACCCCTGATCGGAGCGACGCTCGGCCTCCTGTTCGAGAAACCCTCGACCCGGACCCGCGTATCGTTTGAAACGGGCATGAACCAGCTCGGGGGTCAATCGCTCTTCTTGTCCACCACTGACATTCAACTCTGCCGCGGCGAAACGATCGCCGATACCGCCCGCGTACTGTCTCGCTATCTTGACGGCTTGGTGGTTCGAACGTACGACCATGCCATCGTCGAAGAGTGGGCCCAGCAAGCGACCATCCCCGTGATTAATGGACTGACCGATCTCTGCCATCCTTGCCAGGCGCTATCAGACCTGCTGACCATTCAAGAAAAAAAAGGCAGACTCAAGGGCGTGAAATTTGCTTACGTCGGCGACGGAAACAACGTCTCGAATTCATTGATCGAAGCTGCGGCCAAAGTTGGGATGGCCATCAGTGTTGCCTGTCCGAGCGGATATGAACCCGATCAGCGGATCGTGGATATGGCGCGGGTCGAGGCAGAGAAGACAGGCTCAACCGTGACACTCACCAACAATCCGCACGTCGCCGTGAAAGAAGCCGATGTGATTTACACCGACGTCTGGATCAGCATGGGCCGCGAACGCGAGCAATCACGCCGGTTGAAGATCCTGGCGCCCTACCAATTAAACGAGCGACTGCTGAAGAGCGCCCGGCCCGATGCCATCGTAATGCATTGCTTGCCCGCCCACCGCGGTCAGGAAATCACGGCCTCCGTACTCGATGGCGAGCATTCCGTCGTGCTCGATCAGGCCGAGAATCGTTTGCACATGCAGAAGGCCATTCTGATCGAATGGCTTTCCGCCGCGACAAAGTTCAAAGGGAAGAGATAATTGTGGGAATGAAACAAAAGGTCAAGAAGGTTGTCCTGGCATATTCCGGCGGGTTGGACACTTCCATCATTTTGAAGTGGCTTCAAGAAACGTACGGCTGCGAAGTCGTGGCGTTTTGCGCCGATTTAGGCCAAGGAGAAAATCTCAAAGCGATCAAAGCCAAGGGCCTAGCGGTCGGCGCCTCGAAAGTGTACGTAGAGGATTTGAGAGAAGTCTTTGTGAAAGACCACATCTTCCCCATGCTCCGAGGCAATGCGGTCTATGAAGGAACCTACCTGCTCGGCACGTCAATCGCGCGCCCGCTCATTGCGCGGCGGCAAATCGAGCTTGCCCGCAAGGAAGGTGCCGATGCGGTGTCGCATGGGTCCACCGGCAAGGGCAACGACCAAGTTCGCTTTGAACTGACCTACATGGCGCTGGATCCCACGATCCGGATCATCGCGCCGTGGCGAGAATGGAGTTTTCGATCTCGGCGTGAACTGATCGAGTACGCCTCAGCACATGATATTCCCGTGACCGCCACCAAGGCCAAGCCTTACAGCATGGATCTAAATCTCTTTCATATCAGTTATGAAGGGGGCATCCTGGAAGATCCGTGGGAAGCGCCGCCTGAGGAAATTTTTCAGATGACGGTTTCTCCGCAAAAGGCGCCTAATAAAGCCCGTGAAGTCGAAATAGAGTACCACCAAGGCGATCCTGTCGCTGTAGACGGTAAACGGATGAGCCCGGCTATCTTACTGACCTATCTGAACAAACTCGGGGGACAACACGGTATCGGCCGCGTTGATCTCGTGGAGAACCGATACGTCGGCATGAAATCGCGTGGTGTCTACGAGACGCCGGGTGGAACTATCCTACACGCGGCTCACCGAGGACTCGAATCCATTACCATGGATCGGGAAGTACTGCACCTTCGCGACAGTCTGATACCGCGCTATGCCGAACTCATATATTACGGGTATTGGTATAGTCCCGAACGGACGCTGATGCAAACCATGCTGGATGAAGCGCAACAGGATGTGAGCGGCACCGTGCGCGTGAAATTGTACAAAGGAAGTTGCACGGTCGCCGGCCGCAAATCGGATCGGTCACTCTATCGCCTCGACCTGGCGACCTTTGAAGAGGACGAGTCGTATCGGCAGAAAGATGCGGAAGGCTTCATACGTTTGAATGCCTTGCGACTCGCGATCCGCACGCAACGTCGCCGGACGCGAAAGTGATTTGAGCCTCCTCTTCGCCACGTGCCGATGAAGAAAAAAACCTCACAGCAAGCGAGCACAAAGACCACGCCTCACGGTAAACTGTGGGGCGGACGCTTTCGGGAACACACGAATCATCTCGTAGAGACATTTACCTCTTCCCTGGCGATCGATCGACGCCTATACTCGCAGGACGTTCAAGGCAGCATCGCCCATGCGCAGACGCTGAATCGCGCAGGCGTATTGACCAAGCGTGAAGCGGCCACCATTATCGAAGGGCTGAACCGAGTCCGGCGCGAATTGGATGCGGATCGCTTTATCTTTCTGCCGCATGACGAAGATATTCATATGGCCATCGAGCGGCGGCTCACTGAATTGATCGGCCCCGTAGGCGGCAAGCTACACACGGGACGCAGCCGAAACGATCAAGTCACCACGGATTTGCGTCTCTATCTTCGGGAGGCCTTGGCGTCGCTGACCGGCGAGATCACACAGTTTCAACGCGCGCTCATGACTCAAGCCCGGAAATACATCGATGTGATCATGCCCGGATACACGCATTTGCAACGAGCCCAGCCCGTGCTGCTCGCCCACCATCTATTGGCGTATGTCGAGATGATGGAACGGGACAAGAATCGGCTGCGTGACGCGTTGACGCGCATCAATGTCATGCCGCTAGGCTCGGGCGCCTTGGCCGGGACGAACTATGCAGTGGATCGCGCCTACACTGCGCGTTTGCTTGGATTCAGTTCGTTGAGCGAAAATAGCCTCGACGCAGTCTCGGACCGAGACTACGTCATCGAGACCTTGAGCGCGCTGGCCATTGTGATCATGCATCTTTCCCGATTGAGCGAAGAGTTAGTCCTCTGGTCCTCGCAGGAATTTCAGTTTGTCGAACTGCCCGATTCATTTTGCACGGGCAGCAGCATGATGCCGCAGAAGAAAAATCCGGATGTTCCGGAGCTGATTCGAGGAAAAACCGGTCGCGTGTACGGGCATCTCCTAGGTGTGCTGACCCTCATGAAGGGCTTACCGCTGAGTTACAATCGCGATCTTCAGGAAGACAAAGAAGCCCTATTCGACGCGCTTGATACCGTGAGCGCCTCTGTGAAGTTGTGCGCCGAACTCATAGGCGGGTTGGCCGTCAATCGACCCGCACTTGCGCACGCGGCAGAATCGGGCTATCTCTTAGCGACGGAACTGGCCGACTATCTGGTGACGAGATCGCTTCCCTTTCGGGAAGCGCATGAGGTGACCGGGAGGATTGTGCGGGACTGTATCGATCAACGGCGGGACCTGCGTAGCTTGTCGTTGTCCGATCTGCGAGCCTACTCCAGCCTGTTCGAAAAAGATGTATTGGATGTGCTGACGCTGGAAGGAGCGATCGAGCGAAAGGCCCAGGTCGGCGGAACGGCAAGAAGTCGGGTAGCATCGCGATTAAAAGTCCTGGAGAAGGCTCTCGGGTGAGGGGTGCAGGCATCCTTCTCGTCGCGCTGGTGACCATGGGCTGCGGTGTCATGGGTCCGCCGGTCCCTCCGAACTCGATCGGGGTCAATGTGAAACGGGAGAATGATAAGCGACTGGAACAAAATCGGGCTCTGGCAGACGCAAAGGTGCACAAGGACCGCGATCCGCAGTCCCTTCTACAAGCCCCTACCGACCAGGCGCCAAGCTTTGGAGACACAACGCAGTTGGAAGAACGAGGCGTGGACCCGGCCGCACGGGCGAACGACGACTATTTGGTCAGACCGAGGTAACGATCTAGAGTGACCCATGCACACGACGCGAGTCGTGATTGCGTCAGGAGGAACGACTACGATGCAGAACCCCACAGTCGGCAAGAAACATACGCTCTTACTCGTCGATCCGTATCCGAGAAACAATCCTTATCACCTCACGGCAAGCGAACGCCGTGCCGTCTGGTTCCCTAAGCTCAGCTTACCGGTCATCGCCGCATACACTCCGGCAGATTGGGACGTCTTGCTGGTCGACGAAGCCGTACAGGATATTGATTTCGATCAGCCCTGCGATCTCGTCGGACTGTCCATCATGACCTGCTATGCGCCCCGCGCCTATGAAATCGCCACTGAGTTCCGGAAGAGGGGCAAAACCGTCGTGCTCGGCGGGGTTCACCCGACCTACTGTCCGGAGGAAGCTCTTCGGTTTAGCGATGCCATTGTCTGCGGTGAAGCTGAAGATCTGTGGCCCCAAGTGGTCGCCGACTTCTTGGCCGGCTCAATGAAGCGCATGTATAAAATGGAACAGTTCCCCGCGCTCGACCATTACATCAGCCCACGAGTCGAACTGCTCAGTCCGGATGCCTACATGACCCGGCAATGCAGTTTCACGACGCGCGGCTGCCATTTCGATTGTGAGTTCTGCAGCGTGTCGCCCTTCAACGGTAAAACCACTCGCCGTCGGCCTGTACCTGAAGTCGTGAAAGAACTCACGCAAGTCAAACAATGGATTCGCAGCGAACTCGTGGAGCGCATCGCGAACGATACGTTGTGGCAAGCATTCGTGACCGCGCTTCGCATTCGTGTCGGGATCGAAGACGGAACGATTTTCGCCTTCGTCGACGATCTTCATAACAGCAATCGCACTTACTGCAAAGAACTGTGGGCCGCGCTCAAACCGCTGAATATTAAATGGGGCTGCCAGTCGACACTTTTTCTCGGCGACGACGAGGAAATGGTCAAATTAGCCTCGGAAAGCGGCTGCGTCTCGGTCTTCGTGGGCATGGAATCGTTGGACGAAGATTGTTTGGAAGAGACGAATAAACCGTTCAATCGCGTGAAGAAGTTCGCCGACGAGATCAAGATGTTTCACGACCACGGCATCATGGTGAATCCCGGGATCGTCTTCGGATTCGACAACGACGATGAATCGGTGTTCGAGCGAGCAGTCAACTTTCTAACCAAGACCCATGTGGAGCTCGCCTACTTCAATGTGCTCACACCACTTCCCGGCACCGCGCTCTTCGATCGCTACAACAGCACCGGGAGGATCTTTGACCGGGACTGGGCGAAATATGACGGCAAGCACGTCGTTTATCATCCAAGCCGGATGACGCCGGAACAACTTCAAGAAGGATTCTACTGGGCCAATCATGAGTTTTATTCCTTGCCGTCCATCTTTCATCGCCTTCGAGGAACGAACCAACGCCTCGTCGCACGTTGGGAGATGAACCGGCAGTTCCGCAAATTGGTCAAACGCTCGTGTCCGAAGGGAACGTTGTCGCCGGTTGCCGATGTCCTCAAGGGTCTGCAAGCCAAGCTTCCGAGCTTCGCCACCGAGCAGCTCATTCCCAATGCGCTCATCGCCTTGAAGCAGAAGTTCGAGGAAACCACGGCGCCGGCCCAGGAGCTGTGGCTGAATATCAAGACGAAGCGACACAATCAGTTCGCGGCTTTGTTTGTGGAGTTGGAGGGGACATTAGATCATCTCAACGCCGAAGAGCTTCTGATGCGAATCAAACAGGCGGCTGAACAGGCGAAGATCGATATCATCGTCAACTTCGAGCATCTCAAGCATGCGACGCCCAAAGCGCTTGAGACCTTATTGAATAATGACTCGCTCAAGGCTGTTGCGCCGTACGCTAAAATTCGCTACAGAAAATTTACCGCGGCCTTCGCGTCTGCGCTGGAAGGCTTCACGTTGAGCGGCCTCGAAATTCTGCAAGAGGACTGGCAAGATGCATGACTTCGGCTACAAGCATGGGGAGTTGTATTGTGAGAACGTCCCCCTGGCTCGCATCGCGAAAGAAGTCGGCACGCCGTGCTACATCTACAGTTACGCCACGCTGACCAGTCATTATCGAGCGTTCGACAGCGCCTTTCAGGACATCCCCCACATCGTCGCATTTGCGATGAAGGCGAACTCCAATCTGGCCATTCTGCGCACGATGGCTCGCGAGGGCTCTGGAGCCGATATTGTCTCCGGCGGCGAACTCTTTCGAGCGTTAAAGGCGGGGGTGCCGCCGAATAAGATCGTCTTCGCGGGTGTTGGTAAAAATCGCGAGGAAATAAGGCAGGCCATGGATGCGGATGTGTTGATGTTCAATGTGGAGTCATCCGCCGAACTGCGCGCCCTTGATGATGTGGGAGCGGAAGCCAAGCGTAAGGTCAGAGTCGCGTTGCGCATCAATCCCGATATCGACCCAAAGACGCACCCTTACATTTCGACCGGCCTGAAACAAAGCAAATTCGGGATCAGCGCGGATCGGGCATTGGATGAATTCAAGCTCGCGTCGTCATTACAACATATCGACGTCGTCGGCGTGCACGCTCACATCGGCTCTCAATTGACCGACGTGACGCCCTTTGTCGATTCGCTGAAAAAAGTCTTGGGGCTGATTGAAACGCTGCGGGCCAATGGGGCCGCGATCCGGTATTTGAATATTGGGGGTGGGTTGGGGATCACCTATTCGGATGAAACCCCCCCGCTGCCCAAAGAATTGGCGAAGGCTGTCTCGCCGCTTCTTCACGACCTCAAATGCATTCTCATTATGGAGCCGGGACGCGTGATCGTCGGCAATGCCGGCGTGCTCATGACCCGAGTGCTTTACACGAAAGACGGAGAGGACAAAAAGTTCATCATCGTAGATGCGGCGATGAACGATTTGATTCGTCCCAGTTTGTATGGCGCCTATCATGAAATTAAACCCGTTCAGGAGACACCGAATACGAAGGTCGAGACCGTGGACGTGGTCGGCCCTGTTTGCGAGTCCGGTGACTTTCTGGCGAAGGATCGCAGCATGCCCGAAGCCAGAAGCGGAGATCTGTTGGCCGTCATGAGTGCCGGGGCGTATGGCTTCGTCATGTCGTCCAACTACAATTCCCGCCCCCGCATTCCGGAAATTCTAGTGAAGGGCAACGATCTCCACGTGATTCGAGCGCGAGAAGAATACGCCGATCTTGTCCGCGGTGAAACGATTCCTGATTTCTTACACTGACTCGAAAGGCATTAGCGTGAAGCACGGTCAGCAGAAGCCGATCCCATTCATGAAGCTCTCGGGAAGCGGGAAACGATTTTTCCTGATCGACAATCGCAAACGCGTCGTCGATCCTAAACGCGCCGGCACGTTGTCCGCGAAAGTGTGCGCTCACCGCATGTCCGTCGGCGGGGATGGCTTGATCCTGATCGAACCTTCACGACGCGCGGATTTCCGCTGGCGACTCTTCAATGCTGACGGCAGCGAAGCAGAATTCAGCGGCAACGGGGCTCGGTGCGCGGCGCGGTTTGCCTATCTTAAACGTATCGCCCCCAAGCACATGCAGTTCGAAACACTTGCCGGACTGATTGAGGCAGATATGGTGGCTTCTCAGACCAAGCGCGGCGCGAAGCCTGTCTACGACCAAGTCAAGGTTCGCTTTCCGGACCCGAAAGGGCTGCGGCTCCATCTGCATGTCGACGTTGACGGAACAGAACGGGACGCCCATTTCATCGATACGGGTGTGCCGCATTGCGTCTACGTCGTGCCAGATCCCGACACGGTGGACATCGTCGGAATCGGCCGGCCGACGCGCCATCATGCTCTCTTTCAGCCGGCCGGCACCAACGTCAATTTCATCTCCGTGCGGGACCCGCACCAGATTCGGATTCGAACGTACGAGCGGGGCGTCGAGGATGAAACCTTGGCGTGCGGGACCGGATCTATCGCATCGGCGCTCATCGCCAGCCTCGTCGGCAAAGCGGAATCGCCGGTCACACTCGTTCCTCAAAGCGGACTGAATCTCACCGTTCATTTCACGTCCGTCGGAGACACGTTCACGGACGTGTACTTACAAGGCGATGCTCGTGCGGTCTATGAAGGCAAGATCCTGCTCGACGCGTGGACGTACTCGTGAAGAGGGTGCTGTATGTTTGACGGATCATCAGTCGCAATCGTCACTCCATTCAAGAACGGCCGGGTGGATGAACGAGCCCTTGGCGATCTGATCGAGTTTCAAATCGCACAGGGGACAGACGGCATTGTGCCGTGCGGAACGAGCGGTGAATCCGCTACGTTAACGTATG
>Ga0207651_10000406_pt1 | contig 18224 bp, 12 predicted proteins | sample KBSM23metaG_FD_184328 | JGI IMG/M metagenome (GOLD analysis project Ga0207651, IMG submission 184328) | Miscanthus rhizosphere microbial communities from Kellogg Biological Station, Michigan, USA - KBS M2-3 metaG (SPAdes) (version 2) | ecosystem: Host-associated > Plants > Roots > Rhizosphere >... | reverse complement strand
ACTTTACTCAGGAAACCTTGGACAAACGGTGGAGGGGAGTCTCACCCCTCTTTCGTTACTCATGCCGGCATTCTCACTTCCAGCCACTCCACGGAGGCTTACGCATCCGCTTCACGCAACTGGAACGCTCTCCTACCGCGTGCAGAACCCGCAGGCCTGCACACCCATAGCTTCGGTGACTAGCTTGAGCCCCGTTGAATTCTCCGCGCCCGAACACTTGACCAGTGAGCTGTTACGCACTCTTTCAAGGATGGCTGCTTCTAAGCCAACCTCTTGGTTGTCTATGCACTCGGACATCGTTCACCACTTAGCTAGTACTTGGGGACCTTAGCTGATGGTCTGGGTTGTTCCCCTTTTGCGTACGAAGTTTATCCCCCGCACACTGACTGCCGAGTTAACCGTAACGGTCTTCGGAGTTTGCCTGAAGTCGGTAACCTGGTAGGGCCCCTAGTCCAAACAGTGCTCTACAGCCGAAACGCAAACACTCGACGCTATACCTAAATATATTTCGGAGAGAACCAGATATCTCTGAGCTTGATTAGCCTTTCACTCCGATCCACAGGTCATCCGCCCAGTTTTCAACCTAGGTCGGTTCGGCCCTCCACGAGGTCTTACCCCCGCTTCAGCCTGCCCATGGATAGCTCGCTCAGTTTCGGGTCTACCGCCAGTGACTGTGTCGCCCTATTCAGACTCGCTTTCGCTACGGCTCCGCTCATCGCTTAACCTCGCCACTGACGAGTAACTCGCCGGCTCGTGATGCAAAAAGCACGCCGTCACACCCGAAGGTGCTCCGACCACTTGTAAGCTTACGGTTTCAGGTACTATTTCACTCCCCTTCAGGGGTGCTTTTCACCTTTCCCTCACGGTACTAGTTCACTATCGGTCACCAGGTAGTACTTAGCCTTGGAGGGTGGTCCCCCCAGATTCAGACCACGTTTCACGGGTGTGGTCTTACTCAGGAACGTCAATCGGCAGATCAGTGCGTTTTCACCTACGGGACGATTGCCCTCTGTGGTGCGAGGTTCCACTCGCTTCGGCTAACACCTGATTTGGTAACTGCCGCCGAGTCAGGCACGACTCGGACATGACGCCCTACAACCCCCGGCAGGCAACGCGTGCCCGCTTACACCTGCCAGGTTTGGGCTGATCCCTTTTCGCTCGCCACTACTAAGGGAGTCTCGGTTGATTTCTTTTCCTCGGGGTACTTAGATGTTTCAGTTCCCCCGGTTTCCCTCTCGCGACTATGTATTCACCGCGAGATGACGCCGCATTACCGACGTCGGGTTTTCCCATTCGGAGATCCGCGGGTCAAAGGCTGTTCAGCGCCTAACCGCGGCTTATCGCAGCCGTCCACGTCCTTCATCGACTCCTGGTGCCAAGGCATCCACCGTAAGCCCTTAACATCTTGACGGTGATTGACGAACCGTTCGCCGAAGCGCACGGTTCGAAATTAAATACCCATGGAATCCACCCGAAGGCGGATTCCGTATTGGCCTTGTGCAGTTTTCAAGGTCCACCGAGGCACACACAACGGCGGATTGCCGTTGGCGGTCTCTCAAAACTGAGCAGCGTTCCCAGCGACATACAGTCACTGGGGAGCCCGGTCGACGTTCTAGAGAAATTCTCCCTAGAAAGGAGGTGATCCAGCCGCAGCTTCCGCTACGGCTACCTTGTTACGACTTCACCCCAATCACAAGCCCCACCTTCGACGGCTCCCTCCAAAAGGTTAGGCCACCGGCTTCGGGTGTTGCCTGCTTTCGTGGTGTGACGGGCGGTGTGTACAAGGCCCGGGAACGTATTCACCGCGGCATTGCTGATCCGCGATTACTAGCAACTCCACCTTCATGGAGGCGAATTTCAGCCTCCAATCCGAACCGAGACGCACTTTATGGGATTCGCTCCACCTCGCGGTATTGCTGCCCTTTGTATGCGCCAATGTAGCACGTGTGTAGCCCTGGACATAAGGGGCATGATGACTTGACGTCATCCCCACCTTCCTCCGGTTTGTCACCGGCAGTCTCCTATGAGTCCCCAACTGAATGATGGCAACATAGGACAGGGGTTGCGCTCGTTGCGGGACTTAACCCAACATCTCACGACACGAGCTGACGACAGCCATGCACCACCTGTGATGGTGTCCCGAAGGAAAACCGTGTTTCCACGGCGGTCACCAACATGTCAAGCCCAGGTAAGGTTCTTCGCGTTGCGTCGAATTAAACCACATGCTCCGCTGCTTGTGCGGGCCCCCGTCAATTCCTTTGAGTTTTAGCCTTGCGGCCGTACTCCCCAGGCGGGGCACTTAGTGCGTTAGCGACGGCACGGGAGGAGTCGACACCTCCCACACCTAGTGCCCATCGTTTACGGCGTGGACTACCAGGGTATCTAATCCTGTTCGCTCCCCACGCTTTCGCGCCTTAGCGTCAGTACCGTCCCAGCGAGCTGCCTTCGCTATTGGTGTTCCTCCTGATATCTGCGCATTCCACCGCTACACCAGGAATTCCACTCGCCTCTTCCGGACTCTAGCCCTGCAGTATCCATCGGCTTTCAAAGGTTGAGCCTTTGACTTTCACAACGGACTTACAGGGCCGCCTACGCGCGCTTTACGCCCAATGATTCCGGACAACGCTTGCTCCCTACGTATTACCGCGGCTGCTGGCACGTAGTTAGCCGGGGCTTCTTGTGAAGGTACCGTCATGTGAAACGGCTATTCACCGCTCACACTTCGTCCCAACTGAAAGAGGTTTACAACCCGAAGGCCTTCTTCCCCCACGCGGCGTTGCTGCGTCACGCTTTCGCGCATTGCGCAAGATTCCCCACTGCTGCCTCCCGTAGGAGTCTGGGCCGTGTCTCAGTCCCAGTGTGGCTGATCGTCCTCTCAGACCAGCTACCCATCGTTGCCTTGGTAGGCCGTTACCCCACCAACAAGCTAATGGGCCGCGAGCCCCTCCCAATGCGGAGGCCGAAGCTTCCTTTAGCGAACAGGCTTGGGCCTGTGCGCCACATCCGGTATTAGCCCGAGTTTCCTCGGGTTGTCCCGGTCATCGGGGCAGGTTACTCACGTGTTACTCACCCGTTCGCGGCTTTGCCCCAGGGCAAGCCCTGGTTCGTCGCACCACTTGCATGTGTTAAGCACGCCGCCAGCGTTCGTCCTGAGCCAGGATCAAACTCTCCGTGAAAGGTACTTCTTACAGAGAGCTGTCATGCCTGGCAAATTGCAAATCGCCGGGTACACATACTCGGCGACCGGCATGACGGGTAAATCAGACCACCCGGCGCGCTGGCGCACCGAGTGGATCGGGCTCAAACAATCCACAGGCCAATCCGGCCTGCGGAGTGCACGCTGCTCAGTTTTCAAAGACCGCTGCGCCTTTGCGGCGGGTCTCGCCGCCCTTCACGCATGGACCAGGCACCGGGCCTAGCCCAGAGGGACGAAGGAGTATAGCGCCGCGGGAGATGTTTGCCTAGTCGTCGCCAGGCACGGCACGCAGGCGGCGGAAGCGGCGCTTGCCTGCCTGCAGGACACGGCCGTCGAGCTGGCCCGGGTCGAGATCGAGCATCTCGGCCGGAATCGGCTCCCCGTCGAGCTTTGCGCCTCCCTGGGCGATCAGGCGTCGCGCCTCGCTGGAGCTGATCCCGAAGGCCGCCGCCATCAGCTGCGGCAGGTGGATGACCCCCCCGTTCTCGGCCACGAACGGCGCCAGGTCGAGCTCCTCGATCTCCTCGGGGGCCTGGCGCTCGACGAAGAGGCGGTCGAAGTGAGCCTCGGCCGCCGCGGCGGCGTCGGGGTCGTGGAAGCGCTCGACGACACCGCGGCCCAATGCGCGCTTCGCCTCGCCGGGCGAGGCGTCCGCCGGCGGCTCGGCGCCGAGCACGAGCCTGTAGTACTCCGGCATCGCCTCGTCGGGCACCCGCATCGTCTTGCCGAACATCTCCTCGGGCGCCTCCGTCACGCCGATGTAGTTGCCCAGCGACTTGCTCATCTTCTGCGTGCCGTCGGTGCCGACCAGGATCGGCATCGTCAGGATCGACTGCGGCTGCTGCCCGTAGGCGGTCTGGATGTCGCGGCCGAAGAGCAGGTTGAACTTCTGGTCCGTCCCCCCCAGCTCGACGTCGGCTTCGACCGCGACCGAGTCGTAGCCCTGCAGCAGCGGGTAGAGCAGCTCGAGGGCGGCGATCGGCGCCCCGGCCGCGAGCCGCTTCTGGAAGTCGTCGCGCTCGATCAGGCGGGCGACCGTGGTCTGGGCGAGCAGCCCGAGCAGCTCCTCGGGCGCCATTCGCAGCCACTCGCTGTTGAAGCGGACCTCGGTGCGATCGCGGTCGAGGACCTTGAAGGCCTGCTCCTGGTAGGTCGCCGCGTTCGCCTCGATCTCCTCCGGGGAGGGCAGGGGCCGCTGGGCAGAGCGGCCGCTGGGGTCGCCGACGCGGGCGGTGAAGTCGCCGACGATGAGCACGACCTGGTGCCCCGCCAGCTGGAACTCGCGCAGCTTCTCGAGCACGACCGTGTGGCCGAGGTGGATGTCGGGCGTCGTCGGGTCGATGCCCAGCTTGACCCGCAGCGGCCGCCCCGCGGCGAGCTGCTCCTCCAGCCTGCCGGCGGGCAGCACGTCGACCGCGTTGCGCGTGAGATCGGGGATCGCCATCGGCGGCAATGCTAGACTGCCGCACTCTCTTGGCGGGCGAAAGCAGCAAGCCGCGCCTCAAGAAGCTGCGCATCCTCTTCGTTCTGCTGGGGCTCGGCGTCCTGGGGCTTGTCTCGACGGTCTTCGGCATGATGGCCGCGGTCTCGCAGGACCTGCCCGCGATCTACGACTTCGCCCAGTACAAGGCATCGAAGAACAGCGAGGTCTTCGATGCCTCCGGGGAACCGATCGGGACGCTGACGAGCGACCAGAACAAGATCCTGCTCACCTCCGGCCAGATCTCGCCGAACGTCAAGAACGCCGTGGTCTCGATCGAGGACGCGCGCTTCTACGAGCACAATGGCGTCGATTTCCAAGGCATCGCCCGCGCCCTGATCAAGGACGTCCTCAGCCAGAGCGCCGCCCAGGGCGCCTCGACGATCACGGAGCAGTTCGTCAAGAACGCCCTCGAAGCCGAAGGCGAAAGAACGGTCTTCGAGAAGTTCCGCGAGGCGGCGCTGGCCTACCGGCTCGAGCGGCACTGGAGCAAGGACGAAATCCTCACCCAGTACCTGAACACGATCTACTTCGGCGAGGGGGCATACGGGATCGAGGCGGCGGCGCGCACCTACTTCGGCAACGCGCATCCTGGTTGCGGCACGCCGAGCGAGCCCTGCGCCTCGATTCTCGAGCCCTGGGAGGCCGCGATGCTGGCGGGGGTCATCGCCTCGCCGTCGGCCTACGACCCGAAAATCTTCCCCGAGAACGCCCTCGCCCGCCGCAACCTCGTGCTCGAAAAGATGTACGAGCAGGGCTACATCACACAGGAGCAGTTCGAAGACGGCCGGCAGCAGGCCCTGCCCGCCCCCTCGGACATCGAGCCGCCGAAGCTGGAATCGAAGGCGCCCTACTTCACCGCCTGGCTGCGCCAGCAGCTGGTCGAACGCTACGGCGCCGCAAAGACGTTCTTCGGTGGGTTGAAAGTGAAGTCGACGCTCGACCTGCGCCTGCAGGGGGCGGCCGAAGAAGCCGTCAATTCCTACCTCGGCTACCTGCCGATCACCGCCTCGGTCGTCGTCCTCGACAACCACAACGCCGGCGTCAAGGCGATGGTCGGCGGCCCCGACTTCGAAACCAAGCCGTTCAACCTCGCCACCCAGGGCCATCGCCAGCCCGGCTCCTCGATCAAGCCCTTCACCCTGATCACCGCGCTCGAGGAGGGCATCTCCCCCTACACGACCTACGAATCGGCGCCGCAGGAATTCCACTTCGGCAAGCACGGCCAGGAAACGTTCGTCGTCCACAACGACGAGGACTCCTACCTCGGCTCCTGCGACATCGTCTGCGCGACCACCTACTCGGACAACTCGATCTACGCCCAGCTCGGCCTCGAAGGGCTCAAGGGCAAGACGGTCCAGGACCGCACCCACTCGATCGCGTCGACGATCCACAAGATGGGCTACAGCGACCCGATCTCGACCAACCCGGCGATGGTCCTCGGCGGCCTCACCGAAGGCGTCACCCCGCTCGGCTGGGCCTACGCCTACTCGACGATCGCCAACGACGGCGACCGCGTGAGCGGCACCCTCGCCGCGCGGCCGGGCGACAGCCCCGTCGCCTACACCCAGGTCACCGACTGGGACGGGCAGACAATCAAGGGCGGCGACAACGACTCGAAGCACACCCAGGTGATCCCGGAAGGAGTGGCGGAAGAAGCGAAGGGCATCCTCGAAACCGTCGTCAGCAGCGGCACAGGCACCCATGCCGACATCGGCGCCGAAGGCCAGTGGGGCAAGACCGGCACCACCGAGAACAACGGCGACGCCTGGTTCTGCGGCGGGATCGAAGAAGTGACGGCCTGCGTCTGGGTCGGCTACGCGGACACGACGACGCCGATGACGACCCTCTACAACGGCGGGCCGGTGATGGGCGGCACGTTCCCGGCCCTGATCTGGGCGAGCGTGGTCTCCGCCTGGGAGGAGATAAAGGCCGAACGGGAAGCCGAAGCGAAGGAAGGCGGGCGCGCGTCGGGCTCTCCCTCCGGGACCGCTCCGTATGTGCCCCCGGAAGGGGAAGCCGAATACGAACCGGAAGCGAGCGAACCGGTGGAACCGGCGCCGGAAGCCGTCGAACCGGAAGGCGCCGAACCGGCGGAACCGGCGCCAAGCGAAGCGACGCCCGGCGGCGGAGTCACGGCGGGGTAGGGACCGATCCCAGCAGGCCGCCGCTTAACTTTTTCGAGAAGCGCTGGATGGCTGGCGCCGCGAGTGTGCGCCCGCGAAAAAGTACAAGACGCTCTGGCCTACTGGGATCGGTCCCAAGCCGCCCATGGCCGCGGCCGCGAGACGTGTGGATTGCCGGCTGCACAGAAGCGCCAAGGGCGCTCGACGGCTTTGGTGATGCCGATGCGCGGGCCGGTGAGGACCTCGCCGCCCCAGTCAGGTTCACGCGGTAGCAGCATGAACGGGGCGCTGCCGAGGTCGGCGCCGTTGTCCGCCAGCCCGACCCCGAGCGCCTCGGTCAGCTTGCCCGGTCCCGAGCAGAGCTGGTCGTCCCGCTCGACCCCGCGACGCCTCCTCATCTCCTCCAGGCCGGCCGTCGGCTCCAGGGCGCGGATCAGGACGGCGGCCGCCTCGCCCTCCGGTTCGGCCACCGCGTTGAGCAGGCTGTGGATGCCGTAGGAGAGGTAGACGTAGGCCCGCCCCGGCGGGCCGAACAAGACCTCCGTGCGCGCCGTCAGCCCGACGTAGGCGTGACAGGCGGGGTCGTCGCGCTCGTAGCTCTCGGTCTCGACGACGACGCCGCCGCGACCTTCGTAGAAGAGCCGGCAGCCGATCAGCTCGCGGGCGACGACGTGGACCGAGCGCTCGAAGAAGCTGGCATCGAGCCGCTCCTCGCTGCCGACCACGGGCCTCACGATTTCTCTTCGGCCGCCCTCGTCCTGACCGCGGCGAGGGTCTCCTCCGCCTCGGCGATCTGCCGCTCAAGGGCGCCGGAGGAGGTGCCGCCGGCGATCCGCTTCGACTCGAGCCAGCTGCTTCGCCGCAGCACCTCGTAATAGGAGTCGTCGAGCTGCTCGGAGGCGGCGCGCAGCTCCTCCGGCGTCAGCTGGGAGAGCGCCTTGCCCTGGGCGACCGCCTCGCGCACGAGGCCGCCGACGATCCCGTGCGCCTCGCGGAAGGGGACGCCGCGGCGGACGAGCAGGTCGGCGACCTCCGTCGCCGCAAGCATCTCGTCGCCCGAGGCCTCCTCCAGCCGCTCGCGGTCGAACTCGATCCCAGCCAGCATCCCCTCGGTCGCGTCCAGGCAGCCCTCGATCGTGTCGATCGCGTCGAAGAGAGGCTCCTTGTCCTCCTGCATGTCCTTGCCGTAGGTGAGCGGCAGCGCGTGCATCGTGCCCTGCAGCGAGGCGAAGCTGGCGGCGACGCGCGGGCTCTTCGCCCGCAGCAGCTCGGCCGAGTCGGGGTTCTTCTTCTGCGGCATGATCGAGGAGCCGGAGGAGAAGGACTCGTCGAGCTCGCAGAAGCCGAACTCCGAGGAGCTCCAGATGACGATCTCCGAGCCGAGGCGGGAGAGGTGCATCGCGCAGGTCGAGGCGGCGGCCAGGTAGTCGAGGACGAAGTCGCGATTCGAGGCGCCGTCGATCGAGTTGTGGCTGACGTGGTCGAAGCCGAGGTCGTCGGCCACCGCGCGGCGGTCGATCTCCCAGTTGACGCCGGCCAGGGCGCCGGAGCCGAGTGGCATCACCGAAGCGCCGTCGAGCGCGAACTGGAAGCGCAGCACGTCGCGGGCGAGCATCCAGAAATAGGCCAGGAGGTGGTGGCCGAGGTAGACAGGCTGGGCGCGCTGCAGGTGGGTGTAGCCGGGCATCGGCCAGTCGCGGTGGGACTTGGCTAGCTCGAGCAGGCGCTCCATGACGGCGCCGGCCAGCTCGATCGCGCGCAGCGAGTGCGCCTGCACGACCATCGCCACGTCGGTGGCGACCTGGTCGTTGCGCGAGCGGCCTGTGTGGAGCTTGCCCGCCAACGGGCCGATCTCCTCGCCGAGCAGCCGCTCGACCGCCATGTGGATGTCCTCGTCGGCCTCCTCGAACTCGAAGCCGTGCTCCCCCATGCGGGCGCGGACCCGCTCGAGCCCGGCCTCGATCCGGCGCAGCTCCTCGTCGTCGAGGACGCCGATCTGGCACAGGCCGCGAGCATGGGCCTGGGACTGGTCGATGTCGTACGGCGCCAGGCGCCAGTCGAACTCGATCGAGCGGTTGAGGCGCCAGAAACGCGGGTCCGGGTCTTTGCGGAAGCGGGACATCAGCTGAGCGATCCGGCGAGAGCCTCGCACACCTGCTCGACCTGGGCCTCGCTCATCGCGGGGAAGAAGGGCAGCGCCAGCGAGCGGGCGGAAACCCGCTCGGCGACGGGGAACTGGCCGGGGCCGTAGCCGAGCTCCCGGAGATGCGGAAAGAGGTGGATGCAGGGCAGGTAGGGCTTCGCCGCGACGCCGCGCTCGGCGAGCTTTCCGATCGTGCGGTCGCGGTCGGCCTCGCCGGGGAGCTGCACCACGTAGACGAACCAGCTGCGCCGCTCGGCGCCCCGGCCGGGGCCGGGCAGGACCAGCTCCTCGACCCCGAGCGCGGCGAGCCCCTCCGCGTAGAGGCCGGCGACGCGCTCGCGGGCGGCGAGCATCTCGTCGAGCTTCTCGAGCTGGGCGACGCCCAGTGCCGCCGCCATGTCGGGCAGGCGGTAGTTGAAGCCCAGGGCCACGTGGTCGAGCCAGCCCATGTCCGCCGCCCGGGCCTGGTTGCGCTCGCTGCGCAGGCGCCCGGCCAGCTCGGGCGTGGGGACGATCATCCCGCCCTCGCCGGTGGCCAGCTGCTTGTTGGCGTAGAAGGCGAAGGTGGCGAGGTTGCCGCGGGCTCCGACCTTGACCCCCTCGGAGTCGAGGGCGCCGAGGGCCTCGCAGGCGTCCTCGAGGATGCCGAGCCCCCGTCCGCTGGCCAGGGACTCCAGCTCCGGCATCGCCGCCGGGTAGCCGAAGATGTGAACGGGGAGGATCCCGGCCGTGCGCTCCCCCACCGCGCCGGCCGCGGCCGCCGGATCGAGGTCGAGCGTGTCGGGGTCGATGTCGCAGAAGACCGGTCGCACCCCCTCGTAGAGCAGGCAGTTGGCCGAGGCGACGAAGCTGAAGGGCGAGGTGAGGACCTCGTCGCCCGGGCCCCAGCCGAGGGCCCGCACGCCGAGGTGCAGCGCCGCCGTGCCGCTCGAGACCGCGACGGCGTCATCGACCCCGAGCCAGGCGGCGAGCTCGCGCTCGAAGCGCTCGACCATCGGGCCCAGCGAGAGCCGGCCGGAGCGCAGGACCTCGAGGACGAGCTCCTCCTCGCGCGCGCCGAGCTCGGGTTTGGCGAGCGGGATCATCCTTGCTGGAAGGCGTAGGCGAGCGAGTCGACCAGCGCCTCCCAGGACGCCTCGATGATGTTCTCCGAGACGCCGATCGTCCCCCACTCGCGTTTGTGGTCGGTCGAGTCGAGCAGCACCCTGGTGATCGCGCCGGTGCCGTGCGACTCGTCGAGGATCCGCACCTTGTAGTTGGTCAGCTCGACCTCGGCCAGGTACGGGTAGCGGCGTTTGAGCGCGGCCCGCAGCGCCTTGTCGAGAGCGTTGACGGGGCCGTTGCCCTCGGCGACCTCCATGTACCGCTCGCCGTCGACGACCACCTTGATCGTCGCCTCGGTCTCGACCTTGGCCCCCTCGCGCTTTTCGGTCGTGACCCGGAAGCTCTCCAGCTCGAAGAGCGGCTCGTAGACCCCCGCCTCGCGGCGCAGCAGCAGCTCGAAGGAGGCCTGCGCCGCCTCGTAGTGGTAGCCGCGGTGCTCGAGCCGCTTGAGCTCCTCCACAGCGTTCGCGGCGGCGGCGTCGCCGAGCTCGAGGCCCGCCCGCTCGGCGGCGCTGCGGATCGTCGCCTTGCCCGACAGCTCGGAGGCGAGGATCTCGCGCTCGTTGCCGACCTCGGCGGGGTCGAGATGCTCGAAGGTGCGCGCGTCGGCGGCCACCCCGGCCGCGTGCATCCCGGCCTTGTGGGCGAAGGCGTTGCGGCCGACGTAGGCCCGGTTCGGGTCCGGCGTCATGTTGCAGAGCTCGTCGAGGTAGTGGGACGTCGAGCTGAGGCTCTCGAGCTGCGAGGCGGAGACCACGTCGAAGCCCATCTTCAGCTGCAGCGCGGGTAGGATCGAGGTGAGGTTGGCGTTGCCGCAGCGCTCGCCGTAGCCGTTCACGCATCCCTGGGCGAGGCGGGCGCCGGCCCCGACCGCGGCCAGCGAGTTGGCGACCGCGCACTCGGCGTCGTTGTGGGTGTGGATGCCGACCTCGGCCGCGCCCCCGAGGCCGGAGACGACCGCGGCGGTCGCCTCGGCGACGAAGTCCGGCAGGCTGCCGCCGTTGGTGTCGCAGAGGGTGACGTTCTCGGCCCCCGCCTCAGCGGCGGCACGCACGCATTCGAGCGCGAAGCCGGGGTCGTCGCGGTAGCCGTCGAAGAAGTGCTCGGCGTCGAAGACGGGCCGCTTGCCGCGCTCGCGGCAGAAGGCGATCGACTCGGCGATCATCGCCAAGTTCTCCTCGGCGGAGACCCTGGTCACCTTCTCGAGATGGAGCTTCCAGCTCTTGCCGACCAGGCAGACGACCGGGGCGAAGCACTCGGCGAGCACCCGCAGGGCCTCGTCGTCCTCCGCCGCCAGGCCACGCCGCCGGGTCATGCCGAAGGCCGCGATCGTCGCCTGGTTGAACTCCTCGCCGGCGAGCCGCTCGAACAGCTCGGCCTCCTTCGGGTTCGAGCTGGGAAAGCCCGCCTCGACGAAGTGGACGCCGAGCGCGTCGAGGGCGTGGACGACCTTGAGCTTCTCGCCCACCGAGAGCGACATGCCCTGCCCCCCCATGCCGTCCCGCAGGGTGGTGTCGTAGAGCTTTACCTGTTCCATCTGATGCCTTTCGCTTCGAGGAGATCGGGGGGAGGCCTTCTCAGACCCTTGGCGCGCGAGTGGTGTGAACCGCGCCAGCCGCTTAGGCGGCTGCGGTAATTCGCCCGATCGACTCGAAACGTCGCTGCATCAGGAATTGACCTTACTCGGTTCGTCCGCCCCGGTCGAGACCTGCACGAAATCGAGCCACTCGAGGTACTCCTCGGCGCGGCCGTGCAGGGCGTCGTCCAGCTTCTTCTGGATCACGCGGGTGATCTCGCCCGGCTCGCCGATCGTGTGATCGTCGATCTCGCGCACGGGCACCAGCTCGGCGGCGGTGCCGGTGAGGAAGACCTCGTCGGCGAGGTAGAGCTCGGCGCGGGCGATGTCGCGCTCCTCGACCGCGTAGCCGAGGTCGCGCGCGATCTGCACCACCGAGGCGCGGGTGATCCCGTCGAGGATCGCGTTCGAGTGCCCCGGCGTGACCAGGACGCCGTCGCGGACGACGAAGACGTTCTCGCCCGAGCCCTCGGAGACGTGCCCGTTCTGGTCGAGCAGGATCGCCTCTTCGTAGCCGCCCTTCTGCGCCTCGGTCTTGGCGAGGATCGAGTTGAGGTACTGGCCCGCCGCCTTCGCGTGCGGGATCAGGCTGTCGCCGGAGATCGCCCGCCAGGAGGAGACCGTGGCGCGAATGCCGTGCTTCTGTCCGTCCTCGCCGAGGTAGACGCCCCAGGGGAAGGCGGCGACGATCACGTCGACCGGCGCGTCGGTCGCGTAGAGGCCGAGGCTGCCGTAGCCGCGGAAGGCGAGCGGCCGGATGTAGCAGGAGTCGAGCCCGTTGCGGCGGACGAGCTCACGGGTCGCCTCGCCGATCTCCTCGAGCGAGTAGGGCAGCTCCAGGTAGTAGAGCTCGGCCGACTTCTCGAGGCGCGCGAGGTGGTCGCCGTGGCGGAAGATCGCCGGGCCGCGGTCGGTCTCGTAGCAGCGCACGCCCTCGAAGACGCCGGTGCCGTAGTGCAGCCCGTGCGCGAGCACGTGCACCTTGGCGTCCTCCCAGGCCACGAACTCGCCGTTCTGCCAGATCAGCTCCGCCGTCTCCATGACGGGAAAGTATGCCCGATTGAGGCCGCCCCGGTAGGGGCTCCACTTAACTTTTTCGTGGATCGGGGATTGCTGGCGCCTCGGGCGAGCGCCCGCGAAAAAGTACAAGACGTTGCGCCCCTACCGGGGCGGCCTCAGCGGGCCAGCTCAGTGAGGACGGCGGAGGTGATCTCGGCCGTGCCGACGGAAGCTTCTCCGGCTCCGGCGAGGTCGGGGGTGCGGAGGCCCTGCTCGAGGACGGCGTCGACGGCGGACTCGACGCGGACCGCCTCGTCCGCTCGGTCGAGGCCGTGGCGCAGCATCATCGCCGCCGAGAGGAAGGTGGCGAGCGGGTTGGCGACGCCCTGGCCGGCGATGTCGGGGGCCGAGCCGTGGACGGGCTCGAAGAGGCCGGGGTCGCCGTCGGCGCCGAGGCTGGCGGAGGGCAGCATCCCCAGCGAGCCGGTGAGCATCGCCGACTCGTCGCTGAGGATGTCGCCGAAGAGGTTCTCGGTGACGATCACGTCGAAGTCCGCCGGGCGCGAGACGAGCTGCATCGCGGCGTTGTCGACCAGCAGGTGGTCGAGGTCTACATCCGGGTAGTCCGGCGCGACGCGGCCGACCACCTCGCGCCAGAGCCTCGAGGTCTCGAGGACGTTGGCCTTGTCGACCGAGGTGACGCGCGGCTTGCGTTCCGAGCCGGCGGCGCGGCGCTGCGCGGCCTCGAAGCCGACCCGGGCGATGCGCTCGATTTCCCCAGCCGAGTACTCGCAGGTGTCGTGGGCTGCGTCGCCGTCGCGACCGGAGTCGCCGAAGTAGATGCCGCCGGTCAGCTCGCGGACGACGAGCAGGTCGGTGCCGGCGATCACGTCGGGGCGCAGCGGGCTGGCGCCGACCAGCGCCGGGCTCGGCCGCACCGGACGCAGGTTCGCGTAGAGCCCCATCCCCTTGCGCAGGCCGAGCAGGCCCTGCTCGGGCCGCGGCGCGTTGGGGTCGGTCGTGTCCCATTTCGGACCGCCGACGGCGCCGAGCAGGACGGCGTCGGCGTTCCGGCAGGCATCGAGCACCTCGTCGGTCAGGGCCGTGCCGTGGGCGTCGATCGAGCAGCCGCCCATCAGGTGCTCGGTGAACTCGAACTCGCCCAGCGCTCCGAGCAGGCGCCGGGCAGCGGCGACGATCTCGGGCCCGATCCCGTCGCCGGGGAGGAGGACTATGCGGGGAACCGGGCTCACGAAGCGGGCACTCTAGCCTCGATGTTGAGGCGGATGTACTCCAGCGTGAGCGGCTTGGGGGATGCGTCGAGGACGGCTTCGGCGAAGGGCAGGCGAAGCTCCTCGGGGAGCTGGGACAGATGCGGGACCATCGTCGCCGTCATCGTGAACTTGAGCGGGTCCTCAGGGGTGACCGGCTTCGGCTCGAGCCAGCAGCGCGCCTCGGAGAAGCCGGCGGCGCGCAGTCGCGCTTCGGTCTCCTCCGGGCCGGCGAAGTTCCACATCGTCGCCAGCTCGCCGAGATGCGGCGCGAACTCGGGTCGCGAGGCGACCGCCTCGATCGCCTCTGCGTGCTGCGCCACGTTGCCCTCGCCGCCGCACTGTGCGACCAGCCGGCCGCCGGGTCGCAGGGCCTCGCGCAGTCGCGCGAAGAGGCGATCGTGGTCGAGGATCCAGTGGAAGGTCGCGGTCGAGAAGACGAGGTCGACTGGCTCGTGGACCTCCAGCCCGGCGAGGTCGGCGACGAGGTAGGAGACGCGGTCGCCGAGGCGCTCGCGTGCTTTGTCGACCATCGCAGCGGAGGCGTCGACGACAAGCAGGCAACCGCCGGGTAGGCGCTCCAGGAGCCGCTCGCTCACCCGGCCCGAGCCGCAGCCCGCGTCGAGCGCGTGCTCGTCGCCGCGCAGCTCCAACCGCTCGAGCACCTCCACCCCCCACCCGTACTGCGGGTCGGAGATCGCGTCGTAGGTCTCCGCGTCCCACTCGCGCGGGCCCCGGTACATCGGCTCGTGCATGGCGAACCGACTCAGAGAGCCGTGGTGACGGGACCGCGATCGGCGGCTCCCGACTGCTCGAAGGAGTCGATCGCGCCGGCGTTCTCGAGCGTGATGCCGATGTCGTCGAGCCCGTTCAGCAGCCGGTGCTTGACGTCGGGCTCGACCGCGAACTCGAAGACGCCGGCGGCGCAGGTGACGGTCTCGTCGTCGACGTCGATCCGCGCCTCCCCGGCTTCGGCCACCGCGCGGCAGTGCTCCTCGTCGAGGATCGCCGGCAGCAGGCCGATCTTCGTGCAGTTGGAGTAGAAGATGTCGGCGAAGGACGGGGCGACTATCGCCTGGAAGCCGAAGTCCTCCAGCGCCCAGGGCGCGTGCTCGCGCGAGGAGCCGCAGCCGAAGTTGCGCCCCGTTACCAGGATCGGGTTCGGCTCCAGCTCGATCTCGCCGTCGCGGATCCAGTCGTAGAAGAGAAACTCGCCGAAGCCGGTTCGCTCGACCCGCTTGAGGAACTGCTTGGGGATGATCTGGTCGGTGTCGACGTCGGCGCGGTCCAGCACCGAGACCTTGCCTTCGATCACGTCTACGGGTCTCATCTCAGCTCCAATCTCGGATGTCGACGAAGTGGCCCTCGATCGCCGCCGCCGCGGCCATCTTCGGGCTGACCAGGTGGGTGCGCCCGCCCTTGCCCTGGCGCCCCTCGAAGTTGCGGTTCGAGGTCGAGGCGCAGCGCTCGCCCTCGATCAGGATGTCGGGGTTCATGCCGAGGCACATCGAGCAGCCCGCCTCCCGCCATTCGAAGCCGGCGGCGCGGAAGACCTCGTCGAGGCCCTCGGCTTCGGCGTCGGCCTTGACCCGCTGGGAGCCCGGGACGACCATCGCCCGTACCGAGCCGGCGACCTTGCGGCCGTCGACGATCTCGGCCGCCTCGCGCAGGTCCTCGATCCGCGAGTTGGTGCAGGAGCCGATGAAGACGCGCTCGGGGGCGACCTCGGTCATCGGCGTGCCGGGCTTCAGATCCATGTAGGCGAGGGCGCGTTCGGCCGCCTCGCGGTCGGCGGGCGAGTCCATCGCGGCCGGGTCCGGAACCGAATCGGTCACCTCGACGACCATTCCGGGGTTCGTCCCCCAGGTCACCATCGGCGAGATGTTCGCGGCGTCGACCTCGACCTCGGTGTCGAAGGAGGCGCCGTCGTCGCTGCGCAGCTGGCGCCAGCGCTCGACCGCGGCGTCGAAGTCGGCGGGAGCGGACGGCCGTCCGCGTACCCACTCGAAGGTCGTCTCGTCGGGGGCGATCATCCCGGCGCGGCCGCCACCCTCGATCGTCATGTTGCAGACCGTCATCCGGCCGGGCATCGAGAGCGCCTCGATCGCGGGGCCGGCGTACTCGACCGCGTGGCCGACCATGCCGCCGGTGCCGAGGCGGCCGATCGTCGCCAGGATCAGGTCCTTCGGGGTCACGCCGGCGCCCAGCTCGCCGCCGTAGACGATCCGCATCGTCTTCGGCCGCTTCTGCACCAGGCACTGGGTGGCGAGCACGTGCTCGACCTCCGAGGTGCCGATGCCGAAGGCGAGCGAGCCGAAGGCGCCGTGGGTGGAGGTGTGGCTGTCGCCGCAGACGATCGTCATCCCCGGCTGGGTGACGCCCAGCTCCGGGCCGATCACGTGGACGATGCCCTGGCGCTCGGAGCCCAGCGAGTAGACCGGGATGCCGAACTCCTCGCAGTTGCGCTCCAGGGTCTCGACCTGGATGCGCGAGAGCTCGTCGGCGATCAGCCGCGCCGCCTTGGTGCCGTCGGTCGGCACGTTGTGGTCGGCGGTGGCGAGCGTCTTGTCCGGACGGCGCACCTGGCGGCCCGCCATGCGCAGCCCGTCGAAGGCCTGCGGCGAGGTGACCTCGTGGACGAGGTGCAGGTCGATGTAGATCAGGCCGTCGGAGACCTCGTGCGCGTCCCAGAGCTTGTCGAACATCGTCTGTGGCATGGCTAGCCCCTCCTCAGGCCTGCTGCGATCACGGCGAGGAAGCGCGTCGGCTGCTCGCCTTCGTTCTCGAAATGATGGGGCAGATCGGCGTCGAAGGTGACGCTGTCGCCCTCGTTCAGCTCGTGGCGGGTGCCGTCGACGACGAGGACCAGCGTGCCTGCGAGGACGACGGCGGTCTCGCGGCTGCCCGGCTCGTGCATCGGCGGGTCGTCGCGGCCGCCGGTCGTCGCGCCGGCGTCGAGCGCGTGCAGCGAGACGTCCGCCCGCTGCCCGGGCAGCGGCGGCGTCAGCTCCTCGAAGCGGTGCCCGCCCCGCTCCAGCGTCCGGCGCTCGCCGGCACGGGTGACCGCGACATGCTCGCCCTCGTCGAGGCGCAGCAGCTGCGAAAGCGTCAGCTCCAGCCCGGCGGCGATCTTCGCCGCCACCGCCAGGGTCGGGCTGGTCTCGCCGCGCTCGACCTGCGAGAGCATCGGAGCGCTTACGCCCGACCGCTCCCCCAGGTCACGAAGCGACAGTCCCATCGCCTCGCGCAGGGCGCGGACGCGCCCTCCGACCGCAGGCGTCTCGGCTGCTCTTGGCTCGACCGCAGTTCTCATTACACTTGTACGTTATCACATACAGCCACAGCGGATGCGAATCAAGATCTCCAGCTATTTCATGGAGAACTTGATTCGCATCTGCTGTGGGGACTTCCCTACGGGCCGGGGGTGCGTTCGACCACGGCCTCGGCGGTGGCGGCCTCGGCCTCGCGGATCGCGGCGCCCTCGAGGGCGTTGGACAGCGCTCGTACGTAGGCGCGGGCCGACGCCTCCAGGATGTCGGTGGCGACGCCCTGGCCGGTTGCCAGGCGGCCGGCGGCACGCAGCATCACCGTCACCTGGCCGAGGGCGTCCTCCCCCCCGGTCACCGCCTCGACCGTGTACTGACGCAGCTCGCACTCGGTCCCGGTCGCCTTCTGGATCGCGCGGAAGATCGCATCGACGGGACCGTCGCCGCTCGACTCGCCGACGACCTCCTCGCCCGAGGGCATCTTCACGGCGACCCGCGCCAGCGGCTCGCGGCGCGAGCCGGCCTCGACCTCGAACCAGGCCAGCTCGTGGGCGTCGGCCCTCTCGCGCATCTCGTCGGAGACGATCGCCTCCAGGTCGAGCGCCGTCACCTGCTTCTTGCGGTCCGCTATCTCCTTGAAGCGCTTGAAGGCGGCGTTCAGCGCGTTGCCCTCGACCTTGAAGCCCAGCTGCTCCAGCGCGTCGCGCAGCGCGTGCCGGCCCGAGTGCTTGCCCAGCACGATCGAGTTCGACTCGAGCCCGACCTCGGTCGCGTCCATGATCTCGTAGGTGGTGCGCTCCTTCAGCACGCCGTCCTGGTGGATCCCCGACTCGTGGGCGAAGGCGTTGCGGCCGACCACTGCCTTGTTCGGCTGGATCGCGTAGCCGGTCAGGCGCGAGACCATGCGGCTCGTACGCGCCAGCTCGCGGGTGTTGATCCCCGTGGTCAGCCCGTGCGCGTCCTCGCGCGTGCGTACAAGCATCACGATCTCCTCCAGCGAGCAGTTGCCGGCGCGCTCGCCGATCCCGTTGACCGCGCACTCGACCTGGCGGGCGCCGGCCAG
>Ga0207651_10000403_pt1 | contig 18263 bp, 17 predicted proteins | sample KBSM23metaG_FD_184328 | JGI IMG/M metagenome (GOLD analysis project Ga0207651, IMG submission 184328) | Miscanthus rhizosphere microbial communities from Kellogg Biological Station, Michigan, USA - KBS M2-3 metaG (SPAdes) (version 2) | ecosystem: Host-associated > Plants > Roots > Rhizosphere >... | reverse complement strand
GAGGTGGGAGTCTGGCATTCGGTGGCGTAAAAGTTCAAACTCGACGTATGTCGATCCCGATGCTGGTCGTCATCATCGTCGTCGGTGCCGGGTGCATCGTCTGGCTGGCGCAGCAGGTGCGTGCGTTGCGGCGCCAGAAGCGCAACCTCCGCCACTGGGAAAAAGGCGAGCCCCTGGAGGGCGTCGGCGACTGGGACTGACGCTACTGCTCGCCGCCGGGCGCCCGCTGGGCGGCGCCGTCGAGAAAGCGCAGCGTGTCCGCCAGGTGTAGCCGCCAGTACGGCCAGTCGTGGCCGCCCGCGAATTCCTCGTACAGGTGCTCGATGCCGCGCGCGTCGAGCGCGGCGTGCAGCGCGCGGTTGCCGGGCAGCAGGTGGTCGTCGGTGCCGCAGTCGAAGCGCAGCGGCGGCAGGCGCGCCGCGTTCCGTTCGAGCCAGTGCAGCGCGGTGCCGTCGGGCTGGCCGAACCCAGGCAGGCCGTCCAGCCGATCGCCGGTCGCCTCCGAAAGCCGGCCCAGCGTCGTGACGGCCGAGTGCGCGGAGATGCCGCGAAAGCGATCGGGATACTTGGCGCCCAGGCGCAGCGCGCCGAAACCGCCCATCGACAGACCGGCGATCGTGAGCGGTGACGAGGCGGTGATCCGATCGTCGGCCAGCGCGGCGGCGGCCGGGACCTCGTCGACGATGAAGCGTTCGTAATCGGCGTCGTTGTGCGGCACGTAGCCGCTGCCGAGGCCCCACATCCCGTCCGACGGCATCACCAGCGCGACCGGCGCGATCTCCTCCGCGTCGACGAGCCGGCCGGCGGTCAGATGCGCGCCGCCGCTCAGCGGCCACGACCACGCGCTGGCGCAGGCGCCGTGCAGCAAGACGATGACGGGCAGGGGCGCAGCGCCCGTTCCGATCGGGGGCGCCCAGAAGCAGATGTCGGCGCGCCGCCCCAGCGCCCGACTGCCGACCGTGAGCACGCGCAGCCCGTCGCGCTCGAAGCGCGGGTCCGAGATCTCGACAGAAGCGAAAGGGTTCCCGACCACGCGCGCAGCTTACACCGGCGGCGCGTTCGGACATCGGACGCTCGTCCGAAGTGCGGTCGCGAGCCGGTGTCGACACGACAGGAATTCGCGCCTCGACTTCGGCACGCCGCTCACAATGTCGCGTGCTACCGTGAGGAGGTAGCAATGACCAGCGAGGACATAACGATCGAGATCCTGAAGAGCATCCGCCAGGAAGCGCGCGAAACGAAGAGGGAGCTCCAGGAGAGGTTCGAAGGGATCGATCGACGGTTCGACTCCATGGACCAGCGTTTCGACTCCATGGACCAGCGTTTCGACGGCATGGACCACCGGTTCGATGTGCTGGAAGAACGCATCGATTTGACGGCTCAGCGCCTCGACATCACCAACGAGCGGCTAGGGGTCGTCGAGTCGACCCTGATGGCGGTGGCGCGGCGCCAGCGGTTCACCCAGAAATACCTGAAAGAGCGCCTCGATGTGCGCGTGACTGACCTCGAAGCCCGGGTGGGCCGGCTCGAGAATCGCTGAAGCGCAACGCTAGTCGCTCCGCGCCGCAGGCGCGGTGTGCGACTACTTTTTTTCAGGTAGCCGCGATCCCGCGCTTCGCGCGGGGGCGGCTAGACCGCGCCGGTCTTGCGCAGGAACTCGATGTAGTAGTCGGCCTCGCGCCGCTCTTCCAGCTCGCCGCGCTCGATGGCGTCCTCGCACAGCTTGCGCAGGTCGCCGACGCGCTTGGACGGCGGGATGCTGAAGGTCTCCATGATGGCGTTGCCCAGGCCGGGCGGCAGCGGCGGCACGCGCGCGTCCAGGACGCGGATCGCCAGGATGCGTGCCCGCAGCGCCTCGATGTTGCGGATCGCCTCCTCGCGCCGGCCCGGCCGCCGCGACGTCACGTCCGCGCACGACAGCTCCAGCAGGTTGTCGAGGTGCTCGCCCATCTCGTGGTCGAACCGCCGCACCGCCGCGTCGGTCCAGCCCGGTTCGTACGCGTTCGCGCGCAGGTGGTTCAGGATCAGGAAACGGATCTGATGGCGTTCGGGCTTGTCGAACGCGAGCCGCTTGGCGATCGGCTCCCACATCCGCGCGCCCACCTCGGCGTGGCGGTGGAACGTGACCTTGCCGTCGGGCAGCATCACGCGCGTCCGCACCTTGCCGATGTCGTGCAGCAGCGCCGCCCAGCGGATGATCGGGCTGGGTACCGACTGCAACACCACCTGCTTGGTGTGCTCCCAGACGTCCTTGTGGCGCCGTCCCGCCTCCTGCGAGAAGTCGACGGTCGCGTCCAGCTCGGGCAGCACCGTGGCCAGCAGGCCTGCGTCGTGCATCCATTGCAGGCCCGCGCCCAGCGTCTTGCCCATGATCACCTTCTCGACCGTGTGGCGCAGCTGCGCGGGGGGCAACGTCGCCACCAGCGGCGCCGCGGCGCGCGCCGCGTCCGTGATCTCGGGGTCCGGCGGCGCGATGCCACCCGCGACCGCCGCGGCCAGGTCCAGCACGCCGGCCGGCTCGCCGCCGAACGGCGCGATCGCTTTTCCGTTCGACATGCGCGACCTCGGAAAACCTCAGACGGCAGCGGCCGCCGTTACGACGTGATCTTTCGTTTATCCTGATCGCGCTTGCGCGCGAGGTGATCGATGAACGGCTGCACCTGCTTGACCCGCCCCGCCAGCGACTTCTCCGTGATCGGGTACAGCGTTCCGAACCGCAGGCCCTCGTCGTAAAGGAAGGTCCCCACCTCTTCGTCGTCGACGAACATCGGGATCTTCTTCTTGGCGTAAACCGCCTTCAGCAGCGAGCTCCAGCGGCTGTCGAGCCACTCGATGATGTCGTCGCCCAGCGCCTGCTTGAAGAGCTTCAGCTCCTCTTCGAACCGCGCGTAGTCCTCGGCGAAACGCTCGCGGAACGCGGGCGCGCCCTCGCCGCCGTCGGCGGCGATCTTGGCCAGCGCCAGCCGCAGCTGGACCACATCCTCGGAAAAGCGCAGCGGGGCGTCGACGTTGCCGTCCTTGGGCGTGATCACGTGGACGACCGTCGCCGCGGCCAGCTCGCGCACCTCGCGTTCGAGGTCCGAGTCCGCCACCGCCTCGAGCAGAACCTTGAGGTCGAAGGGCAGGGAAACCAGCGCCTTCGCGATCGTGTCGAGAAATGCGCGCTCGATGTCCTTGTCCATGTGTTGTTAGAGCCGAAGGTCGCGGTTGGGCGTTGAGCTACCAGCCAGGGTCAGTGGGCGGCCGGTTCGAAACGACGCCAGGAAAGACGACCAACGGCCAACTGTCAAGCAGTTTACTCGTTTAGGACGGGGGCGGCGCGTATCGATTCGTCCAGGGCGGCCGCCGCCGCGCCGCGAAACCCGGCCAGTGGGCCGGGGGGCAGCTCCAGCGTCAGCACGGGCAGGCCGCGATCGATCCCCAGCCAGCTGCCCAGCGACCCGGGGGTCGGGTAGCCGATGTCGGACCGCGCCGGCCAGCCGCACGCCGCCGCGACCGCCCCGGCCCAGGCGGCGGCGGGGCCGTCGTAGTTGACGCACGCGAACGGGGCGTGCACCGCCACCACGGCGGCGATCGGCTCGCGCGCGATCAGGTCGGCGACGACGCGCGTCTCGGGTTCCGACAGCGGGGCCGGGCCCGGGAAGTAACCGGGCGCGTGGCTGGTCGAGAACGATCGGGCGGGAAAGTTGCGATTGAGGTCGACGTCGCGCGCCGAATTCTTCGAACCGCGCGCCACCCCGTCGGGGTTGACGGCGGGAAGCAACCAGATCGGGAAGCCGGGCCGAGGTTCGTGAGGACGTTCGGTGGAAGGTCGGGCGGCGGCGCGCGCGGCGAGCTCGATCAGCGCCTCCACGCTGGCCGGTTCGTCGCCATGGACGCCGCCCATCACCAGCAGGGCGGGGCCCGCGCCGCCGAAACGGCGCCCGCGGATCGCCCGTCCTTCGGTCGACGTCCCGAGCGACTCGAACCCGAGAGCCTCCACGGCGGCGACGAGCGTCTCCACTGGATCCCATTTCACGCCGGGGCTAACGTCGGCGCAATGGCGATCAAGCTGCGCGACCTGAAGACCGAGGCCAGGACGCTGGCGCGAGCCAAGCAGTACGCAGCGGCGCTGGCGGCCCACGACCACATGCTGGCGGTCAACCCGCTGGACTACGACAGCCGGCGCAAGATCGCGGACCTGCTGCTCGCGATGGGCGACAAGGTGGCGGCCGCCCAGGTCTACCGCGCCGTCGCGATGCACGACGCGCGCTCCGGCCATCTGCTGCCCGCCATCGTCGGGTGCAAGGTGCTCGAATCGCTGGGCGGCAAGGCGGAGGAGATCGTGGCGGTCATGGCGGCGACGTATGGCCACGACGCGAAGGGGCTGGCGAAGTTCGCCGCCCGCCAGGCGCCCGTCGACCTCGACGGTGAGATCGCGCCCGTCCCCGCCAATGCCGCCGCCGGCGATCCGGCCGCCGTCGCGGCCCGCGCGCGCGATCGCGCGCTGGATCTGTCCGCCTTCGTTCAGTATCCGGAGGGGTTTCTCCCGGTTCCGTTCTTCTCCGAGCTGCCGCACAGCCTGTTTCCCACCGCCGTCCAGTTGCTGCGGCTGGTCCGCGCCGGCGACGGCGACGTCGTGATCCGCGAAGGCCAGCTGGGCACGGCGTTCTATTTCGTCGCGACGGGCGAGGTCCGCGTGATCGCGCGCGCCGGAAACAACAAGGCGGTGGAGCGCGGACGGCTGCACGAAGGGTCGCTGTTCGGCGAGATGGCGCTGGTGACCGAGCAGGCGCGCACCGCGTCCGTTCAGGTGGTCGGCGAGGCGGACCTGCTGGAGGTGGATCGCGCCGCGGTCGCGCGTCTGGTCGCGGAGGTCCCCGTGCTGGCGGAGCGGCTGGATCGCTTCGCGCGCGAACGGCTGCTCAAGAACCTGCTGGCGACGTCCCCGCTGTTCAAGCCGTTCGATCACCAGCAGCAGATGGAGCTGCTGAAACGCTTCGAGGGCCACGACCTCGAGCCCGCCACCGTGATCATCCGCGAAGGCGAAGCCGGCCAGGGCCTGTTCGTCGTCATGTTCGGCGAGGTGGAGGTCCTGCAAAAGGACGTGAACGGCCGCGACAAGACCGTCGCCAAGCTGGGCGCCGGCGAGGTGTTCGGCGAGATGTCGCTGCTGGGCGACAAGCCGACGACGGCGACGGTCCGCACGCTGTCGCGGACGACGATCATGTTCCTCGGGCGCGATTACTTTCAGCGGTTGGTGCAGGCGTTGCCGCCGCTGCGGCAGTACTTCGAGGAGCTGTCCAAGCACCGCCGCCGCGCCCGTGTTTGACCAGCGCGGCCACCGCCGGCGCAGATTTTCGACGATTTGCTAGACTCCCGCGCGTCATGACGATTCGTCGCCTGGGCCGATGGTTCAGCATTCTGGTGCTCGCGCTGGTGGTGCTGTTGCCGACGCTGGCGCTGGCCGGGCCGCGCTCGGGCGGCAGCTTCAGCGGGCGCTCGGGCTTCCGGACGGCGCCGCGCTACTCGGACAGCAACCGCGACGACCGCAATTACTACGGCGGCGGCAGCGGCTCGCATTTCATCTTTCTGCCCGGCTGGGGTTGGGGCGGCGGGATGGGCTACGGCGGCGGCGTCGGTCTGCTCGGGACGGTGTTCGTGCTGGCCGCGGTCGCCATCGGCGCGTCGATGGTGATGCGCGCCGTTCGCCGCAGCCGGGCGGGCGGGCCGGGCGGGGGCATCGCCTCGCTGTTCAGCCCGTCGGGCAACGACGACTCGCTGGTCCTCCAGGGCCGCGCCTTCCTGTACAAGCTGCAGCTCGCGCTGGGGCGCTCGGCGCGCGGCGTCCAGGATCGGCTGGCCGTGTTCGCGGCCCAGGGCGACACCTCGACCGAGGCGGGGCTGGCGGCGTTGCTGCAGCAGACTGCGCTCGAGCTGCTTCGCAACAAGGACTCGATCCGATACGCGGCCGCGGAGGCGCGTGGCCCCATGACGCTGACCAACGCCGAGACCGCGATGAACGGCGTGTCGCTGGCCGAACGGTCGCGCTTCCAGGTCGAGCGCGTCCGCGTCGCCGACGGCCGCGCCGCGCGTTCGGACGCGCCCGCCGAGGAGGGCAAGGAGGCGCTGGAGATGGTCGTGGTCACGCTGATTGCCGCGACGCGCACGCCGCTCGAGAAGTTCCGCGCCGTGTCGACCGCCGACGAGCTGGCCGGGCTGCTGTCCGAGCTGGGCGGCGTGTCGGGCAGCGGCCTGCTGGGCCTGGAGGTGGTCTGGACGCCGGCGGACGCGAACGACTCGATGACCGAGACCGACGTGATGACCACGTATCCCGAGCTGCGAAGCCTCTAACCGGGAGCCCACATGCCCGCACTGCTCGCCGCAGTCCCTACCGTACTCCTGCAAGCCGCTCCGCCCGTTCCCATGCAACCCGCCCCGCTCTGGCGCCTCATGCTGGACGCCGCGCTGTTCGGCTTGTCCGGCATCGTCCTGCTGATCATCGGGTACTACCTGTGGGAGCTGATCACGCCCTACAATTTGCGCCGGGAAATTCACGAAAACCGCAACACCGCGGTCGCCATCGTGGTCGCGGCGTTCATTCTCGGGATGGCGATCGTCATCGCGGCTTCCCTGATCTTGATCAAATAGGGACGATTGACCCCCTCGGCTGCGACGGATAAAGTCGTAAGTCCGCCGGATCTTTGCCGTGTTCAAGCTGACGATCGAGGACGATGAAGGTAAGACGACTGTCGTTCCGCTGGCGCGGGACGAGATCACGATCGGTCGCCTAGAAGGCAACACGATCCGGCTGACGGAGCGCAACGTGTCACGGCGGCACGCGCGCCTGGTGCGGCAGAACGGCGCGCTGTACATCGAGGATCTCGCCAGCTTCACCGGAGTGCGCGTGAACGGCGCGAAGATCGCGACGCCGACACCCTTGCGCGACGGCGACGAAGTTCAGATCGGCGACTACAAGCTGGCGTTGAAAGGCGACCGCACCACCGCCGCGATCAGCGATCGCCCGCCTTCGATCGGGGATCGCCCGACGATGCCCAGCATCCCCGCCGTGACCACGCCGATCTCGACGGTCGGCGGCTCGGTCGCGATCCCGACGCGCGCTTCGGTGGCGGCGATGGCCGCGCAGCCGGCCGCCGCGGCGCCGCCGCCCGCGCCGGCCGCCCCGGTGGAGATCGCGCCGGTCGACACCGCGCCGCTGGCCAGCGGCGGTTCGGCGGCCGTGGCGGCGCCCGCGAGGGAATCGACGCCCGCGCCGGTACCCATCCTCACGCCGCCGGCCGCCATGACGGCCGCCGCCGCCGCGGCACCCGCGCCGGCGGTTCGGCGCAGCCAGCCGCAGCCGGTCGCTGGACCGGCGCCGCAGCCAGTGGCCCCCCCGCCGCCGCTCGGCGGCCACACGCCCGCGTACCGGGTCGCCACGCCGGCGGCGGCACGGCCCGCGCAGCCCCAGCCATCGCCGCCCGCTTCCAGGCCCGCGTCACCGGTCGAGAGCATCCCGGCCGTCCCCGACGTCACCGACGCCCAGCCGACGATCCCGATCCGCGCGCTCGGCGACTCCGTTCCCGATCGCACGGCCGGCACCGCGCCGGCGCGGATGTTCGTCCTGACCACGGATCTGGCCGGGATGGAGTTCACGCTGGATCGCGCGTCGCTGGTGATCGGACGGACCGACGAGAACGACATCGTCCTCGGTCACCGATCGATTTCACGCCACCACGCCAAGGTCGTGCGCGACGGCGACCACTACACGATCATCGACATGCAGAGCTCGAACGGCGTGCGTGTCAACGGCGAGGACTACGAGCGCATCGAGCTCAATCCGGGCGACATCGTCGAGCTCGGGCACGTCAAGCTGCGCTTCGTCGGCCCGCTGGAGACCTTCGTCTTCAAGCCCGCGTCGATGGGCCTGGGGATGTCGAGCAAGCTCTTCGTCTACGGCGGCGCGGCGCTGGTGCTCGCGACCTTCGCTTTCCTGATGGTGCGCAAGCGCAACGCCGTCGAGGCGCCGCCGGTCGTCGCCAGCGCGCCCGCGCCCGAGCCCGCGCAACCGCCGCCGCCCCCCGCGGCCGCCGCGGCGCCCGCGGCGGCCGGGCCCGGACCGCTGCCCGCGCCGCCCGCGACCACGCCGTCCGCGATCTTCGCCGAGGCCCGCCAGGCCGCCACCGTCGAGGACTGGGACAAGTCACGGGCGACGCTGGATCGGCTGGCCGCGGTCGAGGATCCCGCCCTGCGCCGTGACGCCGCCGCGCTCCGGCACCGCGTCGACATCGAACGCCAGGGCTCGATGCTGTTCGCGCAGTTCGACGAGGCGTCGTCGGCGAAGCGCTACGCCGAGGCGATGGATCGCTACGAGCAGATTCCCGCCGACAGCGTCTACAAGCGCCGCGCGAAGACGCGGTACGAGGAGGCGCGCACCTTGCTGGTGTCCGAGCACATGGCGGTCGCCGACAAGGCGCGGACCGCCGGGCACTGCGCCGAGGTGAAGACCGAGGTCGCCGAGATCGTCCGCCTCGATCCCCGCAACACCATCGCGAAAGAGATGGTCCGGCTGTGCCGGCCGGCGCGCGAGCCGGTGGCGGCGCGCCCCGCCGCGGCAGCGCCGGTCGCGCCGGTGGCGGCGCGCCCCGCGAAGCCCCGTCCCAGCCCGACGCTCACGGCCACCGAGGCGCCGCCCCGCGCCGAGCGCGCCGAGGCGCCCGCCAAGCCCGCCGCGCCGGCCGCGAGCGAGGGCGATGCGGCCGATCCGGACGCGCTGATGAAGCAGGCGCGCGAGGCCTGGCTGAAGCAGCAGTGCGGTGCGGCGGTGGATCTGTCGCGCAAGGCGCTGCACGCCAAGCCCGGCATGACCGACGCGTATCAGATCATCGCCGTCTGTTCCTGCACGCTGAAGGACGCGGACGCCGCCGGCCGCGCCTACGCCAAGCTGGACGACAAGAACCGCAACCTGGTCCGCGCGCTGTGCCAGAAGAATGGCGTGACGGTCGGCGGCGGCGAGTAGCGCCGCGCGCCGCGCGCGCTACGACTTCATCGCCACGAAGGCCATGAAGCCCGATTGCATCGCCTCCATGACCGGCTCGCGGAAGGTCAGCGTCGAGCCCTTCACGCAGTAGTCGACGGTGTCGGGGCTGACCGATCCCGTCGGCGTCGTGAGCAGGCTGTTTCCCGAGGTGCTGTACGTTCCCGACTCGGACAGCGTGTCGGGCGCCTCGATGATGGTGCAGTTGCACGTGCTGGTTCCGGTGCAGGTCGCGGACTGCGACGACGGCTCCGAGGCGAAGCTGGCGGCGAGATCCGCGCAGGTGCCCCCGTTCAGGCACGACACCGGAACGTTCACGCCCAGCGTCCCGTTCAGCGTCAGCGCGATCTGGTAGCTGCCGTCGGTGTTGAACACGAACGATCCCGTCGGAACGAAGTTGACGTCGCCCAGCGCGGCCTGCGGGCACTGTCCCATCAGGCCCTCGCTGAACGCGGCCATCAGCACGCTCTTGTCGACGCACAGGCCGGTGGCGTTCCAGGTCCCCGCGATGTTGCCGCCGCACGGGGCTTCCGTGCAGGAGGGGCCGCCGACGATGTTCTTGTTGCCGCTGTCGGGACCGCACGCCAGCGAGGTGAGGGAAAACGCGGACAGTAAGAGAGAAGCGACGCCGTATTTTTTCATACCTCAACGGTCGCTCAATCCGCTGGACGTCGCAACAAACAACGACGATCCGGTGACATCGATCACCGCGATGACGTCGACGGCGGGCGGCTACTTGCGGGGCGCCGCGCGCTTCTCGAGCTCGGCGTAGGTCTTCTCGGGCGGTGCGCTCGTCTCGCACGGCAAGCCCGCCTCGTTCCAGCCCGCGCAAGAGACGCGGCCGAAGTTGTCGCGCTCGCCCGCCCAGCCGCCGCGCATGTCGACCACGTTGGTGTAGCCGGCCGCTTCGAGCAAGGTCGCGGCCTGCAGCGAGCGACCGCCCATCTTGCAGCCGACCACGATCTTGGTGTCCTTGGCGAAGTTACCTTCCACCACCGACTGGAACGCAGGGTTCGGGGCCATGCGGCCGCCCGCCATGTGCAGCAGGGGAATGTTCACCGCGCCCGCCGGATGACCGCCCTCGAACTCCGGGATGGACCTGACGTCGACGTAAGCCCACCCCTCCTTGAGCAACGCGTCGGCTTCGGGGGGCGTGACCCGTTTGACCATGGTGCAGGTGATACCACAATATGGTGGTCCGTCATGGCCAAGGCTCCCCATCTGCGTGTCGTTGCCGCCGTGATCGCGCGCGGCGAGCGCTACCTCATCACGCAGCGCCGCCCGCAAGCGGTGCTGCCGGGCCTGTGGGAGTTTCCCGGCGGCAAGGTCGAGGAGGGCGAGACCGATGCGCAGGCGCTCAAGCGCGAGGTGAGCGAGCGCGTCGGCGTCGAGGTCGACGTGGCGGCATGCATCGGCCGCCGCACGCACGACTACGACGGCTACTCGGTCGACCTGGCGCTGTACCAGGCGACCATCGTCGGCGCGGTCGAGCCCAAGGCGGTGCGCGTCGCCGACTGCCGCTGGGTCACTTCGGGTGAGTTCGAGAAGTATCGATTTCCCGCCGCCGACCAGGCGACCATGGACCTGCTGCTCGGCATAAAACGCGGGTGAGCGCGCGGCGAAAGAATAGGAAGGTCTCCGAACCGCTGCCCCTGCGCGTACCGAAGCGCGCTCCCGCGTCGGCCGACGCCGGCGGGCTCGCGCTGCGGTCGCTGCACCAGGCCGCGGCGCGCTGGATCGGCGCGCTCATTCGCATGCAGTCGCCGCATCCCGCGATGACCGCCGCGCTGGACGTGGTGGCGCGCCTGCAGGAGCGGCCGTTCCGGACGAACTTCGTCCTGCTGGGCGAGCCCGGGACCGGCAAGGCGGGGCTCGCGCGCGCGCTGCACCAGCTCGTCTGTCCGGAAGGGCCGCTGGTGCGCCTGAACGTGGCGGGGTTCTCGGACGATGACGCGCTCGCCGTGCTGGCCGGCGACGGCAAGCGCGGTGGCGCGGCCGCGGCGGCCGCGGGCGGCACACTGCTGATCGGCGAGACCGCCGGGCTGGGACCGCGCACGCAGGCCGCGCTGATCCGCGTGCTCAAGACCGGGCGAGCCGACCTGGAGGGGGACGAATCGCCGCGCAAGGGTCGCCGCGTCTGCGCGATCGCGATGTCCGATCACGACCTCTGGGGCGAGGTGCGCGCCGGGCGTTTCCGGCACGACCTGTACTGGCGGCTGGCGCGCATCGTGCTGAAGCTGCCGCCGCTGCGCGAACGCAAGCAGGACATCGCGCCGGCGGCGATCTGGATGGGCAACCGGATCCTGCGCGAAGCCGGGCTGTCGCATGACCTGGTCATGACCGAGGACCTCGATCGCCTGCCCGCCGCCGAGCGCGCGAACGCCATCGAGCTCAAGCGTGACGCCGTCGCCGCCCTCGAGGAGCAGGAATGGCAGGGGAACCTGCGCGAGCTGGAGACCGTGCTGGAGCGGGCCTTGCTGCTCTACCGTGAGGGCAACGCCCTGGACGCCAAGGCCGTCCGCGCCGCGCGCTGAATCGCGTGGGGGCCGCCGCCGGTCTCTGGTACGCTGCCGGGTCCGGCCGATGTCCTGTACGCGTTGCGGCGCCGCCATCACCCCGGGCGCGAAGTTTTGCCCCGCCTGCGGGCGGGCCGTGGCCCCCGGGCCGTTCGCGCCGGCGCCGGCCGTCGCGGTCGCGCCCGCGCCGGCACCCTGGACGACCGGCGGCGCGATGCGCGGCTACGAGCCGCCCAGCAGCGCGATCGACGCGCCCCCCGAGCCGATCGTACCCATGGATCCGCCGAAGAACAACGGGTTCGCGGTGGTGTCGCTGGTGTTCGGTTGCATCTGGTACTTCTGGATAGGCTCGATCATCGCGCTGATCTTCGGATACATCGCCAAGGGTCAGATCGACGCCTCGCAGGGCCAGCAGAAGGGGCGGGGCTTCGCGGTCGCCGGGATCGTGCTCGGCTGGTTGGGGATGGGCGTCCTGGCCATCATCATCATCGCGTTGATAGTCAGTAAGGCCAACTAACTCCAAGCAGATCGGACCTCTGCGTCCTTCCCACGGCGCGGGCCGAAATGGTAAGTCTCGCGGGCTAGTCCGGCTCGAAACCCCAATGGCAATCAAACCCTTCCGCCGTGTCCTTGCCGCGAACCGCGGCGAGATCGCCGTGCGCATCTTCCGCGCCAGCACGGAGCTGGGGTTTCGCACCGTCGCGATCTTCTCGGAGGAGGACCGCGTCCACCTTCACCGCTACAAGGCGGACGAGGCGTACCTGGTCGGCAAGGGGCTGGAGCCCGTGGCCGCCTACCTGGCCGAGGACGAGATCGTCGAGCTGGCGAAGCGGCACGAGGTCGACGCCATCCACCCCGGCTACGGGCTGCTGTCCGAGCGGGCGTCGTTCGCGCGCAAGTGCCGCGACGCCGGCCTCACCTTCGTCGGGCCGACGCCCGAGGTGATCGAGGCGCTGGGTGACAAGGTCGCCGCGCGCAAGATCGCCGAGGCGGCGGGCGTGGCGATCGTCCCCGGCACGCCGGGCGGCGTGAAGACGGTCGCCGAGGCGCGCCAGTTCGCCGACCGGGTCGGCTACCCGGTGATCATCAAGGCCTCGGGCGGTGGCGGCGGGCGCGGCATGCGCGTGGTGCGCGCGGCCGGCGAGCTGGAAGAGCTGCTGACGCGTGCCCGCTCCGAGGCGAAGAAGGCGTTCGGCGACGACACGGTGTTCCTCGAGAAGCTGGTGGTGCGGCCCAAGCACATCGAGGTGCAGATCCTGGGCGACAACCACGGCAACATCGTTCACCTGTTCGAGCGCGACTGCTCGGTGCAGCGGCGCCACCAGAAGGTGATCGAGTACGCGCCCGCCTGGTCGCTGCCGCCGGAGCTGCGCGCGCGCATCGCGGCCGACGCGCTGAAGATCGCCCGCCACGTGAAGTACTCGAACGCCGGCACCGTCGAGTTCCTGGTCGGCGAGGACGGCACGCACTACTTCATCGAGGTCAACCCGCGCATCCAGGTCGAGCACACCGTCACCGAGGCGATCACGGGGCGCGACCTGGTCCAGGCCCAGATCCGGATCGCGCAGGGGTACAAGCTGTCCGATCCGGAGATCAGCATCGGCGGCCAGGACGAGATCCAGCAGCGCGGCGTCGCCATCCAGGCGCGCATCACCGCCGAGGATCCGCGCAACGACTTCATGCCCGACACGGGCAAGATCACCGTGTACCGCCCGGCGGTCGGCAACGGCATCCGCCTCGACGACGGCTCGGGGTACGTCGGCGCGCGCGTGTCGCAGTACTACGACTCGCTGCTGGCGAAGATCACCGCCAGCGGTCTCGAATGGAACTACGTCCGCCGCAAGGCGATCCGCGCGCTGCGCGAGTACCGCATCCGCGGCGTGAAGACCAACCTGGCGTTCCTCGAGAACGTGCTGTCGCACCCGACGTTCGCGGCCGGCAAGGCCCACACCACCTTCATCGACGAGACGCCCGAGCTGATGCAGATGCCGGCGCGCCGCGATCGCGCGACGCGCATCCTGCGCTACGTCGGTTCGACCATCGTCAACGGCCACCCCACGGTGCGCGGGAAGCCCAAGCCGCCGATGACCGTGCTGTCCAGCGAATCGGCGCCGCCGCCGGTGCCGCGGCAGCCGCCGCCCGCCGGCACCAAGCAGGTGCTGGAAAAGGAAGGGCCGGCGGGGATCGTCAAGATGCTGCGCAAGGACGCGCGCGTGCGCTACACCGACACGACCTGGCGCGACGCGCACCAGTCGCTGCTGGCGACGCGGCTGCGCAGCTACGACATCGCGCGCGTGGCGCCCGCGACCGCGCACCTGTGCGCCAACCTGTTCTCGCTGGAGATGTGGGGCGGCGCCACCTTCGACGTCGCGTACCGCTTCCTCTCCGAAGATCCCTGGATCCGGCTGGAGGAGCTGCGCCGGCTGGTCCCGAACGTGATGTTCCAGATGCTGGTGCGCGGCGCCAACGCCGTCGGCTACACCAACTACCCCGACGACGTCGTGAGCGGCTTCATCGAGGAGGCCGCCGCGGCCGGCATGGACGTGTTCCGGATCTTCGACGCGCTGAACGACGTCGACAACATGCAGGTCGCCGTCGAGGCGGCCCAGAAGACCGGGCGCATCGTCGAGACGTCGATCTGCTACACGGGCGACGTCTCCGATCCGCGGCGCAAGAAGTACGACCTCAAGTACTACGTCGACCTCGCCAAGGACATCGTCAGCCGCGGCACGCACCTGCTGGCTATCAAGGACATGGCCGGCCTGCTGAAGCCGCGCGCGGCGACGATGCTGGTGAAGGCGCTGAAGGATGCGGTCGACGTGCCGCTGCACCTGCACATGCACGACACCTCCGGCAACAGCATCGCGGCGTACATGGCGGCGGTGGACGCGGGCGTCGACGTGATCGACGGGGCCGTCAGCAGCATGGCGGGCATGACGTCGCAGCCGTCGCTGTCGTCGCTGGCGTTCGCGCTGGCGGGCTCGCCGCGCGATCCGGGCATCGATCCCGAGAACTTCGAGAAGCTTTCAACCTACTGGGAGCCGGTGCGTTCGTTCTACGCGCCGTTCGAGTCGGGCCTGGCGGCGCCCGCGGCCGACGTCTACGAGCACGAGATCCCGGGCGGCCAGTACTCGAACCTGCGCGCGCAGGCCGAGGCGCTGGGGGTCCAAAGTGGATCGGGCGGGTGGGACGCGGTGAAGAAGGCCTACGCCGACGTCAACCGGCTGTTCGGCGACATCCCCAAGGTGACGCCGTCGTCGAAGGTCGTCGGCGACATGGCGATCTGGATGGTCAAGCAGGGGCTGGACGCGCGCGCGGTGACCGAGCGGGCGCACGAGCTGACCTTCCCCGAGTCGGTGATCGACTACATGCGCGGATCGCTGGGCCAGCCGCCGGGCGGGTTCCCGGAGCCGCTGCGCGGCAAGATCCTGAAGGGCGCCACCATCATCGAAGGCCGCCCGGGCGCGAGCATGCCGCCCTACGACTGGGCGGCCGCCAAGCGCGAGATGGAGCAGTTGGCCGGGGTCGAGGTCGCGCGCCGCGACGTCATCTCGTACGCGCTCTACCCGAAGGTGATGCGCGAGTACATGGAGCACCGCGCGCTGCACGGCGACACCTCGGTGCTGCCGACGCCGACCTTCTTCTACGGCCTGCGCGTCGGCGAGGAGGCGTGGATCGACATCGAGCCGGGCAAGACGCTGATCGTGAAGCTGCTGTCGATCGGCGACATCGAGCCGGACGGCGCGCGCGTGCTGACGTTCGAGATCAACGGCCAGTCGCGCCAGATGCGCGTCGCCGACGACGCCGCCAAGGTGACGGGTCCGAAGCGCCGCCGCGCCACCGCCGACAAGCCCGGCGAGATCGGCGCGCCGATGCCGGGACGGGTGATCGACCTGGTCACCAAGGTCGGCGAGCACGTCAAGGCGGGCCAGAAGCTGCTGGTGACCGAGGCGATGAAGCTGGAGACCGTCATCAAGGCGCCCATCGACGGACACGTGCGCGAGATCGTCGCCGGCGCGGGCGAGAGCGTGGAGGCGGGCGACCTGCTGGTGGTGATCGACGAGGGAGCCGCGACGTGAAGCTGTTCCGTTTCGGCGCGCCCGGCGAGGAGCGGCCCGGCGTGCTGCTACCCGACGGCGCGCGCGTGGACGCCTCGGGGTTCGGGGGGGATTGGAATGAAGCGTTCTTCGGCCAGGGCGATGCCGGGCTGGCGCGGCTGGCCAAGTGGGTCGCGAGCGACGCCGCCAAGGCGCCCCGCGTGCCCGCGGGCGTGCGGCTCGCGTCGGCGATCGCGCGCCCGTCGAAGATCGTGTGCATCGGCCTCAACTACCGCGACCACGCGCGCGAGAGCGGCGCCGCGCTGCCGGCCGAGCCGATCGTCTTCATGAAGGCGTCGAGCGCGCTGGCCGGGCCGGAGGACGACCTGCGCCTGCCCATCGGCGGCGACAAGACCGACTGGGAGGTCGAGCTGGCGCTGGTGATCGGCGCGCGCGCGAAGTACGTCGCGCGCGAGGACGCGATGAAGCACGTCGCCGGCTTCGTCCTGCACAACGATTACTCGGAGCGCGGCTTCCAGCTGGAACGGCACGGGCAGTGGACGAAGGGGAAGAGCGCCGACGGCTTCGCGCCGGTGGGGCCGTTCTTATCCACATTGGCGACGCCCGACGAGCCGTTCGACTACGCGTCGGTGCGCCTGTGGCTGAAGGTGAACGGCGAGACCAAGCAGGACGGCACGACCGCCGACATGATCTTCGACGTCCCGACGCTGGTCAGCTACGTGTCGCAGTTCATGACGCTGCTGCCGGGCGACGTGATCAGCACGGGGACGCCCGCGGGGGTGGGGCTGGGCCACAAACCACCGCTGTACCTGCGAGCAGGCGACGTCGTCGAATACGGCATCGACGGTCTCGGTCAGGCGCGGCAGAAGATCGTCGCGCCGGAATGACGGCGACCGACTCCCGCATGGCCCCCGCCGAGGCACCGCGCGCGCGCCGCCTGTCGCCGGTCGTGAGGAGGTTGCTGCGGTCGCAGCAGTTCGGGCTGGTCGGTGTCATCACGGTCCTGTTGATCGCGCTGTCCGTGCTGGCGGGCTCGCACGTCGACCAGGCGACCGGGGCGACGGTCAACAATTTCCTGAACTCGCACACGTTGATCCAGACCGCGACCGACGCCAGCTTCATCGCGATCATGGCGGTGGGCGCGACCATCGTCATCATCTCGGGCGGCATCGACCTGTCGGTGGGGGCGGTCTACGCGCTCGCCGGTGTCACGATGGGGCTGACGTTGCGGGCGGTCGGACCGGGAGGCGGCGTCGGGACCGTGCTGCTGGCGCTGGTCGTCTGCGTCGCGGTCGGCACCGCGGCCGGAGCGCTCAACGGCGCCATGGTGGTGGGGCTGCGCGTGCACTCGTTCATCATCACGCTGGGCACGATGTTGATCCTGCGCGGCATCGCGTTCGTCGCGAGCAAGGCCGACAGCATCGTGCTGCCGGATGCGCTGACCCGCTTCGCCAAGTCGTCGCTGGGTCTGGGCGCGGCGCTCTACCCGGTGCCGACGTTGTGGATGCTGGTCGTCGCGGTACTCGGGGCTGTGTACCTGCAGAAGACGGTGATGGGACGCCACGTCTTCGCGCTGGGCGGCAACGCCGAGGCGAGCCGCTTCTCGGGCCTGCGTCTGGGGCGCATCCAGATCGGCGTGTATGTGCTGGCCGGCCTGACCGCCGGGCTCGCGGCGTTCCTCGGATCGGGATTCTACGGCTCGGTCTCTTGTGGAGACGCAACCGGATATGAGTTATACGTGATCGCGTCGGCGGTCGTGGGGGGTGCTCGTCTGAGCGGCGGTCGAGGAAGCGCGATCAACGCGATGCTGGGAGCGGTGCTCATTGTCCTCATCCGACAATCCATCCGGACGCTGCACCTCGATCAGAACTACGAGTGGATCATCATCGGCTGTGCCATCGTGATCGCGGTGGTGCTGGATCAGGCGAGCGCCCGGTTTGCGGCGCGCCGCCTGGCACAGGGGGAGGAGTAGTCGCGTGACCGCAGGGAATGATGTTTTGCTTCGGGGTTTGCGTCGGGTCTCGTTCGCGTTCTTGCTGGCGGCGGTGGGGACGGCGGGCTGCCCCAAACCGACGTCCGCTCCCGTCGCCGCGGCGGGCGAGGCCGGCGCCGCGGCGCCCGTCCCCGCGCCCGGCGCGAAGCCGATCCGCATCGCGATGATCGCGAAGAGCTCCACCAACCCGGTCTTTCTTTCAGCGCGCCGTGGCGCCGAGACGGCGGCGAAGGATCTGTCGGGGCGCACCGGCGTCCCCATCGAGATCATGTGGCTGACGCCGCCCCAGGAGGACGGTCAGATCCAGGCGCAGCGCATCGCCCAGGCCGTGAACGAAGGGGCGAGCGCCGTGCTGATCTCGTGCTCGGACGCGGGCAAGGTGACCGGCGCGATCAACGACGCGGTGGCGCGCGGCGTGCCGGTCATGACGTTCGACAGCGACGCCGCCCAGTCGAAGCGCTTCTCGTACTACGGCGTCGACGATCGACAGCTGGGCGAGGACGTGATGGGCGAGCTCGCGAAGCTGCTGGGCGGCAAGGGGCGGGTGGCGATCCTCGCCGGCAATCAGAACGCGCCCAACCTCCGGCGCCGCGTCGAGGGCGTGAAGTCGGAAGCCGCCAAGCACCACGGCATCCAGATCATCGGGACCTTCTATCACGCGGAGACGCCGCAGGACGCGG
>Ga0207651_10000388_pt1 | contig 18779 bp, 19 predicted proteins | sample KBSM23metaG_FD_184328 | JGI IMG/M metagenome (GOLD analysis project Ga0207651, IMG submission 184328) | Miscanthus rhizosphere microbial communities from Kellogg Biological Station, Michigan, USA - KBS M2-3 metaG (SPAdes) (version 2) | ecosystem: Host-associated > Plants > Roots > Rhizosphere >... | reverse complement strand
CGACTACCTCGACTTCATCGCCGACTTCGTGGGCGTGCCGATCCAGCTGGTCGGCGTCGGTCCGGGTCGCGAGCAGGTCGTCTGGCGCGACGGAAGCTAGGACAAGGGGACGCCGGCGAGCGCGCCCACCTTCCAGCTGCCGTCTTCGAGCGCCATGTTGACCGCGTAGACGGTCCCTTCCGCGCCGCGGTAGATCAGGAACCCGCGGTCCCCTTCGACGCGCAGACTGCCGGCGTCGACGATCGTCGATTCGCGCGCCACCGAAGGCGGCAGAGAAGGGGTCAGGGCCGCCAGCGTGGCGGCGCACCCCTTGTCACCGGACTTGGCCTGCGCTGCAAGCTGCTCCAGCTGTCCGACGACCATCCCCGCGAGGTTCGCGCAGGCTCGCCTCCATTCGCTTCGCACCCGCGCTACGTAGAAGTCGTGCAGGGCGGTTGCGGCTTCTTCGAGCTCGCCTTCGTCGCTCTCCTCACCGAATTCCTGGATGCTGTTGTCGCCGCCCTTGACCTGGAACTGGGCGGATCCGCCGCCCGAGACCCTCAGCGGAGAGGTGGGCACGCTCGCGGCCGAGCCCGACCCACCCTCCTCGGTGTCTTGTCCCGCCGGTTTCGCCGAAGGCTTGCCGCCGTTTTCCCCAGTGCCTTCGCCGGAGTTCTGGGGACTGGTTTCGGTGCTGTCTCCGGTCGACGACGACCCGGGACTCGAATCCGAGCCGCCGCAGGCCGCCAGCGCCGCCACGCTCAGCATGGCGGCGAGCATTGCCGCCAGCGCCCATGTCCCCCGCCTGCTCACGCGCCGATTGTATTGCTCGCTTGGGCCCCTCCCGGCCACGGTCGTATCGCGTGGAGACGCCGGAGTACAGAAACAATGATTGGCCCCTTCGTGTTCTACAGTTTTAGGGTGGCAACCGGTAGACGCACGGCGAAATTGAACGAGCGGCTGCCAAGGGGCCGTCACGGCCTGCCGCGGGAGACCGTGACGGAATCCCAACGCAACCGCATCCTGCAGGCGATGATCGACGTCGTCTCCGAGCGCGGCTACCCGGAGACCCGCGTGGTCGACGTGATCGGCGTCGCCGGCGTCTCACGGAAGACCTTCTACGAGCTCTTCGCCTCCAAGGAGGACTGCTTCCTCGCCGCCTACGACGTGCTGCTCGGCAACATCCTGGGCGACACGGCGCGGGGGTTCGAGTCCAAGCCCGGCTCCTCCTGGGCCGAGCGCGTCGCCGCCGGCCTCGGCGAGCTGCTCAAACACCTCGCCGAGCACCCCGACGAGGCGCGCTTCGCGATCGTCGAGGTGCTCGCCGCCGGGCCGAAGGCGCTCGCCCGCCGCGACGCGGCGCTGCGCCAGTTCACCGGCTTCCTCGACGCCGGCCGGGCCGAGACCTCGGTCGAGCTGCCGGGGATCACCTCGCTCTCGCTCGCCGGAGGCATCAACGAGCTGCTCTACACCGAGATCCTGCACGGCGCGGCCTCGCAGCTGCCCAGCCGCCTGCCGGACCTGATGTTCTGGATCACGCTGCCCTTCCTCGGCCCCGAGAAGGCGGCCCAGGAGCGCGAGCGGACGCGGCTTTCGATGCTCGAGCGCTGAGAAATCGCATGTTAAGGCGCTCTTTTTTGTGAATGGCCGGGTTTATCTAGATCGGGATGTTGGTAACTTGCCCGCGGAGGGATAGAAGCCTTTTTCGAGGGCCGGGGCTTTGACGGCCAGGCCGCAAAGGAGAGAGATAGAGCACATGCGCAAGCGATTGACTGCGGTACTCGTGCTGGGGACGGTCCTCGCCGTCGCCTGCGCCGGGATCGCGACCGCCTACAAGCCGACCATCGTCAAGCTTGGCAACCTTGAACTGATCCTCAACGGCGGCTTCTCGCCGACCAAGCTGCCGAAGAACAAACTGGCGCCGATCCACCTCAACGTCAGCGGCATCATCAACACGCTCGACGGCACGCACCCGCCGGCGATGAACAAAGTGATCGTCGAAACCGACAAGAACGGCACGATCAACGCCAAAGGCCTGGCCAAGTGCACGATCGGCAAACTGGTGGCGCGGGAAACCACCGCCGCCGAAAAGGCCTGCAAGGCTGCCATCGTCGGCAGCGGCAAAACGGACGTCGAGATCGAATTCGCCGAAAGCAAACCGTTCATCGCGAAAAGCAAACTGGTCGCCTTCAACGGCGGCGTCAAGGGCGGCACGACGACGATCCTGATCCACGCCTTCCTCAAAAACCCGGTCTCGGCCGCGGTCGTGACCACGGTCAAAGTCTCGAAAATCCACAACGGCCCCTACGGGACCAAGTCGATCGCGACGATCCCGGTGATCGCCGGCGGCTCGGGCTCGGTGAAGAACTTCAACCTCGAAATCTTCCGCCAGTTCACCTTCAAGGGGAAGAAGCAGAGTTACCTGCTGGCCAAGTGCCCGACCGGTAAGCTGCAGGCTCACGCCGAAGCTTTCTTCGCCAACGGGGACAAGCTCGTCGGCAACTTCGTCCGGCCCTGCACCCCGAAGGGCTGAGCCGATTTAACTCAGGACGACAAGGGGAACGAAAGGGGCGGCCAGATGGCCGCCCCTTCGCTTTCAGGGACCGCGCCAGGCACTTGTGACCATTTGGAGTTCTCATTAGGAATGATGTAGGTTTCCGCTGGAGGAGATGGAGCGAATGCGCAGGCGATGGACTTCGGTACTTATCTTGGGCGTGGCCTTGGCCACCCTTTGCGCCGGGCTTGCGATCGCCAGCTCGCCGACCAAGACCATCGTCGGCAACATCGAATTCATCGCCAACGGCGGTTTCACACCGAAGAAGCTGCCGAAGAACAAACTGGCGCCGATCCACCTCAACGTCAGCGGCATCATCAACACGCTCGACGGGACGCACCTGCCGGCGCTGAAGGAAGTGATCGTCGAAACCGACAAGAACGGCACGATCAACGCCAAGGGCCTTGCCAAGTGCACGATCGGCAAACTGGTGGCGCGGGAAACCCCCGCGGCGCTGAAGGCCTGCAAGCCGGCGCTCGTCGGCAAAGGCAAAACGGACGTCGAGATCGAATTCGCCGAAAGCCCGCCCTTCGTCGCGAAAAGCGAACTGCTCGCCTTCAACGGCGGCGTCAAGGGCGGCACGACGACGATCCTGATCCACGCCTTCCTCAAAAACCCGGTCTCGGCCGCGGTCGTGACCACGGTCAAAGTCAAGAAAATCCACCACGGCCGTTACGGGACCAAGTCGGTCGCGACGATCCCCGTGATCGCCGGCGGCGCGGGCTCGGTGAAGAAATTCAGCCTCGCGATCTTCCGCCAGTTCACCTTCAAGGGTAAGAAGCAGAGCTACCTGCTGGCCAAGTGCCCGGACGGCAAGCTGCAGGCCCATGCCGAGGCGGTCTTCGCCACCGGCGACAAGCTCGCCGCCAACTTCGTCCGGACCTGCACCCCGAAGGGCTGATCTTTCAGGCCGGGCGCGGCGCCGAGCCTGGGTCCGCGGGCGGGATCGAGCCCTCGGCCTCCTGGCGCCGCTCGCCGCGCCGCAGCATCCGCTGGGTGAGGATCGCGATGCTGAGGAGCGCGGTGGCGCCGAGGCTGAGCTGGACGCTGAGCAGCCCCTGGCGCGTCCAGTAGACGTCGCGCAGGTCAAGCAGTAGCGCCGCCTCGTCGAAGGTGAGGCCCATGCCCACCCCGGTGGTTATCGCGAGGCGCTCTTCCAGCGCCTCGTCTTTGGTCAGCAGCGCCGTGGTGCCGGAGGCGAAGGCGATCACGATGCCGGGCACGAAGTGGTGGATGTGCCGTCCGCCCAACCGGACGTTGCGGAACGGCCACCAGCTCTCCCGGATCCCCCAGGTGGAGAGGCGCACCAGGGCGAAGGAGCCGAGGAAGCCGGCGAGCAGGTTGAAGAGGACGGTTTCGCTGCGCGGGGCCGCCGCGTAGCCGCTGACCGCGACGTTGACCGTGTCGATCGCGGCGGCCGGAGCGGCTTCGGCGAGGCCGTCTGAGCGCGGCGCTTCGTGGGCGCGGCGTCGCAGCATGCGACCGAACTGGCCGGCCAGCACCACTCCCGCGCCGCCCAGCGAGACCGCGGCGAGGGCGGCGGTGGCGCGCTCGGAGCGCGCCCATCCGAGACGGGTTCGCGCCGCGGCGCGGCGGCGGATGCGGGTTGGCAGGCAAGCGGAGCTCACCCGGCGCAGCCTAGCTGCCCGCTCAGCGTTCCTCGGTGATGATGGTCTTCACGGTCGCCTTCGAGCCGTCGACCAGCTCGATCTCGACCATGTGGGTGCCGATCTCGCGGATCGGCTGCTCGAGGAGGACCTTGCGGCGGTCGATGCGCAGGTCGCGCGCCTCGCGGATCGCGTCGGCGATCTCCTTGGCGCCGACGGAGCCGAAGAGCTTGCCGTCCTCGCCCGCGCGCTGGTGGATGGTGAGCACGGTTTTCGAGAGCAGCTCGGCAGCCTGCTCTTCGCGTTCGGCGCGGGCCTCCTCGGCCTTTTCGGCGGCGGCCCGGCGGCGCTGGGCCTCCTCGAGCGCTCCGGGCGTAGCCGGTGCGGCCAGCTTGCGCGGGATCAGGTAGTTGCGCAGGTAGCCGGGGGAGACGTCGACGGGGTCGCCACGCTGGCCGAGCGCCTCGACGTCCTCGAGCAGGACGGCCTGGGCCATCAGCGCTCTCCGACGTAGGGCAGCAGCGCGATCTCCCGGGCGCGCTTTACCGCGACGGAGAGCTGACGCTGGTGCTTGCGCGAGAGGCCGGTGACGCGGCGGCCGCGGGTCTTGCCCTTGTCCGAGAGGAAGCGGCGCAGCAGGTTCAGGTCCTTGTAGTCGACCTCTTCGGAGTTGATCCGCGTGTACTTGCGCGGCCGGGCGCGCTCGGGCGCCCGGCGTCCACGGCGGGGTGCTGCTGCTCCTGCATCCTTCGTCCTAGCCATATCGGGCTCGGAATCCTACAGAAACGCAGGTCCAAGCCCGATTGGCCGCGGCTGACGCCCCCTAGAAGGGGATGTCGTCGTCGCTGCCGCTCCCGCCTGCCGCGGCGCCGGCGAAGTCGGAGGAGTCGGCCGACACGTCGCTGCTTGGCGTGAAGCCGCCGTTGCCGTTGCCGCCTCCGGAGCCGTCGCGCGAGCCGAGGAACTGGACCGAGTTGGCGACGATCTGGACCTTCTGTCGCTTGCCGCTGCCGTCTTTGGCCTCCCACTCGCTCCAGTCGAGGCGCCCTTCGACCGCGACCGGGCGGCCCTTGGCGAGGTAGTTGGCGCAGTTCTCGCCCTGCGCGCCCCAGACGACGACGTCGAAGTAGTTGGGCTTGTCCTCCCATTCGCCGGTCTGGCCGTTCTTACGCCGGCTGTTGACCGCGACGCGCAGCTCGCAGACAGCCGTTCCGCCGCCGGTATGGCGCAGTTCGGGGTCCTTCGTCAGGTTGCCGGTGATCACAACTACGTTGATGTTCGAAGCCGCCACGGCTCTCACTCCTCTGGATCGATGTCTTGACTCCAGTCTAAGAGCGGCAGCGGCGCGTCTCGCCCCCCTCGACCCGCAATCTCCGTGGAATTTGGCGCTACTCGGCCTGAGCTGCGGGCTCTTCGGCCTGCTCGGGCGCCTCGTCGGCAGCCGCTTCGCCCTCGGCGGGCTCGCTCTCCTCGGCCGCGACTGCGACGCGGGGAGGGCCCTGGGGCCCGCGCTCGCGCGAGCCGTGGGCTGGAGCCGCTGCCGCCGGTGGCACCATCACCGGCGCGTCGGCGTCGACCTTGAAGATGCGGAAGCGCAGCACGCCGTCGGCGATCTTCAGGTTGTGGTTGAGGTCGTCGAGCAGCTCGGACGGAGCCTCGAAGCGGAACCAGCGGTAGTCGGCCTCGTTGCGCTGGGCGATCTCGTAGGCCATCTTGCGCAGGCCCCATTTGTTCTCGTGCTTCAGCGTGCCCTTGGCCTCGATCCGCGCGCGGACGTCCTGCGCCAGCGCGTCGCGCCCAGCCTCGTCGGGGCCGGGGTCAAGCATCAGGACCAACTCGTATTCGCGTGCTGCTGCCAAAGCGGCGAGGGACTATAGCTAGTGCGGGGCGAACTCCATCGAGCCGTCGGCGGGAGGAGGCGCAGGCGTAGACGGCGGAGGTTCCGGTGGAGGAGGTGGCGCCGCCGAGGGTTCGGGAGGCGGAATGGCGGGCGGGTCCTGTCGCCGGGTGGGGGTGCTCGGCTTGCGCTTCGCGCTGCCTCGGGGACCGGGACTATGCGTTCCGTGGGACGAAGCCCCGCCCTCGGCAGCCTCCGCGCGGAGCCGTCCACCCCCACCCGGCGCCTCCCGCCCGAGGTTCGGCAAGCCCACATCCGCCGGCACCGGCGGCGGCACCGGCGGCCGCAGCAAGCTCGGCGTCAGATAAAGCGCAAGCAGCCCCGCTACGGCCACAAGGGCCACGCGCCCAGCTCTATACCAACGAACCCGCAGACCGCTCACCAAGAGCTAAGGCCACAGCGAAGGAGCTTCGCCCCCAGGAAGACGTTTGTGAGATGAGGTGGGGTGCCCCTGCGAACGGCTTGTACTTTTTGCGGGGTTTTGGCTTGCGGAGGACCAAATCCTGTCTTCGCAAAAAGTTGAGTGAGAAGGGGCACCCCACCTCATCTCCCTCAACCAACAGCCTGCCGAAGCTCCCCGATGTCCCGCAGCTGGTCGTCGACCCAGTCCCCCGGGTTCCGGGAGAAGATGATCTCCTTCAGGTGCCGCGCTCGCAGCTGCCGCTCCTCCGCGCCCATGGTCAGCGCGCGGTAGATCGCGTCCGCCTGCTCCTGGATGTCGAAGGGGTTGACCGAGAGGACGCAGTCGGCCAGCTCCTCGTGCGAGCCGGTGTTCTCGGAGAGCATCAGCACGCCGTCGCGGGTGTTCACCGCCGGCGCCTCCTTGGCGACCAGGTTCATCCCGTCGAAGAGCGAGTTGACCATCAGCAGGTCGAAGTGCTTGTAGCGGGCGACGGCGTCGTGGAAGTTCTCGTAGATCTTGAGGTCGATCGGCATCCAGTCGGTGGTGCCGTGGCGGTGGTTGACGACCGCGACCAGCGCCTCGATCCGCTCCAGGTACTCGGCGTACTCGGGCACGTCCTGGCGCGAGGGCTGCAGGTGGGCGATGAAGGTCACCTCCTCGCGGAACTCGGGGTGCTGCTCGAGGAACGTGTCGAAGGCGGTGAAGCCGCGCAGCACGTTCTTGGAGAGGTCAGCACGGTCGACGCGGATGATCAGGTGCTTGCGGCGCCGGTCGAGCACCTCCCGCTCTGCCGCCGCCACCTCGGGGGAGTCCGCCGCCCGCTTCAGCCGCTCGGCGTCGATCGAGAGCGGGTAGGCGCGCGTGTGCGTCTCGCCGCCGGCGTGGCGGACGACGCCGTGGTCGTAGTCGACGTCGACCTCGAGCAGTTCGTCGCAGCAGCGGATGAAGTTGATGCAGTAGGCGTGCGTGTGGAAGCCGATGATGTCGTTGGCCAGCATGCCGCGGAAGACCGCCTCGCGGATCCGCCCTGGCAGGATCCGCCAGCTGTCGGGCTGCGACCAGGGGATGTGGACGAAGTGGTGCAGGAAGGCGTCGGGGCGTTGCGCCCGGATCATCGCCGGCGCCGTGTACAGGTGGTAGTCGTGGAGCATCACCAGCGGCCGCTCGCGCCCCTCGATCTGGCGCAGCACGGCGTTCGCGATGTCGCGGTTGACCGCTTGGTAGCCGAAATCCCAGGCGTCGAGCTCCACCTGGCGGATGTCCGGCGCGTTGGAGAGGTCCCAGAGGTAGTGCTGGATGAACCAGAGGATCGGGTTGGCGATCACGTTGTAGAAGCGGTCGTAGGCCTCGGCGTCGCTGCCGACGAGCAGCACCTTGTAGTCGATGCCGTCGATCGAGAGGTCGACCGGGCCGCCCTGCTCTTCGGAGACGGCGACGTCCTCGTCGGTCATCGCCGAGGCGATCCAGAGGGCGTCGCGATGCGAGACGAGCCCGGAGAGCGCCGTCACAAGGCCGCCGCCCCCGCGCCGCACGGTGCGCTCCCCCTCCTCGTCGGTCTCGAACTGCGCCGGCCCCCTGTTCGAGACGATTATCAGAGGGTCGTTATCCGGGGCCACAGACCCACCCTACCCGGGCCGGGAGAACCCGAGGCGGGGCTCAGGTGCCCAGCTCGGAGAGCAGCTCCATCCAGTCGCGCAGCAGGCGTGGGGAGAGGAACTCGTGCCGGGCGTGTTCCTTGCCGGCCCGCCCGAGCCGCTTGCCCAGCTCCGGGTCGGCGAGGATCTCGAGGCAACGCTGGGCGCACTCCTCCGACGAGTCGACCAGGAAGCCGCTCTCGCCGTTGGCGATCTGCAGGGGGATGCCGCCGACGTTGCCGGCGACGGTCGGGCGTCCCTTCCAGAGCGCCTCGGTAACAGTCAGGCCGAAGCCCTCGCGGATCGACTTCTGCAGGCAGACGTCCGACTGCGACTGGAAGGCGTTGACCTCGATCGCGCCGACGTTGTTGAGGTTGTTGAGGATCTTGATGTCCTCGTCGCCTTCGGCGTACTCGAAGGTGTGCTGGAAGAACTCCCAGCCCTCGGGGTCGTCGGTGGCCATCGAGCCGACCAGCGCCAGCTGCACGTCCGGCACCTGCTCGTGGACGATCCGGTAGGCGTCGATCACGCCCATCGGGTCCTTCCAGGGGTCGAAACGCGAGACCTGCGTCAGCAGCGGCCGGTCGACGTCGATCCCGAACTGGCGGCAGACGAAGGCGGCGTCGTCGGGCGAGAAGGCCATGTTCTTGGGCGAGAGCGGGTCGATCGCCGGCGGGATGATCTTGACGCCGTTATGGCCGTTCACCCCCTGCGGCACGTAGGCCGGCATGTGCCAGACGGTGGCGTCGTATTCCTCGATCATCGGCAGCAGGCGGGCGATCGGCTCGGGGTTGGGCTCGGAGAGGTCGATGTGGCAGCGCCAGATCCAGTTGCGCCCCTTCTCCTTCGCCCCCCGGCGCAGGCCGATCGGCTGCGGGTCATGGACGATGACCGTGTCCCACTCTCCCTGCAGCCCCTCGGCGTTGATCGTGTTGATCTCGTCGAAGACCTCCCACTGCTCGGCGCTCAGCGTCTCCTCGGCGCCCTGCAGCGAGTTGTGCAGGAGCTTGGTCGCGTTGAAGAACTCCTCCTTGCCGAAGATCACGTGCCAGTGGGCGTCGAGGCCGGCGTCCCGCATCAGCGGCACGATCGTGTAGAGGATCTCCGAGACGCCGCCGCCGAAGGCCGTCGCGCTGACGTGCAGGACGCGGTGGTCCTTCATCGGCTCGGCCAGCTCACGGATGCGCTCGATCGTCTCCTTGCCGGCGATGTGCGTGTAGTCGGAGAGCGACTTGTGTCCGAGCGTGACTTCTTGAAGCATCCAGCGATTTCTACAGACAGGCGCGGTCGGGCGATGCGCGCCCGGCGCTCAGCCGGACGGACGTTTGCCGAGCGTGACCTCGACTTGGCTGCGCTCGCCGTCGCGGAGGACCTCCACCGTAACCACGTCCCCGGGCTGGTAGGTGGCGACGATCTGCGCAAGATCGTCGGGCTGGACGATCTTGCGGCCGTCGATGGCGAGGATCACGTCGCCCCCCGTTTCGTACTGCGCGGCCTGGAAGCGGAGATTGCCGTCGCCCCCACGCAGTCCGGCTTCGTCCGCAGGGCTGCCGGAGACCACTTCGGAGATCAGACCGCCGTAGTCGGCGTCGAGGCCGAGCTTGCGGGCGAGCTGCGGGTAGAGGGTCTGAGTCGAGACCCCGATGTAGGCGTATTCCGCCTCGCCGCTGCGCTCGAGCTGGGCCAGCGAGCGCTTCACGGCGGAAATCGGCACCGCGAAGCCGACACCGTCGTTGGCGCCGGATTCGGTCTCGATCTGCTGGTTGATCCCGACCACGCGCGCGGCTCCGTCGAGCAGCGGCCCGCCCGAGTTGCCGGGGTTGATCGAAGCGTCGGTCTGGATCGCGCCGTCGATCTGGAACTCGGTCAGCGATTCGACCGAGCGGTCGGTCGCCGAGACGATCCCCAGGGAGAGCGACTGCTGCTCGCCGAAGGGGCTGCCGATCGCCACCACCGGCTGTCCTACGACGAGGTCGCGGTCGTCGCCGAGCCGCAGCGGGTGCAACGGGAAGCCGTCGGGCTCGACTTCCAGCAGGGCGACGTCGGCGAAGGGATCGAAGCCGACGATCTCGGCGGGGAGGACGTTGCGGTTGGAGAACTCGACGAAGACCGCCTTGGCGGGCTCGCGCCCGCCTCCTGCTTCGTCGGTCACGACGTGGGCGTTGGTGACGATGCGGCCGCCGCTGTCGAGCACGAACCCGGATCCCTCGGCGGCTCCTCCCCCGGAGCCGAAGATCGAGCGAATCGTGACCACGCCCGGCGAGGCCTCTTCGAAGACCTTCGCGGCGTCGAACCCCGGCGCGGCGGTCTCGACGATCACCTGGGGCCTCTGCCGTGCACCGGACTGCCCGGCGCCGACGGTCACCGTGTCGCCGGATCCGCAGCCGCCGAGAGCTAGCGCAAACGCCAACGCGAGCGTGAGCACGACCGGCCCCCGCATGCGCATCAAGTTTTCGAGCGAATGCATGGAGAACTTGATTCGCATCAGGCGGGGGTTCTCAGCTGTCCGCCGGGCGCGCCGGCTGGAAGGACTTCGCCGTGGCGCGGGCCGGGGGGGAGGTCGAGCGTGAAGGCGGTGAAGCGCCTGCTGGAGGAGATGGCGACGCCGCCACCCATGCGCTGCGCGAGCTCGCGGGCGATCGCCAGGCCGAGACCCGAGCCGCCGGCCGAGTCCGCGGTGAAGAAGCGCTCGAAGATGCGGCTCTGCACGCGCCGGGGTATGCCGGGGCCGTCGTCGGAGACGGTCAGCTCGGCGCGGCGGTTTGCGGAGTAGGTCGTCACGGTCACCTTGGTGCCCTCCGGGGTGTGGGTGAGGGCGTTGTCGAGCAGGATACGGACCACCTGGCGCACCCGGTCGGGGTCGCCGTTCGCCGTCACCGGGTGGGGGGGCGTGCGCAGCTCGAGGCGCGAGCCGTGACGGTCGGCGCGCGGTCCGAACTCGCGGGAGACTTCGCGAGCCAGCGCGCTGAGGTCGATCTCGCTGCTCTTCATCGCGACCGCCCCGGCGTCGAGCTGGGAGAGGTCGAGCAGGTCTCCGGTGAGCTTGGTCAGGCGCTCGATCTGCTCGCGCATCAGGTGCACGAACTCGACCCGCTCGTCCGGGCTCGGGTCCTCCTCGTCGAGCAGCTCGATGAAGCCGCCGAGGCTGAAGATCGGCGTGCGCAGCTCGTGCGAGGCGTTGGCTATGAACTGCTTGCGGGCGCTGTCGAGCTCGGCGAGGCGGCGCTGCATTTCGTTGAAGGTGCGGGCGAGCGACCCCAGCTGCCCAGTCGATGAGATCGGGATCGGCGTCTCGAAGTTGCCGTCCGCGACCTTGCGCGCCGCCTCCTGCAGGCGGCTGATGCTGCCCGAGGCGACCCCGGCGAAGTAGATGCCGATGAGGAGCGCCACCGCCATGGCGATCAGGCCGCCGATCAGGATCTGGGTCTTGACGGAGCTGAGGCCGCTGGCGGCGCCGCCGATCCCCGCGACGTAGGCGTAGACGATGAGCACGGTTCCCGCCGCGATCGCGACCGCGGTGACCGTGATCCGGTTGCCCAGCGCAGTCGGCCTGAAGCGCCGCATGTCGTTACTCCCTGAAGCGGTAGCCCACCCCGCGCACGGTGAAGAGGAACTCCGGGTCTTTCGGGTCCTGCTCGAGCTTTTCCCGCAGGTGGCGGATGTGGACGTCGACGGTGCGGGGGTCGCGGTACTCGGAGTCCCCCCAGACGTGCTCGAGCAGGGTCTCGCGGCTGAGCACGCGGCCGGGGGAGCGAGCAAGGGCGGCGAGGATCTCGAACTCGACGTAGGTGACGCCGATCTCCTCGCCGCGCAGCGTGATCATGCGCCGGCCGAAGTCGACGGTCAGCTCGCCGCGCTCGATCGTCTCCTCGTCTGGCGGCGTCGGGGCCATCCGCGAGCGGCGCAGCGCCGCCTTCACCCGGCTGCGGAACTCGCGCATCGAGAAGGGCTTGGTGATGTAGTCGTCGGCGCCCACCTCGAGCCCGGCGACCTTGTCGGTCTCGCTGCCCTTGGCGGTGAGCATGATGATCGGCACCTGGCTGCGGGAGCGCAGCTCGCGGCAGACTTCGACGCCGTCGAGCTGGGGCAGCATCAGGTCGAGGATGACGAGGTCGAAGCGCGCCTCGTCGAAGCGCTGCAGGGCTTCACGGCCGTCGGTGGCGGAGGTGACGTGGTAGCCGTCCTTGCGCAGGGGGTAGCTGAGCAGCGTCTGGATCGAGCGCTCGTCGTCGACGAGGAGGATTCGGGTCGATCCGTTGGGCATGGACACAGGGTATCCCCGCGCTTTCACCGCGCAGTTCCGTGCGGCTTGGACAGATGTGCGAGTACCAAGAACTAATGAAGGAGGGTACGGAGCCGATATGAGACGCAGAATGCAGCCGCGACAGCTGAAGAGCCTCGTCGAGTCGGGCCATTACAAGCCAGAGCCGGCCTTGGTCGCCGCTGCGATGCTCGAGCGGCGCGGCGTGCGGTCCCTCCTGATCGGCGGGGAGCTCACGCCAGCTGGTCAAAGCCTCGCGCCGGTTCCAGAGCCTGGCCGCCGGGCAGCCTGAGCTGGACGCCCTCGCCCTCGACGACCTCGCCGATCGCGGTGAGCGGTAGCCCCGCTTCGGCCTCGTGCACGAGGCGCTGCGCATGGGGGAGTCGCTCGGCTGGGATGCTGGCGAGCAGCTCGTAGTCCTCGCCGCCTTCCAGGGCCGCCAGCGGTCCCTCGCCGCCGCTCGCCTCGAGCACGCTTGCCGAGCCGCGGGCGAGCGGCACCGCCTCGGCCTCGATACGCAGGGCGAGGCCGCTGCGCTCGGCGAGATGCCTGGCGTCGGCGACGAGCCCGTCGCTGAGGTCGATCATCGCGGTCGCGCCCGCTGCCGCCAGCGCCCGTCCGGCAGCGAGGCGGGGCGTGGGCGCGAGCTGCCGCTCGCGCAGCGCAGCGCCGCCGGCACCGGCCGCCGGCTCCAGCTCCGGGCGCTCGAGCAGGGCGAGCCCTGCGCTGGCGCCGCCGACCTCGCCGGTGAGGACCAGGGCGTCGCCGGGGCTCGCCCCGCCGCGGCCGACGAACGAGTCGGGGCTCTCGCCATGGCCGACGACCGCGATCGCGACGAAGAGCTCGCGCGCGCGGCTGACGTCGCCACCGGCGAGGGTCGTGCCGCTGTCCTCGGCGAGGGTCGCCATCCCCTCGAGCAGCTCCATGCAGCCGTCCTCGTCGAGGTCGGGGGGGACGCCGAGCGTGACGTAGGCCTCGCCGGCCTCGGCTCCCATCGCGGCGAGGTCGGAGAGGGCGGTCGCGAGCGCCTTGTGGCCGATCTGGCGGAGGCTCGCGCGGTCGCGCCGGAAATGGACGCCCTCGACCACCGCGTCGACGGAGGTCGCCGTCCCGCCCCCCGGCGCCGTGACGGCGGCGTCGTCCCCGGAGCCGAGCGTCACGCGCCCGCCCGGGGGGCCGAGCCTCTCGCGGACCCTGGCCAGCAGATCGAACTCGCCCATTTCCCCATTCTCCTCCCCGCTGACTTCGTCTTTATCGGGGCTATATACCTACTAAAGGCGAAGTCACGCTCAGGCCATCACTAAGGTGCTGCGGACGTGGACGAGCGCAAGCAGCCCCTCCTGCACCGCGTCGGCGAGCTGGGCGCGCGCGTGGGGTCCCGCCCGCCGCGCAGCAAGAGAGTCCGCCTGGCGCTGCAGCTCGGCATCGCCGTGCTCGTCTTCGGCTTCCTCGTCCTCACCGTCGTCGGCCAGTGGTCTGAGATCCAGGACAAGGGCGTCCACTTCCACGTCCTCTGGCTGATCCCGGCGCTGATCGTCCTGCCGGCCTTCTTCGCGCTGAACGCGATGGGGTGGGACCTGCTGCTGCGCTTCCTCGGTTACCGGCTGGGAGCCGTGCGGGCGCAGGTCGCCTGGGGCCAGCCGCTGCTCGCGCGATACGTGCCCGGCAGCGTCCTCTACGTGCTGGGGCGGGTGCTGCTCTCCGAGCGCGCCGGGGTGCCGCGGCGCCTGACCGTGGCAAGCATCGTCTACGAACAGGCGCTGCAGGCGACCTCGGCGATCGTCGTCTCCGCCTACTTCCTGATCGACCACCCGGACCTGCGGGACCAGCCGCTGCGCTGGGGGATCCTGCTGTTGATCCCGCTCCTCCTCACGCTGCTGCACCCCCGCGTCTTCGCCCCGCTCGCCAACCGCGTGCTGCGCGCGTTCGGCCGTGAGCCGCTGCCGGCGACGATGCCGCTGCGCGGCGTGATCGCCGTGCTCGCCTTCTACACGCTCAACTGGGGGGTGGTCGCGGTCGGGCTCTACTGCGTCGCCCGCTCGGTGAGCGACGTCTCGGCCAGCGACATCATGGTCGTCGGCGCCGCGCAGGCCTTCGGCTACGTGGCCGCGCTGGCCACCCTGGTCGCCCCGGCCGGGCTCGGCATCCGCGACGCCGCCTTCGCTTGGGCGGTGAAGACCGCCGCCCCCGGCAACAGCTTCGCGGTCGCCTCGCTGATCGCGATCGTGGTGAGGGGGGTGCTGACGGTGGTCGAACTGATCTACGTCGCCGTCGTCACGGCATTGGGGAGGCGCGAGGGGTGGTCTATCCATACAGGCGTGATCCACCCGTCTCCCGAGGAGGAGAGGGATGGCATGTCACTCGCCCGGACAAGCCACGGCACTAATTAGTGCCGTGGCTTTGAGTATCCGCCCGTTCGAGTGACATGCCATCCCTCTCCGCGCTCCAACCGGCGCCGGACTCCAACGTGGGCATCCCGCCCGAAGGTCGGGGCCGAGACCACCTCTCCTTGAGCTAGCTGTTGTCCTACAGCGGGATGCGGGCGCCGAGCTGGTAGGCGGTCAGGGCGAGGAGCAGAAGCTTGAGAGGGATGTCGCGGGACAAAGCTGCGAGGGGTAGGGGCCAGAGGAGGTACCAGGGGAGGAGCCAGGCAGTGGCGAGGAGGAGGCCGGTCGTGGCCCAGGCGGCGGCGCGGAGCCAGTCCCCGCCGCGGTAGGTCCAGAGCAGGAGGTAGGCGACGAGCAGGCCGAAGGCGACGATCGCCATAGCGCGGGCGACGTCCGGGTCGATGCCGGTGAGGCGAGCCGCCGCGATCGGGATGCTCATGTAGCTCGTTCGCCCCTGGTTCTCGCCCGCCAGGGCGAAGGCGTCGAGCCAGCTCCAGCCGAAGGCCGCGTAGGCGACTGCGGCGATCGCGGCCGCGACAAGGCACGCTCCCCCCAAAAACCCGCCGACGGGCCGATACGTCAAGGATGACTTGACGTATCGGCCCGTCGGCCGCAGCGAGGCGGTAAAGGCGAATGGGACCGTTATGAGGGCCGAGGCCTTGACGGCGATCGCGGCCGCGAAGGCAGCTCCGGCCGACGTCTCGCGGGCGCCGAGCAGGCAGGCGACGCCAAGGGTCACCAGCAGGACGGCGAGCGCGTCGTTGTGCGGGCCGCCGACGACGTGGACGAGGACGAGCGGGTTGAGGGCGACGAAGGCCGCCGCGCGCAGGGGATCGAGGCCGCGGGCGGGGGCGAGGCGGGCGACGAGCCCCGCGGTGGCGAGCACCGCCGCCGCCGAGATCGCCTTGAGCAGGTATGCGGCGGCGCCGACCGGCAACCAGGCGAGCGGGTAGCTGGCAAGCGTGAAGAGCGGGCCGTAGGCGCTGGTCACATCGATCCATTCGACGTGCGAGAACGCCGCGTCGCCAGGCACCGCGGTGGGAGGGTCGACGTAGGGATCGACGCCGTGGAGCGCTCCCAGCCGGGCGTAGTCGAGGTAGCTGTAGACGTCATGGGAGAGCAGCGGCGGCAGGCAGGCGAAGAGGACCAGCAGCACGACGACCGCGCCCCAGAACAGCCGCCGTCCCACCCTCGGCGCCCAGAGGACGGCGCCGAGGTAGGCGACGAGCCCGGCCCACATGAGGCCGTACGCGACCCCCGGCGCGAGGCTCAGTTATTCGCCCCCGCGCCACCCGCCGCCGCTCCGCCCCCCACTTTGGCCGCCGGTGGCGGTGGCGGGACGGGAGTCGGCTTCTGCCCCGCACCGGGAGCGTAGGCGTCCGGGTCATAGCCGCCCGTCGCTTCTTCGCCGAGCTGCCGCGCGGCCGCACCCTCTTCTCCTTTGTCGCTCGAGACCCCGCCGGGCCGCGGTGCGGGAGCGGTGAAGCTGCCGAAGAACGGCGCCCAGCTGACCGGGTGCTCCGGCTGCTCGAATTCCTCGCAGGGGACTTCGGCGCCGGAATAGACCTGGTGCCAGATCTCGGCCGGGAAGGTGCCGCCGAAGACGGTGATCCCGTGCACGCTCGTCATTTCGATCGCGTTCGACTGCGGGTAGCCGACCCAGACGACCGTCGCCAGGTTGGGCTGGTAGCCGGCGAACCAGGCGTCGGTCTCGCGGTCGGTCGTGCCAGTCTTGCCGGCTTGCCCGGGGCATCCGGTGTAGGCGGCCGTGCCGGTCCCTTCGGTGATGTTGTCGTGCAGCAGGCGCGTCACCTCGTAGGCGACCGCTTCGGAGACGACGCGGCGCGGCGCCTCCCGCCTGGGTCGCTCGCTGTGCCCGCCGGGGAAGACGACGCGCCGGATCGCGACCGGGTCGTGGCGAATGCCGCCGGCGGCCAGGGTCGCGTAGGCGCTCGCCATCTCCAGCGGCGAGACGCCGATCCGCAGGCCGCCGATGCCCTCGGCCGGGATCCCGTCGAGCGGGCTCTCGATCCCCAGAGAGTGCGCCGTTTCGGCGACCTGCCGGGGACCGACGTCAAGGTCGAGCTGGGCGAAGACCGTGTTGTCGGAGGCGACCGTCGCCTGCTGCAGATTGACCCTCCCCAGGTAGCCCTCGTCGGCCGTATGCACCTCCCAGTGCCCCCACTTGGGGAGATCGAGGGCGAGCGGTTTCGAGGTGTAGTAGGTCGAGTAGGGGTCGATCCCCTGCTTGATCGCCGTGGTCAGGACGAAGGTCTTGAAGGTGGAGCCCGGCTGGCGGTGCCCCTGGGCGGCGAGGTTGAACTGGCTGGACCCGTAGCCGGAGCTGGAGGCCATCGCCTCGATCGCACCGCTGTCCGGATCGATCGAGACCAGGGCCGAGGCTGGGTCGGTCGAGTAGGGAAGCGTCGAGCGCATCGAATCGAGGGCGACCCGCTGCAGCCCGGGCTCGATCGTCGTGTAGATCCTGAGACCGCCGTTACGCACCGGGCCGGCGCCGTAGCGCTCGATCAGCTCGTGTTCGACGTAGTCGAAGAAGTAGGGCTGGCGGTGGGCGAAGTAGGAGCTCGACGTGTCCAGCTCCAGGCCCCGGCGCTTCGCCGTCGCCGCCCGCCGCGGGGAGACCCAGCCGAGCTGAGCCATCTTCGAGAGCACCGCGTCGCGTCGCTGCCGCGCCTGCGCCGGGTGGAGGATCGGGTTGTATTCGGTGGGCGCCTGCGGAAGCCCGGCGAGCAGCGCCGTCTGGGCCAGGTCGAGCTCCCACACGGGCCTCGAGAAGTAGATCTTCGACGCGGCCTGCACGCCGACGGCGGTCGCCCCCTCGACCGTCCCGTAGGAGGCGGTGTTGAGGTACTGCCCGAGGATCTCCCGCGGCGAGTGGCGCTGTGTGTACTCGATCGCCAGCTGCGCCTCGACGATCTTCCGCTCGAGGCTGCGTTCGGGATGGCGGATGCAGAGGTTGCGGACCAGCTGCTGGGTGATCGTCGAGCCGCCCTCGACGGCGCCGCCGGCTTCCACGTCCTTCAGCACCGCTCGCGCGATCGCCTCGAAGTCGAGGGCGCCGTGCTCGTAGAAGCGCTGGTCCTCGATCGCCACGGTCGCCCGCCGCAGCCGCTTCGGCACGCGGGCGATCGCCACCGGCTCGTGCGCTTCGTCGGAGCGGACGACTCCCAGCCTGCTGCCGTCGACGGCGTAAAGGGTCGTGTTGCCGCTGCGGTCGGGCTTCTTGCAGGCGCTGAGCGAGGGAGCGTCGGCGGCTACGTCGAGGACCCAGGCCGCGACCGCGATCGCCCCCAGGGCGACTACGGCGACGATGCCGGCAGCGGCGAAGAGGAGCTTGCCGCGGACCCCCCCGCGCCGCCGCTGCCGTCGCCGGTTGCGCTGCGCCATTCACATAGTTTCGCGCTTCGCTCGCGCGTCAGGCCTGCGTGTCCTCCGTCGAGAGGTTGTGGACGATGCCGTCGACCAGCATCTGGTTGGGGATCACCACGGAAGTGCCGTCGCCCGGGTTGACGTAGGTGTAGGAGAGGGTGATGTCGGTCACCCGGCCGTCGACCTCTTCGAAGGAGATGCGGTCGCCGATCCTGATCGGTTGGGAGATCGCCAGCTGGACCCCGGCGACCATGTTGCCGAGCGTGTGCTGCGCCGCGAAGCCGACGATCGCCGCCAGCACCGCGGTCGAGGCGAGGATGCCGGTCGCCAGCCGCTTCAGCTCCGTGAACTGGCTGAGCGCGAGCGCGAGGAGGACGAGGAAGACGACCAATAGGACGAGCCGGCGCAGGAAGCGCAGGCGGGTCTTGGTCGAGCGTGAGACCTGTGAGACTGCCGGCGACATGGCCTGCAAGTTAAACGGGAAGGTCGTCGGCAACCCCTCCCGGCTCAACTTTTTTCGAAGGAGTGGGGACAGCTGACGCCCGAGGCGTACCCCGAAAAAAGTACAAGCCGCCGGGAAGGGCAGCCGACGGCCTTCCCCTACGCGAGATGGGGCCCATGGACCGGCATTCTCGGCGTTCTCCTGGCATTGGGCGCCGGGATCGTG
>Ga0207651_10000382_pt1 | contig 18839 bp, 25 predicted proteins | sample KBSM23metaG_FD_184328 | JGI IMG/M metagenome (GOLD analysis project Ga0207651, IMG submission 184328) | Miscanthus rhizosphere microbial communities from Kellogg Biological Station, Michigan, USA - KBS M2-3 metaG (SPAdes) (version 2) | ecosystem: Host-associated > Plants > Roots > Rhizosphere >... | reverse complement strand
AAAAGTTAGTGCTGTATGCCTTGATCCAAAGCGTTGCCTTGACGCCTAGCGCGATCTCGTAACGGAACTCAATATCGGCCGGCGCGACCGCGTACACGCTACCGCTTGGCATAAGCCGCACGCCGCCGCCGGGCCGCTGATACTTGCGCGCGCGGTCGAGTTCCTCTTTGGCCCTCACGATGTCCTGTGGGTCGACCTTCTCGCCTTTGAAGATCGAACGCGAGCCGAGTTCTTCAAGGAGCACAAGCGCGTCGTATTCATCGGCTCGCGACCATTTGTTAGCAGCGACGAAGGCCGCCGCGAAATCATCGGCCTCGAAGCGCGGCAACGGCCAAGCGTGGTCAAGAGCGGCCTTGATCCACTGCACCGCGCCAGAGGGATAACCGTCATGGTGCTTATAGACGTGATAGCCTCGCTTGCTATCAGTGTGATTCGGCTCGATAAAGGTGTACATTGCGCGCGTCGACATGATCCTAACTCCCATCGGCCGCTATGGCCGTGCCAATGATATAGCTAACCGCTTAAGCCTTTGTCAAGCGGTCGACGGCGTTTTTCCGCGCACCATGCGACGGGAAGCCGACAATCCAATCCCGATCCGCGATCGCGCACCATTGGCATGTCTTGCACGAGACCTTGTCGGAGTAGGTCGCGGGGCAAACGCGAACCGTGCGGCCCGCTGGCGTTTGTATCTTTTCCGGGCCGGCAACGGTTGACGGGAGCACAGCGACGACCGGTCCGATCGCGAGCTTAGCTAGCTGATCAGCGTGCTTCAGATTGTTGCCCGACAGGTTGATGGTGAAGCCGTTCGCGTTCGCCCATTGCACAAGAGCACGATTGTGCTTTGTGTAAGTCACCTCATGGTGCGTATAGGTAAAGCCGCGTTTGCCGCGGTTTGCGTTGACAAGCTTCTCTAGCAGCGTGTCTGAGATCATGCCGCTTGTGTGCGGCAAGTCTCCCGCTTGATTGTGGCGCCACAGCTGGCCGTCGGGCAAAGCTGCTACGTTCTTGCACAGCCCATTCCAATCTGTGCTCTTGACCGTGGCCACGCCAGAGCGCCAAGAGGCATTCGGGCCGGCTTTGTCTAGGCCGCGCCACAGGAAGGCGAGCGGCCCGCTTTCGGCATAGCAACCATTGCCAAGGAAGGGGCACGTTGGCGAGCAAGTCTCGCTTGACGTTGTGGAAACCGGTATCGGCCCGGTCTTGGCGTTGGAACTCTTGGCTGTCCAGATGATCGCGAGCCGTGCCGCACCGACACCGCCTTTGCGCTCGAGCGCCGCAAGATCGCTCGCATGGTTGAGAATACGCGCGACAAGCCGGGCACAGAGCGTCAGCTTGTAATCATCCGTCTCGCAAGCCTGATAGTCGTATTCATCGGCCAACTCTGCCACCTTAGCAGCGCTCGCCTCGACAGGCTCGTAAACGTAAGCGCGGGCCGGCTCGATTACCTCAGCTTGCATCCACTCGCGGCCGGAATAGCGGGCTTGCATGGAAGCGACGTTCTGCAACGTGAGAAGCTCAGCGAAGAGCTTGGCATCCGCCACAAGCCCATGGGCTGTGGCATAGGTGGCGATGGCGTTGATGGTATCTTGATCGCAGAGATAAGCTGACATGACGGTTTCCCATCGGCCGCAATGGCCGTGAGCCGCATATAGCTGATCACCATATCATTAATAGTGCGGCAAGGTGTCGCGCTTGCTTTGTACAATTAAGGGTACTAGATCGTTCGATATATGGCGCTCAGTTTGGGTAGGGCTTAAACTCTGCGAGCTTCCAAGAAAGGAAACCTACCCAATGAGAGCCTCGATCCTTGCCGCCATGCTCGGCCTCGCCTCGGCGCCGGCGCTCGCGGCCACGCCAACCGATGCCCAGATCATCGCCGAGATCTGCCCCAGCTGCACCTCGATCGTGCTCACCGGCAACGCTGCCTTCCAGGCGACCGGCGGCCGCAACTTCATCGAGTTCAGCCCACAGGCGACCGGCTCGGCCCTGGCGACCTTCGCAGGGCTGAATGCCTTGACGCCCTACAACATCGATATTGTTGGCCAGAATGATGCCGGCTCGATGTTTGATTTCGTCCTCAACACGACGACGAACCTGGGTGTGTTCAACCTCGGTGGTTTCGACAAGGGCCTTGTCGATGTGACGTTCTCCTTCACCTCGAGCACTGGCGGCGCGGGTTCGCTCTTGATCACCTCGGTTGATGGTAACTTCCAAGGCAAGATCGACTCGATTGCGCTTTCGATCGACACCGTCCGGTGCCCCGATTGCGTGCCGACGCCAACCGCGGTGCCCGGCCCGACCATGGGTGCGGGTGCGGTCCCGATCCTCGCGGGGATGTTCTTTGCATGGTATCGTCGGCGGCGCGTAGCCTGACGCTCAAGCTCCGGGGCTTGTTGGCGAGGATCTTCACGCTCGGCGCGATCCATTCGCGTTGGGTAGTGGCTGATAATGACAACCACTTGACGGGGTCGCGCTGGTGGCGCTAGGTTCGCGGCTCACCTGTTTCGATCCTGCCAGGAATGCGACGGTGTGAACAGACGACTAGGCCCTGGGGCGAGCCACTCCCCAGGGCCTTTTTCGTGTCAGCCTGTTGGCGTGACATAGCGGACAGCACCATAAGGCTTGCCGTCACGGATCTGAACGGCGAGCACCTTTGCGCCCCGGCGCTTCCAGATGCTGCCGTCCGTATCGAGGATGGGGCGGTAAACCTTACCGCTCTTTACGGTAAAATCTTCGGTCGCGGTTTTCATACCTCCGTCTTGTCTTTCGCGGCGAACATCCTCTCGACATCTTCCCGTGTCGGGATGCGGCGAGCTTCAAGCTCGCGCTCGAGCGGCTTCTTAACCCAAGGCGTGCTCGAAGGCGTCAGCCGGGGCAGTTCCTCCAGAGCCTGATTGCAGAGCGTATACAGCTGCATCTCTTCGTTTGGATAGTAGCCGCCTTCGCTGTCGCCATTGGCGTCCATGCGCTCTTCCATGTATTCGGCGCATTGCGTGAGCGCCTCGATGATGTCGTTCAGGACAGTGCGGTGAATGGTGTAGGTCATTAGAGCACCTTCAAAAGGTAGTAGGTTGCGTACATGCCAAGCGTGAAGCTGGCGACGGCGAGGAGGGCGATGGCTTCGGGCGTCATCAGCGCACGATGGCAAAGGCGATGCCAAAACCGCAAATGCGGAACTTGGGGGTCCAGCGGAAAATGATGCGCGGCATTTTGTGTCTCTCCGTTATCGGTCCGATCGACCGTGGCGCACCATAGGCTAACGATATAGCGATTGGCCATGCGGCTGTTTGACACGGCGATTGTTAGCCTGCTCTTTGGGTGTCGCCCAGCGGGTGTTGCCGGGTTCATAGTTGCCAGCTGGATCGGGCCAGCGATCGATAGTCTTTCCAGCGGGGCGCTCGCCCATATCCTCGAGAAAAGCTTCGAAGCTCTTGCGCCACCGATTACATACCGTAATTCCTCGTGCACCATAATTCTTGTAGCCTACATTTTTGGGGTAATAACAACGTTGTATCATAGCTAACCACGTACTATATGTTCTTGATTTATCACGCTTTCGCGCATGCCCATGTATTAATCGAGGATATGTTCTAGATAAATTTTTGACAGCTCGGGCGCTGGACAATTCACTACGTAAGCAACCGCAGGATTGACTTAAGCCGCGCACTAAGCTACTGCTGGTGATTATACGATTATTTCCGCAGTCGCAGAGGCAATGCCATTGCGCCGGATAGGCTTTGCGTTTTAGGATACGAATGCGGCGGAGCACGGCGAGGCGTCCGAAGCGTTGACCTTTCAGATTTCGTAGGCTGCTCATAGTGCTTCGCTCTTGACGTTATATGATATAGGGGTTAACTACCTATATGTCGTAACCGCGAGGATCACATGACACAAGGCACTAATTTTCGTATTGAGCAGGAAGGCTCGGAATTTGTTGCCGTCCTACCTCCTCATCCGGACATGCCTGACGAGGATTTGGGTTTGCCCGCACCTACACGGGAAGCGGCGGAAGCTGAAGGTCGGGCGTATGAGGCGATTGTAAGTAGCTCGCTCTACAAGTTCGAGTTCGACGACAAGAAGAACGTTTATGTCGTCTCGCTCGGCAAGGAAGGCGAGCGGTTCGAGGCTGATCTACTCGCTGAGGCTTATGAGAAAGCCCAGGAGGCATATGCCAAGCGCGTCAGCGCCGAGCCGCCGGCCGAAGAGCCGAAGAAGTCCGAACCGGTCAAGCGCGGCCCGCGCAAGGGAGCTAAGGCTGGCAACGGAACCGAAGCGCCGAAGCAGGAGGAGCCAAAGCAAATGGCTAAGCCCACGTCGCCACCGCCCGAGCGCTCGGAAGCGCAGCTTGACATGCTTCAGGCTCGGATTGTCAATCTGGAGGCGGTCCTGATCGTCTTCGCGGAAACCATTCTTAAGGAGATCAAGAACAATGGCTAGAGGACGTCCAGCAAAGCCCAGCGGGCATCTGATCATCACTCAGATCCGCCTGCCAGGGCCGGTCAAGCGCCGTCTGGAGGCGCTCTCCGAAGCGACCGGCTATGCCCAGCAGGAGCATATGCGGCGCGCGATCGACGAATATGTCACCCGGCATATCGAGAAGGGTGTCATTCGGGAGCCAGCACCTGCGCCAACTCCAACTCGCCGCATGTTCAAGCGGCCCGGCACGGGCATGGCAGCATGACCGAGCCCGTCGCCACGACGAAGACGATCGTTTGCCCCTATTGCCACCTCGCGAAGGAAATCGTTCTCGTGAATGACCCTCCGAACGTGTCGCCGGGGATGCTTTGGCTCTGCGAGGAGTGCAAGGACATGAGCGTCTTCGACGCCACGTTCGAGCTTCAGATCGCGACGGACGCGCAGAAGCAGAACGCCGGTCGGCGCTAGACAAGAAGAAAGGGCGGCCCAGGAAGAGCCGCCCTTTCCGTACGCACTTTCCCAAGTCTGCGGTTGGTCTAGGTGGATGCCCCGCCGCGCGCCTACCCAAGGGACTGCAATTCCCTACATATAGCGATTAGCCGCACCCGTCAACTAGGGCTTGGTGTTTACATAAGTTAATCGCCGCGCTAGCATGTCCCTTGGATGCACTCGCCTTGACGCGCACTAACCAAGGGATACATGCTTATGAATGATGTCATACAATTTCCGCTCCCGCCTGAGGTTGCGAAGCAGCGCACCCGCACGATCGAGGTGCTCGACGCTTGGGGGCTGAGAGCTGTCTGGGCCCTGCCCGAGACCAAGCGTCCGGTCGAGAAGATCACCGAGCCCGCGCTCGCGAAGGTAAAGCCCGCGGACTGGAAGAGTTCCGCGGTCAAGTTCAACCTGCTCGGCATCCTGTCCCGCGATGGGCTCGATTTCGACCTCGATGTCCGGTTCAAGGACGATCTTGCCTCGCGCGGCCCGGATTGGTCGCCGACCGTGCGCGCAGAGGCCGAGCGAACAGTTTTTGCCCCCTTCCGCGATGCCTTCAAGGAGACGCTCGGCGCCTTCGATTTCCGCGCCATGTTCGGGCGCCAGAGCCTCGGCGGCAACGGTCACCTTCTGATCAAGGTCCGCCAGGAGGAGGAGCTGACGATCGAGGAGCAGCGCACCCGGCTGAAGCAGCTGCAGTTCTCGGTCGATCTCGGCAACTTCGTGGTCAAGCTCGAGGTGCGCCAAGCGCCCCGCAAGAAGGACGGCAAGACCTTCGTCTTCATGCCCGGCAGCATCTACCCCGACGGCGATTTGTGCGCCTACAAGAGCCTGCCAGCGGGCCCTGTGAGCCTCGCAAACAATGTGCTCGAGGCCTACCCCCTCGAGGCCGTGGTCAAGGCCGTCTACCGCTTCGCCATGACGCTTAGCGTCCGTCCGCTCATGGGCGAGGGACAACGCCACGAGACTGCCATGCTCGTCTCGGGGATCCTACGGCGCGAGGTCGAGCAGACCGAGCGCGATGGTGGCTCTTTCACCCGGAGCGATGCCGAGACGCTCTTCCGGAGCCTCTTCGCCGGCGACCCCGAGTTGAAAGACAGGCTCCAAGTTTTCGAGAGCGATTTCGCCCGGACCGATATCACGAACATGCCCGGCTATCCTGCTCTTGGGGAGCGGGTGGGCGAGGAGACTGCCCAGGCAATGCGGCTGATGCTGGCCGGGCGGGACATGTCCATGTTCGACCTGCTGCGGGCGAACATCGTTTTCCTCAAATCGGCTGACAGCCGCTGCGTGGATCTCAGCCAGCGCACCCCGACAGGGGAGCTACAGCTTTATTCCCACACCGACGTCCGCAACAACTACGGCCACCTGACGGTCAAGGTCGGCAAGAAGGCCGTGCCGGCTTTCGAGTTGCTGAAGACCTCGCGGGGGCGCCGGCTGGTCGACGACGTCGTCCGCATTCCCGGCTGTGCCCGCGGTGAGTTGCTTTATCAGACGCTCGGCGGCCCGCTCTCCTACGATCGCGAGTATGACGAGGAGCCGCTCCTGATCAACATCGCGGCCGGCTGGGCGACCCCCTACGAGCCCGAAGCCAAGCTCCCGCGCGAGGAGGCCAAGGCGGCGCTCGAGGAGATGTGCACTTGGCTCTCGCCCCGCGAGGCCGATCGCCGGAAACTCATGCAGATGTGGGCCTTCAAGGTCCAGCACCCGTTCACGAAGGCGCAGTTCGCCCTCGGTGTCTATGGCGGCCAGGGCATCGGCAAGAACTTCGTCCTCGGCACGCTGATGCAGCGCATTCTCGGCATGAGCGTGCGTGAGACGACGCCGGATCTTCTTTTCAATGATAATTTTGCGCTCAACTCGGCGCCTGGAGCGAGCTTCCTGATCGTCAACGAGGTCAAGGATCTCGTGAACTTCTCCATGGCCAAGGGGCTTGCGCGCTCGGAGTGGCACGAGGTTAATCTCAAGAGCCAGACCAAAGGGCTGCAGCGCATCCTGGCGGTGCCGATCTACCTGACCAACGAGACGCACCCGCAGTTCAACATCGCGGGCGAGACCGACCGCACGCTCTACATCATCAAGGCGCCAACGCAGGACAGCATGGGCCTGTCGCATAGTGATTGGGAGGCCTTCAAGCTGCGCCGCAAGCAGGAGGTCATCGACAAGATCGCTTGGCTCGACGATCCTGAGCATCGTATGGCGGTCATGGCCGTGCTCATGGAATACCCGGTGATGCAAGCCGAGCTGGAGAACATCTCGACGAGCGACAGCTTGACCCCGGAGTTTGTCGGTGAGGATTTGGCGCCCGAGCAACTCGCACTGAAGGTCATGCTCGAGGGGAACATCGTCCATCCTAAGGCGGACGGGCGGCCGCTCTCATTGCCTTTCGATAAAGCTGCTTTCGACAACGGCTTTAATCATTTTTATCTGCAATATGCTGGGCGCAAGGCCACACCGTTAAGCGGCGTAAGGATATCCAAACTATTGAAGCAATACCTCGGCGCGCACGGCAAGCTCGAGAGCCATCGGCCAAACGAAGGTCGGCGTGTGTATTGGTTCCCAGCAAAGCTCGGTAGCCTCTGTGATGCATTTAACCATATCTTTGGCGTACCCATCGCACGGGATACCGAAGCGCATCAGGAGATCGGGCCCTATGAGCCGGATGCAACCACGCTCCGAAATGCGGTTGCCTCCTGGTCGAGGGTTGACACGTCGTCAAGCTTCTAATAGCCTCCTCGTACGCACTGAGGTGCGATGGAGGTTAACGTGAGAAAGATCAATCGTGATGCCGTCGATCAGACACGCAAGTTACAGGACGCTTTGGAAGTCCTTCGCGAGGCTCGCATGGCCCTGGAGGACCAGAACGACGTCACCGCACCGCTACCCAATCAGCTATATCATTGGCATAAAATCCGTGGGTATCACGAGGCCGTCAAGGAGATTGCCGTCGAGGCCGAGAAGCTCTCCCGCAGGCTCAGCTACGAGCAGCTGCCCCTCGCCTTCCGTGGCGACACTCCCGTATCCACTGTTATTCTACCCCGGGTCGGCCGCTTCACCCTCAGTCACCGGACCACGGCCAAGGTGTTAGATTGGCCGTATGCTAATGACTGGCTCAAAGCCATGGGCCATGGCGATGCCGTGCGCGAGATGGTCCCGGCCTCGACCATGAACTCCCTCGTCGCCGAGCTGCTCAAACAAGGCGAAGAGCCCCCGCGGGAGGCGATCGAGGCGAACACCTACGCCTACACCTCTTTCACCAAGGAGTGAGCCATGGCTCAGCGAGAAATCATGTGCGCCTATGGTGATTGTCACGAGACCATGGTGGCTGGCAAAGACTTCAAGATCACTGTGTCTGAGAGCAATCGCGGTACGGTTTGGGATCGCCAATCTTATTGCTGTCTCGAGCATGCGTGGCGTGCACTTAAGCACCAGGACGAACAACTGAACGGCAAACGTGAGAAAGTAGCATCTGGAGGATAAGATGGACTACGATGGATATCCGGATGAGCATGATGGTGACGATTGGGCATATCACTGCGAGCAGTGGTGCACGCTGCCCAACCGTCTGCGTGATGCCATCCTGGCGCTTCAGGAAGCTCTGGAGGAGATCGAGCGATCGCGTGAGCGCATCATCGAATATGAGCAGCAGATATATAAGCGCAAATATAACTTCGATGGCACCCTGAGAGGAGAAACAAAGTGAGAACCATGGCTAAGAAACCCGCCGCCGTCCCCGCCACGCGCCCGAGCGCTCCGCCACCGGCCGTGCAGGACCCGAAGCGCTTCCGGCGTTTTGGCAACATCACCGCCCAGGACATGGAGATCCCGGCGCTTAGGATCCTGCACGCGCTTTCAAACGTGGTGAAGAAAAACCCCGAGCTTGAGCCAGGGCATTTCTACCACTCGATCCTCGAGGAGGATCTGGGCGACCAGCTCGACGTCGTCGTGCTCCTCGTCCACCACTCGGTCGCGCTCAAGACCCCGAAAGACCCGCGCGGCAAAGAGTTCCCCCAGACGTTGGCGCGCGCCGCCGACGCCAAGAACTGGGACAAGCCGAACCAGCGCTTCGAGGTGACGCTGCCGGGTAACCGGAAGGTGGAATATTTCACCGACCGGAACGTCGATGCCTCGGGCCTGCTCGAATGGGGCTCGTCCGACCCGTCCGATCGCAACTCGCTGCCCGCGGCGCAGCACGTCTACACCACGATCATGCGGATCATCGATCCGCACATCGAGGGCCCGGTGATCTATTCGGGCAGCGTGATGACCAACAAGAAGATCATGCAGCTCAACACCAAGATCGACTTGAGGGCTGCGGGCGGCATCGAGCCGCTGCGCCAGATCTACCGGCTGACCTCGGAGGAGAAGACGGGCACGCAGGGCGGCAACTGGTTCATCCCGAACTTCACCTCGGCCGGCCAGCTCGCCGAGGACGACCCGCGCTTCGAGGAGTTCCTGGCCCAAGCCGAGAGGCTGCAGGCGCTCTACCCTACAATCAAAATCATTGGCAACGAAGACATCGTCGACGCCGATGATCTCTCGCTCGCGGGCGCGAGCAATGCGGCTTTCTGAGCCATGCCCGTCGGAACGCTCAGAGTAAAGACGAACCGGACGCTGGAGGTAGAGCAGCGTCTTACCGTTGAGGATGTCCGAGAGATCCGGGCAAAGCTCGCTGCGGGTGACGATCCTGATACGCTTGCGAAAGCGTACGAAGTCCGTCGGCGAGTTATCCGCAGGATTGGGTATGATCCTAAGTGATCGCATCGAGCTTGCACTGGCGCTGGTTTCGACCGCGCCGGTGCTGGCTTTCGACATCGAAACGACGGGCTTGGACTCAGACGCGCGCGTCTGCGGCTACGCCGTTTCGGACGGTGACAAGGCCGTCTACGTGCCCGTGCGCCACGCTTCAGGCAACGTGGAGGCGCCGGAACGCTTCGAACGACGCCTTGATCTCGCCTTCGCGGAGCGTGGCCGCCGCCGTCGTCGCACGGTCGGTTTCAATATCGCGTTCGATCTGTTCCATAGCGGCCGCTACGGCGTCTGGCCACGTGCGCCATTGGAAGACGCGCAAATCAGTGAAGTACTGATCTACGAATACCACCGCGCCTACGATCTCGCCTCGTGCCTCGAGCGTCGGGGCCTCGGCGGCAAGGACGACGAAGCTCTCATCCACACGCTCGGTGAACAGTTCGGCGGATCGCGGACCCGATCGGTCCAGATGAAGAACTTCTGGCGTCTCCCAGGCGATGGTCGGTTGGCCTGGGATTACGCCACGGGCGACGTCCGCGGCACTTACCGGCTCTGGGCGGTGCAGCAGGAGGAGATCGCCAAGCCTGATCCGCAGGGACATACGCTGGAGCGGGTACACCGGCTTGAATGCGAACTGATCCCGTACCTTGCCCGGATGCGGGTTAAGGGGATCCGTGTCGACCAAGCCTATGCCGAGCGGGCGATAGCCACGCTGGATGCACAGATAGAACAGGCGCTGCAGGGCTTCCCGCAGGGCTTCAATCCTGGGAAAATTATCGAGCTGCACGAGTGGATGAGCGAGCATGACGCGGCCTCGCCTCATCTGACCAAGAAGCTCAAACCATCCTACACATCGAAGACGCTCGAGGCGAGCGATCCGGGCCGACAGGTACTAAACCTCCGACAACTCCTCAAAACTAAATCCACCTTCTTGGCGCCCATGCTCGGCAAGGAGCGCATCCACCCCGAGCTGAAGCAGATGTCGGATGGGGAGTATGGAGTAAAATTCGGTCGGTTCAGCTGTGTAGGCCCAAACCTCCAAGCCTTTCCGAAACGCAACAAGCGCTTGGCGCAGATTGTTCGGCCCGTCATCGTCCCCGATCGGGGCATGGCCCTTTATGAGGCGGATTTCAGTCAGCAGGAGCCGCGCCTCTATGCCCACTTCGCCAAATGTGCGCGCCTGCTCGAGGGGTACAATTCGCAGCCCGCGATCGATATCCATTCCCTAGCCTCCAAGCTGATGGGCATCGACCGGCAGTTCGCGAAGACGCTCGGCTTGAGCATCTTCAACGGCATGACACCAAAGACACTCGCCACCCGGCTGAACGTAAGCGAACTTGAGGCGAAGCGGCTCTACAATGACTTCTTTCGAGCCTTCCCCGAGATAGCTCAGTTCAAAAATGATGCCGCAAACGTCGCAGCGCAGCGCGGCTATGTACGCACGATCCTTGGTCGGCGGCAACATTTCCCGCAAGAGCTTTCCACCCACGTCGCTGTCTCCCGCATCATCCAAGGCAGTGCCGGTGACCACATGAAGGTGCGTCTCCTCGACGCCTGTCAATGGGTCGAGGCCAACGGCGCCGGCATCATCGACATCCTGATGACGATCCACGACGCGGTCATCTGGCAGGCCGAGGGCGGCATGGGGATCACCGAGTTGCGCGAGATCCTCGAGAACCCCGGCGACCCCTTATTTTTAAGCACTCCTATGCCTGTGGAAATCAGTGCTGGGCGCAACTGGGCCGAGGCGAGCTGGCCCGATTTCGAGATGAAGGAGGCGGCGTGATGGACATCACTCGAAACTACCATAGGGGCAACAAATACAGCGAGCAGGCACATCACAGTCTCGAGCCGAAGAAGAAAGAGAGCGACAAAATGAAGATCCGGGCGCTGATGATCCGGGTCGGACCAAAGCAAGGTGTCATCTGCGACGAGGCTGAGATCGAACTAGGCATGCCCCATCAAACCTGCTCGGCCCGTTTCAGTGACATGAAGCGCGATGACGAGCTGGTGCATGTCGGTGAGCGGCGTACGCGCACCGGCAACCTTGCTGGCGCCTGGACCCTTGTGCGTTTGCTGCAGCCATGACCGAGGCCGAGGACGCTTGGATCGCCTGCGAGTTCGCCATGGGGCGTTATCAGGTTGATATAGCTAACGAGACCGGCCTCTCGCAGTCGGTGATCTGTCTCAGCATCGAGCGTTTTTGCCGGGAGCAGGGGTGCCCTGTAAAGTTCAAGCATTACGGGCCTGACCGCGCGGCCAAAGCGCGGGAGGCTTTGGCCCGTTATCAGGGCGAGTTCACCCGGCCCGTGGAGGCCAGGGATCCCAAGTTCAAGATGCTTTACGCGCAGGCTCGGCATGAGCACGTGTGGTTGCTGCGTGCCGAAGGGCTGACCCTGCAACAGATCGGCGATCGGATAGGCGTCAGCCGCGAGCGTATCCGCGAGATGATCTACAAGTTCAGCCGGCGGGTCCAACGCGCCACGCGCAAGACGCGCTTCAAGATCCTGGAGGGGGAGCATGTCGGAAGCTGAGTGGAAGCTCGCCATGGTCAAGCAGCTCCTCCGCGAGGGCTCGTTCGCGCGCCGGATCGAGGACAAGTATGCGGTCGGCTCGCTCGACATGCTGATCGTGACGAAGCTTTTCACGATCTATGCGGAGGCGAAGCTCCTTAAGGACATCGCCGCGCTGCCGGCCTCGGTCGCGCAGCGGCATCAGATCAAGCTCGTCAACGAGGTCTGCAACCCACGGAGCCGCGCGATCGTCGTCGGGCTGAAGAACGGCGCGATGGGCTTCGGCCTGCCGGGCGAGCGTTGGGACGAGTACTACACTGCGCCCTGGCCGACGAAGGAACGCCGGCTCACCGACATCTTCGAGGCTGCCGTCGAGAGGATCTTCCCATGACCGAGATGACCCCTGAACTCAAGCAGCATTACGCCGACAGTCTACAGCTTCTGCGAAAGGTAGGCCCCTCCTTTGTTAACCAGGACAGCTTTGTCGTGATGTGCGTGCTGTCGAACCTGATCGCTCAATGGCTCGTCACGCACCATGAGGATCAGCACAACGACCTGATCGCTATACTCGCCGCGACGGTCGAGGACGACATCGCGAATATCTATCGAATGCAGGACGAGGAGACACTCCATTGACCACGCTCGCGCCGGTCCAGCTCGAGGCTATCGCGCAGGCGAACGGGCGCCGCGGCTACGCCTACTACATGGAGATGGGCCTCGGTAAGAGCCTCACCGTCCTGACCGAGTTCAAGGCGCTCCGCATGTCGGGCGTGGTCGAGCGCCTCGTCGTCATCTGCCCGAACTCGTTCAAGGGCGGCTGGGCCTCGGAGATCCTGAAGCACCGCACTGGGCTCTCGGCCATGGTCTTCGAGAGCGGCAAGAAGTTCGAGCCCTCGAAGAACATCGACGTCCTGATCATCAACTACGAGGCCGTGCGGACCGCGAAGGGGATCGAGGCGATCCTCAAGTTCATCGATTGGGGGCAGCGGCCCTGCTACCTCGCGATCGACGAGAGCATCAAGCTCAAGAACCGGAACTCGAAACAGACCCAGTCGATCATTGGCAAGGTCTACAAGGGTGAGATGCGTGGCGGCATCGTGCGGCTCTTCAGCTTCGTGCGCGTGCTCTCGGGCAAGCCGATCACGCAGGGGCCGCACGATCTCTGGCCCCAGATCGTTGCCATCGGCGAGATGTCGATGAGCTTTTTCGGCTTCCAACGCCAGTACTGCCGGCTCGGCGGCTGGATGGACAAGCAGGTCATCGGCGTCCTGAACGAGAAGGATTTGCAGGAGAAGATCACGAGGGTCGCCTTCCAGGCGAAGAAGCGCGATTGGCTCAAAGGCTTGCCGCCGAAGCTCTACTCGACAAGGCGCTACGAGCTGACCGGCGCGATCGCGCGCCACTATGATGAGATGGAGGAGGACTTTCTGACCTACCTGAAGGGGGAGGTGGTCAGCGTCCAGATCGCGCTCTCCAAGTATGAAAAATTAGCGCAGATCCAATGCGGTTTCATCATCAAGGAGAACCGCGAGGTCGAGTGGCTGGTCGAGCCCAAGCACAATTCACGCCTCCTGCTGCTGAATGAGATCCTCGAGGAGGAGGTGTCGGGCAAGGCCGTCATCGTCTACCGGCATAAGGCCATCGGACAGCTGCTATTGGCGGCATTGCCACATCTGCACCCAGCTTGGATCAGAGGTGGCATGACCACTCAACAAATCGATGGCGAGAAGGAACACTTCCGCGGAGAAGCACGCGTCATGCTCCTGCAGGCCGACGCCGGCAAATACGGCCATACCCTCGTCGGTACGCCCGAGGATCCCTGCGGTACGATGCTGTTCTTCGAGAACACGTACTCGCTCGACACGCGCTCGCAGATCGAGGACCGGATCCACCGCATGGGCACGGTGGCTGAGAGCTGCCTCTATGTCGACCTGTCCGGATCCGACATCGACGAGCGCATCACGCGGGCGCTGCAGCGCAAGCAGAACATGTTCGAAGCCGTCTTTCCCGAGGTCCAGTTCCAGAAGGAAGCCGCCTGATGTTAGCCCTCGCGCTCGTCATTCTCTTCGTCACGGTCATCTTGCCGCTGCTCGTCGCGGGCGGGCTCGCGCTTGGTGCTGGGGTCGCTGTCGCGGGCGAACACATCTGTCAGGCCATCGAGGACGTCTTCGGCACGGTCTTCGGCCCGATCGTCAAGAAGATCGGGCCGTGCGCCTTCGCCATGAGCATCTGGCTGATCCTCTTCCTTATCTCCTCGTAGGCTCTTCGCCCGCGCCGCGGCCGACGGCAGCACCAATCTCCTGCCGGCGGGTCAGGCGCCCGATCAGCTCGGCGAAGCCGGGGTCGCGCAACAGATCCGCGGCCCGCGAGTAGCGCTCGGTCGGGCGCATAGCGGCGGTCGGGATGTCGAAGCCCAGGTGCATGCCACCAAGACCGGGGATCTTATTGAGCAGCGGAACTCGGCCGACGCTGCCGCCGACATGGATCTTGTCTGGCCACATGGTCGGCGGCGTCGGGGCGTTATCGATCGAGTTCTTGATGCGCTCGAGATTGTCGGCCTTCTGCTCGGCGATGATGCGGTTGCGGTTGCTCGGGTTCATGGCCCCGTAGATGTCCTGCGTGGCGATCCGATCCTCGCGCGAGAGCGGGTACTTCGCATCGGGCTTGCTGATGACCTCCTCCCACATCTTGCGCTCATAGGGCTGCGGGCGTGTGGGGCCGAAGGCGCCTTGGGGGTTTGGCGAGGCTTGGTTGCGGACAACCCAGTCGGCGACGTGGGACTGATAGCTTGAGTCGAGCGCGGCCTGGGCCGCCGGGGGCAGCGGGCTGCCCGGCGTCATAACGTGCTCCGGGGCAAAGTTGCTGCGGTTTTGCCCGACCTCCTTGCCCGACAAGTCAGGATGCTTGCGGAGCCCACCAGCCGATGGCCCATTTGGCGAGCCGTACATCGGCACCGAGCGGTCCAGCATGTCACGCAGGCCGGCGTTCTGAAGGGCGTTCTCCCTCGCGTCGGCATAGCCCGGCGTGGCGTTGGCCTTGAGGCGTTCTCCGCGGGCGGCCACGCCCGATAGGCTGGGGGTTTCGGCCAATCGCGACAGCTCCGCGATGTCGAGGCCGGTCGGGCCTGTGAAATTGTAGTTCTCGGCGAAGGTGCGCGCCCCGGCGATGTCGGCCTTCTCGGCCGCCGTCAGCGGCTTGGTGCTGATCGAGGCCGCGATCGAGGGCGCGTGTCCGAGTAGGCGTGGGATCTGGCTCGCCGCCGCTCCGCCCACGCCGCCGAGAGCGGCGCCGGCGGCCACCTTGCCGGGGCTGAACTCCTCGCGGCCTTCGGCGGTCTTGATCAGGTTGTCGGCCAACGACTGGCCCCCGGCGTTGATCGCCTCGCGCCCTGCCGTGCGGAGAAGGCCGGCGCCGGCGAGGCGCGGGATCAGCGAGGCGCCCCCGGTCACGGCAGTCTGAGCGCCCATGCCGAGGACGTCGCCGAGGACCGAGGTCCAGGGATTGTTCTCTCGGATGCGTTTCGACATCTCCCACTGATCCTCGATCGGCGTGCCCTGCATCTTCGCAGCGAGACGATCCGATTGATCGAAGGTGGCCGAGTTGGCGGTCGCCCGCATCAGGGCGCTGAGCATGCCGGTGTCGTTGACCGCCTTCTCCATCTCGGGCGAGAGCTGGCGCTTCACGCGCTCGGGTTTCTCTCCGTAGCTGTGGACCTTGGCAAGCTCGATGTCGTCCGGTCCGATTATCGTGTCGGCCATCCCTTGCCTCCCGTATCGAGGAACTGCTTGGACATATGTGCCCCGAAGTTCCGATCGAAATTCGTGGCGACGAATGTGTAAGCCGCCTGTGCCTTCGGATCGTCAGGGTGAGCGTCGAGCTGCTTCTTCATGTCGATCAGCTGCTGACGCACTGGAGCGTTGGCCGGCAGCATGACGTCGTCCTTCAGGATCTTCGAAGGCTCGGGCATCTGGATCGGTTGGATCTCCCGCATCTCCCGTGCCGTCTTCGGACCTGATGCGGACAGTTCCGCATGTCGCTGCTGGGCCGCGATGATCTTCTGCCGCTCGGCCCGCTCGTTCAGGCCGATGATTTCCCGCAGTTCGTTTGCCTGCAGAGATGTGTTGCCCCCTGCCGCCGCGATGATCTTGGCATCACGATCGGTTGGATTGGTACCGAGCTGTTTGGCATTGGCGATGACGTAGGCCTTGAGCGCGCTCTCCACCTTGGCGGTGTCGTTCAGATCCTTATCGCTAAGGCCTGTCAGTGTTGCCAACGGCCGCCACAGGGCGGAGCGTCGGAGATCCGAGAAGGTGCCGGTAACGAGCCCTTCACGCCACATATCACCAAGTTGACGGCCAGGGCCTTCGAGATAGTCGCGCGCCGCCACCGCCTTCGCCTGATGGTTTTTCTCGAAGTCCGTGCGCTGAGCGACGGCGGTGCCATGCCCGCCTTCCTCGGCTAGTTCACGACGCTTCTCGAAGCCCTTCGTTGCGGCAGAAGGATCGACCGCTGCGATAATGTCTTCGGGTGATGCGCCGGCTGCAATAAGTCGCCTGACCTCAGCCGCCCGTGCTGTCTGCGCTGACTCGGTATTGATATTGTCGAGCTTCGCTTTCCGAGCATCCTCCATGGCTTTCGGCTTCATCAGCTCGATGGCCTTGTCTGGGTCAGTACGCGCCAAAAGTCGCAATGCGTTCTCTTCCATTCCGAGTGCAGCGGCATAGGCTGGCAGATGCGGTTCAAGATCCTGCAGGATGCGGCTTCTCTCACGCACCTTCTCTGTCGCCATCAGAGCTTCGTGGGTGTTGCGTGTCTTGTACTCACCGCTCTCGACGAGCGCCGTCGCGCGATCCTTGGTCAGGTTCTGCGTCAGCATGGCGTCGTCGATCTGGCGCTTCTTCTGGGCGAGCAGCTCGGTCGCCTGATCCTCGGCCGTGCGCTGGTCGAGGATGGTCTTGAGCGCGCCCATGTCCGGACCGCCGCTACCGCCACTGACGCCGCCGTGGGTGCTCTGCCCCTGTGCAGCGCTGACAAAGTTGCCGAGCGATTGAAAGACCGACTGCAGGCGCTCGGCGCGCTGCTTCTGCAGGTAGGCCTGCATCAGGATGTCGGAGTGCCTGACCACGCTCGGCGACGGCGCCGCGGCGGGCGACGAGTCGATCACGCGCTCGGACGATTGCGGCAGCGGCACCTTGGGGTCGATCCGCACGGGCGACATGCGCGAGCCGCCGGAGCCTGCGGTGTACTCGGTGTTGACGTCGTCGGGCAGCTGGACGTCGGCGGGCGGCGGTGAGCTGCCGGTCAGCATGCCCGGCGGCAACGCGAAGGCCGGTGGGCGGGCACCATTCATGGGCGCTGGCGCTTGCCCATCCGGCTTCGCCGCCGCGGCCGAGGCGGCATCCGCCATGGTGCCCCGAGCGATCCCGGCCCGGTCGCGGATCGGGACCATGCCGAGCAGGATCTGGAGGTCGTCGCCGATAGCCATTAGCTTGTCTCCTCGACCTCACGATCGCGCCGGCGCAGCTCGTCGCCCATCTCCATGACCTTGGCGCGGAGCGTCAGGTAATCGCAGAGCGCCCGCGTCTGCTCCCAGGCCACGTTGCTGACGCGGTGCTCACGTACCACCGCCTCGATCTTCGCGGCGAGGTCGCGCAGATCTCGTGCTTCATCGCTTCTCAAAACCAGGCCTCATTGCGATAGCGTGGATCCATGAAGTTCAGCTGTTGCAGCGGGCTGTTCTTCATCTCGTCGGCCATAGGGTTGTTCTCTTGAATGGGACCGGTAGGTCGCGACGGCAGATCTGCGCTGTCATCGCCATTCGTACCGGCCATCTCCCGAAAGCGCTGGAGCATCTCTTCGTTTCCCCGCCGTCGGATCTCAGCGGTGTCGGGCGCCCAGCCCATGGATCGACCTTGCACGATGTCGGAGAGCTGGCCCAACTCATTCCCCAACTCTGGGGATTTGATCTCGGGGTTGCCGGTCTTTTGCATCTCCTTTTGGAGCTGACTTTGGGTCATGTAATCCGTCATGGTTTTAGGCGAGTTGAATTGCCGCCAAAACCAAGGTTGGGCGTTGTACACCTGCTGAGCTTGACTGGCATGAAAGGCGATCGGCGAACCAGGCCCGATGACAGTCTTGACGGCCCGCGTGCTCGGGCCCTGTGCGATCGGTAGTTTCTGGTTCATTAGTGTCTCGCCATCATCCGGCATCGGACCGGCGAGAATGCCACTGCGGAGCTGGTCAAGCCTCATAGCATCACCCAAGCGATGGCGAAGCAGAGGAGCGCTGCGGCGCCGAGGAAAGTCACAGCCCAGAGGTCAGTGCGGGTCATAGGGTCGAGGGTCACGCCAGCAGTCCAGTTTGCTTCTTCTTCGGGTCGATCAGGCTCGGGTCGGCGAGGAGCCCACTCACGATCTGCTGCGCGCCTTGTGCGCGCTTCGCCATGCCGGGGTCACCCGCCATCGGGGCGAGCTGTGGGGCCTTGGCCACCGGCACGGGCGGTGCCGGCGCCTGAGCGCCCCCACCCCCGCCGCCACCGAGCCCCTTGGCGAGGCCGCCGATGGCGCCGAGGATCCCTCCGAGCCCGCCGCCGCCTCCCCCACCGCCGTCGCCCCCGCCGCCGCTCTCGCCGGCGGCGAGGTCCATACCGCCACCGCCCCCGCCCCCGCC
>Ga0207651_10000381_pt1 | contig 18851 bp, 18 predicted proteins | sample KBSM23metaG_FD_184328 | JGI IMG/M metagenome (GOLD analysis project Ga0207651, IMG submission 184328) | Miscanthus rhizosphere microbial communities from Kellogg Biological Station, Michigan, USA - KBS M2-3 metaG (SPAdes) (version 2) | ecosystem: Host-associated > Plants > Roots > Rhizosphere >... | reverse complement strand
GCCTCGAAGAACAGCTCGTCGAGCTCACCGCTGCGCAGTTGCAGGCTGCTGCCTGGGGTAGGGTCGTCACCGAAACCCGGCAGAGCGTCATCGTGTTCCCGCACCGTTGCCCCCACGCGGACGCGTTGCTGCGCTCGCAGTTCGCGCAACACGAGGTCACGTGCGGCGTCCAGTCCGGGCGGCAGTTGCGCGGGCAAAGTGTCGAGCGCCTGCTGAACGGCGTCGCGCGGCAACGGCCACTGGCTCACCGTCAGTGGCAGGCCGCCGTCGTCGACCAGCAGCTCGATGGCATGGCGTGCACTGAGGCTCGGTGTCCACGGCACCGAAGCGGCCATGCCCACGGACGACAGCGCCCACAAACCGATCCAGGCGCCCGCCCGGGCCGACCAGGCGCGCGGACGCCAGGCGCCCGCAAGGTTCAATCTCATCCATTCACCCTGAATTTATTTTTCCCTGAGCGTTCGAATGTCGCGCAATCGCATGACACTCGCGCTTCCGGCGCGAGCCGATCCCGCGCCCGCCGCGCGCATTCTCGCCGCCCCGCGCGCATCCCCGCCTCGATCCATGAATTTGTTCAATCCGCTGCAAGGTCTCCTGGCCGCGGCCAGCCTGCCGCTGCAGCGCCGCATGGCTCGCCTGGTCTACCCGCCGGGCACGCAGCCCGAGGATTTCCTGCAGCCGCCCGGCGAGGCGGCGCTGCTGGCACCGGACTCCTTGTCCTGGGGCATCTTCGCCAATCCGGTGGCGATGTTCGTGGGCGGCGTCGCTGCCGTGCTGCTCGAACTGGCGGAGCCGCGGGTGCGCAGCGGCGTCTGGGAGCACACGATGTTCCGCGAGCAACCGCTGCTGCGCCTGCAGCGCACCGGCTATGCCGCGATGATGACCGTGTTCGGCGCGCGCAGCCGCACCGAGGCGATGATCCGGCGCATCAACGCGGGGCACGGGCGCATTGCCGGCCACACGCCGGCGGGCGTCGCCTACCAGGCCAGCGACGTCGACCTGCTGACCTGGGTGCATGCGACGGCCACGTTCGGCTTCCTGCAGGCCTATGTCGCCTGCGTGCGCCCCGTCGCGGCCGACGCGCGTGACGCCTACTACGCCGAGAACCAGCCGTCGGCATGCCTGTACGGCGTGCAGTCGCCGCCGGGGTCGGAACGCGAACTCGAGGCCCTGCTGGAACGGATGCGGCCGCTGCTCGAGCCCTCGCCCATCGTGCTCGAATTCCTGGCGATCATGCGCACCGTGCCGCTGCTGCCGCGGCCGTTGCGTGCCGTCCAGCCCCTGCTGCTCGCCGCCGCGGTGCAGACCCTGCCGGCGGACATCCGCCAGCGGCTCGGCCTGGACGGCCCGCCATGGCGCCTGGGGCCGTGGCAGTGGCGGCTGGTGCGCGCCATGGGCCGCGCGGCGGATCACCTGGGCCTGCCGTCGCTGCCGGCGCAATTGGCGCGGCGCCGGCTTGCGGCGCTGGCGCGGGATTGAAAAAGCCCCGGTGCGAAGACGCAGCGGGGCCTTGCTCCAGGCGTAAAACCGACGGCGTCAGGCCTTCGGGCCGCCCCCGAGGAGGGACGCCACCTTGCGCTTGGAGCGGATGTTGGCCGACAGCGCGGCCCGGCCGACCGGCGCCCCCGCGGCCGGCTTCTCCCATTCGGGCGCCTGGGCGGAGGTGCTGCTCGCCTCGTACGGGCGGTCGAAGAACGGATCGCGGCTCTTCTGCGGCGCCGGCGCGCGCGGGGCCGCGGGCATGCGCGCCACGGTGGACGACGACTCGCGGCGCGGCTCGTCGTCGAACTGGCGGCGCGGCGGGCGGCGCGGGCGATCGTCCTCGACCTCGAAGGGCTCAAGCTCGATCTTCTTGTGGATCAGCTTCTCGATGTCGCTGATGTTGCGCGCGTCGTCGCGCGTGACCAGGGTCACGGCCAGGCCCGACGCGCCGGCGCGGCCCGTGCGGCCGATGCGGTGCACGTAGTCCTCGGCGTTGAACGGCACGTCGAAGTTGAAGACGGCCGGCAGGTCGGCGATGTCGAGGCCGCGGGCGGCCACGTCGGTGCAGACGAGCACGTCGACCTCGCCCTTCTTGAACGAGGCGAGCGCCTTCAGGCGTTCGTCCTGCGACTTGTCGCCGTGCAGCGCGGACGTGCGCATGCCGTCGCGCTCGAAGGTGCGCGCGAGGCGGGCAGCGCCCAGCTTCGAGTTGACGAACACCAGCGCCTGCGTGATGCCGCGATCCTTCAGGACCTGGCGCACGACGTTGCGCTTGTCATCGTCGGTGACGCTGTAGAAGCGCTGTTCGACGTTGGTGGCGGTGGCATTGGCGCGCGCCACTTCGACGGTGACCGGATCCTGCAGATAGCTGTTGGCCAGGCGCTTGATCTCGGGCGAGAACGTAGCCGAGAACAGCAGCGTCTGGCGCGCCTTGGGCAGGTAGCTCAGGATGCGCTGCAGGTCGGGCAGGAAACCGATGTCGAGCATGCGGTCGGCCTCGTCGAGCACGACGTACTCGACCTGGTTCAGCACGCAGTTCTTGGCCTCGATGTGGTCGAGCAGGCGGCCCGGAGTGGCGATCAGCACCTCGACGCCGCCCTTGAGCTCGAGCGTCTGGGGCTTCATGTCGATGCCGCCGAACACGACGGCCACGCGCAGGTTGGAGTGCTTGGCGTAGGCCTTGATGTTCTGCGCGACCTGGTCGGCCAGCTCGCGCGTGGGCGCCAGCACGAGCGCGCGCACCGGGTGGCGCGCGGGCGAGACGCTGGCGGTCTCGTGGCGCATCATCTTCTGCAGCAGCGGGATCGAGAACGCGGCCGTCTTGCCGGTGCCGGTCTGGGCGGCCCCCATCACGTCGCGGCCTTGCAGCACCAGCGGAATCGCCTTCGCCTGGATGGGCGTCATGAAGGCGTAGCCCTGGTCGGCGACGGCGCGGATCAGCTTTGCATCGAGTGGGAGGGTGTCGAAACGCGCCGGAGCCGGGGCGGGAGACTCGCCGGACGACGCCGTTCTTGCAACGATGGGCTCGTTTGCGTCGACGGGCTGGACCGTGTTTTGAGCCTGGTCCTGGGCTTGGGGTGCTTCTGTCATTGACCACCATTATCGCTTGTACCGATGAAATGCGCATGGACCCGGGGTCCGGACTTCCGGACGCGCAACGTCGAACAGCTAGAATTCGCCGCTCTCCAGATCCCTCCCCGACTCGCGCGCACCGATCCGGCGCCGCGAAACGCGAGGCCGCTGCCTGCTCCCGCGAACACCGTTCATGCCGATTCTCAGACCCCTGGATATCCATCCCGCGCTGACGCCCCGTCACCGCGCCCGGCTGGCCGCATCATGCGCGCTGGCAGTCGCCCTGGCGCTGATCGGCGCAGACGCATCCGCCCAGTTCAGCGGCAACACCGGAAACGACCTGACGTCGCAGAGCAGCACCGATATCTCCGACGTCAATGCGAACGGCGCGAGCATCAATTCCTCCGCGCAGACATCCAGCGGAGCCACACGCCTGCGGCAATCCGGTGCGAACGCCTCGCAATCCAGCCAGGCCGAGCCGCGCGACCCGTTCTATCGCAAGACGCCCTACCAGCCCGGCGAATTCGAACGCTACGTCCAAAAGCGAGCGAACGAGCTGCAGAGCCAGGGCCGAAGCCAGGACGCCGATCCCGAGCAGGGACTGGCCCAGGATCGGGACAGCGGCAGCAACACTGGCGCCCGCGGCGCGGACGGCCAGGCCGCACGGCGCTCGGAGGGCGTCCAGGTGCGCCGCTTCGGCGCCAACCTGGTGACCGACAGCTCCTCATACGTCACCCAGGATCCTTTGCCCACCGTCCCAGGCGACTACATCGTGCGGCCCGGCGACGAGCTCCAGCTGACGATCTGGGGCTCCGTAGACGCCGACCTGCGCCTGACCGTCGACCGCAGCGGCAACATCTCGGTGCCGCGAGTCGGTTCGATCCAGGTGGCTGGCCTGCGCAGCGGCGACCTCAACGACGCGATCAGCCGCCGCGTCGGCCACACCTTCAAGAACTTCCAGCTCACGACCACCCTGGGCCAAGTCCGCGCCATCCGCGTGTTCGTCGGCGGCTATGTGCAGAGTCCGGGCAGCGTGACCGTGAGCGGCTTGTCGTCCATCCTGCACGCGCTCATGCGTGCCGGCGGCCCCTCCGCCGCGGGCAGCTTCCGCGACATCCATCTGCGTCGCAACGGCCGCGAAGTCGCGGTGTTCGACCTCTACGACCTGCTGCTCAAGGGCAACCGCGACACCGATCAGCTCGTGCAGCCTGACGACGTGATCTTCGTCGGCCCGATCGGCACTCAGGTTGCGGTGCTTGGCAGCGTGAACCAGCAGGCCATCTACGAGCTCAAGCCCGGCGAGACCCTGTCCGACGTGCTGGGGATGGCGGGCGGTTTCAACGCCGTGGCCGACCGCTCGCGTGTCGCCATCGAGCGCCTCGCCGACCGCAATACCGGCCGTGTCGCCGAGCTGGCCCTCCCGGCCCATTCGAAGGACGCGCTCGACTCGGGCGACCTGGTGCACGTCTTCAGCGTGATCACCGCGACGCTGCCGCAGGAAGTGCAGTACGAGCACGTGCGCGTGGAGGGCGAAGTGGCCCACCCCGGCGACTACATCCTTCCTCCGGGAAGCCACGTTGCCGATGCATTGCGCGCGGCCGGCGGCATGACCCGCGCTGCCTATCCGTACGGCACGGAGTTCTCCCGCGAGAGCGTGCGCCGCCAACAGCAGATCAACTACGAACGTGCGCTGCGCGACCTCGAAACCGACATGTCGAAGAACCAGGCGAGCCAGCGCGTGACGTCGAGCGAAGAGCTGGCGTCTCAGAACGCGACGGCGTCTGCCAATGCGCGACTTCTGAACCGCTTGCGCGAAGTTCGCCCGACCGGCCGAGTGGTCCTCCAGCTCTCGCCGGACGCGACGGACCTGCCCAACCTCGCACTCGAGGACGGCGACACCCTCAACATCCCGAACCGCAGCTCCTCGGTGGGCATCTTCGGCAGCGTGTTCAACACCGGCAGCTTCGTTTTCGAGCCCGGCCACACGACGGAGCAGTACCTTGCGCTGGCCGGCGGCCCGACCCGCGGCGCGGACAAGGGCAGCATCTTCATGCTGCGAGCCAACGGCTCGGTCATCAGCGCACGCCAGGGCTCGACGTTCTGGCACGCCAGCAGCGACTTCAGCGACGCCACCGTGCAGCCTGGCGACACGATCTTCGTGCCGGAGCAGGTGAACAAGTCGACGTTCGTGCAGGATGCCAAGGACTGGACGCAGATCCTCTACCAGTTCGGGCTGGGGCTGGCGGGCATCAAGTCGCTGGGGTTGTGAAGATGATCGACCAATCCCCGAACGCAAGTGCTGGCGCGATTGCACACCAAGACGACGAAATCGGTCTGTCGACACTCCTCGCTGCTCTACGGCCCCGATGGCGCACGCTGTTGGGAGCGACGCTCCTGGCTGGTGTTCTGGGGGCGGTATACAGCTGCCTGATCACGCCGCAATTCACCTCCACCACGACTTTCCTGCCACCGCAACAGCAGCAAAGCGGCACGGCAGCGGCGTTGTCCGCGCTCAGCCCCCTGGCTGGCCTGGCCGGCGCCGCGGTGAAAAGCCCCGGCGACGAGTACATCTCGCTGATGCAAAGCGTCACCGTCAGCGACCGCATGATCGACCACTTCAAGCTGATGGCGGTCTACGAGACGAAGTACCGCCGGGACGCGCGCAGGGCACTCGCAAGTCACGTCCAGATGGCCTTGGGCAAGAAAGACGGCCTGATCAGCGTCTCCGTGGACGATGCCGACCCGCGTCGAGCCGCCGACATGGCCAACCAGTACATCGAGGAGCTGCGCCGCATGACCTCGGTACTGGCCATTTCTGAAGCACAGCAGCGCCGCGCCTTTTTCGAAAAGCAGATGCAAGACACCAAGGCACGCCTGGTCACCGCACAGACCGCGCTTCAACAAAGCGGCTTCACCGCGGGCGCCATCAAGGCCGAGCCTCAAGCCGCGGCCGAGCAGTACGCCCGCTTGCGGGCAGAGGCGACAGCGGCAGAAGTACGGCTGCAGACCCTGCGCGAATCGCTGGTCGACACCGCGCCCGAAGTTCGCCAACAAGTCGCCCAGTTGGCCGCCCTGCGCGCGCACCTCGACCAACTCGAGGCGACGGCCCAGTCGGACGCATCCGGCCCGGACTACATCAGCAAGTACCGCGAGTTCAAGTATCAGGAGACGCTGTTCGATCTGATGGCCAAGCAGTACGCACTCGCGCGTGTGGACGAAAGCCGCGAGGGCGCGCTGATCCAGGTCGTCGACCCGGCGTTGCCTGCAGAACTGAAGAGCAAGCCCAAGCGCAGCCTCATCGCGCTCAGTGCCGCCCTCATGGGGCTGATTGCAGCGAGTGCATGGGTGCTGGTCGGCAGCTACCGCAAGCTGGTGCAGTCCTCGCCCGCCGCCTGACCGCCGCCTGACTGCCGGCCCGAGCGCCGGCCCCTTCAAGTGGAACCCATCATCGCTTTCGGCGCGATGCACGGGGCGTTTGCCTCGTTCGCGACGGGCGACTGTAAAATTCGTGTTCATCGCATGAACGCCATGACCAGCCCCTCCCCTCAAATTGATCCGACGTCCGGCGACCGCGACCCGAGCGTTTCTCAGCTGGCGCTGCTGCGCCTGCTGGCGGACAAGCCGGAGATATCGCAGCGCGAGCTGTCCCGCAGGCTCGGCTTGAGCCTGGGCAAGACGCACTACGTGCTGCACGCCCTGCTGGACAAGGGACTCGTGAAAGCGCGCAATTTCTCGCGCAGCGGCAACAAGCTCGCCTACACCTACCTGCTGACGCCGGCCGGCCTCAACGAGAAGCTGCGCATGACGCGCGAATTTCTCGCCCGCAAGGAAGCAGAGTTCGAGCAACTGCGCACCACCATCGCCGCCCTGCGTGCGGAGGTCGGCGCGCCCCCGAAGCGCTGACCGCCGCCAATCACACTCGAGTGAGCAATTGACACGTCGCCTGGTTTTCATCAATTCCGCATGGCTGATCGCCGACAAGGTGATCCGCCTCGGCGTGGGCCTGGTCGTGTGGGTCTGGCTCGCGCGCCACTTCGGGCCCGGCGGCTTCGGCCTGTGGAACTACGCAATTGCTTTCACGGCCCTGTTCGGCGCCGTGACCACGCTCGGCATGGACGGCATCGTCGTGCGTGAACTCGTGCGTGACCCGTCGCGTGCCGGTGTATTGCTTGGCACCGCCACCCGTCTGCGGCTCATCGCGAGCATCGCAGCCGCCTGTGCCTGCGTCGTATCGCTGCTGTGGCTGCGCCCCGGCCAGCCGCTCGCTCTTTTCCTGGTCGCCATGAATGCCATCGTGCTGGTGCTGCAAAGCTCGCAGACCATCGACTGGCACTTCCAGGCGCGCATGCACACCCGCCCCGCCGTCATCGCGGTCAACGTGGCCTTCCTTGCCACCACACTGGCGCGACTGGCGTTGCTGGCCATCGAGGCTCCGCTGAGCTGGTTTGCGGCGACCCTGGTCCTCGAGGCGACGCTGGCAGCCGGCTTTCTGCTCCTGGCCTATCGCCGCGACGCGGAGCACCGCGTGCACTGGCGCTTCGATGCATCCGTGGCCCGGGAACTCCTGAAGCACAGCTGGCCGCTGCTGCTGTCCAGCCTGGCCGTCATGGTGTACATGCGCATGGACCAGGTGATGCTGGCCTCCATGGCGGGCGACCAGGCCGTCGGCCACTTTTCCGCCGCGTTGCGCATCGCCGAGGTCTGGTATTTCATCCCGATGTCGCTGATGAGCGCCGCCTTCCCGGTGATGATGCAAAAGCGCGAGCAAGGCCCGCAAGCCTACGAGCAGTACGTACAGCGGCTCTACGACGGCATGGCCTGGCTCGGCATCGGTGTCGCGGTCTGCACGACGCTGTTGGCGCCCTGGTTGATCGAGCGACTCTACGGCCCGCTCTATGCACCTTCCGCCGCGGTCCTGTCGATCCAGATCTGGGCCGGCGTGACCGTGGCCATGTCCTTCGTCCACAGCCGTTGGCTGCTGGCGGAGGGACTTCAAAAGTACAGCCTCTTTTACACCGTGCTGGGCATGTGCGTGAACGTCGCGCTCAATCTCGCGCTCATTCCAAGACTGGGCGCCAAGGGCGCAGCCCTGGCCACGATCGCCACGCAGATCGGCCTGCTCCCGGTCCAACTGGTCTTCCCACGGGCACGGCGCAACTTCATCCTGATGGTCAGCGCCATCGTGGCCCCTTATCGGCTGGCTCGGCGATGAACCTTCGACCAATCGTGTTGCGCCTCTATCGGTTCTTGCGCGCCCGCAAGAACCGCCTGCATGCCGCCATCTTCCGCTACATCCTCGACGCCCCGACACTCGAGATCCAGTTCCCGGTGTTCATCGAGCCGATCACCGGACTGCGTGTTGGAGAGAAAGTGGTGATCAACGCCTTCGTGCACATCTGGGCCCATGAGACCGTCGTCATCGGAGACAACACGATGATCGCGTCACACGTCCAGATCACGACGTCGACCCACGACTACGCGGTGCGGCCATATCGCGACTATCGCAAGAATGCGCCAGTCACCATCGGCCGCAACGTCTGGATCGGCACCGGCGCCATCATTCTTCCGGGCATCACCATCGGCGACAATGCGGTGATCGGCGCAGGCAGCGTCGTGACCCAGGACGTCCCCGAGAACACCGTCGTGGCTGGCGTGCCGGCACGGGTCATCAGAACGCTATGACGACAACAGCAACCTCCGATTCCTGCCGCATTTGCGCGGGCGACACGCATCCCACGCGCACCGTCTTCGACGACCGCTACGGCTACCCGGGCCAGTACGCACTGCACCTGTGCGGCAAGTGCGGGCATCGGCACCTTGACGTGTCGATGACACCGGATCAACTCGGCGACCTCTACACACGCTATTACCCACGCTCCAGCTTCGACGTCAACGCCTGGACGCCACCCGCCGAGCAGTCCGCCTGGGCCACCTGGTGGCACGGCCTCAGGGCATCGGCCTACCGCTGGGTGCCGAAGAACGTACGCGTGCTCGACATCGGCTGCGGTTTCGGCGAATCGCTCGGCTACCACCGCAACCGCGGCTGCGACGCCCACGGCGTGGAGACCGACCGCAACATCCTGCGCGTGGCCGAGCGCCACGGCCTCAACGTGCAGGTCGGACTGTTCGATGCCGACAACTACGAGCCCGCCAGCTTCGACTATGTCACGCTGGACCAGGTGATCGAGCACGTGAGCGACCCGCTGCCGGTGCTGCGCGGCGTGCAGCGCGTGCTCAAGCCGGACGGTACGCTGGTGCTGAGCACGCCCAACGCGGACGGCTGGGGCGCGCGCCTGTTCGGCGGCCGGTGGATCCACTGGCATGCGCCTTATCACCAGCAGTTCTTCACCCGTGAATCGATCATCCGCAGCGCGGCACAGACCGGCTTCACGCTGGAACAGGCGACCACCGTCACCAATTCCGCGTGGCTCGACTACCAGTGGGGGCATCTCGTCACCTTCCCGGCTCCCGGCCAGCCCTCGCCGTATTGGCAACCCTCGGGCCACCGCAGCATCGGGCAGCGCATCGCGCTCAAGCTGCTGCGCATCATCGACCGCCTCGGCGTCAATGTCCTGCTCACGCGCCTGATGGACAGCATCGGCCTCGGGGACAACGTCGTCTATGTCCTGCGCAAGCGCCAAAGCTGATGTTGTATCTCGTGGTGCCGGTCCACAACCGGGCTCTCGTCACGGCCGGATTCCTCGAGGCCCTGAAGCGCCAGAGCGAGACCGGCTACACGCTGGTGCTCGTTGACGATGGCTGCACGGACGACACCGTGGGCCGGGCACGTGCCGCATTGCCATCCGACCAGCTCCTGGTGCTCAGGGGCGACGGGCAATTGTGGTGGGCTGGCGCATTGCAACTGGCTTACGAGTACCTGCTCAAGGCACACCTGCGCGATGACGACGCGGTACTCATCGTCAACGACGACATCACCTTTGCGCCGGACTTCCTGCGCAACGGCCTCGCCGTGCTCGCGGCCCATCCGGACGCCGCCGTCCAGGCCATGGGCATCGATCGCGAATCCGGCACGGTCGATCGCGGCGCGGTGGCCGACGTTGCACGATTGCACTTTCGCGCGGCGGAAGAGGGTGAGGAGCCGAACTGCCTCTCGACGCGCGGCCTGCTGATGCGCGCGCCAGCATTCCTGCGCTCCGGCGGCTTTCGCCCGCGCTGGCTACCGCATTACCTGAGCGACTACGAGTTCACGCTGCGGCTGCGGCGCCGGGGAATTGCTCTCATGGTCGATGGCAGCTTCCATGCCGAGGTCGACCTGGCGCTGACGGGCATCGACCGGCCCGACGTCAACAGCGTTCGCCGCCTGTGGGCCGATTCGCTGTCCAACCGCGCCAAGTTCAACCCCAAGCACTGGAGCGCCTTCGCGCTGATGGTGTGCCCGCCATGGGCGGCACCCCTGCACGTCGCGCGCATCTGGTTCGGCTTCGGACGATCACTCCTGCGCGCTTCGCTGCAGCGCACGCACCACGTCCCGCAATGATGAACGGCCACGCCTCCTCTTTTGCCGCCACGCAATCCAGCACCCGCGATACAGCGCTCGCTCCCGTCGTGGTGTTCGCCTACGCACGCGCCGACCACCTGCAGCGTACGATCGAATCGCTGCTGGCCAACCCGGAAGCGGCAAACACCGACGTGATCTTCTTCTGCGACGCCGCCAAGCAGCCCGCGCACGAGCCGAAGGTCGATGCGGTGCGCACCTACGTCGATGGGGTCCAGGGCTTCCGCAGCGTACGCCGGGTCTATCGCGAGAGCAACTACGGACTCGCGCGCTCGGTGATCGAGGGCGTCACGCAGGTGCTTGCCGAGCATGACCGCGTCATCGTCCTCGAAGACGACCTGCTGGTGTCGCCGCACTTCCTGCGCTACATGAACAACGCGCTCGCGCGGTACGAAAGCGAGCCGCGCGTAGCGTCCATCCACGGCTACTGCTACCCGGTCGGCGAACCGCTGCCGCAGACCTTCTTCCTGGAAGGCGCCGACTGCTGGGGCTGGGCGACCTGGTCGCGTGCCTGGGCGCATTTCGAGCCCGATGGCGCGAAGCTGCTGGAACAACTGCGCGCACGCAAGCTCACACGCGCCTTCGACCTGGACGGTCAGTACCCTTACACCCAGATGCTTCAGGATCAGGTGGCGGGCCGCAACAGTTCGTGGGCGATCCGCTGGCACGCCGCGTGTTTCCTGAAGGGCCTGCTCACGCTCTATCCCGGCCACAGCTTGGTGGAGAACATCGGCAACGACGCGAGTGGCACGCACTGCGAGAGCACCGACAGATTCTCGCAAGCGCTGGCATCGGCGCCGGTGGATGTGTTCGCCGCAACGGCGGTCGAGCCCTCGCGCGCCGGTCGCGACGCCTTCGTCCGCTTCTTCCGTGCCCAGAATCCTCCGTGGCTGCGCGCCAGACGCTGGCTGTCCCGGGTATGGCATGGGAGCCTTGCATGAGCGCGCGCGAACTCGTCCGTGATTGGCTGCCGCCAGCCGTGCTGCGAGCAACACGCCAACTGGGCGGGAAACTACCCCGCTTCGCGGGCCAGTTTGCAAGCTGGAGCGAGGCCGAGGCTGCGTCGTCCGGATACTCTGCAGCAGCCATCCTGGAGCGCGTCGTCGCCGGTACGCGAGCCGTCGTTGCCGGCGAGGCAGCCTATGAACGGGATGGCATGCTCTTCGAGCGTCCGGACTTGCCGTTCCCCTTGCTGTCGGCATTGTTGCGCGCGGCCACCGCGCACACGGGAGAACTGCGGGTGATCGACTTCGGCGGCTCGCTGGGCAGCACCTATCGGCAATGCCGACCTTTCCTCGACCATCTCAAGCGGGTCGACTGGACAGTCATCGAGCAGGCAGGATTCGTCGCGGCAGGCCAGGAGTTCGTCTCCGCCGAGTTGCGCTTTGCGGGCGCACTGTCGGAAGTGCCGCCGGCTTCGCCGCCAGCCGTGCTGCTGGCTTCCAGCGTACTCCAGTATCTCGAGGACCCCTACGCCATCCTGCGCGAAGTTTCCGCGTCTCCTGCGATACGGCATCTGGTCATAGATCGCACCCCCATGGGCGAGCAGGCGCATGACCGCCTGTGCGTCCAGCATGTTCCGAAGTTCATTTACGACGCCAGCTACCCGTGCAGGATCTTTTCCCGTACGCACCTGCTGGCGCAACTGGGAGCCCCATGGCGCCTGGTGTGCGACTTTCTGTCGCCGCGCACACGACCGATGGCCTGCCTTTCGAGTTCCGCGGCTTGATCCTGGAGAAGAGCTCATGATCGTCGGCCTGCGCCGCTACCTTCACCGCCAGCAGTTCAACCCCGGCCTGCTGGGCGCCTTTTTCAACCCGTTCTTCCTGGCGCGTCGAGTCCTCTGGCGCGAGATCGAAGCGGCAAGCCGCAACTTGTCGGGCGATCTACTGGACGTGGGCTGCGGCACCAAACCCTACCGGCAACTGTTCGGAACGCACGCCGTCTACGTGGGCCTGGACATCGACAGCCCTGCGTCGCGCGAACGTGGCATCGCAGATACGCTCTACGACGGCGGAAGTTTCCCCTTCGAGTCGGGCCGGTTCCAAGCCATCCTGTGCAATCAGGTGCTCGAACATGTATTCACGCCCCACGAGTTTCTGGAGGAGACCCGGCGTGTGTTGTCCACTGGCGGCAGACTGCTGCTCACCGTGCCCTTCGTCTGGGACGAACACGAGCAGCCGTACGACTTCGCGCGCTATTCGAGCTTCGGGCTGAAGTTCCTCCTGGAACAGCACGGCTTTCGCATCGTCCAACATCGCAAACTGCTAGCGGACGCCTCGGTACTGTTCCAACTAGCCATCGCCTACCTGTTCAAGGTCACCCGCACTCGCCACGGTGCGGTCAATCGACTGGTCACCGCGCTGGTGTTCGGGCCGCTTTCGCTGGTCGGTCTGCTAGCCGGCAAGTTGCTTCCGCACAATGACGACCTGTTCCTCGACCAGTTGGTCGTTGCAGAGAAACTTTCATGAGCCACTTCACCCTCCTGAGCCTCGCGACCTTCCCCGACCCACGCGGTTCCCTGACCGTCCTGGAAAACGCGCTGCCCTTCCCCGTGGTGCGCAGCTACTGGATCTACGGAGCCGACGGGCAGACCCGTGGCGGGCATCGCCATACCCACACGCGGCAGGCCCTGGTCGCCGTCGCCGGCACCGTCTCCATCTACATGAATGACGGGCGAGTCATCGAAACGATCGAACTGGACCATCCCTCCAAGTGCCTGCTGGTCGAGCCCAAGGACTGGCACACCATGACCTTCGGCACCGGCGCCGTGTTGCTCGTCATGTCCTCCCACACGTATGACCGCAGCGAATACATCGACACCCCGTATGAGTAACAGCCGCACCATCGAGTACGAAGTCCTGGCCAACTCCAACGCCGCGTTCATGCCCGAGCTGGAGGCTGCGGCCAGCCGGGTGATTCGTGGCGGCTGGTACGTGCTGGGGCAGGAAGTCAGCAGCTTCGAGGCCGAATTTGCCGCCTACCTTGGCGCCAAGCACTGCATCGGCGTGGCCAACGGACTGGACGCGCTGATTCTTTCCATCGAGGCTTTGGCGTTGCCCAAGGGCAGCGACATCCTGGTCGCGTCCAACACCTACATCGCCACCATCCTGGCCATCGTGCGGGCCGGGCACAAGCCGGTGCTGGTGGAGCCCGAGCTTGAAACCTTCAACCTCGACCCGGCGCGCCTGGCTGCCGCGCTCACGCGCAACACCCGCGCCATCTGCGTCACGCACCTGTTCGGCAAGGCCTGCCGCATGGACGCCATTGGCGCGTTCGCGCGCGCGCACGGGCTGAAGCTGGTGGAAGACTGCGCGCAATCCCACGGCGCCAAGTTGGGCCAGCAGGTGACCGGCACCTTCGGCGATGCCGGCTGCTTCAGCTTCTACCCGACCAAGAACCTCGGGGCCCTTGGCGACGCCGGTGCCATCGTGACGGACGACGAGGCCCTGGCCGACCGCCTGCGCCATCTGCGCAACTACGGCTCCAAGCAGAAGTATGTGAACCGCTACATCGGCGTCAACTCGCGGCTGGACGAGCTGCAAGCCGCCATGCTGCGCGTGAAGCTGCGCCATCTGGACGCCATGACGGCCCACAAGCGCGCGCTGGCCGACATCTATTTCAACGAGCTGCCCGGCTGGGTGCACAAGCCCGTGCGCCGCCCGGACGAGTTCGACGTCTTCCACATCTTCGGCATCCGCCACCCGCGGCGCGACGCGCTGCGCCAGCACCTGCTGGATCACGGCGTGAAGACGGAGATCCACTATCCGATTCCGCCGCACAGGCAGGAAGCCATGCAGGACATCCTGTCCGGCAGTTACCCCATCGCCGAAGAGCAGCATGCGACCGAACTGAGCCTGCCGATCTCGGTGGGGCACGCGCCGGAGGACATCCGCGCGGTTTGCGAACGGATCCGCGCATTTGCCGGATGACGAACGTGGAGCATTACGTCACCCTGTTCGACAGCGTCTTCTTGCCGCAGGCCCTCGCGTTGCAAGCCTCGATGCAGCGCCACATGCCGGGAAACTACCGCCTGTGGATGCTGTGCGTGGACGACCTCGCCTTCGACCTGTTGGACCAACTGAAGCTCCCGCACTGCACTGCGCTGAAGCTGTCGTCGCTCGAGACACCGCCCCTGCTCCAGGTGAAGTCGCAGCGCAGCCGCGCCGAATACTGCTGGACGCTCACGCCGTTCGCGCCACGTTTCGTGTTCGAGGCCAGCCCGGAGGTCCACCGTGTCACCTACATCGATACCGACCTGTGGTTCCGCAAGGACCCGTCGCCGATCTTCGATGAGTTCGATGCCTCGGGTGCGAAGGTCCTGATCACCGATCATGGCTACGCACCCGAACACGACCAGACGGCCTTGTCGGGCCAGTACTGCGTGCAGTTCATGACCTTCGAGCGAGAAGGCGGCGAGACGGTGCGCCAGTGGTGGGAAGACCGCTGCATCGAGTGGTGCTACGCACGCTTCGAGGACGGCAAGTTCGGCGACCAGAGGTACCTGGACGATTGGCCCAGCCGCTTCAAGGGCCTGGTGCACGTGCTGACCCGGCTGGAGTTCACCCAGGCTCCGTGGAACGCCACACGCTACCCCTATGGGCAGGCGATCTTCTATCACTTCCAGGGCCTGAGACTGCTGCCCGGCCGGCGCATCGACCTGGCGCCAACCTACGCACTGCCCGCGCCCTTGATCGAGAACATCTACGAACCCTATCTTGCAGACCTGGGACAGGCGATCGCTCGCCTCGAGTCGCTGGGCTTCCAGATCCGCCCCCAAGGCAAGACGCTCGGGTGGCTTGCATTGGCGCGGCGTGCGCTGAGCGGCGTCTACCAGCAGTTGTGGCGCTTCCACAAGCTGCGGTTCAGGAAATACTGACTGCCCGTCGAGCAGCACATTCACACTTTCACGCGCCACCCTCTACCCATGAACTGCGGCATCTGCTCCAGCCCGACGCGCCGCGCATTCGATCGGCGGCCACGACGCCACGACGTGACTGTTCCAGTGATGCGCTGCAAAGCCCGCGATGATGGCAATGACTGCATGACGACACGCGGGGAGCCCCGGTGAGCGCAATGGCCCTCGGATCATCCCCCGCCACGCCCGACGCGCGGGTGAGGCAGACGCTGTTCGAGGCAGCGGGCCTGCTGGGCCTGTTCGCCACGTTCAGCTTCCCTCTCCTGGCGTTCGCACTGTCCGTCGCGCTGCTGCTCAACCTGCCTGCCCACACCGCGGCCGTGCATCGGCGCCTGCTGACCCTGGTGGCCATCGTCTCGGTGTGCCTGTTGATCTCGTCGCGCCCCATCTACACCGAAGGCTCCGACGACCTGATCGGCTACTACGACATCTATCTCGAATTCCACAGCGGCGATCTAGAGCGCTTCGCCCAGTTCGGCAGCGGCCTGGAACTGGTGCCGACGTCGCTGCTCTGGCTGTGGGCCACGATGCTGCCCACCCTCACGCCCAACGGCCTGATGCTGTGCCTCGCGTCGACCAGCGCCCTGCTCTTCTGGTTCTGGCTGGAAACCACGTTCTTCAAGCGCGGCGACGAAAGCAGTCGGGGCGACATGGCGCTCATCGCCGTGGCACTCCTGCTGTTCAATCTGTACTTTTCCACGCAGCTCGCCCGGCAGTTCCTCTCTCTGGTCGTGTTGCTGTACGCCTTCACGGCGCGCACGCCTCTGCGCCGTGCACTGTTCGTCGCACTGGCCGCGAGCTGCCACCTGACGGCGCTGCCGGTCTACGCCGCCTATCTCCTGGTACGTCGCGGCAAGAGCGGCGTGCTGCTGCTCCTCGCAGGAGCGCTGCTGCTGCGCCAATATTTCGGGCAGGTGCTGTCGATGCTGGACGTGCTCCCACAAGGGCTCATCGAGAAGCTCGTGTACTACGTCGACAACACAAGCGAGTACTCCGCATCCGACCTGGGTGCCCTCAAGCTGGTCGGCCTGCTTTGCGCGGTCTCGCTGGCTGCGGCCATCGGCAGCGGTTTCAGACTGACACGCGGCTGGCCCCGGCTGAACCTGGATCCCACGACCCGGCCCTGGCACGTCGCACCATGGGCAACGTTGATCGTGTTCATCGTGCTCCTGCCCATCCCGTTGGCCTCGCTGCGCAGCACGCTGCTGGTCCACTCGATCGCGGCCGGCGTCATCGCGTTCCATTGCTTCGGCCGGAAGCAGCGACCGCTGCTTGTGGCGCTGTTCAACCTGCTCCTCATCAACAAGCTTGCGAGCTTGGCCATGCTGCCGAACGATGGGCCCCTGACGACTACCTTCGCAATGCTGGCAAATGCTTTCGAGTGACGTCGCCCCCCTCATCAGCGTGGTCACCGTTGTCTACAACGGCGCGCACGAGATTGCCCGCACCATCGCCTCCGTACTGCAGCAGGATTGCCCCTCTGTGGAGTACGTGGTGATCGACGGCAATTCCACCGATGGCACACAAGACATCGTGCGCAGCCACGGCGATGCCATCGCGCGCTTCGTGTCCGAGCCCGACCGCGGCGTGTACGACGCGATGAACAAGGGCGCGGCGCTGGCCCGTGGCCAATTCATCCTGTTCATGAACTGCGGAGACGTGTTCGCCAGTCCACAGGCGCTGTCGCAACTGCTGGCTGCGGCGACACCGGGACAGGAGCAGGCGTTGTTCGGCAGTTGGCTCCGTCAGGAAGGCCCCGGCGTGCCGCGGCTATGCGCGCCCGTACTCGAACGCGGCCTGTTCAACCATCAGTCGGTTGCCTACAGCCGCTCGGTCCACGCCTGGCACGGCCCCTACGCCACGGTCAAAGGGCTGACGACTGCGGACTACCTGTTCTTCGCCACGCTGATGCGCACACGACGCATCCCCTGCACGACCGTGAACACCACTGTCGCGCTGATCGACGTGAACGGCATCTCGGCCGGCCTGCAGACCTTCGCCCAGAAGCAGGCCATCGACTATCTGTGCGGCAACACGAGCCGATTGAAGATGGCTTTGTTCGTGATCGCGCACCCGCCGTACCACCACATCAAGAAGTTCCTCAAGCGATGGGCGAAGTCCTGATCTCGGTTTGCATGACCACCTACAACGGCGAGCGTTATGTCGCCGAGCAGGTGCGCTCCATCCTGGCATCGCCCCTGGTGGGCGAGCTGCTCGTCTCCGACGACGGCTCGACCGACCGGACGCTCGAGGTTCTGAGCGGTTTCGACGACCCGCGGCTACGGCTGCTCGAGGGCCCGCGGCGCGGGCTGGTACGCAACTTCGAGTCGGTGCTGGGCCTGGCCCGCGGCGAATACATCTTCCTGTCGGATCAGGACGATGTCTGGTTGCCAGGCAAGGTGGAAACCTTGCTTGGGTATCTGAAACGCGCCGATCTCGTGGTAAGCGACTGTGCGGTAGTCGATAGTCAGCTCACGACTTTGCAGCCCTCTTTTTTCGCTGCGCGTGGCAGCGGCCCAGGCCTCTGGCGCAATCTGCTTCGCAACAGCTATATCGGCTGTTGCATGGCTCTTCGGCGCGAACTTCTGGCTTACGCCCTGCCATTTCCCGCGGAGACGCCCATGCACGATTGGTGGTTGGGCCTCGTAGCGGAAATGTTTGGTCGCACGGCATTCGCTCCCGAGCCACTCACCCTCTATCGACGACACGGATCAAATGCTTCTACAACAGCGGAACAGAAATCACGCGCGCGCTGGTTTCAACAGCTCCGCTGGCGCTGGCGCCTGGGGTCGTCGCTCCTAGCCCTGAAAATCCGGCCTCATCAGCAGCAGAACACGAATAGTTGATAGGGGAGGTCCCGGCCCCAATACCAAAGTCACCTGTTCGCACACATCACGGAAGACATATGAAGATAGTTATCACTGGTGGCCTCGGTTTCATCGGACAGGCCCTGGCACGGCCCCTCGTGGCCGAAGGCCACGACGTCACCCTGGCCGACAATCTGTCGGCGCAGATTCACGGCGACCTTCCGCTCCTTGAAGCGCCCGATGGCGCCCGCGTCGTCCGAGTCGACGTGCGTGACCAGGCCGCACTCGCCGCCGTGCTGGAAGGCAGTGACGCGGTCTTCCACTTCGCGGCCGAGACCGGTACGGCGCAATCGATGTACCGCATCCGGCATTACGTGGACGTGAACGAGGCAGGCACTGCCTGCCTGCTCGAAGCCATCGCGTCGTGCAGCCGGCGACCGGCACGTCGCTCCCACGCCTCCTCAGCAACAACGGATATGCCACGGCGCTCGTCGGGAAGTGGCATCTCGGGTATCGTCGCGAGGTCAGTCCAGGCGCGCATGGTTTCGGATATTTC
>Ga0207651_10000363_pt1 | contig 19225 bp, 21 predicted proteins | sample KBSM23metaG_FD_184328 | JGI IMG/M metagenome (GOLD analysis project Ga0207651, IMG submission 184328) | Miscanthus rhizosphere microbial communities from Kellogg Biological Station, Michigan, USA - KBS M2-3 metaG (SPAdes) (version 2) | ecosystem: Host-associated > Plants > Roots > Rhizosphere >... | reverse complement strand
CGGACGCGCAGAGTACCGCATATTGGTAGTGTTTTGACCCCACCTAAATCGTTGTGCAACCTATGGTTATTGCGGTACGAATGGTTTGGAGACGTGGAACCAAGCCGATGCGGAAACGGTCATCACTTGCCGTTTACGTGGCTGCGTCCCGCAAGGGATGGCGGACCCGAAAGCGGCTGGCGTTTTTCGTGAAACATCCGACAATTATTGAGCCAGCAGATGAACTTGAAGCGCAAGCCGACCGCGCTGAAACTGATCCGGGGCAATCCGGGCAAGCGGGCGTTGAACGGTGAGGAACCGAAGCCCAAGCTGGAAATCCCGCCGCCGCCGGACTGCTTGAGCGCGGAAGCGAAAGCCGAGTGGGAATACATCTCGGGGCGGCTGTACGCGGTCGGCTGTCTGACCGAGGTCGATCGCGGGGCACTGGCGGCCTACTGTCAAGCCTATGGCCGATGGGTGCAGGCGGAACGGGCGCTGAATGAGTGCGCCAAGCATGACACGGCAAGCAATGGTTTGCTTGTTGATATTGGGAAGGAACAGTACCGGCGGAACCCGCTGGTGGCGATCGCCAATGACGCCATGGCTGCGCTGGTCAAATATTCCGTCGAATTTGGGATGACCCCTAGTGCTCGATCCCGCATCCACGCTCAAAAGCCCGAAGAAACCGACGCCGCGTCGCGGTTCTTCACCTGACAATAATCTGCCGGGCGATCCGGTAACCCGTTGGGCGCTGGCGGTTGGGGCTGGCGATATCGTCGCCGGGCCGCATGTGCGGGCGTCCTGCGCGCGTCATCTGCGGGATTTGGTCGACGCGGGCGAGCGCGGGCTGATTTGGGATCAGGATCAGGTCAAGCGCGTGCTGGATTTCTTTCCCGGCGTGCTGTGCTTGGCTGGTGGCCAATTCGAGGGCAATCCGTTTCGGCTGCATCCGTCGCAGCAGTTCGTCATCGGATCGCTGTTCGGATGGAAGCGGCGAGACGGCCGCCGCCGGTTCCGCCGCGCCTATATCGAGCAAGGAAAGGGCAACGGCAAATCCCCTCTCGCCGCCGGGATCGGGATGTATTGTTTGGTGGCGGATGGAGAGCAGCGAGCGGAAGTCTATGCGGCGGCCTCGATCAAGTCGCAGGCGATGGTGTTGTTCCGGGACGCCGTGGCCATGTGGCAACAATCTGGTGCGCTTGGTGCGCGGCTGACGCCGTCCGGCGGCAATCCGATCTGGAACTTGGCCGATCTCAAGAGCGGGAGTTTCTTCCGGCCGATCTCTTCGGAGGAAGACCACTCGGGGCCGCGCCCGTCGTGCGCGCTGTGCGACGAAATCCACGAACACCGCAACGGCCACATGATCGAAATGCTTGAACGCGGGTTCAAGTTCCGGCGGCAACCGCTGCTGATCATGATCACCAACAGCGGCAGCGATCGCCATACGGTTTGTTGGGAGGAACACGAACACGCCGTCAAGGTCGCGGCCGGTGAGGTCGAGGACGACGAAACGTTCTCTTTCGTGTGCTCACTCGACGACGACGACGACCCGCTGGAAGACCCGGACTGTTGGGCCAAGGCCAATCCGTTGCTCGGCGTCACGATCACCGAAGAGTATTTGGCTGGTGTCGTGAAGCAGGCCAAGCAATTGCCGGGCAAGCTCAACAACATCATGCGGCTGCACTTCTGCCGATGGACGGACTCCCAGGACGCGTGGATGAGCCGGGAAACGCTGGAAAGCGTGATGGCCGACTTCGATCCCGCGATGCACTCGGGCGAGGACGTGTTTCTCGGCTTGGACTTGTCGGCGACGCAGGACATGACGGCGATCGGCTACGTGGTGCAGACGGGCACCGATGCCGAGAAGCGGCCGACGTTTGACGCATGGATCGAGGCTTGGACGCCGGGCGCGACGGTGAGTGAGCGGGCGTTTCGGGACAAGGCTCCCTACGATCTCTGGATCGACCGCGACCAACTGAATGCGACACCCGGCAAGGTCATCGGGTTTGACTTCGTCGCGGCGCGGCTCGCCGAAACGTCATCAATATTTTCTGTACAGGCGTTGGCATACGACACCTACGGGTTCAACAAGCACTTCGAACCCGAGCTAGACGCGCTTGGATTGACGTTCCCGGTTGTCGAGCATCCGCAGGGCGGCAAGAAAAAGGGCAAGACCGGGCTTTGGATGCCGGGATCGAAGCTCACGTTGGAAAACCTGATCCTAGAAAAGCGAATTCGGATCAGGCGCAATCCGGTGCTGATCTCGGCGATGATGTCGGCGGCGACCGAGAATGACCCGTTTGGAAACTTCTGGTTCTCGAAACGCAAGGCGACCAATCGCATCGATGCGCTGATCGCGCTGGCGATGGCTGTGGGTGCCGCGACGACACCGGACGGCAACACCGAGCCTGAATATCAGATGTTCATTCTCGGCTAACCGGATTCCTTGAACGGCAACGCCATCTGATTGTCGTTTGCGGCCGGAAGTACCGAGCAGTGAATGCGGTGATGGCACTCGACGCAGACGGCACAGAGGTCTAGCGAGTGTTCGTGACCGAGACGGGCGTAGGTCCAATGGTGGACTTGGCACGCGCGCGCTTGCTTGCAAATCTCGCATCGGTGGTCGGCGCGTCGCAGATGATCGTCCCTGACTTGCTTCCATTGCGGCGACCGGATGTAGGACAGATATCGCTTGGTTGGTGTTTTGTGGATCGCGTTAGCGAGTGCTTGGATCAAAGCGGCTTTCGACATGGTCGGGTTCTCCTTCCTCTAAGAGAACCGCAATTATTAGAGCACGTCGGCGTCGGTCAACGATATGTGCGTGACTTTTACGGCGTCACGCGTGACTTTTACGGCATCCCATCTTGCCCATAGAGGCGATTGTGGGGTGGATTTGATGCCTGATCGGAAGGATGGATGGGCCATGGGCAAGCCATACAAGGGGACGTTCAAAGAACGTACCGCAAACTCGGCGCGCAAGAGGAAGTCTCGGAAGAAACAGAAAGAGGAAGCCGAGTTGAAAAGGCTTGGATGGAAACTTGAGCCGACTCTGGTCCCCATCGATGGATGGAAAGAGCAAGACGATCTAGATGCAATCACAAATGTAGCATTTGACGAGCTTAGAAAATATTTGATTTCATCGCCGGAAATCCAAAAAGAGTCGGAACCGTTTGTCATCAAATTAAATCCAAATGACTTTGCACGCGCAAAAGAGCAGATCGAAAAAAATGGATTTGCCACATTCACGCAAGTCAACGACGGGCCGCACAAGCTAGTCGGCTAACCAACCTCTCTTTCACAATTCAGTCTGACAGGAGGCGAGCGATGATGGATCGCGCCTATTCGATTCTCGACATCAAATCGGTGAAGGAAGACGAACGCATCATCAAAGGCATCGCCTCGACGCCTTCGACCGATCGCATGGGTGACATCGTCGAGTCGGAGGGCGCGAAGTTCAAGCTGCCGATGCCGCTGCTGTGGCAGCACAACAGCCGCGAGCCTGTCGGTTGGGTGACTGCCGCGAAGCCAACCAAGGACGGCATTCCGATCACGGCAAAGTTCGCCAAGGTCGACGAGCCGGGCGAGTTAAAAAACAGCACCGACAAGGCATGGCAGGCGACCAAACTTGGACTGACGACGGGACTTAGCATCGGTTTCACCGTCAACAGTTACGAGATCATGAAAGAAGGCGGTCTTAGAATCAAAGACTGGGATTGGCTTGAGTTAAGCGTTGTAACAATTCCCGCGAATCAAGACGCGACTATTTCGATGGTCCGTTCGCTCGATGAGGAATTGCGGGCTGGCAAGCAGCGGGACGTTGGCGCTGCCGGGATTCCACCTAAACCCCCATTGAAGATTAAGGAGCGGACTATGCCTAGGACAAATCAGGAAAAGCTGCGCGAAGCCGAAGCGCGGCGATCGAGTTTGACGGCGCAGATGACTGCGCTGATGGATGCTGCCGACGAAAAGGGCGAAGCCCTCGACACCGAGCAGGATACCAAATGGACCGAGTTCAAGGCGGAAGTCGATCAACTCGACAAGCACATCGGTCGATTGCAGGACATGGAGCGGATCAGCGTCACGCGTGCCGCTCCTGTCCGTGGCGCCGATCCAGCCGAAGCGGCGGCAAGTCGCGGCGGCGGAACGACGCCGATTCACGTTCGCCAGCGTGAAATCGAGCCGTGGCGCCCCTTCGTGCGCTTCGTGCTCGCCCAGGCGCGCGCGCAAGGCAATCTGATGATGGCGGCAGAGATCGCCAAATCCAACGAGCAATGGATGGCAGAGTCGCCGGAAGTCGCCGAGATGTGCAAGGCGGCGGTTGCTGTCGGCACCACAACTGACGCGACTTGGGCAGGCCCGCTGGTGCAGTATCAGAACCTCACCAGTGCGTTTGCCGAATATCTGCGCCCGCTGACGATCCTTGGTCGCATTCCCGGCCTGCGTCATGTGCCGTTCAAGATCAGGGTGCCGCGTATGACCGGCGGCGCGACCGTCAATTGGGTCGGCGAAGGCGCTCCCAAGCCACTATCGGCGCTCGCGTTCGACTCCATCACGCTCGACTTCACCAAGATCGCGGGGATCATCCCGCTCACCGAAGAGTTGGTCCGGTTCTCTTCGCCGTCTGCGGAAGCGATCGTGCGTGATGAGTTGGCGGCTGCAATCATCCAGTTCATGGATGCGCAGTTCGTCGATCCGTCGAAAGCGGCAACAGGCATCTCGCCCGCGTCGATCACAAACGGCATCACACCGATCACGCCGAGCGGCACCAACGCGGCGGCGCTGCGCGCGGACGTTGCCCGGCTGATGCAAGCGTTCCTCAATGCGAATATGTCGCTTGCGAGTGCCGTGTGGCTGATGACGCAAGGCACCGCAATGCGGATCGGGCTGATGAACAACACGCTCGGTCAACCCGAGTTTGCGGGCATCAACGTGAACGGCGGCACTTTCGCAGGCATCCCTGTCGTGTCGTCGGAGAATATCCCGTCAACGACTGGCTCACCATCGGAAGGCTTCCCGATCATCTTGGCCAAGGCCAGCGAAATTCTGTTGGCCGACGACGGGCAAGTGACGATTGATGCGAGCCGTGAAGCATCGTTGCAGATGGAGTCGACACCTGACTCGCCCGCAACGGCGTCGACCGTGCTCACATCGCTTTGGCAAAATAACATGATCGCCATCAAAGCGGAAAGGTTCATCAACTGGCGTTTGCGCAGAGCAAACGCTGTGCAGTACATCTCTGCCGCGAACTATTCGTAAGCTAACTCTTGGGGAGGGTGGCGCGGTTGGATTTGCGCCTTCCTCAATCCTGGCCCCTCGCTACTCTCCCCCTTTTTTCGGAGTTCGTGTGATGCCGAGACTGGTTCTGAATGTGCCCAAGGAAATTCACGGCCGCGCGATGCGAGCCGGTGAAGAGTTCGATTGCAGTGACAAGGAAGCGATAATCTGGCGCGGCAAGGGATGGGCGTCTGACGCACCGCAGCGTTTTGGACGCGGTCGACCGCGCAAGGACGATCCCCGCTATCACCGCATGGACATGCGCGCCGAGGACGAGTGATGCGCTTCAACCTTCCTGCGCTCGCGAAAAGCCTGTTCGTGCGCAAGGATTACACGTTCACGCCGTCGCAGCCGAGCGATCGCGGCAGTTGGTGGTTTCCAATCATCGGCGAGCCGTTTACTGGCGCGTGGCAACGCAACATGGAAGCCCGCCCGGAAAATATGTTGAGCTTCCATGCGGTCTATGCGTGCGTCGATCGCATCGCATCTGACATCGCCAAGTGCCGTCTGCGATTGGTCGAGGAAGACAGCAACGGCATTTGGACGGAGGTCGCCGCGCCCGCGTTTAGCCCGGTGATCCGCAAGCCGAACCACTACCAGACACGCATTCAGTTTTTCGAGGCATGGATGTTCTCGAAACTGATGGCGGGCAACGCCTACATCCTCAAAGAGCGCGACGCGCGCAGTGTTGTGATCGCCCTGTACGTGCTCGATCCGACGCGCGTGCGGTTGCTGGTCGCGCCCGAAGGTGGCGTCTATTACGAATTGTCCGTGGACAATTTGAGCGGCATCGCGACCGATAAGGTCACCGTGCCTGCGACCGAAATCATCCACGACATGATGACGTTGAAATTCCATCCGCTATGCGGCTTGTCGCCGATGTCACCGGCCGCGCTGGCGGCCATTCACGGCATCAACATTCAGCGGACATCGACACGGTTCTTTGCGAACAGCGCGCGGCCAAGCGGCATCTTGAGCGCGCCGGGCAAGATCAGCAAGGAAACCGAGGAACGGCTAAAGGTCACCTACGAGTCAGCATTCAGCGGACAGAATTCCGGCAAGGTGGCTGTCGTCGGCGATGGGCTGAAATTCGAAACGATGCAGATGGACTTTGTCGACGCGCAACTGATCGAACAGCTTGGCATCTCGGCAAAAATGGTCTGTTCATCGTTCGGCGTGCCGCCGCACATGGTTCAAGTCGGCGATCCGCCGAGCTACAACAACATGGAATGGCTGAATCAGCAGTATTACAGCCAAACGCTGCAAAAGCATTTCGAGAGTATCGAGCTTCTGTTGGATGAGGGCTTGGGGCTGGTCGATGTCGACGGCCACAACTACGGCACATGGTTCGATCTCGACGATCTCCTGCGCATGGACGACAAGACCCTGATCGAGACGGAGGCGAACGCCGTCAAGGCTGGCATCAAATCGCCGAACGAAGCCCGAGCGCGCTTGAACCTTGTGCCGACACCGGGCGGCAATGGTCCGTATCTCCAGCAACAAAATTACTCGCTTGAAGCCTTGGCCAAGCGCGACGCCCAAGCCGATCCGTTCGCACCAGCGAAGCCCCCCACCCCACCAGCGCCCCCCACGCCGCCGCCGCCCGCCGAACCTCAACCGGCCAAGGATATCGAGGTCGATGAAGCCGATTTGGCAGCGATCACGGTGCTGGCAAATTGGGAGTTACGCAAATTTCTACAAGCAGCAACGGATTGAGCCACGCCGCCATCAGCGCGGTCGCGGCTGGCTTCGCGCCGGTCGTTCGGGATCAAATCGCGGAATCGGTCGCCAAGGCGATCGAGCCGCTTGAGCACCGCATGGGCCTATTGCTCGCCCGGATTGCCGAGCTTGAGGCGCGCGAGCCGGTGCAGGGTCCGCCGGGCGAGCGCGGCTTGCAGGGCGAGCCGGGGCCGCAGGGACCGGCCGGTGAGGCTGGCGCGGCCGGTGAGCGCGGCGCGGACGGCGCGGCGGGGCCGCAGGGCGAGCCGGGAGGCGTCGGCGAGCGCGGCCTACAGGGTGAGCGCGGCCTACAGGGCGATCCAGGCGAGCCGGGGCTGGCGGGCAAGGACGGCATCGATGGGATGCAGGGCGAGCCCGGAAGGATGGGCGAACGTGGTGATCCTGGCGAGTGTGGGATTGGCGTAGCCGGGGCGGTGATCGACCGTGATGGGCAACTGGTCGTCACGCTGTCGGACGGGGCCTGTCACACGCTCGGGCCGGTGCTCGGCAAGGACGGCGAGCCGGGCAAGGACGGCAAGGACGGGCGCGACGGGTTCTCGCTCGACGACTTCACCATCGAACCGATCGACGAACGCACGTTCAACTTCGGTTTCAAGCAAGGCGAAGTCACGAAATGGCATCGCCTCAAGTTCCCGGTCGTGGTGGATCGCGGCAGTTTCAAGCGTGGAACCAAATACGAGCGGGGCGATGTCGTCACCTTCGGCGGCACATCTTGGATCGCCCGCATGGATAATCCCGAGAGCGATCCGGTGCGCGAGGATGACAGTTGGCGCATAGCCGCGCGGCGCGGGCGGGACGGTAAGGACGGCAAGGACGGCAAGAATGGCGAACGCGGCCCCCAAGGCGAGCCCGGTCAGCATCACTGGCAGCACGACAAGACCTGATTGGTTTCCCGACTGGCGCGGCCAAGCCTGCGCCATCATCGCTTCCGGCCCGAGCGCCAAGTCTGCCCCGATCGACCTACTGCGGGGCAAGGCGCGCATCATTGCAATCAATGAAAGCTGGCAGTTGTGCAAATGGGCCGATGCGCTCTATGCCGCCGATGGTGGTTGGTGGAACGCGCGCCAAGGCGTGAAGGCGTTCGGCGGCTTGAAAATCTCGCAAGATCGCTTGGCTTGCGACCAGTTCAAGGACATCCGCAAGGTCACAGTCGAGACGCGCGGCAATTCACTGCTGATGATCCCCGGTCAGATCGGGAGCGGCGGCAACGGCGGCTTTCAGGCGCTCAATCTGGCGGTGCAGTTCGGCGCGCGGGCGGTCCTGCTGATCGGTTTTGACATGCGGGTTGATCTTGGGGAGCACTGGCATCCCCGGCACTATCCGCCGTTGTCGAATCCACATCCGAATGACAATCTGCCGCGCTGGCGCGCGGCGCTCGACGGCGCGGCCGATGTGTTGAGCGACCTTGGCGTTCGGGTGGTGAACTGTTCGGCGGTCAGTCTGTTGAAAGCGTATCCCAAAATGACAGTGCAGGAGGCTATGCGATGGGCAGAAATCTGAATGAAAATCCGGGCGAGTACGTCAGCGACGCTGCCGCCGAAAAGGACGCCGAGATCGCGCGGCTGACACAAGAGGTCGCCGACAAGGAAGCGCACATTCAGCATCTCAAACAGAATCTCGACGCTTGCTTGGCTCAACTTCCGCCGCCCGAGACGACATCCGTATGATCCGCATCTTCATCGGCTGTTCGGCCAACGACGAAGATTGGGAATTTCAGGCCGTCGTCGACTACTCGCTGCGGCGTCACGCCAGCGAACCGCTCGACATCACATGGATGAGGCTGTCGCGTGACCCACAGAGCTTTTGGTATTCCGATCCGCAAGCCAACAAGGGTTGGTGCACCAAGGGATGGGCTACGCCGTTTTCTGCGCTCCGTTGGGGAATTCCTGCGGCGTGCAATTTCGAGGGCAAGGCGCTTTACATGGACTTGGACATGATCGCCAAGGCCGACATCGCCGAACTCTGGAACCACGACATCCCGAATGGCTACGCCATGGTATCCAAGCCGGAAGCGATCTGCGTCACGCTGTACGACTGCGCGAAGATGAAGATGCATCTGCCGCCAATCGAGCGGATCAAGCGCGAGGCGGGTTTCTATCGCACCGTCAGAAACGGGGTGATGGGCGCACGCATCATCAAACGCTATGAGGGCAACTGGAACTGCCTCGACATGCGGCGCGATGCAGGCGGCGAATATGCCGACGTGAACGATCCTGATATCAAGATTCTGCACTTCACGGCGATCCCGACGCAGCCGCACCTGCCCTATGCAATGCAGCGGTTGCAGCAAGAGGGGCGCAAGCATTGGTACAAAAAGGAAGCGATCCGCCCGCACCATCGCAAGGACGCGGTCGCCTACTTCGACCGAGAGTTGACGGGCGCGATCGCCGCCGGTCACGCGCTCGACAGCTACCGCAACCCGACGCCGTTCGGTGACTATGGGCGATGACGCACGACTTCGACAAAATGCAACGATTGCTCACTGCGATGCGAGTTGCGTATGAGGTCGGCGATGATGCGCGCGTGCGCGGACAGGGCTACCTGCTACGGCTCTGCGTCAACGATTTGATAGGCGATGATCAATCCCGCCCGAACAGCACTGTTTATTCCGCCCGGTCTAAAGGACTTCAAGCTGGCGCTGTTCGAACGGATCGGCCAGACGATCAAGCGGTCGGGCGGGACGATCCTGCGCCATGATTGGTTTCTGCTTGACACTCTGCCGAACAATGTTCTCCCGATCACCGGATGTTCGCCCGAGCTTGAACCGTGGTACGCCAAATGGCGGCGAACCAACCGGCCATACATCTATTGGGATCGCGGATATCTCCGTCGCGTGTTCGCCACTTGGCTCCCGCGAGGAACGAATGGCGGATATTATCGCTGGCACATCAATTCGTTTCAGATGGAAAGAATTCGTGATGTGCCCGAAGATCGGTGGCGGGCGCTCAACCTCAAGCACGAAGTTCGGCCCTGGCGTCGCGGCGGAAGCAAGATCGTAATAGCTGACACGCTGCCGGATTACTGGAACGTTCGCGGACTGCCGGTCAACTGGTCTAAGCGCACCGCCAACCTGCTACGCACTAAGACCGACCGGCCGATCGTCATTCGCGACAAGGAAAGCAAGTTGTCGCTGTACGATGAACTCAAGGACGCGCATTGCCTTGTTGCGCACGGCAGCATCGCTGCGGTCGAAGCTGTGGTCATGGGGACTCCTGTATTCGTAGACAAGGAATCTGCCGCCGCACTGGTCGGTCGCATCGGCTTCGACGATCTCGAAAACCCGGTCTATCCCGAGCGGCAGCAATGGCTCAATTCACTGGCCTATCATCAGTGGAATGAGACGGAGCTAATAGATGGGACACTCTGGAAAATGATAGAATAACGAGTCGGCCCATGCGGGCGAAGGCATGAACCGACTCTAACCAATCAACCTGCTTGGGAGGCTGACGTGGCTATCCAGACAATATCAGACTTGCAGAAGTTTCATAATTCCTACGCGATCGATCCAACAACCGGATGTTGGGTTTGGCAGAAGGCAAAAAGCCGAGCCGGATACAGAAAGAGAAGTGGTGGGCCTCGGCGATAATTTGCTGGCGACCAGTTTTGCCAAGGGTGCGGCGGCTCGCGGTAAGCGCATTGCTTTCGGGGACAAAAGAAAGATCATCTGGGATCACAACTCGGAACAGATATTCAAAGGCAATCCCAACATTGCCGCTCCGGGGACGGAGCATGCTGCTGACATAGAGTGGGTTGAGTTCTATCGCGGCAAGCGCGGCTATAACAGCTTGAACAAGTCGCGGACTCGATGGCTGTGGAATTATCAGTTTGTGCCCGCGCCCGGTGAGATTTACTTCTCGGCGTTCGAAATTCAGTTTGCCAAGGCGGTTGGCGAGGGCTTCGTCCTGATCGAGCCGAATGTGCCGTGGCACAAGTCGGTTGCCGTCAACAAGGATTGGGGCCTTGCTCGATATCAGGCGGTCGCCGATCGGCTGCGCTGGAATGGCCACGACGTTGTGCAATTCAGTCACGGCCGCGATCGCTTGAAGGATGTACGGACGATCGTCACGCCGACGTTCCGACATGCGATGGCGGCACTGTCCAAGGCCAAGGCTGCGGTTCTGCCGGAAGGCGGCTTGCACCATGCGGCGGCGGCGCTCAATGTGCCTGCCGTTGTTCTCTTCGGCGGCTTCATCCCGCCAGCGGTCACCGGCTACGCAATGCACGTCAATCTGACCGGCGGCGTCGATGAGGCGTGCGGCTCCCTAAGTGAGTGCCACCATTGCCGCAAGGCGCTCGATAGGATCACGGTCGATGAAGTCTGCAAGGGATTGGCAAGAGCGGGCGTTGAAGGCGGGATTGATGGATGACAAGAACCCAAAGAAGCGAGTCCAAAGCCTGCATGATGTCAGATTCGAGGGTCTGTCTGATCTTATGCTTCGTGCTCGTGGTCGTAGCGTTCTCGATGTGGGCTGCAATCGGGCTCATACTCTATACGACTTCGCACAGAACGGAGCGAAGTTGGTTCATGGTTGCGACATCTACGGTCCTGGCATGGCGGCGGCAGAACAGTGGTTCTCCGAAGTGGTCGAGTGCGAAAGCAAGTTCGTGGCGCTCGACTTGATCGCTGGCGCATCCGCGTTGGATGCTGCGTTTCCGCGCACGCGCTATGACATCGTCCTGATGCTCGGCGTGCTGCACAAGCTACGACGTGAGATGACGCCGGAAGCGGTGTCGGGATTGATGCGAAATCTTGGACAGCGCGCAATCGAGTATTTCGGTTGGAGCGGCTACACCGAGGAAATCCCGCAACTCGATTTCGATATGGGCGCGTGCGGGCTAAAGCGCATCCATACATCCGAAATGGCAGGCATCGGTCATCCGGCGGCGATATGGCGTCGGCTCTAAATTGGTCGCATCTGGATTGGGTTCGGCCGTACACGAAATCTTCGAACGAACGACTAGCTGCAATGACTAAGGCGTGCCAACAGATCGAGGATGACGGTATCAAAGGCGACGTCGTCGAGTGCGGCGTCTGGCGCGGCGGCAACATCATTATCGCGCGGTTCTACTGTCCCGATCGCGTCTGCTGGCTGTACGATACATTCGAGGGCATGACCAATCGCAGCGAGTGGGATGTGACGCGCGGCGGTCGCACGATGGACCTTGGCAAAAGTGCGTGCTCGGTCGAAGAGGTCATTGCTAATTTCCGCGTCACGGCGACATACGATGAATGCAAGCTTCGGTTCGTCAAGGGCGCGGTTGAGGACACGTTGCTTGATGAAAGCAGCCTGCCCGAACGAATTGCGCTGTTGCGGCTGGATACCGATTGGTACCAATCAACCAAGATCGAACTTGAAGTGCTGTGGCCGCGCGTGGTTCCGGGCGGCGTCCTGATAATCGACGACTACGGTCATTGGCTCGGCGCGCGCAAAGCGGTGGACGAATACTTCAATGGTGCAATCAAGTTTGACAGCATTGATTACACGGCAGTCGTAACGGTGAAATGATGGCGGCAAAGAGCGGACCCCTGCAATACCCCGACGAACTGATCGAGTTCGTACGTCTGATCCAGCGCGAGAAGGTGCGCAGCTATCTTGAGATCGGCTCGCGGCACGGCGGTTCGCTCCTGGCTGTCACCCGCGCGCTACCGAAATACTCGCGGGCGGTGTCGGTCGATCTTGAGGGCGGCGCGCAACTCAAGGCGATCGTCGGTGATTTGCAGCATGCCTACGGTTACGAAGTTCACTTGTTCATCGGCGACAGCGTCGATCCGAAGATCGTCGCCGACGTGCGCGCGCTCGGGCCTTACGATCTGGTGCTGATCGACGCCAACCATACCGAGCCGTATGTCCGTCAAGACTGGCTCAATTACGGTCCAATGGCGCGTATGGTTGCGTTCCATGACATCGCCTACGATCTCGGCGACCGGCCGGTGCCGTCGTGGAAGATCGAAGTGCCGCAGGTCTGGAACGAGATCAAGCAGGGCTACCGGCACGAAGAGATCAAGCTGGACCCGACCAAGCGCGACAACGGTCTTGGCATTCTGTGGCGCTAGTCGTCTGCACATTCCTATGGGGCGACAAGTACACGCCGGAATATGTCGAGCGGCTTTATCGGGGCGCGCGCCGCCACATCAAACAGCCGTTCCGGTTTCTGTGCTTTACCGAACCGGATCGCATCGCTCACCTTTCGACGGGGATCGAACGTCATGCCATCTGGGACATCGCGCTTACACAACTCAAAGGCTGCTTTGCTCGGCTCCGTATGTTTGACCCCGCATGGCAACAAGCGCTCGGTGTCGACGATCGTCTCGTCTGTCTGGATTTGGATGTTGTTATCACCGGGCCGCTTGATCGGTTGTTTGACAGGCCGGAATCACTCGTTGTTCTGCACGGTGCAAATGCATCGAATCCGTGCCCATTCAATTGCTCGGTCATGATGCTGCGCAAGAATACTCATTCCGAGCTATGGACCGACTTCGATATCAACAAGCTCGATCGCATTCCACGCCATGAATTCCCCGACGATCAGGGTTGGTTGTGGTATCGCGCGCCGCATGCGGCGGGTTGGCGGGTTGGCTCGCCGAGCGGCATCTATGCGTTCCAAAAGCCGGGTTGGCCGCCGGGCACCGATCTGCCGAGCGACGCGCGCATGGTGTCGTTCATTGGTTGGCGTGATCCGAAACAATTCTCCGAACTGCCTTGGGTTCGGCAGCACTGGCTGAATCAATGAGCCTCATTCCGCGATACGCTTATGGGGTGGCGCTGGCGCGGCTACCGGGTGGTGTTGCGTTGGCGCGTCCGCCGATCGTGCCTGCGGTGCCGGGGACAGCGCCGGACTCGCCGATTATGTCTGAATGGCCAGACGCCACGAATACCGGCGTGCCGGTTGGCACCGTTCTGACCAACACATCTGGACGCTCATTGGACACTGCTGGCGTGACCATCAACGCCGAAAACATCAGCGGCACTCTGACGGTGAACGCCAACAACATAACGATCCAGAATTCCAAAATCAGCGCGTCTGGATTTTGGGCCATTCGCGTCATGGATGGGATTGGCGGGACAATCATCAGGGATTGTGAAGTAGACGGACTCGGCAATTGCGGTAAGGGTATCCGAACCGGAGGCGCTTCGGGTAACGGCACAACGATCTTACGTTGCAACATTCACGACATGGCGGACGGCATAGACATCACAGGAGACGATTGCCTTATCCAAGATTCTTATATTCACAATTTTCGCGACCCCGCAGCGGTTCCACACTACGACGGCATTGTTAACGATGGCGGCTGCAACCGCGCAGTGGTCCGACATAATCATGTCGATGCCAGTGTATTCACTAACGAGCATGTCAATTCCAACATATCATTCAACGACTTTTGGAATCCGATTGTTGGCGCTACCGTCGATAACAATTTGATGAAGGGTGGATCAGGCAACAATCGGATGCTTGAGTTCTTTGGCTCCAATCATCCGCCCAACGGCTGCGTCAATGTTGTCTGCACTGACAATCACTTCATTCCCAACGGGGCGAGCACCATCGTTCCGTCAGACCCCAACGTGATCGTGACGACGTGGAGCGGGAACGTCAACGATACGACAGGCGCGGCGATAGCGAATCCCTACACTGCCACAGCGCCCGACTCGCCGCCTCTGTATGATGACGGATTCGTCGGTGCCCCGGCAGGTACGCCGCAGTGGCCGGACATACTTGACGCCTACGTGGCCCGTCCCGCTTGGTACGTCGCAGGCGTTGACTATCACGTCGGCATCGACCGAACGCTTTATCCAACGAATGCCAGTTTGAAAAATCCGACATCGGCGTCTCTGCCCGCCGGATGCAGTCGGAACACAACGACGCACATTTGGACGATCACGGGGGACAACGTTGTTGTCGACGGTTGGGACTTCTCGCTGAATGGAGGATGGTCCGTCACCGCTGATGGTGGGAGCAATGGCGTAATCAAGAATTGCAATTTCAAAGTCACCACGACGAGCCAAGGCGGCCCGCTATATGTCAGTAGCAGTGCGACGAATTTCTCGATCCTCAATAACGAGATCGACGGCAACAGCACGCTCAATCAAGCGATCGGCATCGGGCTAATTGGGATCAACGCCAAAGGCACGACAACGGTAAAGTACAACTGGCTCAAGTCGGCTTACGGCATCGGCATCGTGTTTAGCTCGATCTTCGGCGGCGAAACGCTCGACATCCGATATAATTTGATCGAGGACGCGGGTATCGGATTTAGTGGCGGTGCCCATGGCGATTGGATTCAATGTTACAACGCGACCGGAAGTCCCATCGGGCCGTCGACTGCGGAAGTCATTTGCAAGTTCAATCTCTGGCGTCAGACGATTCCAATCGCCAGCGGGCGAACGCAGGGATTGAGTCTATTTTCTGCGAACAGCGGCGCGACTTCTGGCGGTTGCGAGATTGAAACAATCGAGAACAATTGTTTCATCGCCAACAATGGCGCGTATGTGAACTTTGCCATCATCGTTGACACAACGCGGTTGATCACGTCTGCATCGATCAAGGATAATTATTTTGATCCGACCAACATCGGCAGCGCGAATGGTGGCGGCGGCAACTGGTCTTTTATTGGTGACTACAGCGGTGGCAATGGCGGACCCTACAACGGAAGCGTCACCACGACTGGCAATACAAGTATGCTGGACGGCACTCGGTTGGATGGCAGCGCGCCGCAGTATCCGCATTTGCTCGACGGCTATGTGGCGAAGCCCTCTTGGGAGGTGGCGGGTGTCCACTACTATGTCGGCTGTCCCCAAGACCTTGTGCTCAAGGCGCCGTCCACGATTGCAATCGCTGGCGTGTCCGTCGATAGCGTCAATCATCGTGTCTCCGTCACTGCCGATAACGTCACCCTGGACGGCTACGACTTTTCCCTCGACGGCGGTTGGCAGGTTAAGTGCCAGTCAGCGAATACAACAATCGTCAACTCCAAGTTTGCCATCGGCGCTAATGATCTAACTCCTATCTTCGGCCCCGGTAATGGGACGGATATTTCAGTGCGCTATTGCGATATCGACGGCAACGGGAAGAACATTGAGTTCGGCGGCGTTATCACTCAATGGGGTGCCGGCCTGACTGTCGAGTATTGTTGGATCAAGAATGCAGGCGCCGATATGTTTCAAACCCAAGGCGGCGGCACCGTCGCCCTTCGCTACAATCTGCTTGATGGTGCCGGACAGGCGGGACTAGGACATGCCGATTATTTGCAGTCGGTCAACGGGCCGTTTGTCGGCATCTTCCTTTACAACACACTCCGTCAGTTTGCCGGGTCTTCACAGGGAATCATGCTCGAACCTGATAATGCCGGCGGCCCCGATGGTGTCATATCCTCGGCGGAGTACGGCTTTAACACGATGATTGCCGGCGGCGTCGACACGATGAATTTCTTCATCGGCATTACCGTCGCGGACATTGTCGATACCGTTACTGTGCATGACAACTATTTTGACGACCGCGCCGCATTTGGGTTTGCTCCCGGTGGTGCCCGTGGCGGTCCTGACGACTCTAGTCCTAAAACCATCTTTACGAACAACGTGAACATGGTCACCGGCGCCGTAGTGGAAGACACGCCGCCGCCTTTGGTTGGGCCGATTAGCTTTGGCGGCGCGGGCACGTATCTGCCGTATGGCGCACGAACCAATTCCACTCTGGCCGCGCCCGCAGGTATTGCTAACGGCGATCTGTTGCTGGCTTTTCTGGCGATCGGCGGCGGCGTTGTCCCGGCAACGCCGACACCGCCCGCAGGCTGGAGCACACTTCCGGGCTCGCCGATCGCGATCAATGATAGCTTTGGTTTCTTCGTCAAGAATTGCGTGTTTTACAAAATCGCAGCCGGTGAGAGCGGCGATTATCTGTTCACGACAGCAGCGGGCAATTCCACTTGCGGCGTCATTTGTCGGTACGTCGGAGTGGACGCGGCGAATCCATTTGGTCCGGCACCGACCGCGAACAGCGGGAGCGGCATCACCGCAACGGCGCTTGGTTTCACCACTACCGTCGAGAACACATTAGTCATCTTCACCGAACAGGATTGGGGCAATACGGCCCTCGATACTCTGCCGCCATCAGGATCGGCGCCAGTGTTCACCGAGCGAGTCGATCAAACGCTCATTTATATCGCCGACGGTACAGTCGGAGCGCCGCGCTCGACCGGCAACGTATCGCATCAGTGCAATAACAATCTGGGCACCGATCCTTGGGCCGCTTATCTCATCGGGCTAAAGCCTAGCGAGTGAGAGCACCGAATATGTCAGCATCGCCGTTCAAGACTGTCGTCGTTACGCCGGGCGCATCGCTCGATCTCACGACGCTTGCGACCGTCAAGACCGAACTCGGGATCACCAACACCGACAGCGATGCGTGGCTGCAAACCAAGATCACGCAAACGTCGGTCGCGATCGCGTCGGCGTGCGGCCGAGTCTTCCAGCAGGAAACCGTCGCCGACTATTTCAATCTCGGCTGGCGATCGAATGATGGCGCACTGGTGCTGTCGCGCTACCCGGTCAACGAAGTCGTGGCGGTCACGCAATCCAACTCGGTCTTGCCCGCCGATCAGTATGAGTTTCAAAGCAGCAACGGCATGCTGTTCCGAATGCGCGGCGACTGCCGCTCGGTATGGTGCGGCGGCCGGATCATCGTCACCTACAGCGCGGGCTACGTGCTGCTGTCGACGCTGCCGCACGATCTTGAGCAAGCCTGCATCCTGCTTGTGAAGCAGAATTGGTACAGCAAAACCCGCGATCCGCTGGTCAAGAGCGTGAGCATTCCGGGCGTATCAACCTACGATTATTGGGTGGGTGGCGTGAGCCAAGGCGGCGGGATGCCCCCGGAAGTCCAAACGCTGATCCAGCCCTACAAGGCCGAAAGCGCGATATGAACCCGGAGCAGATCAAGGCGGACTACCGTCTGCATCTGAATGAGGAAGGCGAGTTGATCACCGTCCGGCGCTACACCGGCACCGGGACCAACCGGCCGAAGATCGACCGCACCGCGCTCGCGCGCGTCGTGGGCTACAGCCCACAAGAGTTGGCCGGAACCATTCAGCAGGGCGATCGCCGCCTGATCGTGCTGGCCGATGATGTCACCATGCCGACGACCGACAGCCCGCCGCAGACGTTGACCCTGCCGATCACGTCGACCGACAAGATCGTATTGCGTGGCAAGGAATTGCAGATCATCGCCGTCGATGACTCGACGCGGCGCGTCAAGGGCGTGCTGATCGCGCTCGAAATACAGGCGCGTGGTTAGCTGGAAAGACCAGCCTGCCGTCGTGGTAGGGGCCGGTCCTAGCGCGGCTAGGACGCCGCTAGAGCTTGCGCGCGGCAAGGCGAGGGTGGTGGCGGTCAACGAGTCGTGGCGGCTCGCCCCATGGGCGGATGTCCTATTCGCCATGGACGGCATTTGGTGGGTCGACAACAAGGGCGTGCCGCAGTTTCCCGGCCGCCGGGTGACATCGTCGCCGCACGCCATGAAGACGTTCGGCCTCGATTGCTTCATCTGCATCGGTTCGACCAGCGGCTTGCGGTCGATCTATCTGGCCGAAAAGTTCGGGGCCAGCCTGATCCTGCTGGTGGGGTTCGACATGCACGACAACGGCGGGACGCACTGGCATCCGCCGCACAACACCCGCGTCGGGCTTCGCAATCCGGGCGAGAACGAAATGCGGCAGTGGCGGGAGGATGTTGAGCGCGTCGCCGACAAGTTCGCCGAACGCGGAACCAAGGTCATCAACTGCACGCCCGGCTCGGCGCTGACGTGCTTCCCATATGTTCCTTTTGAGCGAGCCCTGGATGGCGACGACCATCCGCATTCAGCCGTTCGTTAGGGACGTTTCGGTCCTTATCGGCGATCTGAAAGGCGACCAAGCATCCGAATTGCTTGCCGAGTTCGCCGCCGTCGAAATCGAGGAAGCCAAGGCGAGCAACGCCGCCGCGCTCGGGCGCGTGCCGCCCTACAAGATATTCGTGGATGGTGCGCAAGGCGCTAAATTGGAGTCGGTGAAGCCGAACGGCGTCATTGTCGCCGAGTTCGAACTGGTGACCGACGTTCTAATCTGGATCGCGGAACAGTTGTTCAAGTTCTCGCCGGTCAAGACCGGGCGCTATCAGAAGTCGCATGAACTGTTCGCTGATGGGAAGCACGTCGAGGCGTTGGGCCAACTGATCCCGTTCGCGGACGAATACATATTCATCAA
>Ga0207651_10000362_pt1 | contig 19229 bp, 15 predicted proteins | sample KBSM23metaG_FD_184328 | JGI IMG/M metagenome (GOLD analysis project Ga0207651, IMG submission 184328) | Miscanthus rhizosphere microbial communities from Kellogg Biological Station, Michigan, USA - KBS M2-3 metaG (SPAdes) (version 2) | ecosystem: Host-associated > Plants > Roots > Rhizosphere >... | reverse complement strand
CCTGTTCGATGAACAGGGTGAGCCAGCCGGAACACACTACGCCGGCCCAAGCTGGAACGCCGGCGACGGCAGCGCGATCGCTGGTGCTGTGCAGGCCAGTGCCGTCGCGCCGCGCCCCGATTCGATCCCGTGGCTGCTGCTGCAGACCCATTCGGTCGGCGGCTCGGGGCGCTTTGCAGCGGTGACGAGCGTGCAGCGAATCGAAACCGCAGGTGGTACCGCGCCTGACGCCGGGTGCACCCCGGCCAGGATCGGCCGGACCGTGCGTGTTCCGTACGCTGCGGTCTACGCGATGTACTCGAAAGGGATCACCACGTCGGGGGCGGGGGCGGGGGCGGCCAAGGCGAGCCCGACCTAGCCGCGCGCTGAAATCTCTAGGGGAAGGTCCACACGGGGGCGACGAAGTCGACGAGGCTGACGTCGAACTCGAGGGTCTTGACCGTCACGCCGGCCTTGCCCACCAAGGTGTATTTCCCCGTCGGTATGCCGCCATCGACGGTGAAGGCAAGGGACGGTGCGCTCGCCGCGAAAGCCGTTCTCACCGGTGCACTGGCCGGCAGCGAGAAGCTGAACGCGCCGGTCGAGCCGTTTACCGGGCCGGCGGCGACCGAGACCAGCGGACCGCCGACGTACTGCTTCGTGACGCCTGCGACTGCGTCGACGGGGCTGGCGCCTGTCGAAATGACGCCGGAGGCCGAGCGCATGGCAGATGCCGGTGGGTCGATCGGCGCAGACGCGAGGTTGACGGTCGTCGAGCCCGTCGCCGCCACGGGCACGCCCGTGATCGTTGCGGTGGCGCGACCTGGCGCGGTCACGACGAGGTCATATACCCCGACCGGAACCGGGTACAGCACGAAGTTGCCGGTGCTGTCGGGGGGCGTGGATCGGACCGGCTCCCCGTTCAATTGCAACGAAACGCTGGTCACCGTCGTCGCGATCGGCAGCGCCACCTGGCCGGTCACACGGGCCCCGTCTGAAATCCTCGGGATCACGGCAATGACCGGCTTGAGGAGATAGCCGGAATTGCCGAGCCTCACGAAGGATCGGCAGGTATCGAAGTCGAGCGCGAAGTCGGCGACCTTGTTCGCTTCGACCTCGATGTCGACGTTCATCTTCAGTCCGCTCTGGGAACCGCTCGGCGTCGACACAGCCGTCTCATTGCCGCCGGTGGGCGTCACCGAGTTGGCGAGCGGGTTGGCCGCGTTGTTCGGCGACAGCACGAAGCGCATCTGCGTGTACCTGCCGGCCGGCAACGGCGTCTGGCCGAGCTCGGCCAATGCACCGTTGGTCAGCGACAGCAGGTCGACCTTCTTCGCCGGCTGAAGGACGACTTCGGACCATCCGTCGTCGCCCTCATTGGCCGAGCTGCTCTTGTGCACTCGTACCTTCTCGACGGTCACGTCGACCCGATCGAATCCGCAGGTCGGGGCGTCGGTGAGCGCGAGCCGCAGGGTTCCCGTGCCGCTCGTCGACTCGCTGCCGCCACCGCAGGCGGCAAGTGCGGCAGATGCCGCAAGGGCGGTTGCTTTGAGGATGTGGGTTGAACGAGGCATGCGAGTACCAAATGAGTGAACACGGGAGAGATCGGCACGCAGTCTGAAGAGAGATCGATGGCCTCACAACCGCCCTCGATCCACGGACTTAGACCGGCGTGCAAGAAGTCCGCATCGGCGGCCCTTAATCTTGTAAGCGAGTGCAGATGAGTCGTTCGCAATCCGGCACTGCTCTCGCGTGCCGAATGCGGTCGCGGAGGCTGCACCTCTGCGTGCTCGGGGCATTGCGAAGACCGTTCATCGACTGTCCGCGTCTTGCGTGCTGATTTTGACGATTGAGGCGATGCGGCGATCGTAGGTTGACCACGCCCGACCATCGGTGGCGACAGCGCCAGCGATGCCGAGCACAGTGCGTCTCCATGTCACTCGCCATCAGTTCGCCTGCGCTCGAATCGAGTCCACCGTATCTCTGTGCAACGCCTCTCAAGGAGAGCGTCAGGGATGTCGATATCTCGTCGTGACCGGGTGCATCCATGAACATTGCTGATCCCCTGAAGCAGCGCGCGCTGCGCAGGACGCGCGGCTTCACGCTGGTGGAGATGGTGATCACGATCGCCGTGATCGCGATCCTCGCCGGCGTCGCCTGGCCTTCGTACGAGAGCTATGTTCGGCGCAGCAAGCGGGCGACGGCGCAGTCGGCGCTGATGACGATCGCCAACCGCGAGCAGGCGCACCTGCTCGACCTGCGCGGCTACACGACGTCGCTCGCGGCGCTCAACGTCTCCGCGCCGCAGGAACTGCGCGGCGATTACGCCTTCACCATCGTCGTCGACAACGCCGCCTCGCCGCGCACTTTCGTTGCGACCGCGACGCCGCTCAATCTGCAGGCGCGCAGCGGCGAGTTGCCGCTGACGGTCAGCCAGTCCGGCGCGCGCTCGCCGGCGAGCACCCGCGGCTACTGGGGCTACTGATATGCAACCCAGCCGATCGCTCTCCGCCCGCCCCCGGCGCCACGCCAGCCGCGGGTTCACCCTGGTCGAGATGATGACGGTGGTGTCCATCGTCGCCATCCTCGTGACCGTCGCGGCGCCGTCGTTCGCCGAGATGGTGGCGACGCAGCGGGTCCGCGCCGCCGCCTCGGCCCTGACCGAGTCGCTCTGGCTGGCCCGAGCCGAGGCGACCAAGCGCAACACCGACGTCGGCTTCGCCTTCGCCGACGCGCAAGCCGGCTGGACGATCCGCGATCCGGCCGGCAGCGCGACGCCGCTGCTCGTGCAGTCCGGCTTCGCCGGAATCGAGTTCACGACGCAGAGCGGCGACGCCGTGCGCTTCAACTTCAACGCCTACGGCCGTCTTTCGGCAGGCGGCGGCTGGGTCCAGGTCGGCGACGCCCATGCCGGCGTCTACCGCTGCGTCGCGGTATCGACCACCGGCCGCGCAGCCACCACCAAGGGGCCGTGCTCATGACGCGGACGCTTCGTCGCCAGAGGGGCTTCACCCTGATCGAGGTCATGGTCACGGTGCTGCTGCTGGCGATCGGCCTGCTCGGCATGCTCGGCATGCAGACCCGCGCCTCGGCGGCCGAGTTCGAGTCCTACCAGCGGGGCCAGGCGATCGCGCTCGCCCGCGACATGCAGGCGCGGCTGCTCTCGGCGCGCGGCATCGTCGCCGGCTACCTCGACCCCGCGGTGAGCTCGGCCGACGGCTCCGTCTGGGTCGGCAACGGCACCGGCGCGGCGAGCTTCGCCGACGCCGACGGCAACTGCCTGCAGCCGGTCGCGGGCGACCTCGCCTCGTTCGCCGCCGCCCAGGCTTGTGCCTGGGGCCGCGACCTGCGGGGCGTGGCGATGAGCGACAGCGCCGGCGCGATCGGCGCGATGACCGGCGCGCGCGGCTGCCTGATCCGGGTCGAGCCGCCGCAGCAGAACGCCCTCGCCGACCTGTACGTGGTCATCGTCTGGCAGGGCATCGAACCACGCACCGATCCAGCGGCCGATTCGCCGGCCGGGCAGTGCGCCTCGGACGTCGATTTCGGCACGGGACAGCGGCGCGGCATCTCGATGCGCGTGCTCGTGCCCGACCTGCGCAAGTCGACCTGAGCCATGACACCGAGCCGCCGCCGCTTCCTCTGCTCCCGCGGTCCGCGCCGCGCCGTCGCGCGCGGCCTGACACTGGTCGAGATGATGGTCGCGATGGTGATCGGCATGGTGCTCGTCGCCGGCCTGAGCACGGTGTTCGTCAACAGCAGCGTGGCGCGCAACGAGATCGAGCTCAGCGCCGACGTCATCGAGAACGGCCAGTACGCCCTCGTCGCCCTGAGCCGAGACCTGGCGCAGACCGGCTTCTACGGCACGCTGGTGGTGCCTGCCGGCGGCGCCATCGACTTGTGCTCCACCGATCCGGCGGTCTGGGCGACCTCGCTCACGGCCTACGCGGTCGGCCTGAACAACACCGATCCCGACCCAGCGTGCCTGGCGCGCAAGGCCGGCACCGACGCCGTTTTCATCCAGCGCGCCAGCACCTGCACCACCACCGAAGCCGGCGCCGGCTGCGGCGAGGAGGCGGGCCAGGCCTACCTGCAGGTCTCGGAGTGCGGCATGGAGTACAGCCTCATCCCCTACGTCGTGGCTCGCGGCCTCGACCCGGCCCTGACGCTGCAGACCAAGGCCTGCGACGGCACCCGGGCGCCGAAGCGCCGGCTGGTGCGCCGCTTCTATTACATAAGCACCGACAACGTGCTGAGCAGCGTCGACATCACGCCGAACGGCACCCTGCCGCCGGTGGCCCTGGTCGAGAACATCGAGCAGATGCAGATCGAGTACGCAGTCGATGTCGACGGCGACGGCACCCCGGACGCCTTTTCGCCGACGCCGGCCGATTGGTCGCTGGTGGTCGGGGCTCGCTTCTGGCTGCTCGCGCGCTCCACGACCACCAGCCGCAACGGCAGCGCCGCGCTCACCTTCGAGATGAGCGACACCCGCTTCGCCGTGCCGGAGACGACGATGAACTTCAAGCGCCGCGTGTACAGCACCTACGTCGCCTTCCTGACGCCCAAGTCGAGGCGCGAATCGTGACCCGCCGGTGCCATCGGTCCGGCCGCGGCCGTCACCGTCAATCCGGCATGGTGCTGATGATCGGCATGGTGATGCTGCTGATGCTGACCCTGGTGGCGGTGGGCGTCATCCGCATGGCCGGGCGGCACAGCCAAGTGGTCGACAACGCCCAGGTGCGCAGCGAGGCGAGTGCCGCCGGCCACTACGCGCTCGACCTCGTCCTCAACGAACCGGCCACCACCTGGGACGATCTGAAGACGGCGCGCGGCCGCACCATCGCGGTCAACCTCGGCAGCCTGTACAGCGCCGACACCAGCGCCAACTCCGTGAGCGTCGCGGTCAGCAACATGACCTGCAAGCGGGCCCGGATCATCAAGAACATCGAGCTGGTGAAGCACGCCAACGGCGTCAGCTACGTCGACCCGGTCGACGCCTCCTGCTTCGGCGGCGGCAGCAGCACCGGCCTGACGATCGTCGATCCCGACGCCATCGGCACGCCGACCGGCGACTCCTACTGCGGCACCGTCCTATACGACGTGCAGGCCCGGGCGGCCGACGCCAAGCTGCTCGACGCGACCGCGAACGTGGTCCAGGGGGTGGAGGTGCGAACCGACATCGCCAGCCTGGCCAGCAGCTGCAACTGATTCGACATCCACCGGACGGCCTTTCATGAGCACGCAGCAGGCAAGCACACTCCACCGGCGCCTCAGCGGCGCCTTCGCTGCCGCGATCGCCGCCCTGGCCGTGCTCGGCTTCGCGCCGGCACGCGCCGAGGACATCGACCTCTATTCCGGCACCGGCGGCGCGGTCGCCGCGCCCAACGTCCTCTTCTTCCTCGACAACAGCTCCAACTGGTCGGCAGCCTCGCAGGCATGGAGCAAGAGCGGGGCGCAGGCGAAGTGCAGCGCCAACTACCCGAGCGGGTCGGCCCAGCTGGCGCGCTGCCTCGGCTACGTCGAGCAGGTGTTCGGCAGCGACAGCTCGCTCCTGCAGGGACAGGTGGAGCTGCGCGCGCTCCGCCTGGTGCTGAACAACCTGGTCTGTGCCAGCACTGCGACGCTCAAGCTCAACGCCGGTACGATGCTGTTCAACCCGAACGGCACCGCCGACGGTCCCAGCGTCATGTCGGGCTACCTGCGGCAACGGGTCGCGCCGATGGACGCGACCCGCTGCGCCGAAATGCTCGCCGACCTGGCCGCCATCGACGCCAAGATCACGACGCCGGACTTCAAGGGGCCGTCGTCGGCCGAGTACGGGGCGCCGCTGTACGAGGCCTTCAAGTACTTCGGCGGCTACGCCCGACCGACGGGAGCGGGCGGCGGATCGGTCGTCGCCGACGCCACGCACTATGGACCGGTGCGCTACAGCAAGCCGATCGAACTCGAGGATCCGCAGGCCTTCGTCGACGCCGCCAAGACGACCTATGCCGGGCCGAGCGGCGGCAGCAGCTGCGGCGCCAACTACATCATCCTCATCGGCAACACCTGGCCCAACCAGGAGTACGGCACCAACACCAACGTGTCGCCGTACCCGACCAACCTGTTGATGAGCCGTTTGAGCTACGACCCGGGGGCGCAGATCTACCCGAAGCCGCTCGCCAACAGCGACAAGAGCAGCGTCCGCTTCGCCGACGAATGGGCGCGCTTCCTGTACAGCGCCGATCTCGACGGCGCCGAAGGGCAGCAGAACATCCGCATGTTCACCATCGACGTCTACAACCGCTCGCCGGACGCGGCCCAGGGCACGTTGCTGAAATCGATGGCCGACACCAACGGACCCGGCGGCTACTACTCCGTGGGCGGGGACTTGTACGGCCTGATCACCGCCTTCACCGACGTGCTGACGCAGATCGCCTCGATCAACAGCGTCTTCGCCTCGGCCTCGCTGCCGGTGAGCGTGAACACCCAGGGAACCTTCCTGAACCAGGTATTCATGGGCGTGTTCCGGCCCGATGCCGACGGCAACCAGCGCTGGGCCGGCAACCTGAAGCAATACCAGTTCGCCCTCAACGGCGGCACGCTCTATCTCGCCGACGCGACCGGTGCTTCGGCGGTCGACTCGGTAAGCACCGGCTTCATCCAGAACTGCGCGACCAGCTACTGGACGTTCGACAGCGGCAACTTCTGGCAGTCGATCGCGGGCTCGTCCCCTTCCGCCTGCAACAGTGGCACCGGTTCGCCCTACTCGGACATTCCCGACGGGCCGCTGGTCGAGCGCGGCGGCGCGGCGCAGCGGCTGCGCAACCTCGGCCACGCGGCGCGCAACATCCGCACCTGCAGGGACGCGAGCTGCAAGACGAGCGGCGCGTGGAGCCTGGTCGACTTCAATACCACCAACGTGCCCGCCGTGCCCGGCCTGAGCGATGTCGACAGCGCTCGGCTGGTCAACTGGGCACGCGGCGTCAACAACGGCGACGGCGCGGGCAGCGCGAGCGGGGTCGTCAGCTACATCGATTACGGCCTCGACGCCACCGCGACCCGGCCGACGGTGCACGGGGAGGTGGTGCACTCGCGGCCGCTGGCGATCAACTACGGCACCCGCGCCGGCGGTGACGACGTGGTCGTCTTCTACGGCGCCGGCGACGGCATGCTGCACGCCGTCAACGGCAACCAGTCGGGCACCGGAGCCGGCGACGAGCTCTGGTCGTTCATCGCCCCCGAGCACTGGAGCAAGCTGAACCGGGTGCGTATCGACAGTCCGATGATCTCGTACCCGAACGTCTCGACCAGCCTGCTGCCGACGCCCACGCCCAAGAGCTACTTCTTCGACGGCGCCGTCGGCGGCTACCAGGAACGCAACAGCAGCACGGTGACGCGGACCTGGATCTTCCCGGCGATGCGCCGAGGCGGTACCGCGGTCTACGCCTTCGACGTCACCAGCAAGCCCGGTCCGAGCGCGCAGCCGCGCCTGATGTGGAAGTACAGCGCCGCCGACAACGCGGCGATGGGTCAGAGCTGGTCGACGCCGCTGGCGATCCGGGTCAAGGGCCGGACTGCGCCGCTGGTCGTGTTCGGCGCCGGCTACGACGCCTGCGAGGACAGCGACGATCCGAACACCGCCTGCGCGACCGTCTCGGCCGGCCGGGGCATCGTCGTCATGAACGCGGCATCGGGCCCGGCGGTCTCCGGCGACTACCGCTTCATCGACCCGGGCAGCGGCGCTGGCCGCTTCGTCGCCGAGATGGCGCCGGTCGACGTCGACGGCGACGGCTATGTCGACGTCATCTACGCGGTCGACACGCGCGGCAACGTCTGGCGGATCAACACCAGCGACCCGGCGGCCGGCTTCGTCGGCTATGCCCACGTCGCCGACTGGCCGATGCAGCGGATCGCGACCGTCGGCCAGTGGGGCGCCGGCCTTTCCGAGCGCCGGAAGTTCATGTATGCGCCGAGCGTCGTCGTGCTGGGGACGCAGACGACGATCCTGATCGGCAGCGGCGACCGCGAAAAGCCGTCGTCGAACACCAACGCGGCGCTGGTCGTGAACCGCTTCTACGGCATCCGTGACGACGTCACGGCCACGTCCGGGGTGGCCGCGGCGGTCGGCTACGGCGTCGCACCTCCCGACTTCTACGACGTCACCGGCACGGCCAGCCTCAACCCGCTCACGCTGGCCAGCTATCGGGGCTGGTTCATGAACCTGTCCACGACAAGCCCACCCTACGAGCAGGTGGTGACGACCCCGCTGACGATCGCCGGTGTGACCTATTTCAGCACCTACCAGGCGAAGGCCAACAGCGTATCGCGCTCGTGCACCAACCTCGGCACGGCACGGGCGTACCAGGTCGACTTCCAGACGGGAACCGGAATCCCCGGGCAGCCGGTGATGCAGCCGTTCATCTCCCAAGGCATCCCGCCCTCGCCGGTGGGCGGCGTGGTACGGATCAACGGCGTGCTGACGCCCTTCCTGATCGGTGGCACCGCGCCGACGGTCCTGTCGCCGACGAAGATCGTGCCCAAGGTCAAGCCGGACCGGAAGCCGATCTATCGCTATGAGCGCATCGACGGCTGAGCGGACTTGTCGCGCCGTAGCCGCTCGCGTCGGCGCGGCGCCCGGTGCTCTTCGTCTCCTCGCCTTGTTCTTGGGCGCGGTGGCCACCCCCGTGTCGGCAGAAGACGTTCGTCTTCCAGTCCCTGGCGGCGGGGCCTTGGTGCTTCCCGTGCCAGACGGCTGGGCCAGTACCAAGCGATCTGGCCGCGTCCCCACCGTGTCCCTAACGGCCGGCAGTGACGGTTCCTTTCACGTTCTCGTGTCGCCGCTCGTGGCGCCGGATGGTCGCCTGGCCGAGGCATCTCCTGAATTGCTGCGACGCTCTGTCGAAGGTGCGGCTAGCCAGGCCATGTTGCAGTCTCTTGAGAAATCTCTGCCTATTCAGAGCTTCGGCTCGGGCAAGGTGCAAGGCAACTACTTCTCCGTCACGGAGCGTGCGCCCAAGCCAGGTGAGTACAAATATCTGACTCAAGGCTCAATGTCCGTAAGCGGCATGCCCGTGGGCTTCACGATCCTCAGCAATGGGGATACACAGGCAGTGGTGCAACCGGCGTTGCGCATGCTGGCCGCAGCTCGCCGGGAATAGGCCGAGGGGGTCTGGTGTAGCCCTTCAGCGAGTGGCTAGCCCGAAGCTGCTTCGCAGCCTAGGGTCTTGCGCACTGACCGAACGAATAAGGCGACAGTCTGCTTTGGGGTGACCACTCCGTCCATAGCGAGCTGCCGCTTGGGGTCGATTCCGGGTCTTGCCGCTCCCGATTGCCTTGCCCAAGACCTGGGTTCGCGTTGGCCCGCAGAACAGATGACCTTCGCGCACACCCGTAGCCGGCCAACTGCCGTCGCTCACGGCCGGCAGCTTTCTGGCCGGTTGCCAGGCATCGCTGCGATCCTGCCCGCGCCGACAATGCGATTCGCGCATGCACCGCGCGGCAGTAGAAAGCGCCGAACCCATGACCTCCCGCCCCGCCAATTTCGATCCGTCCATCGATCCCACGGCCGATCAAGTGCGCGCATTGCGTGATGCCGGCCCCGACGGCCCGGTGGTGATGCTCAATCTTCTGAAGTTCCGCGAGCAAGCAAACTACCCCGCAGGATCTCCCCATGCGCCGTGCTCGGGTGCCGAGGCCTACCGCAGGTACCAGACGGCATTCGTGGAAACCGTGGGCGACGTGAGCCGTGCCGAGGTGGTGTGGGAAGGGAAGATCGACAGACCCTTCATCGGCGATGCCAGCCAGGAGTGGGACAAGTGCCTCTTGGTCCGCTACCCGAGCCGGCAACACTTTCTCGCGATGATGGCCGACGCTGCGTATCGCGAGGCGCTCGTCCATCGCTACGCGGGCCTTAAGCGCACCATCCTCTTGCAGATGCAGGGCTGACGACTCCACCTGGCAAGGAGGCGTCGTCGCGAGACCGCTTCAGGGACTAGCTGCTGTCGTTCGACCTCAGCGGGGGGTGTCTGCTGCCGGCCCAGTAGCAGACGCTGGTTTGGACGTCGCGACCGACACAGCGAGCGCCGGCGCTTGGCTCACCGGAAGACCGGTCAATAGTGAACGGCGGCTTGTCCCGCCTGGGAGAAGCTAGGTCTAGCATGCGGAGGCTGCGGTGCCCAAACGCACCGCCTGAGAAGGGGGGTCGTATGGAGCGCCGCACTGTCCTTGGGGCTGCAGGTGTCATCTCGGCGCCGTGGCTCGTGCGTGTGCAGGCGCAGAGGCGTATGCGCCGCGTTGGCGTGCGGTCTAGCAACCCCCGCCCCGCGGCTCTAGGGCCGGGCCCCTTGGCAACGGGAACCTCGACGACGACTCCGCGCAGAGGCACGTCAACAGCGACCTGGGCCAGAGTCATCCGCTTCGCGGCTGCCGTATCCGTTCTTACGGCGGTATCTGTCGCTCACGCCCAACCAGGTGGGAGCGTGCCTCGCGTTGGTCTTCTCTCACCGTATTCGGCGTCGGACCCTCAGGCCCAGCGTGGTCGCGACCTCTTCCTGCAAGCACTCCGCGAGCTCGGCTACGTGGAAGGTCAGAACGTCGCGGTCGAGTACCGGTGGGCCGAGGGGAAAGACGAACGGCTTCCGCGCCTTGCCGCCGAGCTGGTTCATTCCGCGGTCGACGTCATCGTCGCGGCAGGAGGTGTGCCATCGGCTCGGGCTGCACAGCAAGCGACGAGGACGATTCCAATCGTCATTGGCGGAGCAGTCGATCCAGTGGGTGCTGGGCTCGTCGCCAGCCTTGCGCGCCCGGGGGGCAACATCACTGGGTTGACTCTCATCCCGGACGCTCTGGTGAGCAAGCAACTGGAGCTCCTCACGGAAGTCCTCCCCAAGGCGTCCCGGGTGGCCGTCCTCTGGAACCCGGACAATTCCGGAAACGCGCGCCAGCTGCGAGCCGCCGAGGAGGCGTCGGGACTACGGCTTGAGCCCGTGGGGGCGCGTAGTTCCGCCGAGATCGACAAGGCGTTCGTGACGATGGCACAACAGCGCCCGGATGGATTCGTCGTCCTGCTAGATCCGTTCTTCATCGTCGAGCGAGAAAGAATCGCGGACCTCGCGATAAGGAACCGCCTACCCGGCGTCTACGGCTTTCGCATCCATGCGGACGATGGAGGCCTCATGGCGTATGGGGCTAGCCGTGTCGAGATAGCAAAACAAACAGCCTACTACGTGGCCAGGATCCTCAAGGGTACCAAGCCCGCCGACCTACCAGTGGCGCAACCGACGAAGTTCGAACTGGTGATCAATATGAAGACCGCGAAGGCTCTGGGCCTGAAGATCCCGCAATCTGTGTTGCTCCGAGCAGACGAGATCATCGAACGATGATTGCGCCACGCACACTTGAGCCGGCCTGTTCCAGCGTCCGCTTCGGGTCGACTGCGGGTCTTGCCGCTTCCGATCGCCTTGCCTAGAACCTGCCGTTCGCGTTGGCGCGCCGACCAGCTGACGTTCGCGTACACCCGCAGCCAGCCAACTGCTGTCATTGGTGACCGACTGCTGTACGGCAGCCCCGGCACAACTTGGTCATCGCCTACAGCCTGGCTCCGCCTCGATACTCCGAACTAGCTCGCGCGCTGCACCGTGAGCGTAGTGGAATCGGAGGGGTGCCGTCGAACTCGGCGCGCTAGGTGCCGGTCAGCCGAGCTTGCGATGCGGAGATGAAGTCCGCGATGAACGCCAGGACGATGATTACCATCGCCTGAGGCGGCCTCCATGGGATTCGCCAGCTCCAAGCCACAGGGGAGAACACGATGCGCGTCGGCCTACCTAAGGAAGTCAAGAACCACGAATACCGCGTCGGGATGACTCCGGCCAGCGTGCATGAGCTGACGGCGCAGGGCCACCAGGTGCACGTCCAGGTCGGCGCGGGCGCAGCGATTGGCCTGACGGACCCGCAGTACGAGGCCGCCGGCGCGCAGATCGCCGCAACCGCGGCCGATGTCTTCGCGCGCGCCGACATGATCGTGAAAGTCAAGGAGCCGCAGCCGGCCGAATGCAGCATGTTGCGCCCCGGTCAGATCCTCTACACCTACCTACACCTCGCGCCGGACCCGGAGCAGACGAAGGCACTGATCCAATCCGGTGCGGTGTGCATCGCGTACGAGACCATCACGGGGCCAGGCGGCGGATTGCCGCTGCTCGCGCCGATGAGTGAAGTGGCCGGGCGCATGTCGGTGCAGGCCGGCGCGCACTACCTCGAGATCGCGCACGGCGGCCGCGGGGTGCTTCTCGGCGGCGTGCCCGGCGTGGCGCCGGGTCATGTCGCCGTCATCGGTGCCGGTGTCGTTGGAACGAATGCCGTGCAGATGGCGGTGGGCATGGGCGCGCGTGTGACCGTACTGGACAAGAACGTGGACCGGCTCCGCCAGCTCGATCTCGTGTTCGGCAATCGCATCAACAGCGCGTACTCGAACGCGCACAACGTCCAGGAGGCCGTTCTCGATGCGGACCTCGTCATCGGCGGCGTGCTGGTGCCGGGAGCGGCGGCGCCCAAGCTCGTCACGCGCGAGCACGTCGCGCGCATGAAGAAGGGCTCCGTGGTCGTCGACGTGGCGATCGACCAGGGCGGCTGCTTCGAGACTTCGCGCCCCACGACGCACGCCGACCCCGTGTACCTGGTCGACGGCGTCGTGCACTACTGCGTCGCCAACATGCCGGGCGCGGTCGCGCGCACGTCGACGTTCGCGCTGAACAACGCCACGATCGGCCATGCGATCGCGCTGGCGAACAAGGGCTGGAAGGCCGCGATGGTGGACGACGAGCATCTTCGACACGGGCTGAACGTTTGCCGGGGGCACGTGACGTACGAAGCAGTCGCGCGCGACCTGGGGTATCCATATGTCGCGCCCGAAACGCTGCTGGAAGGTTGATAGGTCGCGAGGTCTGACCGTCGGAACACCTGCGGCGTGATGCCGACGACGAGAAATCACGCCTGGCTCGCGCCGTTAGCGGCTGGCCCACTAACGGCCGGATCCGTGCGTTGCCGACGCTCAGGCGGTCGCGACCAGGCAGAGGGTCGAGCTCCGCGGATTGGCTCGCCGAAGTCGGGCGACAGAACCAGCCGAGCGAGCTGAACAGCATCTAAGCCGACCCTCGATACCGCTGTCATCGGCCATAAACCGACGGTGGCCGAGAAACCCCGAATGACTGCTACAGACTGGTTCGGGTGATCGCCCTCGGCCGACCAACCGGCGCAGTCGACACGTCTGAGACATTCAACGCAGTGATTGGTGTTCGTCCAACCGGACATTCAGTCGCAAGGTCATTCGATCACCCTGTCCGCACGCAGCAGGATGGACCGCGGGATGGTGATGCCAAGGGCCTTCGCTGCTTTCAGGTTGATGACCAACTCGAACACGTTCGGTTGCTCGACGGGAGTATCGGCCGGCTTGGCGCCCTTGAGAATCTTGTCCACCAACCCTGCCGAGCGCCGTAGGACATCAGCCGCCGAGGCGCCGTAGATGAAGAGCGCACCAGCATCGGCATACGTTGCGGCACCGGCGATGACCGGAATACGCTCTTGATTCGCCATTTCGATCAGCCGCACACGCAAGTTGCCAACCAGAGGCGCCGTCCCGATAGGAAAGATCGCGTCGACCCTCTCCGCGAACAGTTTGGCCACCGCGACTTCGAACTCGGCGGGATCCGCTGCTTCGGCAAAAATGAACGTCACGCCAAGCGAGGGGGCCAGCCGCTCATACTGTTGCCGGACAAGCTTCGAGCTCGGATCAGTCGAGTCACCCAGAAGCCCGATGCGCTTCACGCTGGGGAGGATTTCCCGCGTCAACTCGAATCTCTTCCCAGTCATTCCGGCGACGAAGCTACTCATCCCGGTTACGTTGCCGCCCGGATGCGCCAGGCTCCTCACCAACCCGATGCCTACCGGATCTGACGCGAATCCAAACACGATGGGGATCGTCTGCGTAGCCTGCTTCGCGGCCACTGCCGCTGGCGTTACCGACGCGAAAAGCACCTCGGGCTTGCGCGCCACCATCTCTGAGGCAAGCCTGGGCAGTCTCTGCTGGTAGTCGTCGGCATAGACGCGGTCGTAGGCGATGTTCTGCCCGTCGATCCAGCCGAGTTCGCGCATCTGATCGAAGAGGGCTTGAGGATCACCTCTTCCTTTGCGCGTGTGCTGGGTACGAGCACGCCGACACGGCGCATGCTCGCTGTCGACCGTTGTGCGCGCAACAGCGTGGAACTGCAGCCCAGCACGACGCCGAGCGCGATTATCAGTAGGCGTCGTTGGTCCATCGATGACCCGGTCCGCACGCAGCATAGCTGACAGTCACGACTGACAGCTCATCGCCGAGTCAGTCAGTTCAACCACCGATGGCGAACGACAGCAACCGCTGGATTCTGTTGAAAAACAGGCATCGTTCTCGCTTGTGCTGAGTCCGTCTTAACGACGGGAGCGCAGTGATGATGGGTCAGCAGGGCAGCAGGCAAGACCAGCTCTTCTACGCGTTCAACCTCGAAGAGCACGTGCCGCGCACTCACCTGCTGAGAGCCATCGATCGCTTCTTCGACCTCGGCGAGCTGAGGCATCACCTCGCAGCGTTCTACAGTCACACCGGCCGCCCCTCGTTCGACCCGGAGCTGATGATCCGAATGCTGATCGTCGGCTACTGCTTCGGCATTCGATCCGAGCGCCGGCTCTGCGAGGAAGTCCGCCTGAACCTGGCGTATCGCTGGTTCTGCCGCCTCGACCTCGACGACGCCATCCCTGACCACTCGACCTTCTCGAAGAACAGGCACGGCCGCTTCCGCCAGAGCGATGCCTTCCGCCACCTCTTCGAAGGCGTCCTGCGCCGCTGCATGAAGGAAGGACTGGTTGCCGGCGAGGGCTTCGCGATCGATGCCAGCGTCATCAAGGCGGACGTCAACCGCACCCGTGGTGTGCCGGGCAGCGAGCCGATCGACTGGACAAAAGGCGACGGCCCGAGCCGCGCCGTGCGCGAGTACCTGGAAGGCCTCGAGCGAGCCAACCCCAGCGGCGAAGAGGCTGACTCGAGCGTGCCCAAGAACATCTCGCTGACCGATCCAGCCGCCCGGTGGACCGCGGCTCCCGGCGGGCCACCCACCTACGCCTACTCGACGAACTACCTCATCGATCTGCAAGCCGGGATCATCGTGGACGTCGAGGCGACGCCCGTGCATCGGACACAAGAAGTCGAATCAACCAAGACGATGATCGAGCGGGTCCAAGGACGCTTCGGCCTCAGACCCCAGCGCCTGGTCGGCGACACCGCCTACGGCGTGGCGCCGATGCTCAACTGGATGGTCGAGGAGAAGCGCATCGCACCCCACGTACCCGTCTTCGACCACACGGGCCGCAAGGACGACACGCTCTCGGCTGCCGCGTTCGAGTGGAACCAGGACGCCAACGAGTACCGCTGCCCTGAGGGGCATGCTCTTCGGAGCGATTGGCGGTCGTTCAAGAACCCTCGTGATCACATCACCAAGGACAACACGATCGTCTACCGCTCCAGCGCCAAGGACTGCGCGAACTGCCCGGCGAAGCAGAGCTGCTGCCCGAACACGCCGACCCGAAAGATTGCCCGCAGCATCTACGAGAGCTCGCGCGATGTGGCTCGCTCGCTTGCCGCGACGCCCGAGTTCATCAGCTCAATGCGAGAACGCAAGAAGGTGGAGATGCTCTTCGCCCATCTCAAACGGATCCTGAAGCTCGACCGACTGCGGTTGCGTGGGCTTACTGGAGCGCATGACGAGTTCCTGCTCGCGGCGACAGCGCAGAACCTCAGACGGATGAGCAAGTGGCTGATGCCGAAGATGGAAGCAGCCCCGGCTTGAGACCGATCGGCGCGGGTCGCGCACGCCGCTGAATTGACGATCAGCGCGAGTTCGGTCGCGTCATGCGTTCCGCGCGTTCGCGCGCCACCGAGTTCTTCAACAGAATCGCTGCGTTGCTGCCGTTCACTTCGGTGGAGCGAGGGACAGCAACGGGTCGATCAGAGCCAATTGGCTTGCCAATCTCGGCTGCCAGAAGCAGTCGCCGGATTCGAAACGCCGACAAGCGCACCCCCGCAGGCGACGCAATCGGCCAGTAAGAGTTACCCGAAAGGCCCGCTGGACGCTTGCCTTTCATCGCTGCGAGCAGATACTCCGGGGCACCTTCTTCAGCCAAGGGAGTTCAAGTTGAATACCAACATAATGGCTGCTGCGCTTGCCAGCGTCTTCTTCCTGGCAGGCTGCGCGGACATGTCCGCACCGTCCGGCAAACGCGAACTCATGATCGTCGGCAACGACGAGAAACAAAGCTGGGACGAGAACGGCAAGCCTGTGCTCGGCCCACGCGGCAAGGACACCGTGTCGATCATCGACATCGGAACCGACCCGCTCGCGCCGAAGATCATTGCCAACTTGCCGCTGGACAACACCATCATCGGTCCTCCGGTCAACCTCGCGATCACGCCAGACGAAGGCCTCGCCCTCGTGGCGAATTCAATGAACATAGTTGAGGAGGGGGGTGTGCTCAAACAGGTACCCGACAACCGCCTCTGGGTCATCGACCTAACGACCAGCCCGCCAAAGCTGATCGACACCGTGGCGGTCGGCAAGCAACCGTCAGGCATGTCGATCAACCGCGCGGGCAACCTCGCTCTCATCGCCAACCGTGCCGACGGCTCGATCAGCGTCCTGCGCATCACCGGCAAGAAGGTCGAGCTGATCGATACCGTGCCAATCGGAGAGCAGGTTGCACATGTCAGATTCACCCCTGACGGAAAGCGTGCACTGGCCGCCAAGTTCCCTGGTCACAAGATCGCGCTGCTCGATGTGAACGGCGAGAAGGTGAGCTACAACAAGTTCGATCTTCCTGTAGGTTTGTGGCCGTACAACGTCGACGTGACACCCGACGGCAAACTCGCCCTGAGTGCCGACAACGGCAATGCGGGTGCCGCGGACGGCAACGTCGATACCGTGAGCGTGATCGACCTCGAGGCGAGCCCGCCTCGGGTCATCGACCGGTTGGTGGTCGGGGATGCACCCGAAGGGTTTGCGATCAGTCCGACTGGCAAGCTCGCGGTGGCCGTGCTGCTGCGAGGTACCAATGCAGCGAAGAGCGCGTTCTTCTATAACCGAAATGCTCTTGTCGTGGCGCTCAAGATCGATGGCAAGAAAGTCACGCGCAGCAACGAGGTCGAGGTCAGAGGATTGCCCGAAGGCGTCGTATTCAGTCAGGACGGCCGCTACATCTATGTCGGCAACTTCATCGATCAGGACATCTCGATCCTGCGCGTCGATGGTGACCAGATCGTAAATACCGGCAAGTCACTGGCACTGCCTGGCCACCCGGCGTCGATGCGCGGACGCACGCATTGACCGGCGGCTTTCGGCCCGTCTTATCGGCATGTCCAACGGCGGTTCAGGGTCGATCACTGCCGGCTGCAACCGCGAATAGCCTGCCGGAAGCGGTCGACCATCTCCTCCGTCGTACCGGCTCCTCCCGGTAGGCTTCACCTGCTCCAGCGAGGTGGGGCGAGATGATGGGCAGGGCTCCTTAGTTGCCCGCAAACCCGCGCCAATCCTAGCGATGCGGGGGACACCCTCTCCACCAGGACGACGTCCCAAGAGCAGTCGTCAGACGCGGGACGCGGGAAGTCAGTCGATGACCTGGTCCGCTTGCAGGCGAACGGACTGCGGAACTCTCAGACCGAGAGCCTTCGCTGTCTTGAGATTGAGGACAAGCTCGAAATTTGTCGGCTGTTCGACGGGAAGGTCGGTGGTCTTGGTGCCGTGGAGCACCTTGTCCACAATGAACGCAGCCCGCCGAAACGTCGCGTCGACACTGACGGCGTAAGACACCAGGCCGCCGAGCTCGACCGCTTCGCGGCTTCCGTAGATCGCCGGCAATCGAAGCCGCGAAACGAGTTGCACGATGCTGTCGCGCTGAACGAACGTAAGAGGCTGGTGCATGATGAGCAACGCATCGGCGCCGCGCCCGGTCATCGTCGCGAGCGCAGCCTCGATCTCCGCGGGTGATGCGACCCCGACGAAATCGAGTTGTATTCCCAACGCCCGCGCGGCCGGTTCGAGCTCGCGTTGATAGATCACAAACGTCGGGTTTGCAGCGTGCCCAAGAACCCCGACGCGGGACGTGCGGGGCGCCAGCTCCTTCAGTATCTGCAGCGACTTGGCTGCGTAGTTCGATGCAAGCGCCGAAATTCCCGTGACATTGGCATCTGGCCGGGCAAGACTTGAGACGATGCCAAGTCCCACGGGATCAGCCGAATACACGGAAACGATTGGGGTGGTCCTGGTCGTACGCTTGGCAGCGAGAGAGGCAGGTGCCGCAGCCGCGACGAGCACGGCAGGGTGGAGCCGCAACAGGTCCGCCGCGAGCGTATCCAGCTGATCGTATCGGCCCTCGGCGCTGCGGCAGTCGATCGCCACGTTCTCGCCCGGCCGATACTCTAGCGACCGAAGTCCATCGAGAAAGGCGCTAAAGCCTCGGTTGGCGAAGCACGTGTCGTCGCCGCTCAGAAAGGCGATGCGCCGAAGCGATTCCGAGCCCTGCGCGTCGACGCCGTGCGGAGCGGCGAACAGCGCAAAGCCGATCACCGCAAGCAGACCAATCCTTGGCGACCAGGGTTCCACGTTCGCATTGAACCATGCGCCGACGCACGGCAGTGGGACGCGGCGGCTGACGCGCTAGCATCGCGCCTTCCGTCGCTCGTCCTCACGCGGCTCGAGCACCCGGCGATCTCCTCCTCCGCTTCCGGCGACTCGTGCTCGATCCGCAACCCGTCCGCGACTCCCACGAGACGCCATCGCACCGCAGTCGCAACCCCGTCGCGGCACAAGCTCGTACCGCGGCATGGCGCGCCGACTTGTTGGCGGGCGCCGTAGGCTCCGTCGTCACTCTGGCCAGCTGGCTCACGCTGCCCTTGCTGGCGTTTGTCGCGCTCGGACCTTCGGCGGCGCCGCTCGGCATGCTTGCGGGCGGCGCGGCATCGCTCGTGGGCGGCTTCGTCGCCGCCGTGATCGGCCGCAGCGCCATGCCGGCGGCTGGCCTGAGCTCGGCCACCATGCTGCTCTTCGCAGCGGCGGTGGCAACCTTGAGCACCGACCCGGCGATGCAGCCGCTGTCGCGGCCCGGGCACGTCGCCGCCCTGCTGGCGACGATCTCCTGCTGCGTGGTGCTGATGGGCGCGCTGCAGATGCTGTTCGGCTGGCTGCGGCTGGGCG